>Ga0129308_1002543_pt1 | contig 15122 bp, 8 predicted proteins | sample L827metagenome_FD_94440 | JGI IMG/M metagenome (GOLD analysis project Ga0129308, IMG submission 94440) | Ring-tailed lemur group fecal microbial communities from Wisconsin, USA - L827 metagenome | ecosystem: Host-associated > Mammals > Digestive system > Large intestine > Fecal | place: USA...
CTAAAATCTTATCGTAGCCGTCCTTTGTCATATAGCTAACAGCCATATTAAATCCTCCTTATTCTTTATATTAATATTGATTGATTATCACATAATAAAAAGAAGCCCGACCAAATTGTATGGCCGGAACTCCCTTTTTTATCATTTCAAGACTCCGCAAAGTTAGGCTATCTTTCTAAGATGGACAAGTTTACGAAAGTGCTTTATAACATATAAATTTGATGACTAAATCATGAACAATTTACAACACGGACTTGATGTCAGCCTCAAGTTTCTTCACGTCGTCCACCCGTTTAACCAAGTTTCCCTTACGATCCAAGATAAAGATCGCCGGAAGTTGTTTCACGTTATACAACGCCGCGGTCTGGGAGTAAACAGACTGTGGATCGCGCACGCAAGCCCAAGGTAAATTAGAAGCAGCGTTCTTCCAGAAGTGGACATCATTATCCAAAGAGATCTGGTAAATCTCCAAGCCCTTATCGTGGTACTTCGTATATAAATCACCAAACTCCATATTCAAGGCAGGAGACCATTCGGACATATAGGCCGTGAAGTTGATCAACACCACCTTACCCGTAGCGACAGAAGACAATTTCGTGTTTTCCCCCTGTACGTCCGGCAACTCGATATCCAAGAAGCTCACCTCTTTCTTCTCCACCTTATCCAAGTCCATCGGGCGCTGGCTACGAATCACCTTTATCGATTGAAGGGCCAAGTTATACAGATGCTTAGCACGAGGGCTTTCCGGATAATAATGATCGAAGCTGGTGGCTACGGCACCATAAGCCTTCGAGTCGTTCTTGTCATACAAATCGAAGAACAGCAAGCCGTCAATTTGCTGGAACAAGGCAAAGTAAGCGGCGGCGGACATCGGGGCGGAATAAATATACTTACGAGCCACGTCCTTATAAGCCTCGGCAGCCTCGAGCACCTGACGGGAATATACGGAATCCGCCAACAGACCAGACTCTGACTCTTTTCGTAAGCGATGAATCGCTTGGTTAGCGTCTAATTGAGCCAAGGTAATATTCTTGATCGCCTTGCAATTCTCTGAGCCCTCCACGCTATAAGAAGTAGCGAAAGTCCCGGCATCGGCCACGAACGAGATCGTCTCCGTAGAATCTACCGAGAAGTTGATCAATTGGTTATTCAGACGCAAGCGATAAAAATCCGGGAATGCCGGACGAGGCTTCGTAAAGCTGAATTTACCGGCAGCCGTCAGTTTTACGGAGTCCATCAACTCTACCGTCGACACACCTACATTCTCCAGATACATCATCTGGCCGTCTGCGCCGGACACTACACCTTCCACCGTAAAATCAGAATTCTTCTTACAAGCCGTGAACAAAAGCAACATAACACACAGCACAGCTAGTAAATTCGTAGATATTTGTTTCATTATTCCAGTTTGTCTATATTACTAATCCGGTGCAAATATACATTATTTTACAATTGTGGCACTATTATTCCGTATTTCTTCAAGGCTTTTTTCAAAAAAAGTGCTTTAAGACTGTTATTTCTTTTCATTTTCATGCAATTACAGGTAAACTTTCATTACATTTGCACCAATTTTTGACAGATAGAAAAATAAGAAAAAAGATTATGCTTAATCCAATTAACAAGACGATCGAGTTAGGTGATGGAAGAACCATTACCATCGAAACCGGGAAATTGGCCAAACAGGCGGACGGAGCGGTTACCGTTCGTATGAACAACACCGTGTTGCTCGCCACTGTTTGTGCCGCTAAAGACGCGAACCCGGGTGTTGACTTCATGCCGTTGCAAGTAGAATACAAAGAGAAATACTCCGCTTTTGGACGTTTCCCCGGAGGTTTTACAAAAAGAGAAGGAAAAGCTTCTGATTATGAAATCCTCACATCTCGTTTAGTAGACCGTGCGTTGCGTCCTCTTTTCCCAGACAACTACCACGCTGAGGTATATGTAAATATTATATTGTTCTCCGCAGATGGCGAAGATTTGCCGGACGCATTAGCAGGTTTGGCCGCTTCCGCCGCTTTGGCAGTTTCTGATATTCCTTTTAACGGACCGATCTCTGAGGTTCGCGTAGCTCGTACGGATGGAAAATACATCGTCAACCCAACTTCCGCGGAATTGGAGAAAGCTGATATCGACATCATGGTTGCCGCTACCATAGACAACATCATGATGGTTGAGGGTGAGATGAACGAGGTTCAGGAATCTGAGATGCTTGAGGCTATCAAGGTCGCTCACGAGGCTATCAAGGTACAATGCAAGGCTCAATTGGAATTATCCGAGGCTTGCGGCAAATTGGTAAAACGTGAATATTGCCACGAGGTAAACGATGACGAGTTGCGCAAGGACGTACACGACAAATGTTACGCCAAGGCTTACGCCGTAGCCACATCCGGTAGCGGCAAGCACGAACGCGGCGAGGCATTCGAGAAAATCGTCGAGGAATACAAGGCTCAATTCTCCGAGGAGGAGTTGACGGACGAGAAACTGGAAATGATCGGTCGCTACTATCACGATGTAGAGAAAGAGGCTATGCGCCGTGCCATCCTTGATGAGGGTAAGCGTTTGGATGGTCGTAAGACTACCGAGATCCGTCCGATCTGGATCGAGACAGATTGCCTGCCGGGTCCTCACGGTTCCGCTATCTTTACACGTGGAGAGACACAGTCTTTATCTACGGTAACTTTAGGTACGAAGTCTGATGAGAAAATGATAGACGACGTATTGAACCATGGATACGAGCGTTTCCTTTTACATTATAACTTCCCCCCATTCTCCACAGGCGAGGCCAAAGCAACACGTGGCGTAGGCCGTCGTGAGATCGGACACGGTAACTTGGCTCACCGTGCGCTGAAACGTATGATCCCGGATAACTATCCGTATGTAGTACGTGTAATCTCCGACATCTTGGAGTCTAACGGTTCTTCTTCTATGGCTACGGTTTGCGCCGGTACCTTGGCGTTGAGAGACGCGGGTGTCCCGATGAAGAAACCGGTATCCGGTATCGCTATGGGATTGATCTCCGAGAACAAGGGTACGAACTACGCCATCTTGTCTGATATCTTAGGTGACGAGGATCACTTGGGTGATATGGACTTCAAGGTAACGGGTACGAAAGACGGTATCACGGCAACTCAGATGGATATCAAGGTAGACGGTTTGTCTTACGAGATCCTTGAGAACGCTTTGGCTCAAGCTAAAGAGGGTCGTATGCATATCTTGGGCAAGATTTTGGAGGCTCAACCGGAAGCTCGTGAGGATTTGAAACCTCATGCACCTCGTATCGAGACGATGATTATCGGTAAGGAATTCATCGGTGCGGTAATCGGCCCGGGCGGTAAGATCATCCAAGGTATCCAAGAGAAAACGGGAGCTACGGTATCTATCGATGAGGTAGACGGCGTAGGAAAGATCGAGATCTCCGGCACGAATAAGGCTACGATCGACGCGGCTGTCAAGGCGATCAAGGCTATCGTCGCTGTTCCTGAGATCGGAGAGGTTTATGAAGGAAAGATTTCCTCTGTCATGCCTTATGGCGCATTCGTTGAGTTCATGCCGGGTAAGGATGGTTTGCTTCACATTTCCGAGATTGATTGGAAACGTCTGGAGACCGTTGAGCAAGCCGGCTTGAAGGAAGGCGATACGGTTTCTGTCAAGTTGGTTGATATCGATCCGAAAACAGGCAAGTTCAAACTTTCCCGCAAGGCATTGCTTCCGAAACCGGAAGGTTACGAGGAACGTCCGCCAAGACCAGAAAGAGGTGAGCGTGGACCTCGCCAAGATCGTGGAGACCGTGGTCCTCGTCAGGATCGTGGCGATCGCGGACCTCGCAGGGAGTACAGAGACTAAGATAAGGTCTTATACGTTATATATAATCCCGGGTAGATTAAACACTATCCGGGATTTTTTTATCAAATCATCTACCACACCTACAACTATAGCTATAATCAATTGGTCATAAGTTATTTATCGGGTGGTGGTAGATAAATAGCATCTACCACTATTGGCTCGTATCTACAACCATTTACTACTTTTCAATCACAAAACACCACCGTCCCCTACTCGCCAACCGCATTATTAGTCTATCTTTTTCAAGAAGCGACCGAAGATATAGACATTGCTTAGCTTGCCGGCTATCTGTTTAGCCATGCTTCATGTATCATTTAATAAACTGATTAATTGATATTTATAGTTTTTCTTGGTATAAAACAAAAGTTTTCCGCTATAAAAACTTTTGTTTTCTCATGATGAAACCTTAGTTTCGTGCTTATGAAACTTTAGTTTTCCTTAGGAGAAACTATTTGTTCGCCTAAGGGAAACGCTTTTCTCATGCCGGAAAAGTCAGTACTACTTACTTATCCACGGGATATATACTGCAAGTGGCATAGAAGATATACTGTGTTGGCAAGGTAAGTACTACTGGTAATTTAGGATCATGTTGCCAAAACATGCCTTTTGAGGGATAACAGATCTATTATGCCTTACGGTACGCTCGTTGATGTTATATCGGGCAAGGATGATCTGCTTCACATTTCCGAGATCGGCTGGAAACGTCTGGAGACAGTTGAACAAGCGGGCTTAAAGGAAGGCGATACGGTTTCTGTCAAGTTGATTGATATCAATCCGAAGACAGGCAAGTTCAAAATTTCCGGGAAGGAATTACTTCCGAAACCGGAAGGTTACGAAGAACATCCACCGAGACCGGAAAGAGGTGATTTCAGACCTCGCAGGGAGTACAGAGATTAAATTAAACCTATACATGAGTATATATAATGAATCCTGAGTAACACAAACTATCCGGAATTTTATTTCTTACATATTTCTTTCAAACGAGTGCAAAAAAACAATTTTATTCTATAGAAACATACACTAAAAAATAAAGATTTACGTTATATATGTAAGAAAAAATATACAAGTATGAAAATATTCATCGGAAGCATAATTCTATTATCATGTATTTCTAATCTGAACGCACAAGTATTTAAATTAGAAAACGGCTTAGCTTTTTCGAAATTACAAACAAAAGGAGTCAAAGGTGCAAATATAGATTTATATCCCCATAAGTTAACGACTTATCAAATATCATTAGGTATCGAGTATTTGCAAACAAAACATTTCTATTTATCAAGTTCCATTGGTTACCTTGAAAAAGGAGGCAAATATACAGACATTGTAAATCAATCCATGAGTGAGAGACATATCAATCAGTATATAACAATAAATACTTTAACTTGTCTTAAAGCCAATATACGTCATGAAATTTATTACCTTGGTATCGGACCGAGGATAGATATTAGAACAAATCATAAGGTATCGCCCCCCGATATTCCATCTTATACTAATCAATGGCCCTCTCCTAATAGACTTGTCTATGGACTAAAATGTGAAGTTGGATTTAAGTTACAACTAAAAAACAATTGGGAATTTGGAGTAAACACCGCTTACTTACCCAGTTTTAACTCTACACACTCATCTTCGTATAATTTAAAATTAAGAGATCAGACCTTTACTCTAACATTTATGATTGGATATAATATATGTAAATAAAATCAAAAAAAGAGGTTGCCTGACAAAATAGGGGGCAACCTCTTCAAAATCATTTCATCATCTATTACTACCAAATATAATAAGTAAATACTGTCTTTCGCAGATCTATAGGAAAAACAAATTCACCGATATATTGGCCTAGTAGATTATAATTAACCAATAAAGAGTAATACTTTAAGATCGCATAAGTATCGTGAACTTCCACTACTCGAAAAAACACGTACGTCTTTTTTTAAGAACAAAAAAGCGGTATCCAGCTTGCCGCCGGATACCGCTTTTCATTATCTTACCGATCAAGAAATCAGCAACGAGGCTTGATCTGCTTGAAGAAGTCATTACCCTTGTTATCTACCAAGATAAACGCGGGGAAGTTCTCTACCTCGATCTTCCAGATCGCTTCCATACCCAATTCCGGATATTCCACGCACTCGATGCTCTTGATATTGTTCTGAGCCAGGATAGCCGCGGGGCCACCGATAGATCCTAGGTAGAAACCACCGTGGTTCTTACAAGCGTCCGTAACTTGCTGGCTACGGTTACCTTTCGCCAACATGATCATGCTACCGCCATGGCTCTGGAACAAATCAACGTATGAGTCCATACGACCCGCTGTCGTCGGGCCCATAGAGCCACAAGCCATACCTGCCGGAGTCTTAGCCGGGCCCGCGTAATAAATAGGATGATCCTTGATGTATTGGGGAAGATCCTCGCCACGATCCAGACGCTCCTTCAGTTTAGCGTGAGCGATATCACGGCCCACGATGATCGTTCCGTTCAATGACAAACGAGTAGATACCGGATATTTATCCAATTCCTTCAAGATATCCGCCATCGGTTGGTTCAAGTTGATCTTGACAGCGTCGCCCTCACCCGCTTGACGAAGTTCCTCCGGAATCAATTCGCCGGGATGGCTATCCAACTTCTCGATCCAGATACCTTCCTTATTGATCTTACATTTAATATTACGGTCCGCGGAGCAACTTACACCCAAACCTACCGGGCAAGAAGCGCCATGGCGAGGCAAACGGATGATGCGAACATCATGTGCCAGATATTTACCACCGAATTGAGCGCCCAAGCCAATATTCTGGGCGGCGGCCAATACCTCTTTCTCCAACTCCACGTCGCGGAAAGCACGGCCACCCTCGCTACCGGTCGTAGGCAAACTATCATAGAAACGGGTAGATGCCAACTTCACCGTCAATAAATTCTTCTCAGCGGAAGTACCGCCAATCACGATCGCTATATGATACGGAGGACAAGCGGCCGTACCCAATGTCTTGATCTTCTCTACGAGGAAGGGAACCAATGTACCCGGATTCAAGATCGCTTTTGTCTCTTGGTATAAATAAGTCTTATTGGCGGAACCACCTCCCTTTGTCACGCAAAGGAACTCATACTCCATGCCTTCCGTAGCCTCGATATCGATCTGGGCCGGCAAGTTACATTTCGTATTTACCTCATCGTACATATTCAGCGGAGCGTTCTGGGAGTAACGAAGGTTCTCTTCCGTGTAGGTCTTGTAAACACCTAAGGAAAGCGCTTCTTCATCACAGTAACCGGTCCAGACCTGCTGGCCCTTCTCGCCGTGGATAATAGCCGTACCGGTATCTTGGCAGAAAGGAAGTACGCCTTTAGCCGCTACCTCGGCGTTGCGAAGGAATGTCAAGGCCACGTACTTATCGTTGTCCGTAGCTTCCGGATCGCTTAGGATCTTTGCGACCTGCTCGTTGTGAGAACGGCGAAGCATGAATGATACGTCGCGGAAAGCGGCGTTAGCCATAGCGGTCAAACCTTCTTTAGCGACTTTCAAGATCGGTTTTCCTTCAAACTCAGAAACGGAAACATAATCTTTTGTAAGCAAATAATACTCTGTTGTGTCCGGTCCCTTTTGGAACATCGGCTCGTAGTGAAACGGAGGTGTTGCCATATCTTTAGAATTTAATTATATATTGGTTTTATTTAAGTTTGTCCGTACTTTTCGATTGGCAAACTTAGCGAAAAAACTTGATATATAGATCATGGGGTAAAGAAATATAGTTATATTTGCCCGATATGAAAAAGTTGACCTCTTTATACATTGTATTCCTGCTAACGATGCTAGGTTTTCAAGGAAATCTGAAAGCGCAGGTTAGCCACGGAGGCCGCCCGCTTCCGCTATCGCTCATGCGAAGTACAAACGGACAGATGTTTAAAGAAATGCCTCCGTTCGACGTTCAAGAGGAATTGCGTATCGACTCGCTGAATGAGAGCGACCTGAGAAGCGGTTTCCGTTTTGCCTATAAATTTATAACGGATTACAATCGGTACAACTCGGGCGTAACTTTCACCGGGCCGGATGGGACACGTGTATGGAGACTCGGGATCTACTCGCCCGGGGCCCTTTCCATCAACGTGCTCTTCACGGAATATGAACTGCCCGAAGGTGCCCAGCTCTTCCTATATAATGAGGACCAGACACAGATATTAGGCTCGTTCAATCACCTAAACAACTCGGAGTTAAACCTATTGCCGGTCTCTCCTATCCAAGGGGATCGCCTGGTCATAGAATATCAAGAACCGGCCAACGCCTCTTTTCAAGGAAGACTGACCGTCGGGGAAGTCAACCATGGCTACCGGAGCTTGCGGGGGTTAGAACCGGGAGACAACACCTCACTGATTGGTAAAATTCCACCGTTAGCTTGCTATCAAGATGGGACAAACGATTACGCCCAATGGGGGCAAAGCGTCGTTCTCCTGATCATAGACGGAAGCGTAGGGTGCACGGGCACCCTGATAAATAATACGGACAATGACGGAAAGCCTTATTTACTCACCGCCTCCCATTGCCTAAATAACCAATTCAAGCTAAAGAATCCCGATTATGAGAAAATAGCCGGAAGTATCGTCTGCTTTTTCAACTTCAACAGCCCTTTCTGCGACCCGATCCTAAGGGGAACGGAAGAGATGTCTACCGCATCCACTTACTTCAAGGCGGTTAATGAAATGGCAGACATGGCCTTGTTGGAACTCACCGCCACACCTCCGGTTTATTACAGGCCTTATTATGCGGGTTGGAACGCGCAAGAGGTAGGACCTGCCCCCTATACGTGTATCCAACATCCCCAATACTCGGTAAAGCGAATCAGTATATCCGATGAGGATCTGGCTCCCTTTACCTTGACCGACCCAAACATGATTTTTTACGAGAACGCTCATTGGCATGTCAAGACTTGGGAGGTAGGCTATACGGCCAGTGGTTCCTCCGGGTCTCCTTTATTCAATGCCGACGGAGAGATTATCGGAGCTTTATCCGGCGGACAATCCAGTGAGAATAGCCCGGAGAATGATTACTTCTTCTCTTTGATGAAACCATGGGACGCGATCGATACCCCCGAGAAACAGCTTAAATATTGGCTGAACCGTCCGATGACGAGACCAAGGCTTGCGAGGGACTTGATCCGTATAAGTCGGGCCCTTGCTTCCGGTTGAGCAACATCTATGACTCCGGTAATCAAGAAAACGCCGAATGTACGCTTTTTCCCGGGTCCGAAAAAGCGTATTTGTTCGGGAATAATCCCGCCAATATCACTGAATACGCAGAAGCTTACCAAGTAGCCGAAGCGGGTACCTTATACGGAGCTTATTTCGTAACACCGCCTGCCGGAGCGAATTACAAACAAATGGAAGTGAAAGTTACCGTTTACAGCGGCGACTCTAAGCCCTCTACATTATTATATACGGAGACATTCCAACCCACCTATAGCAATAAATCGATATTGGACGATACGTTTATCGAGACCGCCAAATCCCTGAATCGGTCGCAGGAAAGTTATATCCATTTCTCCAAGCCCGTGAACGTCAGCGGAAAGTTCTATATCGGCTATAAGCTCAAGAGCGTCCCGGAGAACACGTATTTCTCCGCTTACAATTTGCCCAAAGGCAAAACGACCCGGAATACGGCTTGGGTTCATGATAAAAACGGCTGGAGACAAGCTACCGAATATACGCAAGCAGGTTTTAGCACCTCCTTGTTTATCGATCCCGTCATTCAATACGGTAATCCCGTCAGCAACGAAAAGCTCGAGGCGAACGAACAGGTACTCATTCATCTCGGTCCGGAGAAAGGCATGGTACACCTTGTCTTGCCGGATGGGGTAGAGAAAGCGACTTATACACTGCACTCAGCGCAAGGCAAAGTGTCGGAAAACGGAGAGATCACGGACAGGCAAGCCACACTCCATTTCCTAAAGTTAACGTCTGGAGTCTACTTTCTAACCGTGCGTTACGACGAGAAGCAGCATACACAAAAGATCATATTTTAATCAAAAAATATACAATAAGGAATCCAAGGTAACCATTCATCGAAAAGAGAGCAAGAGGCACAGAGCCATATTTTTTCAATCATTCTACCCATATTTTATGTATAAAACAAGCCTAGGATTCATTAATAAGTATTAATTAAAAAGATTTTATCGCTTCTTTGCTATCCATAACAAAAAAATACTTTAGTTTTGCACGATAATGGCTAAGGGATAATTTGGAAGTGAATATATTAACATAGTAACATTTTAAACTTACATCAAGATTATGAACAAAAAGTTTTTATTGCCATTCTTCGTATTGGCAGCCATTTTAACTCTTTCTTCTTGTTCAAACAAGTTGAAACCGTTGGCAGAACAGTACATTAAAGCAGAGCCGCAGCCGCTAGAGGCTATCGGAGGCAAAGTTCCTGTAACGATCAATGCGACTTTCCCCGCTAAATGGTTCAACAAGAAAGCTGTTGTAACTGTAACTCCGGTATTGCGTTACCAGGGTGGCGAAGCTTGGGGCACTTCTTACACTTACCAAGGTGAGAAAGTAAAAGGTAACAACCAAGTAATCCCTCAAAAAGAAGGCGCTAACGTAACTATGAAGTCTTCTTTCACTTACAAACCCGAGATGAAAAAATCAGAATTGTATTTGACTTTCGACGCGAAGATCAAAAACAAGACTGTTAAATTGCCGGACGTAAAGATCGGTGAAGGTGTTATCGCTACTTCCGAATTGGCTGACGCAGCTACCGCTACAGCAGCTATCGCAGCTGATAAATTCCAACGTATTATTAAAGAAGCTCATGACGCTAACATCATGTTCTTGATCCAACAAGCTAACCTTCGCGCTAAAGAATTGAATTCTGACGCTATCAAAGAATGGAAAGATCTTGTTAAGAACGCTGACGAGGCTCCGAACCAGAATGTAGCTATCGAGATCAGCGCTTACGCTTCTCCTGATGGTGGTTTCAAATTGAACAACACGTTGGCTGAGAATCGTGAAGGAAACACTACAAAATATTTGAACAAGGAATTGAAGAAGATGAAGGTTGACGCTCCGGTTGACGCTCGTTACACAGCTCAGGACTGGGAAGGCTTCAAGGAATTAGTTTCTGCTTCTAACTTGCAAGATAAAGACTTAGTATTGCGTGTGATCTCTATGTACCAAGATCCTGAGACAAGAGAGAAAGAAATCAAGAATATCTCCGCTGTTTACTCTGACTTGGCTGAGACTATCCTTCCGCAATTACGTCGTTCTCGTTTGACTGCTAACATCGAGATCATCGGTAAATCTGACGACGAGATCAGTGCTTTGGCTAAGAGCAATCCTTCTGAATTGAATATCGAGGAAATCCTTTACGCCGCTACATTGACTAACAACGACGGTGAGAAGATGGCTATCTATACAAAAGCTTCTGAATTGTATCCTAACTGCTACCGTACTTGGAACAACATCGGTATGATGGCATTCAAGGCTGGTGATTTGGCTAAGGCTGAGCAAATGTTCAACAAGTCTAACTCTATTAAGAATAACGCTTCCGCTAACATGAACTTAGGTTTGATCGCGTTAACTAAGGGTGACCAAGCTAAGGCTCAACAATTGTTCGGTAACGCTGCCGGCGTAAACGAATTGAGCGAGGCTCTTGGCGTTCTTTACTTAGAGCAAGGCGAATATGCTAAGGCTGTTAACTCTTTCGGTTCTGTTAAGACTAACAACGCTGCTTTGGCTCAGATCTTGGTTAAGGATTACAGCAAGGCTTCTCAGACTTTGAACGGTGTTGCTAATCCTGACGCTGTAACTTCTTATTTGAAGGCTGTTGTTGCCGCTCGTACGAACGACGCTAACGGTGTTATCAACAACTTGAAGGCTGCTATCGCCGCTGATAAGAACATGGCTAAGGAAGCTGCTATCGACTTAGAGTTCGCTAAATACGCGACTAACTCTGACTTCGCGGCTTTAGTAAAATAATTAGAAAATATTCTTTCTAAATAAGAAAAGACCTCATCCTTTTGGATGGGGTCTTTTTTATATCCCACCATCCAATCCTATATTTGATAAAAGCGTAACAGCTTGAAATAAATATTGATTATCAATGATTTTTCATGAAATAAATTCGTAGATTTGCAAAATCTAATAAAGTTGTTGTAAATATTAATCAAATAGGGTAAAGAAATTATGAGATCACAAATCTGGAAACAAATGGTGTGGGTATTTTGTCTGCTCTTTCTAATGGGATCATGCGTTAAACATGACATTTTTCAAGGAGAAGACCCCACGGTAGATCCGAAAGAACCTACCAAAGAAGAAGAAGATTACATAGCCCAGTTCGAGAATTTCGAGAACATACAGGTTAACATATCTTCTCAGCATGAAGGAACCCTATATTCTATTTATTATGAATATCCTTATGAGGAAGGCTCTTTAGTCAAAGATCCTTATTTAATTGGTAAAACTCCGATCCATATAGCTCTGGAAGTACCTACACACGTAAAGAAACTCTATATCCTAAGAGGGGATGGGGAACTTATCGAGAGTGATGTAAAGGACATCACGATCGGCAGTGATACCAAAAGTAGTTTACGGGCTACAAATGCGATCAGTGATGAAGTCCTTCATTTGATCAATAACAAATACTTTCCAGAAAAGGCATATAATGTAAAAAGCGAGGATTTATATAGATGTTCTGATCTAAAAATCACGGAAACCGTTTTTACCAGTAGCTTTGAGAAAGCGGATATTTGGCTGACTTATATAAGCGACGGAGGAATGTCCAAAGGCAACAGTAATATGCATGGTAAAATTTGGTTCTATACATATCCCTCCGAGAAGATGGAGAACCTTACTTTAGATGACTGCACCTTCTATGGAAAAACTAATGGTGCTATCCAAGTCATTGACTTCAATACGATCAACCAAGGCGAGAATTATATCTTTTACTCCAAAGAGGAACAGCCAAAGGCTAAGACAGGAGAATATACCCGAATCCCCCTAGGAAGATTCGACAAGGGGCTCAACGTCGGCTTCGTATATCGAGGCACAGACCGTCCACAGTTCTCCACTCCGGCATTAAATGGGCCGGATAACAATAAAGTACCAGATAATGGGACATTCTCCCATAATTACGTAGGCCATACCTTAAAATATGGTAATTCCTCTTTCAAAATAGAGAAAAACGTAGCAAACGGCTTCATTCACCACATTCAAGAAGATGATTTTGAAGGAAATGTACTGGGAATGGAAAATCGCTGCCCTAACTATAGGGCCTATGATGGAGACTACAACGATATGCTTTGTCTAATCGAAAGTAATCCCGTTGCCATCGAGCCGGCAGAGCCGGTAACCCCTCCCGTCATAGAATCGCAAACGAACAAGAAAGGATTCCTCTTGTTCGAAGATAATTATCCAAACCAAGGCGATTTCGATTTCAATGACGCTGTCATATACTATAGCATCACAGCATATACCGATAAGAGTACCGCAGATGTTTATGCCCAGTTACTGGCTAAAGGCTGTACATTCCACAACCAATTTGGATTTAAGGACGCCAATGGACTAACTCCCTTTTTCTCCGATGTCAATGGATATGTCAATGTGAGAAAATTCGACAAGGAACCGGAAAGTGGGATTACAAAGACATTAACATATAGCTCAACTCAACTGATCATGCCTTACATTGATAACGGGAAGGGACCGGTAAGTAAAAACGTCAAGAATACGGATCTATACCCATATGTATTGGATATTCCTTATTCGGAAAATCAACCTTTCCGTTGGTGTATAGAGAATAAGAGCATCGACGAAGCTTATAATTTTGACCAAGATTACCGAAAGGCACATGGAGATTGGTATGAGACTCCTAAAGATGAATCGTTAGTGATACAATTTACCACTCCGGATGAAGAGAAGAAAGATCCGGAAAATAAAGAATGAAGGATACACACTCATTGAAGGATCTCTAAAATCCTAACATCATATAAAAAACGGCGGGCTTTTTAAAGGCCCGCCGTTTTTTGTATCTATTAATAGAAGAATATATTATCTACCTTGACGCTTGCGCTCTGTCTCATCCAAGATGATCTTACGCATACGCATATTATTCGGGGTGATCTCTACGTACTCATCGCCCTTGATGTACTCAAGCGCATCCTCTAGGCTGAATACGATAGGAGGAGCCAAGGAAACCTTGTCGTCCGAACCAGAGGCACGCATATTCGTCAACTTCTTGGATTTGGTAACATTTACTACCAAGTCATTGTCTTTGGTATGCTCTCCGACCACCTGTCCAGCGTAAACCTCCTCGCCCGGGGCGATGAAGAAACGCCCGCGGGATTGCAAGTTATTCAGGGCATAAGCGAAAGCCTGACCTGTCTCCATAGCGATAATCGAACCGTTTATACGGCGTTCGATATCACCCTTCCACGGTTGATATTCCAAGAAACGGTGTGCCATGATAGCCTCACCGGCAGAGGCGGTCAATACAGCGTTGTTCAAACCGATAATACCACGGGAAGGAATCGTGAACTCCAAGTGCATACGGCCATTCTTGCTTTCCATTATGGTCATCTCGCCCTTACGCTTCGTTACCATATCGATAATACGGCTAGAGCATTCCTCCGGAAGATTTACCGTCAATTGCTCTACCGGCTCACATTTCTCACCATCGATCTCCTTGATGATAACCTGCGGCTGACCTACCTGCAACTCGTATCCCTCACGACGCATCGTCTCGATCAATACAGACAAGTGAAGCACACCACGACCATATACCAACCAAGAATCAGCGGAATCAGTAGGAACTACGCGTAAAGCCAAGTTCTTATCCAACTCTTTCTGCAAACGGTCAAAAATATGACGAGAAGTAACAAACTTACCATCCTTACCAAAGAACGGAGAATTGTTGATCGTGAAAAGCATAGACATCGTAGGCTCGTCGATAGCGATCGTTGGCAATGGCTCCGGCTCGTTCACGTCGGCGATTGTCTCACCGATCTCGAAACCATCGATACCGATAATAGCGCAAATATCCCCGGACTGCACGGAATCGACTTTCGTACGTCCCAAGCCCTCGAATACATCCACTTCCTTGATCCTCGATTTCACCATACTACCATCACGCTTACAAAGCATGACATCTTGGCCCTCTTTCAACTCGCCACGGTGTACACGTCCTACGGCGATACGACCTACATACTTAGAATAATCCAAAGAAGTAATCAACATCTGCGGAGTACCCTCCAACATCTTCGGTTCGGGGATATACTTGATGATCGCATCAAGCACAGCCGTGA
>Ga0129308_1002547_pt1 | contig 15093 bp, 18 predicted proteins | sample L827metagenome_FD_94440 | JGI IMG/M metagenome (GOLD analysis project Ga0129308, IMG submission 94440) | Ring-tailed lemur group fecal microbial communities from Wisconsin, USA - L827 metagenome | ecosystem: Host-associated > Mammals > Digestive system > Large intestine > Fecal | place: USA...
TAATCATCTGGATCAGCTCCAGCGTCATCACGATAGCCAGGATCACGCCAGCAATCGGCACCATGATGGAGTTGGAGAGGTTCTGGATCATACTGAAAATGCTGCCGTTCCACCCCTGCGGGGTCTGGCCCACCTGTACGGATATATCCGCGACCTGCTGATTTACGCTGTCGAACATCCCCGATAAGTTTCCCATGATGCCGCCCACCAGCATCTCTTTCAGCCAGTTGGTAAGGGCATCCAATAAGAAATCCATACGGTGTCAAACCTCCTTTCAGCCCCTCCCGCTGTGCGCGGGAGGGGGCGAGGATTTCAGCGGGGTACGATCAGACGGTGAACAGGCCGGACAGCAGCGGTACAAGGACCATGCCCACGATGGCGACGCCCGCGCCGGCCATCAGCTGTTTCATGCCCTGCGACTTCGCGCCGGGGTTGTCGTTGCCGTAACCTTCCAGCAGGTTGATGACGCCCCATACGCCGAGACCGGCACCGAGGGCGATAACGAGGGTCTGGAGAACGGTGATTGCCTGATTGAAAAATTCCATAAATAAAGTTGGCCGGAATCAGTTTGAAAAGTTTGATTTAGTCATGGTTCATAGGCATACAAAAGCCGGATGATCGCCGCCCGCTTTCCGGGGGCTTGATTCCGGCCTTCCTCCTTTTTCATTTTTTGATAGAGATCGTCCGCTTTGTACGCCAATGGCCCCGTCCGGGGCGGTTGTGGCGGGTAGATAGGACCCCTCCTTTCATAGCGGAGCATCAATCGTCGGCTGCGGCGTCGATCTCATACACGTCGCAGACCTGGTTGGGTTTCAGCTTCAACCTGGCCCGCAGGAAATCTTCAATGCTGAACGCATTTTTCGGGTCGGCGTCGGCGGTGTACTTGTAGTTGGGGTGCTGGGTGATGTCGTACTTGTCCGACAGAAACGGCCGCACCCCGCGCAGCTGGAGGATGCACTTGCCACCGTCCATGACGGCCAGCTCATCCTGGCTCATCAGCTCTTTGCCGAGCTTCTGGTAGTTGAGCGAGTGGGAAGTTTCCCGCCCACGGCTCTCGCCGGTGTTGTAGGTGTCGATGGTCTCCTTGCCCAGCACGGCGGCCAGCTCCTTCAATGTGGTCGGCTCCTTGCCGCCCAGGAAGATGGAACTGTCCATATTTCCGATGATGGTGTCAGCGTTGTCCTTGTAGATGGCCTTGAGCTGGCTCTGAGCCTGCAAGACCAGGCAGGCGGAAATCTCCCGGCTGCGGATGGTCGCCACCAGCTTTTCCAGCTTGGGGATCTGGCCGATGTTGGCGCACTCGTCGATAAGGCAGCGCACATGGACCGGCAGCCGCCCGCCGTACACATCGTCGGCCTTTTCGCATAAGAGGTTGAACAGCTGGGTGTAGCACATGGAGATCAGGAAGTTAAAGCTATCGTCCGTGTCGCTCATAATGAGGAACAACGCGGTCCGCCGGTCGCCCAGGGTGTCCAGCTCCAGCTCATCGTAGGAGGTGATCTCCCGCAGCTCGGCAATATCGAACACGGCAAGCCGCGCACCGCAAGAAATCAAAATCGACTTGGCGGTTTTGCCCGCCGCCAGCTTGTATTTCTTGTACTGCCGCACCGCGAAGTGGTTGGGGCTTCTGGCTTCCAGCTCGTCGAACATCAGGTCCACCTGATTTTTGAACTCCTCGTCATCCTCCCGCACCTCCATCGCGTTGATGAACTCGATGAGGGTGGAGAAATTCTGTTCTTCCACCGGGGCCTCATAGTGGATGTAGCCGATGAGCGCGCAGTATAAAAGCGTCTCCGCCTTGACCCAGAAATCGTCCCCGGCCTTGCCCTCGCCCTTGGTGTTGGCGATGAGGGTCGTTACCAGCTTCAAAATGTCCTTTTCCGAGTGAATGTAGCTGAACGGGTTATAGTGCATCGACTTGTTGAAGTTGATGGTGTTCAGCACCCGGATCTGGTACGGCTCGTAAATGACCTTTCCGTGCTTGTCCTTCATGGGCTTGCCGTCCTTGCCCAGCTTGGGTGCGCCCCGCTGGAGCATTTTGCCGCACTCCACCAGGATGGTGCCCTTGGGGTCGGTAACGACGTAGGAGCTGTGCATCTGCATCAGGTTGGGCTTGAGCCAGAAACGGGTCTTGCCGCTGCCGGAACCGCCGATGACCAGCACGTTTTTATTGCGGGCATACTTGGGGTTCTTGGGGCGGCTGGACATGGTGAGGCGTTCGGTCTGGGTCAGAATGACGTTATTCTGGAACACCGGGTCGATGTAGGGGGCAATATCGTCATGGGTGCCCCATCTGGCCGAGCCGTACTCCATGTTGTGGCGGTACTTCTTGGCGTTTTTGCCTTTCAGGTACACCGCCAGCCGCAGCGCCGCGCCGCAGCAAAGTCCCACGGCCAGGTCCAACGGGTGCAGGCTGGGCCACCAGCTCCCCAGCGCCACCGGCAGCGTGGAGAAAAACGAAAGCATTTTGGCCGAACCATCCGCGCCGGTCGCCAGCCGCCAGGCTTCCCCCAGGTTGGTGGCAAACAAGCCCAGCAGGATATAGGGCAGGTTCAAAAGGACCAGCTTTTTCACATTCAGCTGCTTCATCGCTCCGGCTCCTTCCTGTGGGCGCGGTCCACCACGGCGCTTTTTACCAGCTCTTTGAACTGCGCCAGCTTCTCCAGCACGGACGGGCGCTCGCTGCGGTCCGCCTTCTTGACCTTTTTCTGGGTGTATTCAGAAAAAGCGGCGGTCAGCGCGTCGGCGTCGCGGGCTTTGAAGAAGATCAGGTACTTGGGCGGCGAAGTGCTGCGGTCCTTTTTCACCGCATAGTCCACGCCGTACTTGCGGGCGATCCGCTCGAAGTCCCGGATGGACGGGTCGTTGATCTCGATGTTGGAAACGCCCTGGTTCTGCCCAATGAGCTGCTTCACCGTCTGTTTGCCCTTGGGGGTGACGGGGGAATCCCGGCCGCGCTGCTTGTTCAGCTTTTTCTCCCTGCGGTGGGCCATGTACTTGGATATGGCGGCCTTGAACAGCCGCCCGGTGAACTTGGTGCCGCTGACTACCAGCGTCAAAGTCCTGTTTTCCACTTCCTCCTGCATAGGTCATCCCTCCCTTCGTCGGTTATGCAGAAAGCGGTCTTGGGTACTAAGGCGGGACCACCAGCCGCCGTAACAGGTGGCGGCCCGTCATACCGTCACCAAAATCAGGGACCGAAGCTCCGCAAAGTGCAGCTTGCCCTTGGGCGTCACCAGCGTGTAGGAGCCGGTATGGCCGTTGCGGCAAAAATCCTTCACGCAGAACAGCCCCTCGTTGCTGCCTTTGGCGTAGGGAAGCACGCAGCCCGACGGGGTGCGGTAGACGTACCGGCGTTCCAGCAGAAAGCGGACGAAACGCCGCTCCGGCACGTCCAGCTCCTTGGCGGTGGTGCGCAGGTTGGTGCTGTGCCGCAGGTCGATGAACAGATCATAGTAGACGGCCTTGCCTTGCAGCCGGGCGTTGTCCTCCCGCAACGCCGCATTTTTCTCGCGCTCGGCCATCAGGTCGGAGCAGAGCTTCAGCAGCGCCTCCGGCGAAGTGGCGACCTCCCACAGCTTTTCTCTGGTGAGGTAGGCCCCGTGCTGGCGGATGCTGGGAAGGACTTCATCGAACACCCAGCGTTCAAACCGTTCCGCCGAGGGCAGCTTGCTGTGGACGATAAGGCGGTAAACATCGCCTTCGGGGATAAATTTCATTTGTTGAATCCCGCCGTTAGAAGGGGTCGGTAAAACGCAGACCCCTTTACAATGGGCCGCGATAGCGTCCGCCGGGCGGCGGTATCCGAGTGCTTGGGCAACATCCTTTCCACAAAACAGCACCTTGCCGTCCTGCTCAAAAGTGCGGATGCTGCCAAACTCCGGGTTTTTGAAAATTTCCATCTGGTTCATATCGTGCCTCCTTGGGCGGTGCAGCAAAAAGGCGGCCATTACCAGCCGCCTGCGTGCATATCGTGGTTGACCTGGGCCGTGTAGTGGTTGCTCATGGTGGTGGGCGCGTTGAACAGCACGGTCAGCAGGTACTGCTTGATGTTGCGGACCTCGGTGGTGTTGTTGTGCAGGCACTCCATGACGAACTCGATGTGGGAGCTGTCCAGCTTCAGGAACCGGGACCGCACCACCTCATGGGGGAAGTCCGCCCCGGCAATGCGGGTGGTCTTGCGTCTGGCGCAGACCGTTTCCACGATCAGCTCCACGATCTCGTCCAGATCCTCCCGGTAGGTCGAAAACTCCCGGCACAGGTGGTCGTACTCGATGTTCTCCAACACCAAATCCCGATAACTCTCCATTTCTTCCACCGACATCGCATCCCGTCCTTTCCGTTCCGGCGGCCTGGCCGCCGCAAATCCCCGGAAGGGAATGGAATCGGTACTTGGTACATCCGTTATTTGTTTTTGGGTCTTTGATTTCTCTATATTTAATTCTGCGGGCTTTTCCGTATCCGGGTCAGCCAGATACGGGTTTTCCGTATCTGGTGAAGCCGTATCCGGCTGGGGCGTATCCGACGCTTTGGGCTGGGGCTGCTCATAGATGACATACTCGGTGTCGCTGATGCGGCCCTGCCGGTCCCGCATCTGGTGGCGGACGATGTACCCGGCGCTTTCCAGCTCCCGCAGCGCCCCGCCGATGGCGTCCACGCCCTCCTTGCAGATTTTGGCGAGGCCGCGGGTGGTGTAGTTCCAGTCCTCCGGCAAGGACAGCATCATGGACAAAAGCCCCTTGGATTTCAGCGACAACGCCTTGTCGCGCAGGTGGTGGTTGCTCATAACGGTATAATCACGGGTCCGTTCAATACGAAAAACGGCCATTTCATCACTCCTCTCGGCATTTATGGCATGAAAAAAGCCGCAATCTTTCAAAAAGACTGCGGCGGTCAGGTGCGATATTTCCGGCTGCGCCAGGAATAAGGCGGCTTTGGCACGGGGGGCCGGGTAAAAACGTCCTGCTCACTCACAAAGGGCAGGCGTTGCATCACCCGGTCGATCTCAGTGCTTTCCATGTCATGCTGGGATTGGCAGTGTTCGCGGATGGCCTCTTGAATCTCTCTAACGGTACACATAGTTCATTCCTTTCTTGGCAGATGGTGGGTTTACGAGTGACGGCGTTTCTTTTTTGGTTTGAAATCGAGGATATGCCCCTCGACAACGTGGGCATACCGCTTAATTTTGATCTGTTGGCTGTGCTGGGCGTCCAGGGCCTGCCGGTAGCCGTCCTCGGTGAGAAACAGGCGAACCTCATCGCCGGGGTTGCCGTAGGGGGTATGGGGCTTACGAACCGCAAACTCGATCATCCAGCGGGTACTGTCTTGAAAACGCTCCACAGCCAAAATGTTGTGTCCTTTCAGCTCGCGGGCTGAAATATCCCTCATAGGCTCTCCTTTCTCAGCGTTCGTGCTGTTGCTGGCGCTTGCGCTGCCATGCCTCCAATAGCTTGATGATGGTCTCCTGCATCCGCTGGGGCGTATAGCTCCGGGGAAAATATTTGCGCAGGGTGTCGCTGGTGAAGGTGATCTTGTCCAGGTCGCTTTTCTTTTCTTCCCCCATGATGACCCGCATCATGTCGAGGGTCAGGTGCCCCTCCTGGCTGTACTTTTTCAGCCGCTGGGCCTGGGAAAGCGACGGCGTGGCCTGTTCGCTGTCCATCGCGTCCAGCAAATCCACCTGTTCCTCTTTTTTGAGGAAGGACAGCTCGTAGGCCGGGTTGAAGGCGATTTTCTTCTCGTCCACCATGTCCAGCAGTTCGGGGATCAGCTCGGTGAGGCGGATGTATCGTGAAATCTGGTTGCGGCTCTGCCCAACCTGCTCTGCCAAAATTTCTCTGGATTCCTTGCCATCGAAATTCCGCCCAAGTTGGGCGGAATTTTTAGAAGGACGTCCGGCCTGCCTTTTCATGGCCTCCAGCTTCATCTTATAAGCAAAAGCCCGCTCACTGGGGAGCAGGCTTTCTCGCTGCAAATTGCTGTCAACCATGATAATGGTGGCCTGGTCGTCGTCCAGGTCGCGGACAATGACCGGCATGGTATCCTTGCCAGCCAGCTCACTGGCCCGGTGACGCCGGTGCCCGGCAACCAGTTCATAGCCGCCGTTTGGGTCCGGGCGGGCAATGGCCGGAACCAATACGCCATACTGCCGGATGCTGTCGGCGGTCTCTATCATAGCTTCGTCATCCTTGACCTTGAAGGGGTGGTCCTTGAACGGGTGCAGCTCCGACAGGGGAATTTCCAGAACCTTCTCCCTCTGGGCGTCGGCGCGGCTTTCCTCGGTGGAAAACAGGTCATCGACCGAGGCCAGCTCTACTTTTTTCGCGCTGCTTTTCAAGTTTTATCACCTCCCGCGTCAGATTTTTATAGGCTTCCGCCACCTTGCCGCCGGGGTCGTGGGCAAAGATGCTCTTGCCCTCGGCGCTGATTTCCTTTGCTCGGACCGAATGGGGAATCTCGGTGCCGAACACCTTAATTTTGCTGCCGTAGGTCTCCCGCAGCAGGGCGGCGATCTCCTTGGCAAAGTTGGTGCGGCTGTCCACCATCGTCAGCAGGATGCCATCGATCTGGAGCTTGGGGTTCAGCTGCCGCTTGACCTTGTTGATGGTGGACAGCAGCTGCTCCAGGCCCTTGGCGGGCAGGTACTCCGCCTGAACGGGGACTATGATCCTGTTGGCTGCGGCCAGCGCGTTGACTGTGAGCATCCCCAGGGAGGGCTGGCAGTCGATGAGGATATGGGAATACTGTCCCTTCACGGTGTCCAGATACTGCCGCAGGACGGTCTCGCGGCTCATGGCGTTTACCAGCGACACCTCCATGCCGGACAGCTGGATGTCGGCGGGCATCAGGTCCACGCCCTCCGGGTGGTGCAGGATGCCCTCGCCGGGGCGCAGCGGCTCGTCCATCAGGATGCGGCCCATCGCGTCCGAGAGTGTAAAGGGCAGTTTGTCCGGCTGGGGGTTGCCCAGGCTGATGGTCAGGCTGGCCTGAGGGTCTGCGTCCACCAGCAGCACCTTTTTTCCGGCCTGCGCCAGCCCGATCCCTAAGTTGGCACAAGTGGTCGTCTTGCCGACGCCGCCCTTCTGGTTGGCGACGGCGATGATTTGTGGGTTCATCGTATTTCACCTCGTTTCTGTTTGTCGTGTTTGGTTCTGGAAATAGAAAAAGCCGCCACTACTTTCTTGAAAAAAGAGTGACGGCTTTTTCTGATCCCGGAACATTAGTCCCCGGAAATGCAAAAAGCGCCCAGCAGGAACACTGAGCGCTTTCGCAATAAAATCATATTCATTTGTTCAGATTTGGTCAAACTCTGCCAAACCGATTTTGCATAAAAATTCGGAGGGGCAAAAATGCAAAAATGACCTCATGGGAGGGTGCAGGGGCAAAAAAGTTGTCCTATAATTTAACCCATTGGCCCTCATTTTAGGGGTGGTTGTCCTTTATTTAACCCATAAAAATCGGTTCAAAACAGGTCAGACCATGCCAAAACAGGCCAAACAATCTGAAAAGGAAAAACCCCGAAAACCGCATGGTTTCGGGGTTTTTGAGCTGTTTTGAAGTGAAATCAGCGCTTGCTGAACTGGGGAGCGCGACGAGCGGCTTTGAGGCCGTATTTCTTACGCTCCTTCATACGCGGGTCGCGGGTGAGGAAGCCGGCGCTCTTGAGCGCGGGGCGGAATTCCTCGTTCATCTGGAGCAGAGCGCGGGCTACGCCGTGCCGGATGGCGCCGGCCTGGCCGCTGACGCCGCCGCCCACAACAGTGGCCACGATGTCCACCTTGCCGTTGGTATCGGTGGTATTCAGAGGCTGACGGACCACCATCTTCAGGGTGTCAAGGCCGAAATACTCGTCGATATCGCGGCCGTTGATGGTGATGGAGCCGGTTCCGTTGGGGAACAGGTGGACGCGGGCCACGGAGGACTTCCGACGGCCGGTGCCGTAATGATAGGGCTTCTTGCTCTTATACATGTTCGAAATTCCTCCTTAATTAACCCTGAGTCCAGGCTTCGGGCTTCTGGGCGGCGTGATTGTGCTCGGCGCCGCGGTAGATCTTCAGGCGGGTGAGGGAGTCCTTGGTGATGATGTTGCGGGGCATCATGCCGCGGACGGCCAGCTTCATGGCCAACTCAGGCTTGTCCTGCATCAGCAGGCGATACTTGGTCTCCTTCAGGCCGCCCACCCAGCCGGAGTGGGTGCGGTAATACTTCTGCTCCAGCTTCTTGCCGGTGAGCACGGCCTTCTCGGCGTTGACAATGATGACAAAGTCGCCGCAGTCGGCGTGGGGCGTATACTCGGGCTTGTGCTTGCCGCGGAGCAGGACGGCGGCGGTAGCGGCGGTCTTGCCCAGGGGCTTGCCAGCGGCGTCCAGAATGTACCACTTGCGCACGATGTTGCCCTTGTTGGCCATAAATGTGGACATGGTGTAACCTCCAATTTGTTTGATCTTCTATGTTATTTTGCTCTAAACATGATTGACGCTCCACTCTTTACGGGTGGAGCGTTTTGTATTATAATACCCAAGTTATAAGGTGTCAACCGCTTTTTTAAACTTTTTTTATTTAGAAAACGCAATCTCGTTTTTTCTCCTGTTATCTCGTGATATCTTTGATTTCCTAAATATCATTTTTCTTTTTTGAGGTGCTCCATGAACAAGGTTTTGAGCCACGTCCGCCGCTGTGTGGAGGATTACGACATGATTCAGTCCGGGGACCGGGTGGCCGTTGGGGTCTCCGGGGGAAAGGATTCCCTGACGCTGCTGGTGGCCCTGGCCAAGCTGCGGGAGTTCTATCCCAAGCCCTTCACGGTGGAGGCCATTACTTTGGACATGGGCCACGCCGACGGCCGGGAGAGCGCCGACTTCTCCCGGGTGGCGGACCTGTGCGCCCGGCTGAATGTGCCCTACACCCTGCTGCACACCGAAATCCACCACATCATCTTCGACCTGCGCCAGGAGAGCAACCCCTGCTCCCTGTGCGCCAAAATGCGGCGTGGCGCCCTCCACAACGCGCTCCAGGAGCGGGGCATCACCAAGATCGCCCTGGGCCATCATTACGACGACGCCGTGGAGACCTTTTTTCTCTCTCTGTTCTATGAGGGCCGCATCTCCTGCTTTCAGCCGGTAACCTACCTGGACCGGACGGGCATCACCCAGATTCGGCCTTTGCTCTACTGCGGGGAGGCCATGGTCCGCGGCGCGGCGGCCAGGGCCGGCCTGCCGGTGGTCTATAACCCCTGCCCCGCCAACGGCTGCACCAAGCGGCAGGAGATCAAGGAGCTGGTCCGGGACCTGGACCGGCAGTACCCCGGTCTGAAGAGCCGGGTGTTCGGGGCCATGCAGCGCCTGCCTCTGCCCGCATGGGGGCCGGTGGAGCACCGCCGCCTGCCCCTGCCCGACGGAGAATGACCAAACGGGCGCCCCCTTCTGGGAGGCGCCCGTTTTCATCTCCAGCAAAACCAGAAAGGCGCCGGCCCTCAGGCCAGCGCCCGTTCCTGCTTGCGCTTGAGTATCTCCAGCTTGCGGATCACATAGGGGGACTCGGTGACCACCTTTACCGGCTGGGTAAAGTCCAGCGTGAACAGTCCGATAAAAGACTTGGCATCTACACGGATGCGGTCGTCCATGGAGTGCAGGAAGACCTCTTCCTTGACGTCGCAGGCGATCTCCTGCAGGCGCTGGAGCTCGGCGACGGAATGAAACTTCATTTCGATCAACATAATTGGCATTACCTCCTTATCTGCTCCGAGTATAACACGCCGGGGCGGTCCACGCAATTGTCACCTTATCCAAACTTCGAAGTGTCATATTCTTTCGTTTGAAGCTATTTTTTGTTTTGTTTATAGGACCCAGGCCCCATCTTCCCCAAATAGTCCCCTCCTTTGTCGAAAACAGGAGCGCCGCCCTCGGGCGGCGCTCCTGTTTTTGTTCACTTCATCAAACTGCACACCAGCTCGGTGTAGCGGGAGGGGTCCTCCAGAGGGAAGCCGGCAATGAGCAGCGCCTGGTCGTACAGGATCTCGGCATATGTGCCCGCCAGCTCCTTATCGCTGTCCAGGGCGGCCCGGAGCGCGGCAAAGGCGCCGGAATCCGGATTGAGCTCCAGCACCCGCTGGGCCTTCATAAATTTGGCCTGCTCGGGGTCCACCCGCTGGAAATACTTCTCCATCTCCAGGGTGACCGGGCCGTCGGAGGTCATGCACACCGGGGCGGATTTCAGGATCTTGGACACCCGGGCCTCCTTGATCCGGTCGCCCAGGGCCTCTTTGACGAAGTCCAGCACATCCTTATTCTCCTCGGCCTTCTTCTCGCTGGCCGCCTTCTCCTCGTCGCTCTCGGGCAGGGCGTCGTTGTCGTTGACGTTCTTGAAGGCCTTGCCGTCCAGCTCGGCCAGAGTATTCATGATGAACTCATCCACCTCGTCCGTGAGGTAGAGGATCTCATAGCCCTGATCCAGAATGCGCTCGGCCTGGGGCAGTTTGGCCGCCTTCTCCACACTCTCGGCGCAGAGGTAGTAGACGTAGGGCTGGTCCTCGGCCATGCGCGCCTTGTATTCGGCCAGGGTGGTGTTCTTCCCCTCCCTGGAGGACCAGAACAGCAGCAGGTCCCTCAGCAGGTCCTTCTTGGCTCCGTAGTCCCCCACCACGCCGTACTTGATCTGGCGGCCGAAGGCGGACCAGAACTTCTCATACTTCTCCCGGTCGTCCTTTTGGAGCTTCAGCAGTTCGGCCTTGATCTTCTTCTCCAGGTTGGCGGCGATGACCTTGAGCTGCCGGGTGTGCTGGAGCATTTCCCGGGAGATATTCAGGGAGAAGTCGGGGGAGTCCACCACGCCCCGGACGAAGGAGAAGCAGTCGGGCACCAGGTCGGCGCACTTGTCCATGATGAGCACGCCGGAGGAGTAAAGCTGCAGGCCTTTCTGATACTCCCGGGTGTAAAAGTCAAAGGGGGCCCGGGCGGGAAGATAGAGCAGAGCCTTATACTCCACCATGCCCTCGGCGGAGGTGTGGATCACCGCCAGGGGGTCCTCCCAATCTCCGAACTTCTCCTTGTAGAACTGGTTGTAGTCCTCGTCCTTCAGCTCGCTCTTGGGCCGCTGCCACAGGGGCACCATGGAGTTGAGGGTCTCCCACTCCTTCACAGTCTCATACTCGGGCCGGTAGTCCTCCGGCGCGTCCTCCGGCTTGGGCTTCTGATGGGAGTGCTCCATCTCCATGACGATGGGATAGTGGATATAGTCGGAGTATTTCTTCACCAGCTCATCCAGCCGGTAGGTCTCCAGATAGGGGTCGTAGTCGTCGTCCTCGGTGTTGTCCTTGATGTGCAGGGTGATGTCGGTGCCCACGGCCTCTTTTTCACAGGCGGTGAGGGTGTAGCCGTCCGCACCGGCGGACTCCCACTTCCACGCCTCGTCCGAGCCGTAGGCCCTGGAGACCACCGTCACCCGGTCGGCCACCATGAAGGCGGAATAGAAGCCCACGCCGAACTGGCCGATGATGTCGGTCTTGTCCCCCTCGTCCTTCTGGGCCAGCTCCTGCTTGAACTGGAGAGAGCCGCTGCGGGCGATGGTGCCCAGGTTGGCCTCCAGCTCCTCCTTGGTCATGCCGATGCCGTTGTCGGAGATGGTGAGGGTACGCTGCTCCTTGTCAGGGACCAGCGTAATTTTGAAGTCTCCCCGGTCCAGACCCACCTGATCGTCGGTGAGGGCCTTGTAGGCCAGCTTGTCCACCGCGTCGCTGGCGTTGGAGATGAGCTCCCGGAGGAAAATCTCCTTGTGGGTGTAGATGGAGTTGATCATCAGGTCCAGCAGCCGCTTTGATTCCGCCTTGAATTGTTTTTTTGCCATGGTGCACGCCTCCGTATATATGAATCTCCTTATAAACATAGCGTTAGCACTCATTATCCAAGAGTGCTAACGCTATCATAATACTTAGGATACGATTTTTCAAGAGGGTTCAAAAAATATTTACAATTTGACCTACTCCGCCAGGGTGACGGAAAAGGTCTGCCGGAATGTCTGCGTCTCCCCCTCCACAGGCCACAGGTAGTCTCCCACCGTCTCGTAGCCCGTATAGTCCGCCTGATTGGTCACCGTCAGACCATAGCAGGTAAAGCTGTAGTCCTCATAGGCCGGCCCCATCTGCTCCAGCGCCTCCATGGCCGCCCGACGCCAGTTGAACAGCCCCACCTCCGACCGGGCGCACAGCAGCGCGAGCACCGTGGCAGCCGGCCGACTGCCGGAGCCGAACGGCAGCTCCGGCGCACGCTCCTGAAAGGAAACGGCGGTCAGCACGCCGTCGGACAGGGTATAGTCAAACGCAGGGGGCGACCCGCCTCCGGTCCAATCCAAAACGATCGCATTTTCAGCCCCATTCTCCTGCCAGGTCCCGGATACGTCCAGTTGGTAGCTCGCCTCTCCAAAATACCGCCCATACACATCGTTGTAGTTGCGGGCAAATCCCGCCACCGTCAGGGGGCCCCGCACCGGCGGCACCAACAGATACAGACCGACCAGCACACCCAAACCCATCACGGCCCCGTAAGCTGCCGCAAGGCCCAGGCAGCGCAGCGTCCGCAGGTCCCGGATGGTGTAGGCCTGCTCTCCCTCCCAGGGCAGAGGCTCCCCGGCGTCGCAGGCCCTGTAGCACTTGTAATTGCGATAGAGATTGTAGAGGGGGATGCCATAGCCCTCACCGCGGCAAAACACCCCGGCCAGCCGGGCGGCAGCCTGCGAGAAGCGCAGCTTGCCGCCTTCGGCGTTTCGGACCGTCAGACCGAGGACCCACTTGCCCGGCGTATAGCCCCAGGTGCTCAGCAGCAGGGGCTCCAGCACGAACTGCACCGCCCAGGTCAGATAGCTCATCAGCAGCGTCCACAACAGTCCGTCTCCCGCCTGGAAGCGAAACCCCAGCGCCAGGACGGCGTTCAGCAGCAGGCGGCACAGTCCGAAGTCCAGGCTACGGGCAAAAAACCGCCGCCAGGGATGGCTGACCGTGGGCAGGGCATCGGCCTCCACGCTCTGGAACCGGGCGCCGCCCCGCTCCAACCGCTCCATCTCCTCCAGATACCGGACCGCGTCCAGATCCCGGTAACTCACCTGGTCCGCCTCCATCCGGCGGCACAGCGTCCGGGCCGCCTCCAGATCCGACGCCCGCCGCCGGAGGTCCTCCTCCTGGGCCGCCAAAAGAGCGGTCAGTTCCTTTCCGCCCTGCTGGAGCGCCCGGATGTCCTCCACCGGGACCTGGAGCTGCCGCAGCAGTTTGATCTTCCGCAGGGTCTCCAGGTCGTCCGGGGTGTAGTCCCGGTAACCATTCTCCAGCCGGAGCGGAGAAAGCAGCCCCTCCTTTTCGTAAAACCGGATGTTGGCCCGGCTCATGCCCAGAGCCTGTTCCAATTCCTTGACCGTCATGGAATCCCTCCTTTTGAGGGCATTGTAAAGGATAAAGCAACTTTACAGTCAAGCCCTTTCCCTCAATTTTTCAGCATTTCCTCCACCAGCTCCACCGCCAGGAACACCATCCGGTCGCAGTGCTCCTTTTTCTCCTCCCCGTGCTCTTTGGCGCATTTGAGCAGTTCGGCGCAGTCCAGATACTGGGACCCCTCCCGAAAAGCCCGCTGGAAGGCCTGCGCGTCCTGACTGCCGCTCTTTCCCATGAGGCCCAGGGCCATCAGCCCCCCGGTCACCGCCCCGCACACCGAGCCACGCCGCATCCCGGAGCCAAAATGCTCGGCCAGCTTCAAAACGGCCTCCTCGTCCAGCCCCAGCTCCTCGGCGAAGGGCAGCACCACCGACTGGCAGCAGTTGTAGTGCCGGGTGGTGTCGGCCCGAAGCTCCCGGGCCCGTTCCAATTTAGTCATGACAGAATTCCTCCTTTTCCCGTTCAAAAATCAGATCCAGATTGCACAGCACCCCGCTGCCGCTGATGTGGGTGGGGATACAGCCGGCGTACCGCCAGCCCTGGGTGGCGTGCTGGTCGATGATCGCCCGGTGCTCCTGGAACTTGGCGGCGGCCACGCCGTCGGACAGCAGGTTTACGTATTTGTACTCGTACATATCCGGTCTCCTCTCAATTGAACATATCGGGATTTTCCTCGAACAGCCGCCGCACCTTCTCCTGTAAAGGCCGGTGCTCCGGACGGGACAGATCCGGGTCGGCGGAGAGCAGCGCCACCGCGGCGTCCCGGGCCTCCTTGAGTACCCGGGTGTCGGTGTTCAGGTCGGCCATGCGCAGCGCGGGCAGGCCGTGCTGTCGGCGGCCGAAAAAGTCGCCGGGCCCGCGGAGCTTCAGGTCCTCCTCGGCGATCCGGAAGCCGTCGGCGGTGTCCACCAGCACCTTGAGCCGGGCCCGGGTCTCCGGGCTGCGGTTGTCGCTGACCAGCACGCACCAGGACTGGTGCTCCCCCCGGCCCACCCGGCCCCGGAGCTGGTGGAGCTGGCTCAGGCCGTAACGGTCGGCGTTTTCCACGATCATCAGCGTGGCGTTGGCCACGTCCACCCCCACCTCGACCACGGTGGTGGACACCAGGATATGGGTCTCCCCCCGGGCGAAGGCGGCCATGGCCGCCTCCTTGTCCTTCGCTTTCATCCTGCCGTGGACCAGCCCCACCCGCAGGTCAGGGAACACCTGCTTTTGCAGCCCTTCTGCGTACTCCACCACCCGCTTCAGATCGGCGGCGGCGCTCTCCGGGTCGGTCTCGATGGCAGGGCAGACGATGTAGGCCTGCCGCCCCTGGCGGATCTGCTCGCGGACGAAGCCGTACATCCGCTGCCGTTTGGATTCCCCCACCAGCACCGTTTTCACCGGAAGGCGGCCCGGCGGAAGCTGGTCGATGACCGACACGTCCAGGTCCCCGTAGATGATAAGGGCCAGGGTGCGGGGGATGGGGGTGGCCGACATGACCAGCACATGGGGGCGAATCTTTTTCTCGCCCTTGGCGGCCAAGGCCGCCCGCTGCTCCACTTCCCCACAGCGGCATGCCGCTGCGGGGACCCCATCCATTCCATTTGCGGCCGGGGGAACTGAATCCCCCCGGCCTTCGCCGCACAGGCGGCGGCCCGCCTCGGGCGGGCAATCCGGCGTGTTCGCCTTGGCGGCCA
>Ga0129308_1002548_pt1 | contig 15091 bp, 14 predicted proteins | sample L827metagenome_FD_94440 | JGI IMG/M metagenome (GOLD analysis project Ga0129308, IMG submission 94440) | Ring-tailed lemur group fecal microbial communities from Wisconsin, USA - L827 metagenome | ecosystem: Host-associated > Mammals > Digestive system > Large intestine > Fecal | place: USA...
GCAATATGTCCGCTTTATTGTATGTATTTTCTTTACCAAAGATAAATTTAACTGCATTTGTGATATAATTAATAAAACGGTTCAAAACAATAAACCAAAGGGAGTGTTTTTGTGCAGGAGTGTGCTCAAAACAGAAAATATCTATCTGAAAAATTTAAAAAGTGCGGCACCGCAATTTCCGCCATAGGCGACGAAACAAGGCGGCAGATAATATGCATACTTTTGGAGAATGAAAACATAGGCATGAGAGTGGGCGAAATAACCGCAAGGGCGCATTTGTCAAGACCTGCCGTTTCGCATCATTTAAAGGTGCTTAGGGAAAGCGGCATTATAGATTTTTACAGCTGCGGAACAAAAAATTTCTATTACCTTAGGGCAGACGGCGCAGTGTGGAATGATTTGGCGGAGCTTATAAACAGCATAAACCAAACCGTTATGAAGGCAAAGGAAACAAAATATCCTTTTGAAAAATAATTTTATGGGAGGCTTTTACATGAATATATCAGAAGCAATCAAAAAACGTCATTCGGTAAGACAGTATACAGACAAAAAAATAGAGGGCGAGGTTTTTGACGCACTCAGCGAGGAAATAAGGCTTTGTAACAGCGAGGGCGGGCTTAATATGCAGCTTATTGTTAATGAGCCCAATGCCTTTGACAGCTTTATGGCGCATTACGGAAAATTCAGGAATGTAAGAAACTACATAGCCGTTATAGGAAAAAATGAAAAAGACCTTTCGGAAAGGGCGGGATATTACGGCGAGAGAGTTGTTATAAAGGCGCAGATGCTGGGTTTAAACACCTGTTGGGTGGCGCTTACCTTCAGCAAGGGAAAGGCGCAGTTTAACTTGGCAAATGACGAAAAGCTTGTGTGCGTTATAGCCATAGGCTACGGCGAAACACAGGGCATTGAAAGAAAAAGCAAGGCCGTTGAAAAGGTAAGCAGATGCTCTGGCGAAAGACCGCAGTGGTTTGAAAGCGGCGTGCGTGCGGCGCTTTTGGCGCCGACGGCAATGAATCAGCAGAAATTTATGTTTACGCTTAACGGAAACAGGGTGAAAGCCGAAGCACTTTGGGGACCGTATTCCAAAGTGGATATTGGAATAGCTAAATACAACTTTGAAGCGGCGGCGGGAAAGGAAAATTTTGTTTGGGAGTGAGAGCTTTAAGACCCTTAAGACCTTGGGGCGTTGCCCCAACACCCCAATAAAACTTTGTGGGCGCTGCCCACACCCGTGAACCTTTAAAAAGGTTCAATCCAAACTTTTACGCCAATAAAACTACGTTTTATTGGAGATTATACTACGCTTGTCATTCTGAGGGCAAAGCCCGAAGAATCTAAGGTTTTATAATAGATTCTTCCACGAGAAAATCTGACGCAGTCAGTTTTCGAGAACCGAACCGCAGGTGAGGAAATCGCCCAGAATGACGATGTTCTCGTTGTGTTGTCATTCCGAGTGAAACGAGGAATCTAAAAAATTTTTCCGAAGTTTCCGTCCACCCTTTTCAAAGGGTGACAGGTGCGGACAGAGTCTGCAGTTTTAAGACCTTGGGGTATTGCCTCAAGAGGCAAAAACTTAAATAAAAATATTTTTCAAAACTAATAATTGTCATTCTGAGGGCAAAGCCCGAAGAATCTAAGGTTTTTATGATAGATTCTTCCACGAGAAAATCTGACGCAGTCAGTTTTCGAGAACCGAACCGCAGGTGAGGAAAGCGCTCAGAATGACAATGTGGAAATAATTTTTATATATTTAAGTTTCCGTCCACCCTTTTCAAAGGGTGGCAGGTGCGGACAGAGTCCGCGGTTTTAGGTTTTTAATAGCGTCCATGGTTTTAGGCTTTTAACAGAGTTCGCGGTTTTAAATTTTATACAAAAAAATAATCCTCCGTGTGTTTAATACGGAGGATTTGCTTTGTTCATCAAAGCTTCTGGAAAAGCTCAATCATTTCGCCGCTTGGGCCTGTAAGGAATATAATTCTTATGCCGCCGAATATGTCAAGGTTGTATGGCTCTTCCTTGTCAAAGGTATCAATGCCTTTTGCTTTAAGCTCCTTAACTGTTTCGTCAACATTTTCAACGTCAAAGCAGAAATGCTCGCATACGCCTGTGTTAAATGTCATTATTTCTTTTTTGTTTGCAGCCACAAGCTCAACTGTGGCATCTCCGTCAAAAACCATATGCACAAGGTCTTTTGTTACGCCGTTTCCGCAGTTAAGAAGGCTTCTCATGCCAACCTTTCCGCCCAAAAGCTTGTAAAATTCAATAGATTTGTCCATGTTTTCTGTAAATACAGCAATGTGTCCAAGTTTCATTTTTTTCCCTCCTGTTTTGTATGTTAATTTAATTGTAGTGATTTTAAATTTAATTTTAAATACTGCTTTGCGATAAATCTGTTTTTAATTAAAACAGTTGTTTTTAAGGTTAACCTATACTATTATTATATGGTAAATTGATAAAATATCAATTATTTAAGTTTCCGTCCACCCTTTTCAAAGGGTGGCAGGTGCGGACAGAGTCTGCAAAAGAGATTCTTCACTCCGTTCCCACTGTGCACGGAATCGGGAAATTATGAACAAATTTTAAATTATATTAATAAAAAGTTTGCCCTTTGTTCATATAAATGTAGTAAAATTAATGGGTATTAAGTATAATTAATACATTGCTATTTATTAAGCTTTAAGACGAAACTGCCTTTAAGCGTCAAGGAGGAAATAATTTTGATAGAGGTTAATAATCTTATTAAAAATTACGGCAAATATCAGGCTGTAAAAGGGATTTCCTTTAAGGTTGAGGACGGAGAAATACTTGGTTTTCTGGGCCCCAACGGAGCCGGAAAATCTACCACAATGAACATTATCACAGGCTATATTTCTGCCACATCGGGTTCGGTAACCATAGACGGCTATGATATACTTAAAGACCCTCAGGAGGCTAAAAAAAGAATCGGCTATCTTCCTGAAATTCCGCCGGTTTATATGGATATGACGGTTACGGAATATCTTAAATTTGCGGCAGAGCTTAAGGGCGTAAAGAAAAAAGAAATAAAGCCTATGCTTGAGGATATTATGGAAAAAATTAAAATTTCCCATGTTTCGGGCAAGCTTATTAAAAATCTTTCAAAGGGCTACAGACAGAGAGTCGGCCTTGCACAGGCACTGGTTGGTTATCCTGATGTTCTTATACTGGACGAGCCTTCGGTAGGCCTTGACCCAAAGCAGATTATTGAAATAAGAGATGTAATTAAGGAGCTTGGCAAAAGCCACACCATTATTTTAAGCAGCCATATACTTTCAGAGGTAAGCGCTGTGTGCGGAAGAGTTATGATTATAAATAAAGGCAGAATTGTTGCCAGCGATACACCGGAAAGACTTTCCGACAGACTGAGCAGCGACAGATACAGAATAAGAGTGAGGGGCGATGAAGCAGCTGTGCTTAAGGCATTTAATGAAAGCCCTGCCTTGGAATCTGTTCAGACAGAGGAAAGCGCCGAACAGGGCGCAGTTGACCTGCTTATATCGGGCAAAGAAGGCACAGACCCAAGAGAAACAGCCTTTGAAATTGCGAAAAACAACGGCTTTACACTTCTGCTTATAAAATCAGAAAAGCTTTCTCTTGAAGAGGTATTCCTTAAGGTTACGGAAAACGAGGAAGCCGGCATAGAATATGCGGCAGAAGAAAATATAGAAGAAAACATCAGCGGAAAGGAGGCAGAGTGATATGGCGGCAATTTATAAAAGAGAAATGAAGATGTACTTCAATTCCATGATAGGCTATGTGTTTATAGCGTTTTTTGTGCTTGTTACGGCAATCTATTTTTCACTGCAGAATATACTTTCACTCAGCCCGCAGTTTGAATATGTTTTCAGCTCGGTTATTATGATGTTTCTTATACTTGCGCCTATACTTACAATGCGTCTTTTAAGCGAGGAAACAAAGCAGAAAACCGATCAGCTGTTGCTTACGGCGCCTGTAAGCATAGTGGGAATAGTTTTGGGCAAGTTTTTGGCGGCTGTTACGGTGTTTGTTATTTCGCTGCTTATAACGGCAATTTTCCCTATAATACTTTCTGTTTACGGAACCATAGCGGTGGCGCAGATTTTGGGCTCATACATAGGCTTTTTCCTTTTGGGAAGCTGTTTTATAGCTGTCGGCCTTTGGATAAGCTCCATTACAGACAATCAGATAGTGTCGGCAGTGGCAACCTTTGCGGCTGTGTTCCTTCTGCTTATGGTGGAAACAATAGTTTCCTCGGCGTCGGGCAGCCTTACGTTTTCGCTTATGTTTGCCGTTGTGCTGGCGGCGCTTGTAGCGCTTTATTTCTATTCAAACACAAAGGACAAAAGCATTGCGGCAATGGTATTTATTGTTGAGGCGGCTGTTATAGCCATACTTTATATGAGAAAGCCGGGGCTTTTTTACGGCCTTGCAGGCAACTTTGCATCAATGTTTGCTGTTCTTACCAGATACAACAACTTTGCCATGGGCATTTTTGATGTGGGCTCCGTTGTATATTTTATTTCCTTTATAGGCGTTTTCCTTTACTTTACGGTGCGCGTTATAGAGAAAAGAAGATGGTCTTAATATAGCGGAGGTGGCACAAAATGAATTTATTTAAAAAAGAAAACAAAGATACTGAAAAAAAGGCGGAAAAAAATACAAGTGCCGCCATTAAATACGGCAGCTATGCCTCTGTTATGACGGCAATAGTTATAGTGGCTGTTATAATAATAAACCTTATAGTAAGCAGCTTCGGCATAAAATTTGACCTTACAAAAAATAAGCTTTACACATTTTCTGAGGACACAATAACCCTTCTTAAAAACCTTGAGGACGATGTAAAAATAACATCGGTTTATGCCGAGGGCACAGAGGTTTCCATTGTTACCGAAATACTTGATAAATATGCTTCATACTCAAAGCATGTAACTGTTGAAAACGTAGACCCTTACACAAACCCAACCTTTGCGGCAAAATATGCCTCAAATGGAGATGTGGTTTCCATAGGCGCAGTAGTTGTTGAGGCAAAGGGAAACTATAAAATTATACCTCAGGACGAGCTGGCAGACGTTTATGTTGACCAAACAACAGGCGAAAGCTATATGCAGGGGCTTAAGCTTGAGGGCGTGCTGACAGGCGCCATAAGAAGCCTTGTAAGCGGCGAAACAAGAATGGCTTATGAGCTTACGGGACACGGAGAAATTTCCATAGGCGACGACCTTATAAAAGAGCTTGGCTACAGCGGCTTTGCTTTGGAAACACTGAGCCTTTTAACAGCTGGCAGTGTGCCTGATGACTGCGAGGTGCTTATAATTAACGGCGCGGTTACAGATATTACAGAGGCGGAGCTTGATGCCATAAACGAATATCTTGATAAGGGCGGAAGCGCCTTTATAACACTGGGCATTACAACCGAGGAAACAACAAATATAGATTCACTGTTTGAAAACTACGGCATTAAAGACAGCAAAACCATGGTTATTGAGGGCTCGGCAGATTATGTATATAACAGCAATCCGTTTTATGTAGTTCCCGACCTTAACGAAGAAAGCAGTATAACAAAGGCAATGGTTTCTGCAGGAACAAAGGCATTTATGCCTTTTGCGGGGGCAGTTGAGCTTTCCGAGGCAAAAAGAAGCACTGTTGAGATAACAACACTGGCACAGTCAAGCCAGTATTCCTACGGAAAAGCCTTTTCCACAATGACGAGCTATGAAAAAGAGGACAGCGACGCTGTGGGACCATTCAATCTTGCCGTTTCCGTTGAGGACAGCGACGGCGGTGCAAGGCTTGTGGTGTGCGGAGCGGAAACTGTTCTTGACAGCGACATAAACAATGTTGTAAACGGCGGAAACTTTGGCTTTGTAATGAACTGTATTGATTATCTTACAGGCAGTGATTCGTCATCACGTTCAAAGAGCCTTGGCGCAGAGGATTATCTTCAGCTTACACAAAGCAAGGCCATAGCCATTATGTTTGTATGTGTTGTTGTTATTCCGCTTGTAATACTTATAGCCGGAATTGTGGTAACAGTAAGAAGGAGAAACAGATGAGTAAACAGCTTAGAAATATGATTATAGCCATTGTTGTGCTTGCCGCTGCGGGAGGAGCGTATTTTGCTCTTTCCCAAAAGGGCAGTGAAAAACAGCAGGCTGAGGCAACGGCGCAGAACGTATATAATGACGGCGGCGCAAAAATAGTGAAAATAGATATTTCAACCCCAACGGAAACGGGAACCCTGGTTAAGGATGGCACAAACTGGGTTATTGAGGGCAGAGAAAATATTGAGCTTTCCCAGATAAATATTGACCAGGCGGCGGCATATGCCAAAACTTTTTCATACGAAAGAGAAATAAACGAGGGCAGCCCTTCGGACTACGGCTTAACAACGGGAACTATATTTACGGCTGTAAGCGACGGGGGAAAGGAATACAAAATTATAGTGGGCGACGCCATAATGGGCGACGGCGGCTACTATGCAATGGCTGAGGACAAAATTTATGTTATAAGCGATGAAATGGGAAAATCCCTTAAAAAATCCATAAGCGATTACAGAGACCGCAACCCTGAGTTTGTTGACTATACACAGCTTTCGGAATTTAAGGTGGCAAGAAAGGACAAAGAAAATATTGCTGTTACACCAAACCCTGACGGCGCAATAGAGGAAGGCGTGGGCGAATATCTGCTTACAGAGGGCTTTGCCTGCACCATGCCTGTGCTTACAGAGGCGTTTGCGGATAATATAGGCGGCCCTGTGTATGAAATAACGGCGGCGGAGTTTATTGACGAGCCGGAAAGCGACGAGGTGTATGGCTTTGACGACCCGTACATGACAATAGACATAAGCGACACCCTTGGCTACAGCTGCGGCATTGTTGTGGGCGATGAAGCGGGAGATGGCTTAAGATATGCCAAGTTCAGCGGAAAAGACTATGTTTGCAAGGTAAGAACAGCCAAGACAGACAAAATATACAATGCCAATATTTTTGACATAATAGCCAAGTATTATGTAAATGTGCATTTTGCAAAGGCTTCGTCAGTTGAGTTTTACGGCGACGGCATAAATGATGTGTTCACCATAGACGCTCAAAACGGAAAGATATTCAGAAATAATGTGGAGGATTCCGCAGAAAACTTCAGTCAGCTTTATACCGACCTTGCCTCTGTAACCATAGACGGAAAAGCGGAAAAGGAATTTGGAAACAGTGTGTTTGCCTTTAACCTTAAGCTGACAGACGGAAGCGAAACAAAGGTAGAGTTTTTTGAATACGACAACAATTTTTACGGCGCTGAAATAAACGGCGTTAAGGCGGCGGTTTCAGGCAGAAAAATGGTTGACGAATTTATAAATGAACTGAAAAACTATTAAAAAATAAATATAAGCCTTATCGCATTAAAGAGAATTTTGCTTGTGCGAGGGGCTTATTTTTTATGTATATAAATGTAAAAAAATAAAGCAAAATGTAAGGTTTTGTTGATAGATAAAGCAAGAACTTTGTTATAGGCTTGGTTGTGAGGGAGGTGAAAAACATGACTTTTGGCGAAAAACTGGTTCAGCTTAGAAAAATAAGCGGAATGACTCAGGAGCAGTTGGCGGAAAAGCTGAATGTATCACGGCAGACGGTTTCAAAATGGGAAAATGACATGTCCGAGGCGGACTGGAGCGCAGCAGTGAAAATAAGCCGCACATTCAACATATCCTTAGATGAGTTGGCGGATAATACGGCGGAGGACGACAAAGCAGAGGAGAAAAGCGGCTTGTTATTGGAGGATATGGCTAAAATAAATAACCATAACAGAAAAATGACAATGCTTTTTATGCTTTCAACAGAGCTGATAGTTATATGCATTTTGGCGGCTATAGTTATTTCCATTATCAATGACGCCACGCTGACAATACAGTATATGCTGTACAGGTATATTGCTGTTGGCGATTATAACAATGTGATGTTTGCCGATTACAGCATTAGCTATATTTTTGCGGCAGTAAGCGGCATACTGGGAATAATTGGCTTTGCCGTATATTGTATAGAAAACAGAGTAAAAAAATAAGGCGCTTGTGTTAATTTAAGAGTTTTTTAATGGCATGCGCCTTTCGCATATGATAAACTTAAAGCAGATTTGGTTTTGTGCGGGAGGTGCGCCATGAAAAAGAGTTTTGTGCTTTTTGTTTCCATACTTTTGCTTGTTTTGTGCATGCCTGTGTGCGCCTTTGCCGACATGGGGCCAAAGCCCTCGGTGAACATTGAATTTACGGGGGCAGAGGGAAAGGAATATTATGCCACGCTGCTTTCCAAAACAGAATCAACAGGGCCTTATTATGCGGCTGACGAAAGCGAGCCATATACTTTACTTTACAGCAAAGGCGACGAGGATTATGATATTTGGCTGAAATTTAAGGAATACAAAGACAGCGACGGCTATTATTTTTTGCAGTATTTTGAAAACTGTACGCAAACCGACAGCTTTAAATGGACATATTATCCGCCGTCGGAGTTTAAAATTCTGCTTTACTATCCGCAGGAGGACGCCTTTGCCGTAAGCGGAAAATATGAGCGCTATGCCTTTGACAGCTATTTTAAAGCCGATATTTCTGATGTTGATTTTGAAACAGGCGGAGATTATAAGGAATTTACAGCCGTAAAAAGCTATAATTATACATGGGAAATTATTTCGCTTGTGTGCAGAATTGTGCTTACGGTGATTATTGAAACAGCCCTTGCCGACGCTTGGGGTTTTAGAAGAAAAAAGCAGCTTGCTTTCATAGGGGCAGTAAATGTTTTTACACAAACAGCCCTTAATGCGGCGCTTAACATAAGCAACTATAAATACGGGCAATATATGTTTGTGTTTAATTATGTATGGCTTGAAATTTTGGTTGCCGCCGTTGAATTTGCCGTATTTGCGGCGTTTCTTAAAAAAGCAGACGGAGAAAAATACCGAAAAGGCGTTGTTGCATCATATGCCGCAGCTGCAAACATCGTTTCCTTTGTGCTTGGTTTGTGGCTGGCAAAAATTATACCGGGAATTTTTTAGAAATATAAAAACAGCCTTCTTAAACTTGTATTTAGGAAGGCTGTTTTGTATCGCTTATTTGCCGCACGAAACGAGGATTTAAAGACATTGGGGCAACGCCCCAACACCCTAATAAAACTTTGTGGGCGCTGCCCACACCCGTGAACCTTTAAAAAGGTTCAATCCAAACTTTTACGCCAATAAAACTGCGTTTTATTGGAGGTTATACCGTGATTGTTTACGATTGCTCTCTCTTTGTCATCCTGAACGCTTTCCTCACATACGTTGTTGTTTCCTCGCGTCATAAATGACGCTTCGGTTTTCGAAAACTGACTGCGTCAGATTTTCTCATGGTTTTCAGAAACTACGTTTCTTCATGGAAGGATCTCTTTAGATTCTTCGCTTATCGCTCAGAATGACATGCGAAAATATTTTTATTTATTAAAGTTTCCGTCCACCCTTTTCAAAGGGTGGCAGGTGCGGACGGCGTCCGCAAAAGAGATTCTTCGCTGCCGCTCAGAATGACATTTTTTACTGCTCTTTAATAGGAATTATTATTTTTGTAAGATATTCGTTTTCGTTTTTAACATCAATAGGAGAAATTATGTATTCCTCCGACACAGGGCCAGCAACCTCATATCCATGCTGGTTTATCCATTTAAGCGCCTTTATATGTGTGGTTATTATTTTGCTGTGGCTGCCCACGTGCATTGCCGTAACCGCCTTATATCCGCCAAAGGTTTTGAAGTTTTTATTGTTTGGCAGCGACTCATAAACCGGCACGCACACCTCAAGGTCGCAGTCCTTTTTCATAAACTGCTCCAAAGGCTCGTTGTGATATGTAAGGGTTATGGAGCCAATGCTCTTTAAGCCGTTCTTTTTTATTATGTCAAACACCTCAAACCACCGTGCAACGGAAACATAGGCGTTTTGGTAGTTAAGCTCTGTTTTTCTGGTATATATGCAGTTTACCATAGGTATGGTTTCAATAACTATGCCCTCAGGCTCCTGAGTTATTACAGACTCAATGTCTTCGTCCTGATTGAAGCATGACATAAAATCTCTCTGGCGTTTAACTCTGGAAAGAGTAAGCTCTATTTCGTTATGAAGATTTTTAAGGGATTCTATTTCATTTTCTATTTTTTTAAGCCTCATTTCAAGGCTTGCCCCCAAAGATGATACATCGCCGTGATATACAAGCTGTTTAATTTCCTCCAAAGGAAAGCCGTAGGTTTTAAGCTTTCTTATGGTGTAAAGCGTAAGCATCTGGTCTTCTGTGTAGTAACGATAGTTGGTTTCGGAATCTCGGTGAGTAGGCACAAGAAGCTGGATTTCATCATAATATCTGAGGGTTTTGATAGGAACGTTGCATATATCGGAAATATCGCCTATGGTGTAATATTTTTTATGTCCCATCTTCACCGCCTCCTTTAATGCGTTTTTTACTGCTGAATGTATTATATTTCATTGATGCTTTTTTCTGACAATAGAAATTATAAGCTTTTGATTTAAATTTATCAATATTTGATTTGAAAATACGTGAATTTTTTTTAGTGCCCTTTCAGCATAAAAGGCATAAAAGGCGGTTTTTTTGCAATTTGATATAAAATAAAAAAAGGTGAAGGCTTTAACACCTTCACCTTGCAAATTATGTTTTAAACAGATTTGCCGTAAGCAAAATCAGATGATTTCATCTTTCTTAAGCTGTGCAATCTTTTCTTCTGAGTATCCAAGTACATTGCGAAGAATCTTTTCGTTGTCTTCTCCAAGAAGCGGAGCAGCCTTTTCGCATTTGTCCTCAAGACCATGCATCTTAATAGGTGTTCCTGGGAATGTGATTTCTTCGTCCATGCCTGGCTGATAAACCTTCCAAAGCATATTTCTTGCTTTAATCTGAGGATGTTCAGCAGCTTCAGCAATGTTAAGAATGTGGCCGAATGGAATCTGGATTCCTACGATGATTTCTTCAAGCTCTGCAACTGTTTTTGTCATTGTCCATTTTTCAATTTCAGGCTTAAGTTCAGCATAGTTGTAGCATCTCTGAATGTTTGTTTCAAAACGTGGGTCTTTAGCAAGCTCAGGTCTGCCCATAACTTCTGAAAGTCTTACAAACATATCGTCTACGCCTGTACCCATAACAAAGTCGCCGTCTTTTGCGTGGAATGAGTCGAATGGTGCAAGAGATGGGTCTGCGTTGCCGTTACGGTGAGGAACAACGCCTGCTATTGTGTACTGAATTACAAAGTTTTCCATTACTGAGAAAAGTGTGTCAAGCATAGCGATGTCAAGTCTTCTGCCTACGCCTGTTTTTTCTCTTTCATAAAGAGCCATAAGAACGCCCATGCAAAGGAATGCGCCTGAGAAGTTGTCGCCCATGGAAGGACCGATTTTTGTAGGAGGAGCGTCAGGGAAACCTGTGATGCTCATCATACCGCTCATAGCCTGTGCAACTATGTCGTAAGCAGGACGTTTTGCTAAAGGTCCTTCAAGACCGAAGCCTGAAATAGAACCGTAAATGATTCTTGGGTTAACTTCTTTAAGCACGTCATAGCCAAGACCAAGCTTTTCCATAACGCCAACCTTGTAGTTTTCGCAAACTACGTCTGCTTCTTTAACAAGGTCAAGGAATACCTTCTTGCCTTCTTCGCTTCTAAGGTCAAGTGTCATACCTTCCTTGTTTCTGTTTATGTATGCATAATATCCGCTGTGACCGTTATGCATAGGGCCCCAGCCTCTTGTCTGGTCGCCAACATTACGTCTTTCAATTTTGATAACTTCAGCGCCGAAGTCTGCAAGCTGCATTGTGCAGAATGGGCCGCTGTATGCCTGTGTAAGGTCAAGTACACGAACGCCTTCAAGTGGTTTTCTCATTTATTAATACCTCCGTAAAAATTTATCTTTGGTATGTATTTGTATACAATACCTTGTTTAAAAAAAAGCTGTCTTAAAAGGGGGTAAGTTTTTAAGACAGCTTAAAATACTAATTAAAAAGCTAATTTAATTAATTTAAATTATTTTGTTGGATGAACAGCATCCTTGAAGTCTTCACGCTGAGGACCTCTCTGGTCTTTCTTAGCTATGTAGAGTGAACCTGTAGCTTCGCCGCACTTGATAGGTGGTACGCAAGCTGTAGCTGCTGTTTCAGGTGTAGCTACGCCAGACATATCTGTATGTGTTCTGTCAAGCTGTGTAGCAACCTTCCAAGCTTCGAAATGGCATGTATATGACTGATTGCCAACTTTTTCGATTCTGCCTGTGTATTCCATAAAGTCGCCAACATAAACAGGAGCTGTGAACTGTACGTTCTTGTATCCAAGGAAAAGGCTGATGTCGCCGTCTACTAAAACCATAAGTTCTGTACCAACGTCGCCCCAGATGTCTAAGATATGAGCACCGTTAACAAGACCGCCAACGTAATGTGCATCCTTTGCGCTCATCATTAAATGAAATTTTACTTCGCTTCCTACCATAATATATTCTCCTCCAATCAATATCAGGTTATTTTTTCAATCAGCTAAAACAGTTTTAGCACTCAATTATTTCTTTGAAGATGGTGCATGTTCATGAACGAAAGCAGGGTCTGTTTCGCCTCTCTGGTCCTTCTTAGCAATGTAAAGAGAACCGATACCTGTACCGCAAAGTACTGGAGGTACGCAAGCTGTAGCAGCTGTTTCAGGTGTAGCAACGCCTGTCATATCTGTATGTGTTCTGTCAAGCTGTGTAGCAACTTTCCAAGCTTCGAAGTGGCACTTGTATGATGTGTTGCCTACTCTTTCGATCCAGCCAACATATTCCATGAAGTCACCTACATAAACAGGAGCTGTGAAGTTGATTTCTTCATAACCAAGGAAAAGGCTGATGTCGCCATCTACACGAACCATAAGTTCTGTTCCAACGTCGCCCCAAACCTGTACGATTCTAGCACCGTTTACAAGACCGCCAACATAGTGTGCATCTTTTGCGCTCATCATTAAATGAAATTTTACTTTTTCTCCAACCATTTTAAATCCTCCTTTTTATATAAATCACTTTGATAAAGTTTTAATAAAGTTAATTCAAATACTTTGAATACTCCTTTATCTTTATGGTTATAATATAAACCATTCTTGCAAAGGAGAGTCAATGACAAATTAAAAAAATTTTCACTTTCGTTAAATAAAATCAGTGGGAAAAGCGACAGCGGCTATACAGTTTGAATTTTGAGGAGATTTGTGGTAAGACCTAAAAAATGCCCAAAAACAGGAACTTTTACATTATATGAATTAAATTTTGTTTGTGTAATTTTTATCAAGGACAGTTCAAAATGCCCAAAATTTCCATAATTTTACTGGAGGGTTTTACTTTCAAAAATATCTTTTTTTCATTTTTAAATTCATATTGATATTATAACAAAGGCAATATATAATGCTGTATTATACGTATATTGATATAAAATTAACTGTATTGAGCAAAAACGCTGCACAAGTTTAAAGTTAAAAAATAGTCATAAATAACGTAAATTAGGCGGAGAGTGAAGGAATTATGTTTAAAAGGGCTTTTTTTGTTATTAACCCAAATTCGGGAAAATCTCAGATAAAAGGTAAGCTTTTGGAGGTTTTAAGCATATTTTCAAAAGCAGGAATGGAGCTTGGCGTATACGCCACACATCAGAGATTTGACGCTTATAATTCAATAAAGGAAAATGGCGCTGACTATGAGCTTGTTATATCCAGCGGCGGCGACGGAACCTTAAGCGAGTCGGTAAAGGGGCTTATGGCAATAGATGAGGACAAGCGTCCTGTTCTAGGCTATATTCCGGCGGGAACAACCAATGACTTTGCCACAACGCTTAAGTTGCCCAAAAATCCTGTTAAGGCTGCCGAAAATATAGTTGCCGGAAATATTTTTAAGTGCGACGCAGGTGATTTTAACGGCGATTACTTCATTTATATAGCTGCTTTCGGGGCGTTTACCGATGTGGCGTATGACACTCCGCAGGAGATGAAAAACTTCCTTGGTCATACCGCATATATAATAGAAGGAATTAAAAGAGTGCCCAACCTTGCAAGATGGCACATGAAGGCGGAGTATGACGGAAAAACCGTTGAGGACGATTTTATATACGGAATGATTTCAAATACACGCTCTGTTGCGGGCATGAAAAGCCTTGCTAAAGAAAATGTTAAGCTTGACGACGGCGTATTTGAGGTTGTGCTTATAAGAATGCCGCAAAATCCGGTGGATTTGCAGAATATACTGACGGGGCTTGTTACGCAGGATATGTCATCGGATATGTTCTGTAAATTTAAGGCGTCAAAGGTTAAATTTACATCTGATGTTGAAGTGCCTTGGACACTTGACGGAGAATACGGCGGAAAAAACAAAGAGGTTGTAATTAAAAACCACCGCCGCGCCATAAGCATAATTGTAGATGAAAAGGTGGCGACAAAGGCATTTACGGTTGAGTAAAATTTATTTAAAAAAGTGTTTGACAAGAGTTAGTATATATGCTATACTAACTCTTGCAGTAAGCTTATGGAGAAATACTCAAGAGGCTGAAGAGGCGCCCCTGCTAAGGGTGTAGGTCGTTCACGCGGCGCGAGGGTTCAAATCCCTCTTTCTCCGTAATTAAGAACCTTGAATAATCAAGGTTCTTTTTTTGTGCTGAAAACATGTCATTCTGAGCGATAAGCGAAGAATCTAAATATATCCTTCCGTGAAGAAACGTAGTTTCTGAAAACCATGAGAAAATCTGACGCAGTCAGTTTTCGAAAATCGAAGCGTCATTTATGACGCGAGGAAACAACAACTGTATGTGAGGAAAGCGTTTAGGATGACAAAGAGAAGGCAGTCGTAAACAATGTCATTCTGAGCGATAGCGAAGAATCTAAATAGATCCTTCACTTACGTTCAGGATGACAAAACAATCACGGTATAACCTCCAATAAAACGCAGTTTTATTGGCATAAAAGTTTCGCTCAAGCCTTTTCAAAGGCTTGTGGGGTGTTGGGGCAACGCCCCAAGGTCTTATAAAAGTTTGGATTGAACCTTTTTAAAGGTTCACGGGTGTGGGCAGCGCCCACAAAGTTTTATTGGC
>Ga0129308_1002549_pt1 | contig 15091 bp, 12 predicted proteins | sample L827metagenome_FD_94440 | JGI IMG/M metagenome (GOLD analysis project Ga0129308, IMG submission 94440) | Ring-tailed lemur group fecal microbial communities from Wisconsin, USA - L827 metagenome | ecosystem: Host-associated > Mammals > Digestive system > Large intestine > Fecal | place: USA...
GAAAGCTCATGTCTGTGCACTTGTCCCAGCTCTCCCATTCTGATCGGGAAGTCCCGGTAAGACCACATTTTTCGTTTATATGCCAGCAGGGAACCCGGACAGTTCATCGGCTTGATCGCATAATCCTCATCGTCAATTTTCGTAAAGTACATATTGTCTTTATAATGATCCCAGTGACCGGATGTTCTCCATAACTGCTCATTCATGATCAGCGGAGTCTTGATTTCTTCATAACCGCGTTTGCGGTGTTCTGACTTCCAGAAACTTTCCAGTTCATTTCGAATGATCATACCCTTCGGCATAAAGAACGGGAATCCCGGACCTTCATCATACAATGCAAAGAGATCCATTTCCTTGCCGATCTTTCGGTGGTCACGCTTCTTAGCTTCTTCCAGCCGCTGCAGGTATTCATCCAGCTCAGCCTGCGTCGGGAAGCATGTCCCGTAAATTCTCTGCAGCATTTTACGGTTAACATCGCCTCTCCAATATGCTCCGGCAACACTCTGGAGCTTGACGGCCTTGATCTGCCCTGTCTTTTCCATATGCGGTCCTGCACAAAGATCTACGAAATCACCCTGCTGATAAAAAGAAATTACCGCATCCTCAGGCAGATCATTGATCAACTCCACCTTGTAATCCTCACCCTTGTCTGCCATAAACTTGATGGCTTCCGCTCTCGGCAGTTCAAACCGTTCCAGCGGATAGTTCGCCTGCATGATCTTCTTCATCTCTTTCTGAATTTTCAGGAGATCCTGATCGTTGAGTTTATGTTCCATATCAAAATCATAGTAAAACCCGTTGTCGATTGCCGGTCCGATTGCCAGTTTGGCATCCGGCCACAGCTTTTTAACAGCCTGCGCCAGAATATGAGATGTCGTATGTCTGTAACAAAGTCTTACCTGTTCATCCTCAAAATTGATTTTTTCCTTCGCCATTTCGCTCTTCTCCTCATTCACTGTGTTATATTGATAATTTTGCAGAAAACAATCTCCGCAAAAGCTCTATCCGCATCCGATCCGTCTTAAGCATCCTCTTCCAGCGCCAGTTCGATCAAGCTGTCGATCAATTCGCTGTATGAAAGCCCTGAATGCTCCCACAACTGCGGGTACATGCTGATGCTCGTAAATCCCGGCAGCGTATTGATCTCGTTGAAAATCACTCTTCCGCTTTCCTCCAGAAAAAAGTCCACCCGGGAAAGTCCGCTGCATCCCATCGTCTCATAGACGCGTACCGCCGTATCCTGAATTTCCTTCTCCTTTTCCGGACTGAGATCCGTTACAATCTGTGTCCTCGATGCCGCACTCTGATACTTAGATTCATAATCATAGAACTCATTGGCAGCAAAAATTTCTCCAATGCAGGAGGCTTTTGGTTCTTCATTCCCCAATACAGCAACCTCGATCTCCCTGCCGACAATCGTCTCCTCCACGAGTACTTTGCTGTCCTCTGCAAAGGCCGTTTCCAACGCCTTTGGCAGTTCTTCCGCAGTTTTCACTTTGCTGATCCCCACTGAAGAGCCGGCGTTTGCCGGTTTTATAAACAGCGGATATGTATCGTCAAAATACGATTGAATCGTGTGCAGCACCTTCTTCCGATCTGTGCGGAATGCCTGCAGCGCCGTCACATAGCATTTTGCCTGATTTGCCGCTCCGGTTTGTTCTACCATCGCCTTGGTGATTGCCTTATCCATCGATGCTGCCGAGGCGATCGTTCCGGGCCCTACGAAAGGAATTCCCGCCATCTGCAGTAGTCCCTGCATCCTGCCGTCTTCACCATTCTTCCCATGAAGCACCGGCCATACCACGTCAACAGCCAGTTCCGACCAGCTGCCATCCGACTCTTCCACCATCACGCCGCCGATGCTGCGATCCGGCACCAGAAACGCCCGCTTATTGCCGCTTTCCTGCTGCCAGGAACCGTCTTGAATACGCACAGCAGGGGAACCTGTCAAAAACCAGTTCCCCTCCTTCGTAATCCCGATTGTATTGATTTCATATTTTTCGCTGTCAATATAATTCAGTACGGAAGCTACCGAAGCACAAGACACCTCATGCTCCGATGAAATTCCTCCGAACAGCAGAAGCAGCGATAATTTCTCATCCATATCATCTTGCCCTTTCTTTTTGTCTTTAATAATATCCGGTCATTGCCGAAATTCTCTCACTGATGTCCTGCACATCCTGTGTCGGGGTATAATCCGCCTGATCAAAAAACTCCTCGTGCAGTTTGCTGACATTGCTTCGCAGCGTAACCGGAGGACCATACCATGCAGCTCCCGTCCAGCCCTTCGTTTCATATGGCCAGCCGACATTGCTCTTGGTCATGGAGAAGGAATTGATTTTCAGCATCATACCCATCATATCCGCCGAAGACATATTCGTCTTGATTTCCGGCAGAATTTCCTTGGAAATCTTCTTCAGCGTCTTGATGTCCATCGTTTTCGCCTTGTCAAACGCCGCCTGCACGACGATCTTCATACGTTCATTTCTTCGATAATCACCCGTCAGTGCGTCTTTACGGATTCTCGCATACGTAACCGCCTGGTTTCCATTCAGCGTCTGCATACCAGCCTTCTCAATCTTTTTCTTGGATCCGCCGATATTCTTCTGCGTATCTTTAATATATTTATTCATTTCATCGATTTCTGATTCCTGAATTTCAATGTCCAGACCGCCCAGCGCATCAACCGCATCGGCAACCGCTTTCCAGTTGACAACAACAACTTCCTTGATATTCAAATCCAGATTTTTATTCAGCGCATACAGAGATCTTGTTGGACCGCCGTAATAATACGCATGGGTAACCTTATCCAGCCCTTCATCCCCCACATCCAGCAGCGTATCTCTGTAAACGGAAAACATCCTGATTTCATACGTTTCCTTGTTGATGCTGGCAACGATCATGGCGTCACTTCTGACCCCCTCATCGCTGCTCATGTCTCTGGCATCGATTCCAAGCAACGCAATATTTCTGTAGTTACGCAGGTCGGAATCCACCTGTGGATTGATTCCGATTAGATCCGGGTCAAGTTCCACACGACCCACATTATCCAGCGTGTTTTTTACAACTGTAAGCCCGGCAGCAATCGTACCGCCAATCCCGATTACCAAAACCAAGACTACGATCAGCGCAACCTTCAGACCACGGCCTTTTTTCCTGCCGCGTCCTCCGTTTTTTCCTCCGCCGCTGCCGCCCTTTTTCTGAGCTTTTCTGGCTTCCTTCTTTTCAGCACGCGTGAGCCGATCGGAATCAGCTTTGTTTCTGCTGCCCTGCACTGCAATCTTCTTTCGGCTGTTTCTCAGTTCATCATTTGCTGCAGCACGCTGCCGTAGATATTCTTCCCGCGCATCGTCATGATGCACATCGCGTTCCGGCTTTTCAAAATACAGATTCTCCCGCGATCTGAACGTTCGAGGGTTTTCCTGATGTGATGCCTGTCTGCTGTTCGGAAAATATTCACCGTACAACGTATCGTCTTTCACATAATTTCCTCTGCTATTCCTGTGCTCACGCAAGTTCAGATACTCTTGATAAGCCTGTTCTTTTGCACGCTGTTCTTCACTTGAATAAGTTCTGTTTCTATGATCATTTCCCATTGATAAATTCCTTTCACACTTACAAATCATTATATCAAGAGAAGCTTGAAAAATCAACATCCTGCCCTTGATTCCACATGTTCTTCACGAAATTTCTTCCGGAAACACAAAAAAGCGCTGCCCCAGATAGTTCAGGCCAGTAAAGATGCACATACCTGCCAGCATCGCAAGATTTTCCTGCATCGTGAGGGACATGCTGCTGAAAATTGCTGCCATTAATGGCTTCGCCAAGCCATAGGCAACCAGATAGCATCCGGCAATATTCAGAACAAACCGCAGAGCGCTCTGCCAGGAGTTCCCTTTATGCTGAAAGGTGAATTTTTTATTCATCAGATAACTGAAAATGCTGCCAACAAAATAGTTGGCAGCAGAAGAAATCCAGTAAGAACAGTGCAGCAGGTTGTATAAACCAAACATCACACCTGTCCCGATCAAGGTATTGAGTACGCCAATGGCGATAAATTTCCAAAATTTCTGATCAATTATCGTTCTCATTTCGTCGGATACTTTTTAAGTATTTTTATGGATTTCAAAAAACCCAATCGTCATGATTCATCTGATCCCAGCCGTCTTTTTGCGAGCACGAAACGGCATCTTCTCTCTTTTATAACATCCCTTTTCTTTATGACTTGGCTGACGAAATCCATTTTCGCGTAAACGCTTTCATCTTATGCTCCGGACTGCAACATCAACATCCATAGCTTACACGATTCACCGAATAACAGCTAGATTTTCTTCGTGTAGCTCAGTTTCACCCAATAACCGTTGCTCATCTTTCCCCAGCCATTTTTGCTGGACTTGATGGTAATGATTTTACCTTTCATATACGAACCTTTTTTCTTATATTTTGTACCCGGACCTGTTCGATAATTTAAAGAGGATGCCGTGATCTTCACTTTATAAGACGAACTTGTAGCAGTTGAAGCAGTTACTTTTTTGGTATTGCCCGTCAGCTTTACCCAGTAACCATTGCTCATCTTTCCCCAGCCGTTCTTCGTAGACTTGATGGTAAGCACCTTGCCTTTTTTATAGGAACCTTTCTTCTGATAGCTGGTACCTGGACCTGTTCGGTAATTCAAAACAGAAACCGTAACTTTTACCTGATAGGATGCGCTCGTGACAGTTGAAGCAGTTACCTTTTGAGTATTGTCCGTCAGCTTTACCCAATAACCGTTGCTCATCTTTCCCCAGTCACCTTTAACAGCTTTGATGGAAAGCACTTTGCCTTTTTTATAGGAGCCTTTCTTCTGATAGCTGGTACCCGGGCCGGTTCGGTAATTCAAAACAGAAACCGTAACTTTTACCTGATAGGAAACCGCCTTTTCGCCGCCGGAGCCGTTTGTTCCCGAAGAGGTGCCTGTACCTGTACTCGGAGTCGTGGTGGAAGCCTTCAAAAATTCCGTATTGCCATCGTGCTTCATCAGATAGTTAACATCCACCTTGCCGGATATTCCGGATACAGAACCGGAGCTGGAATACTGCCAGATTCGATAATCCTTGGAATATGTACACTTGCTGTAATACTGCGCAACCCATTTTTCATACTTATCCAGAGAAGAGCTGTTCAAAATATTGTTCCACCAGCTCAAATTTGCATAAATACCTGCCTTATAGCCATTCGCCTGAATGGTATCGCAATATGTTTTGGCCATATTGACGATCGTACTGTTGGCAACATTCATTGCCACACTGTTTTCTTCCAGATCATAATAAACCGGCAGCGTAATTTTGCGCCCCTTCAGAAGACGTAAGGTGTGTGCAGCCTCACCCTTGGCCTGTGTTACGGTTTTCGCATAAGAGTACAGATATACGCCATATGGAATGCCCAGGCGTTCACATTCCTTCGCATTATAGAGGAATGTGGAATCATCCTGGCTTTGCATATCCTGTCCGTAGCCACAGCGTAAAATCGCAAATTTGATGCCTGATTTTTTAACCTTTTCCCAATCGATTTTTTTATTCCAGTAGCTGACGTCAACACCTTTTGCCTCCGCGTGGGCAGAAGTCTTGGCGATGCTGCTCATCGTCGACATGCTTCGCGATTTCTGTGAAACTGCCTCGGATTCCGTGCCAAAACCTTCTTCTGATTCGGCAATTTCCTCTTCGGAAAGAACTTCTCCGTCCTGATACCGCCAGCTGTCCGCAGATTCCTCGTAATTCATAACTTCTTCATCCGCAGACGCTTCTTCCGCAAAGGAAACAGTCATCGGTGCCAGCACCAACGCTGCCGTCAGAAAAAACGAAATCAATTTTACTGTTAATTTTTTCATCTTTTTCTCCAAAAATACACACAGATATAGTATTATATTATATAATATGATACTATATCTCCACATGAAAAACAAGTAATTTCCTGTAATTATTTGACACTCCCTGTATTCAGAAAGGATTTCAAACATGGAAGCATTTTTATATACCATTGTCTCATTGATCGCCAGAATCCATAACCACATCATGAGCATCAACGATCAGGTGGAAAACAGCTTTACAGACAAAGAACTCCATTTTATTGTCATTGGAGTTCTTGGAATTATTATGCTGTTGATTATTTATCCGATTTTCCGATGGCTGGCCAACAGCGGTCATACCATGGTAATCGCCTGGTTTTACGTATTCACTGTGATCATCGTCATCACCTTCGCGATCGAAATCGGACAGGGAATCACCGGAACCGGCGCTATGGAGCTGGATGATATCACAGCCGGGGTTTTGGGATTTCTGGCGATGTTCGCGATTTTCGCCATCATACGCGGTATCTTTCATCTGATCCAGCGCTGGTGGCGAAAATAATTATGCCTTATTCTGCCCTATCATCAACAATGCGTGAGGGAGATTAACTCCCTCACGCATATGTGCACTCATAGATTTTTTAAATAAACTCCATATTTGGTCATTGATAACCGCTCTGCGATCTCATCAAGCCGATCCTTTCCAATGAACCCGCTTTCATATGCGATCTCTTCCAGACAGCCTACATACTGACCTGATTTCTGCAATGCTTTTACAACTTCAGCTGCTTCCAGCAATGAGTCAGCAGTCCCCGCATCTAACCAGGTCAATCCTTTCTCAAAAGAAATCACTTTTAAATCTCCTCTAGACAGATATGCCAAATTGACATCTGTAATTTCCAATTCTCCACGCGCAGAAGGCTTTAGGTTCTTTGCAATTTTCACTACGTCATTATCATAAAAATACAACCCCGGTATAATATAATTAGACTTTGGCTGTTTCGGTTTCTCTTCAATAGAAATCGCGTTTCCATTTATATCAAACTCTACAACACCAAATGGACGGGGATCTTCTACCCAATATCCAAATACCGTTGCGCCGGTTTTCTGCAGTTGTGCTTGCTGTAAATGTTCTCGGAAAGTTTCACAATGAAAGATATTATCCCCAAGAATCAGGCAAACATCATCCTTACCAATAAAATCCTCGCCTACAATAAAGGCATCTGCAATCCCACGGGCTATTGGTTGAACTTTGTATTGAATATTTACGCCCCACTGACTTCCATCTCCCAGAAGTTTTCGAAAAGTTTCTTCTTCTCCCGGGGGTATAATCACCAAAATATCCTGAATCCCCGCTTGCATCAAAACTGCTGTAGAATAATAAATCAACGGCTTATCATATACCGGAAGTAATGGTTTGCACACTGGTATTGTCATCGGATATAATCTTGTCCCTTTTCCTGCTGCCAGTATAATACCCTTCATCGCCTGCTCCTTTTATCTAATTTCTAGAATTCTGCCGTCTTCGGGGTTCTCGGGAACGGCAGGACATCACGGATGTTGCCCATGCCGGTAATGTACATGATGATTCTCTCGAAGCCGAGACCATAGCCGGAGTGCTTTACGCCGCCGTACTTTCGGAGATCCATATACCACCAGTAATCTTCTTCCGTCATGCCAGTCTCTTCAATCCTTGCTTTGAGTACGTCATAACGCTCTTCTCTCTGGCTGCCGCCGATAATCTCGCCGACACCCGGCACCAGCAAGTCGCAGGCTGCAACCGTCTTATCATCATCATTCAGACGCATATAAAAGGCCTTGATTTCCTTCGGATAATCCGTTACGAATACCGGCTTCTTGTAAATCTGTTCTGTAATGTAGCGTTCATGCTCTGTCTGCAGATCAATGCCCCACTCTACCGGATACTGGAATTCTGCTCCTGATTTTTTCAGCAGCTCAACCGCCTCTGTATAAGTGATTCGTGCAAAGTCGGAATTCACGATATTATCCAGTCGGTCCAGCAGTCCCTTATCAATAAACTTACTGAAGAATTCCATTTCTTCCGGCGCATGCTCCAGAACGTAGTTGATGATGTACTTGATCATGGCTTCTGCTACATCCATATTATCCTTCAGCTCTGCAAATGCCATTTCCGGTTCGATCATCCAGAACTCGGAAGCATGTCTTGCCGTGTTGGAATTTTCCGCACGGAATGTCGGTCCGAACGTATAAACATTGCGGAATGCCAGTGCAAAGGTCTCCGCCTCCAGCTGTCCGCTCACAGTCAGACCGGCTTCCTTTCCGAAAAAGTCCTCGCTGTAATCTACCGTTCCAGCTTCACCCTTCGGAAGATCCTCCAGATCCAGCGTCGTCACCTTGAACATTTCCCCTGCGCCTTCGCAGTCGCTGGCTGTGATAATCGGAGTATGCACATATACGAAATCATTCTCCTGGAAAAATTTATGAATTGCATATGCTGCCAGTGACCGCACACGGAATACTGCAGAAAAGGTATTGCTTCTAGGTCTCAGATGTGCAATCTCCCGCAAAAACTCCATGCTGTGCCGTTTCTTCTGCAGCGGATAATCTGCCGCAGAACCTGCTTCCACGATCACGTTCTTTGCCTTGATCTCAAACGGCTGCTTGGCATCCGGCGTCAGCACAAACGTACCAGTCACCTGCAAAGCTGCCGCAATCGGCACCTTGGAAATTTCTTCAAAATTGTCAAGAAATTCTGCTTCGTAGACCACCTGCACGGATTTGAAAAAGGTTCCGTCATTGAGTTCGATAAAGCCGAATTTATTGGAGCCTCTGTTTGTTCTCACCCAGCCGCGGACTACAATTTCCTGATCCGCATACTGCTGGCTTTCTCTATATAAACTTCTGATTGTAACGTCTTTCATCTGTCACGACTCTCTTTCATTTATGCAAATACTTTTGTGATTTCGTAAGTAATCATGCTGTCCGGCAGTTCAATAGTGACTTTATCGCCCTGCTTATGTCCGATCAGAGCCTTGCCCACTGCGCTTTCGTTGGAAATTTTCCCCTCAAACGGATCGGATTCTGTTGCGCCGACGATCGAGAATTCCTCCTCTTCACCAGACTCTACATCCTTTACAACAACCGACAGCCCTACGTTGACCGTATCACCCTTCGTGATTTCATCATCAACGATTTTCGCTTTTCGGATCATATTTTCCAGGGACTGGATTCTTTCTTCCAGTTCCGCCTGTTCATTTTTGGCGGCATCGTATTCCGCATTCTCCGAAATATCTCCATAGGAAATCGCTTCCTTTAATCGCTCAGATACCTCTGCTCTCCTGACAGAAACCAGCTCCTCATGCTCTTCTACTAATTTGTCATACCCTGCCTGTGTCAACAACAGTTCTTCATTGTTTAAATGCTCAGCCACAGTAAAACTCCTTTCCCTTTAACAAATTCTTGTTCCCTCCGGAACAATATCATCTACAAAAATTACCTGACAGCCGCATGCGTTGTTCGTTGCCGCCAGCAGCATGCCTTCACTGGTAACACCTGTCATACGAGCCGGCGCCAGATTTGCCACCACGATAATCTTCTTTCCTTCCAGTTCCTCTGGTGTATAGTCATTCTTGATGCTGGAAACGATCACACGCTCCTTGATCCCGTCAAACAGCGTCAGCTTGTAATTACTGTGCGCCTTTCTGATCTCCTGACACTTGACGATTTTACATACTCTCAAATCGATCTCGAAAAACTGATCAATATTGATTTCAGGACCGACCGGCTTCACTTCGTCCGGCTCGCCGTAGACGCGTTCTTCCTTTTCCGGCTCTTTTTCTGCTTCCAGTGCTGCTGCCTGCAATGCCTTTTCTTCTTCCGTCATCGGATGGCTGAAATCCAGCAGATGCAGGAAACGCTCCTTATCAATCGCATACAGGAACAGATACAGTCTCGGACCTCTCTCCCTGCTGATCAGCAGTTTATACACATTCTTGAAAAATGCGCCCTGAACCTGCTTGAGGTTCTCAATATCAGCGCCGAAGACTTCCTTTGGGATATCGTAGAGCTTGGTGTTGAGTGCATCCAGATCGTAATCCCCGTTTTTAATGTACTCGTAAAGCAGTCCGATTTCCTTCTTTTCTTCTGCACTCATGGAGTCGTAAAGATCGAAATCTCTCCACGCTCTCAGCTTGTTTGCCGTCTCCGGTGCGCACTCATACAGCCAGAATTTCGCCAGCTCCAGTCTGGTATCAAAATCCTCATATTTATATGGCGTTCCGATCTTTTCAAATACGGTCTCCATCATCGGAACATTGAAATCCACAATAGAACCAAGCTGCACCAGCAGATTCATCGGTGCTGTCTTGATGGTCTTGCCGTCGATCAGGCAATATTCGATCACCGATCGATTGTGTTCATTGGCAGTGCCGTCTTTGTAGGCATTATACATTTTATCGAATTCAAAATACTGACGCAGAATTCCATCATCGAAGCAGAAATCAAAGGCCTTTTTCGGCTCCGTCTTGGAATACAGCCAGAGAATAATTTCCGGTTCATAAATCTTCAGCAGCGTTTCCGGTGTCAGGTTCAGCCCGGAAGACCCTGACATCTTCCCGGTAGAACCCTTGATGCCAATGAATTCATAACCCTGAAACATCGGCGGTTCATATCCGAAAATCTTGCGGCTGATGACACTGCTTGTCTCATAGCTGCCGCCCGGACTTGCATGATCCTTGCCGCCCGGCTCAAAGTCCACACCTTCATACCGCCAGCGCATCGGCCAGTCAACCTTCCATGCCAGCTTACAGTTGTGATTTTTCGTAAAATCAAAGGTTCCCTTATGACCGCATTCACATTCATACTCTGCTACCGTGCAGTCATCGGAAATCGAAACGATCTTCGTAGTATCCTTACCGCATTCCGGGCAGAATACGCTGACCGGAAAGTAGGCATCCCGTTCGCCTTCCTGCGCATCCTGCGTTCGGAAGCTGTCGAGAATATCGAAGATTTCTTTTCTTTTTCGAATGGCCTCAATAATATCTTCCTGATATTTTCCGGAAGTATACATATCAGTTTGATATCGGTAGTCCATTTCAATCCCAAACTTCTTGATGGATGCCTCAAACTCCGCTTCAAAATGTTTCGCATAATTCGCATAGCCATCATCAAATGGATTCGGAACATCTGTATACGGACGACCCAGATACTGTTCCATTACATTGTCTTCATCGATCGCTTTGACATTGACAGGTACCTTTCGGAAGCGGTCAAACTCGTCCCAGGAAAACAGCAATCTCGCCTTCTTCCCTTTCTTGATCAACGCCTTTGCAACAAACAGGCTCGTTGCGATATCTCTGAAATTCCCAATATGAATGGAACCAGAAGGACTGATTCCGGCAGCGCAGACATACTCTTCCTTATCCGGATTTCTCTGAATAATTCTATCTGCGATTTTTTCGGCCCAATGCATGAAATCACCTCATTTATTTATAGTTTATTCTAGTCTATGTAAAAAAGAACCTAAGGGGAATTGTACCATTTTCAACGCTTGCTGTCAATGTTGCGTTGCTGCCGCCTGTGGAGCATTCGTAAATTATGTTCAGCTTCAACACAATACGGATTGGCGGTCTGCACATTTTATTGATTCAGCTGCCACATATATGGTAATTCTGGTTTTTCTCTATCCTTCCCCGCAAAAATCAGTTGACAAACATCAGCCCTTCCTTCTAAAATAGACATATAATTTCGAAAACTCCGATTCCCGTATGACACACGCTGCCGACGGGAACGTTAGGGTAATAAGAGCGATCCTATTGCCTGCCATTGTGCGAAGGAGACTTGATTTTACATAACTGAATCAAGCCGATTTGCGCACTTTTTTATTATTACCGGAAATACCGTTTGCGATATTTCCGAAAAAGCCAAAACCCGCTGCTGAAAGAAAGCAGCCACAACTGACTTTGGTTTTGCAGGAATCGAAAAAGTGCGTATGGCGGCTGAGCGTGCATTGCATAATGAAAGGTGGAGGATACGAAATGATCAAAGATGCACATATTCTGTACGTTGACCTCGATAAAAAAGAAACCCGGGAGGAAACCCTTGCAGCTGAACAATATCGAAAGTACCCCGGAGGCTCTGCACTGGGTATGTACCTGATGCTGAAGGAAATGGATCCAAATGTTGACCCGCTTTCACCGGAAAACCTGCTGATTTTTTCCGTTTCCCCACTGACCGGAATTCCCATCAGCGGACAGAGCCGCATGTGCGTTACCACCAAAAGCCCGCTGACCAACACGGCCGGTGACTCCCAGGTAGGAGGATTCATTCCGGCCGCTTTAAAGGGAAATGGCTGGGATTCCATTGTCATCAAGGGAAAAGCGGAGACCCCGGTCTATCTTTACATTGACGGAAAACAGGCTGAAATCCGCGACGCAAAGAACATCTGGGGTAAAATCACCGGGGATGCGGAAAAAGCCATCGCTGAGGATCTCGGTCATAATAGATTCGAATCATCCATTATCGGACCTGCCGGAGAAAATCTGGTTGCCTATGCTGCCATCATGCACCGGCTCAGCAGAGCCAATGGACGAAACGGAGTTGGCGCTGTCATGGGTTCCAAAAATCTGAAAGCGCTGGTTGTTCAAAAAGCGCCCGCTACCATGCCGGAAGACTTCCCGATGCTGAAAGAACTCACGCTGAATGTCAAGGACAGAATGGCCGCAAATGATACCATTGTCGATACGGCGCTCAATGGTTCCGCTGGATGCGTAGACGGTCATGCCGCCGAAGGCTTCCTTCCATCCTACAACTGGGATCAGAACATCATGGAAGACTGGATCAAAACAGCCGGAACCACCATCACCAAAACCGTCTTAAAAACACGTGAAACCTGCTTCGGATGTGCCATCCGCTGCAAGGGTGTCGTGGATATCCCGGGAAAAGCCGATCCGGAATACGGCGGTCCGGAATATGAAACGCTGGCAACCTTCGGCTCTTACTGCGGCAATACGGATCTGGGCGACATTTGTCATGCCAACCAGCTCTGCAATATGTACGGTCTGGATACCATCAGCTGCGGCGCAACCATCGCCTGGGCAATGGACTGCTTTGAAAAAGGAATTCTGACTACAGAACAGACAGATGGTCTGGAGTTGAAATATGGAAACGGCGCCGTTTTCGATGAACTGATCAAGAAAATTGCCGCCAGGGAAGAAGGCATCGGCGCCTTCCTTGCAAAGGGCAGCGCCGCAGCAGCCAAAGAACTCGGTCAGGAAGCGGAAGATCTCGTCGTTGCCTGCAAAGGGCAGGAATGGCCGGCACACATGGTGCAGTTCAAACCGAACCTGGCATTGAACTATGCTGCCAATCCATTCGGCGCAGACCACCAGTCCTCGGAACACGATCCGGCTCTGATGGCGCCTGATGATGACCAGAACTGGCTCTGGCCGAATATGCTGGATGAATTCGACAAATGCGACAGCTATGGCATTCTGGACGATAACAAGGCAAAATTTGCCTACGCGACTCAGAAATTCTATGCCATGATGGATACGCTCTGCCTGTGCCAGTTTGCCTGGGGACCCGCTTGGCAGCTCTATGGACCGGAAGATCTCGTGAAATTCTGCAAAGCAGCTGTCGGCTGGGATGTGACCATAGAAGAGCTGCAGGAAATCGGAGAACGACGCATCAATATGATGAAGCTGTTCAACCAGAAGCTTGGCTTCTCCCGAAAAGACGATATCCTGCCAAAGAAAGCTTTCCTGCCGGTAGAATATACAGAGGGTGAAATCGCACAGATCACGCCGGAGCAATTTGAAGAAACCCTGACAACCTATTATCGATACGCCGGCTGGGATCCTGAAACCGGAAACCCTACCAAAGAAACCATAAAACGTCTCGGACTCGAATGGATCTAATCATGTGTACAGAAAAAATAACAGTTCAAATCAATAAACAGGAAACTGCCCTGGATCAAAACACCACGGTATCTCAACTGCTGCAACTGCGCGGTCTGCGCAAAGCGGCAGTCTGGATCAACGGCAGGCAGCTCTTAAAATCAGAATACACTTCTTACACGCTGCAGGAGGGAGATCGCATCAAACTCCTGCGCATCATGGCAGGCGGCTGAGTAAGGAACACGGCGGCGTTGACAGAATCTGCCTGAAATGATATTCTTAAGGATATCTGAAGTAAAATAATTTACAGGGAGGCAAGCACTATGAAAATCAGCGGCGCAATTTTTGATATGGACGGCACACTGCTGAACTCCATGGAAATGTGGCAGGGCGCAGCAGCAAGATACATCACTTCCTTACGCAAGACACCGGAGCCGGATCTTGGAGAAAAAACCATGAACATGACGCTCCATGAGCTTTGCAGCTATCTCAAGGAAACCTACCGCATCGCGACGACGGAGGCCAAGATCGCCAAGGGCTTTAACACAATCCTGCGCGAAGACTATCTGGACAGCGTGGACATCAAGGAATACGTTCCGATCCTGCTGGAAAAATTCAAGCAGCGCGGCATCCACATGTGCATCACAACCTCTACCGACAAGAAAATTGCTGATGAAATTCTGGCACGGCTGGGCATCCGCGACTACTTCATGGAAATCGTTACGGTCGAAGACTCCAACTGCCTTCGCGGTGAACCGGAAGTCTTCCTGAACGCACATGAGCTGATCGGCACACCGAAAGCAGAAACCATCGTCATCGAAGACAGCCTGCTGGCCATCAAAGGCGCCAAAGATGCCGGTTTCCACGTGATTGCCATCGAAGACGAATACGAAAAAGAGAACCGCAGAAAAATCAAAGAACTTGCAGATCAATACATCGTAAGTTTCGAAGAGCTTCTCTGATGATATACGCCGAACAACAAACAGCATCATTCACACGCTTCTCAGTTGTGAATGATGCTGTTTTATTTCTCAGTTCTATTCTGTTCGTTCCATTCTAAATGTATACTTTTTCAATATTATCGGAATTTGTCAGAAATACGATCGTCGCATAACAAGGTTCAAATTCCAGAATATCACCGACCCGAATCTCCCGTTCTGCATCCTCTACATCGAGAATCGTGTGATCGCTGGAAGCCCCCAGCACTGTAATTCCCTTCTCTTTTGGAAGCAGCTCCTCCGGGTATGCATAATCCACCTTGCCAAGCGCGATCAGCGCACGTTTGCGGATTCCGCGGTCTTCATAGGTCGGTCTGTGTCCGAAGGCGTCGACATTGATTGTCCCCACAGGATGGGATGGTTTTTCCCGCACTTCGATCACCTCTGCCCGC
>Ga0129308_1002550_pt1 | contig 15090 bp, 15 predicted proteins | sample L827metagenome_FD_94440 | JGI IMG/M metagenome (GOLD analysis project Ga0129308, IMG submission 94440) | Ring-tailed lemur group fecal microbial communities from Wisconsin, USA - L827 metagenome | ecosystem: Host-associated > Mammals > Digestive system > Large intestine > Fecal | place: USA...
AAAGTATATACCGGGTCAGCTATATCAATTAATTTTTCGATTTCCAATGGTAATTTCAGCTGACGGATGGTATAATTACCATTGGTATTATTAGTTAGTCGCATAATTAATTATACCAAAAAAACGCTGAGGTTTCACGACCTCAGCGTTTTTTCTTTATGGGACTTTTTTTACAGCCCCACCTTTTACATTTTTATCTTATAAGGATGAGGTTTCGTAATATACTAAGTAAAGTGGTGGAAAATCATCTCCACCACTTCATCTTTGCAGCCACGATGGCAGCCGATCTTCTTCCGGCCAGTTCCGCCACTTCTGCGAGCATCGGCAATCATCCGGCAGCTTCTCATAGGTTCCGGCCTTACATAGCTTCCCGGATTCCATCATGATCTGCCCCTTCGCAATCACCGTATCGATCTCAAACTCCTGCCCCAATAGTACCACATCCGCATCCGTTCCCGGCCGGATACAGCCTTTCTTCGGATATACTTCTATCGCCTTCGCCACATTGGAAGTCACGAAAGGGAGTGCCTCTTCCAAAGTCAGCCCCTCCTTTTGGACCAACTTCTTAAGTTCCAGATAAATTGCGTCAATCTTAGAATACCCAATCTCAAGAAGGCTCCCTGCTTCATCATATTTCGACCAGCTTCCATGACCATCTGAACTGATCGTAATATGATCCGCCGCCAATTTCTTATCCCGCGCCTCCATAATACAAGAAGACGGTTCCGCCTGTCCCGTCATTCCACAGGTATAATCCACATATCCGCCCAACTCCAGAAGCTGATAACTTTCCTCCAAAAGCTGCCTGTTGCGGTTCAAATGTGTCGGATGGAAGATTTTCGCCGGTATGGCCGTCCTCTCAATCGCCTCCAAAACAGGAGACAGCCCGCTTTTTGCATCCCCCATGTGGAGCTCCACATAGCCAGCCTTGCCGCTTAACATTCCCGCCACTCTGGCATCACTTGCCAGACGGATGAGTTCATCCGTCGTGACATTCGGCGCACGATGGTCCGAAAGTGCCAGCTTAACTCCGATGACTTCCTGGATCAGAACAATGTCACGATAGACACTTCCCGTGAGTGTCGGCCCCGGATACCCGTATGCACCCGTGAGCATATAAGCGGTAACCCCTTCTTCGTTCAGCGCTTTCGTCTTCGCCAGAAGGTTCTCCGGACTCCTCGTCACACTGTCTGTTCCAAGAAGGCCCACCGCAGTCGTGATACCTGCCGTAATCATCTCCGACATCTGCACCTCCGGAGTCCGGGTGTGGAAACTTCCCTCTCCGCCGCCTCCCGTGATATGCACATGCTTGTCGATCAAACCGGGAATTACACTTTTCCCCGAGCCGTCAATCACACGGCATTGTTTCGGGACATCTCTTATCTCTTCTTCCACCAGCTCGATCTGTCCGCCGCAGATCAGCACATCCTTTCTCCCAATATACTCCGGCGTATAAATCTCCCCATTTTTTATTAATAACATCCTGTTCTCCCTTCCGCCATCACTTAATTATTCGCATTTTCTATCACAAACCGTTCAAACTCCACCGCCAGAGAGTTTAATGCTCCTTTCCTGCATCTTGCCATATAAATATTCCTGCTCAGTGCATCCTTATCCATCTCAAAATGCAGAACCTTCCCCGCTATCAAAAGATTCCTCGCCAGGCGTTCCGAGATGATCGCAACCCCTGTTCCCAACGCCACGAGCTCTTTTTGTGTCTCCGAATTCGACACATATGCCACAACATTCAAAAGCTCCTCATTTACATCGATGCTGCTTAAGTAATTGTCAATCACCTTCTGCGTACCGGAACCATTTTCCCGGAAAATCAACGGCTCATTTAACAGCTCGCGGCCATAAATCCCCTGCTGATGCATCTCCACATAATGAGGGGTATTCGGCGTGATCATCACAAACCGGTCCTCGGCTATCCGTTCATAAATCAGATCCTGACGGTTATCCGAAGTGCCTACAAATCCGATAGAAATCTTTCCGTCAAGAAGCATTCTCTGTATCTGCTCACTGTCCCCGCTCTTCACCACAAACCTGCATTCGGGGTGCTCCCGTACAAACTGCCAAATCAGCCCCGGAAGGATCGTCTGCGAGGGCACTGTCGACGCACCGACAAATAACTGGCTTTTATTGTCCTCCGATATACTCTCCTCCAAAACGGAAAATCTTGCCAGAATATCCTTCGCAAATTGGTAGATTCTGTTTCCGTCCGGCGTCAGCGCAATACTTCTTTTCATATCACGCACAAACAGCGTCCGCCCCAGCGATTCTTCCAGAAGCTGAATATGATTACTGACCGTAGACTGCGCCAGAAACAGATGATTGGCAGCCTTGGTAAAGCTCCCGCATTCTACTACTGTAACAAAGGTTTCTAACTGATTAAGATTTAAATTATTCATACCGTACTCTTCATTATCCTATTTCCCTGATATCATTTCTCCGAAGTTTCAAAATAGCGGTACAACACCTTCACAAACTCTGGAATACTGCGGACTGCTGCCGCCTTTCCCAGGCGTATCTTAAACTCCTCCTCCCGCTTCAGGCAAACAGCAGAATACTCCAGCATTTCCGCCACCGTAATTCTTCTCCCCGTCTTATATGCATAAAGCTCTGCCAGAAGCTGAAGGGTCTCCGCTTTATTAAGCAGTGCAAAGGAAGAAAAGATACAGATACCTAGATTTTCAAACAAAAATATTTCCCGGTATAGCAGCTCAAGATCACTGATCTTCTCCTCCATACCGCCCACTGTCCGGTCCATCTTCACCTTATATTCCTTCTCCTTATGTACCGCCGGGCGTGTTACCTTCTTCTGAATCCTGTCCTGGTCGGCAAATAACCTGCACACCGCCGCCGTACCGCCCCCCAATACCCTGCCGGTCACGGTTCCCTGCCCAAGCTCCTCTGTCAGCGCAGCGATCCGCTCCAGATTCGGGACCTCTCCTGTAGCTTCCAGATAAAGTGCAAGCGTGAAAACAAATTCGGTAATATTAATCCCCAATTCCATCCCCCGCCGGGCGAGCAATGCGGCACACTGATCTGCCTGTCCGTCAGTCAAGTACCGTCCAAAGCATTCCTCGACGGCCGCCCTGACCTCTGATTCCTCCGGCGCGCTGTAAATCTGTCCGCTTCCGCCGCTGTGCCGGTTCAGGCATCCGATCACACACATAGGCGCGCAGCAATAGTTTACTTTTCCCTGCGCCCCTTCCCTTTTCTTTATATCGCTTTTCTTTTCCTGAGTCAAGACTTCCGGCAGGCTCTCCTTATTCTTCAAAAGGTGCAGCAAAGTAATCGAGCCAAGTCCCGGCAGCGCTCCGCCGCAGATGGGATCGTTCACGATATACTGTGCCAGAGCCTTCCCTTTATTCTGTAATGCCGCCCTGTCGTCACACTCCGCCTCAAAATATTTCCTGCTCCTAACTACCACCGCACGCAGTCCTTTACTTGCAGGCACATCTCCAAAGCTGCTCCTCGGACAGCTAAATCTGGGCGTTCCCTCCGGGTAGGTCACAAACAGACTGCTGATTGGAAGACGCAGATCCGCGGCGGGCCCGCACCCGGCAGCCGCACATTCCTCTCCCCATTTTTCTCTGATGGCCGCTACGATCTCGCCGCACGTTCTGCCGCGAAGCTCTGGCATAGGATGAAATTCCACCTGCTCTTTGTCCAGATACAACACCACATCCCCGGTATCGGATTTCCCTTTGATGACGAGAGATGCGATTCCGAGAGATGCCAGTTTCTGCGGCATGTCCCCCGTAATACTGCTGACGGAAATTCCCGCCCCTTCCCCGCCGCCCGCTACGATAGTGGCTCTTGTCGCGCAGGGAACCAGCGCTCCGGTAAAAAGCCCGGGTACGATGATAAATGCATTTTCTGCGCCAAGCCGGGAACATTTCGCGGGCATGTATTTCTCCAAAAGGCTCACTGCGAGCCCCCGTCCGTATTCTCTGCCATCTGCCTCATATTGCTCCACTGACTCATCCGTTAAATTTACAACCACGATCTTCGGCATCTTATTTTTCCTTTCCCGCCCAATGCGTACCTGTACGCCCATTTTTCACCATCAGAACCTCCGCAACGATGGAAAACGCAATTTCCTCCGGCGTCTCTCCGCCCAGATCAAGACCGATCGGCGTATAGACCTGATCCAGCTCACTCTGCTCGATTCCCCTGCTTCTCAGCCTCTCAAACAGCGCCGCAATCTTCTTGGAGCTTCCGATCATTCCCACATAAGCCGCTTTCTTCGTAAGTGCAGCCGCCAGCGCGTCCCCGTCACAGGTATGCCCGTAAGTTGCGATCACGAAATACGCCCCCGGCGTTATGCTGAGTGCTTTTATATCCTCCTCAAAATCCTTCACCTTCACAAACCGGTCCGCCACCGCGATCTTATCCTTGATATCCTTTTCGTCCCGAGTATCGATCAGCATGGTGTCAAACCCGACAAACGATGCCAGCTTCAGCACCGCCTCACCCACATGTCCGGCACCGCACATCACCAGAAGCGGTCTCACCGTAAATACCTCGATCATAACGCTGATCTTTCCCCCGCAGGTCATCCCTGTTTCTGCCGCCGGCGTGGTAAGGTCATAGAATTTGAGCTGATTACTTTCCTCGCGGATACATTGCACGGCATCCGTGACTGCCATACGCTCTACCGCTCCGCCGCCGATCGTCCCCTTAGTAGCTCCGTTGGAAAATACGATCATTTTCCCATTGGTACGCGGAGCCGAACCGTCCGAATGTACGATGGTCACCACTGCATGTGCAATCCCCTTGTCATAAGCTAACACCTGTTCTTTTACTATATCTATCGCATTCATATCTCTCTCCCAGATCTTTTATTTTTTCTTCTTACTCATCAGATACCCTGTTCCGTTTTTAAATAGTTCGATTTCCCCATAAATCAGGGTAAGCTTCTCCTTGATCTCTTCCATGGAATCCTGTCCCATGTGAACCTCTGCAATAATCTCTCCCTGCTTCAGAAGAAACAGCCGGTCACAGTATTCCATCGCAAAATTCGGATCATGCAAGGTGATAAGCCCGGCCTTTTGATTCGTCTTAATCGAATCCCGTATCTTTTCCAGCACAATATGCTTATTTAGAAAATCCAGCGCGCTGTCCGGCTCATCCATCAGCATGACCGGCGTGTTCTGCACCATGCAGCGTGCCAATGTGACCATCTGCCGCTGCCCCTGGCTTAGCTCTCCAAAGTCCTGATAGGCAAGCTCTTCACATCCCAGCCTCTCGAGCACCTCAAGCGCCTTCTTCTTTTGCTTGGCCGAAGGACTTCCCAGAAGGCTCAGCCATGCATTATACCCCATCAGTACCACTTCAAGGGCAGTTTTTCCTCCTTCCAGAGAACACACCTGCGGGATAAATGCAATCTCCCGCGCGCGCTGTTTCTCATTCATTCCGGTACAGCATTTCTCCTTCACATAACACGCGCCTTTCATGGAAATGAAACCACAAGCGGCATGTAAAAGTGTGGTCTTTCCGCTTCCGTTCAGTCCAAGAAGGCCGCAGAACTCTCCTTCATTCAGCTCCAGATTTACGTTCTTTACAACGGTCTTATTTCCATAAAAAGCGGAAAGATTCTCCAGTCGAAATACCTGCTTCATATGACCCTCTCCTTCCCCCGCTCGCATAGGAAATAAATGAGCAGCGGAACTCCGATGACCGTCGTAAGTATAGAAATCGGCAGCTCCGTGCTGTAAATCAGCCTGGCCAGAATATCCGCCGCCAGCACCACCAGCGCGCCCATCAGTCCGCTGAGGCACATCGTAAGAGAATTATTCCTCTTAAGCGCCAGCCTTGAAATATGCGGCGCAATAAGCCCGGCAAAGGAAATCAGTCCGGTAATACTGATAACGGACGCCACCAATAATGTCGACAGCAGCAGGATGATCGTCCGTACAAGCCTCAGCCGCATCCCCAATGCCCTGCATTCATTATCACCAAGCGACAAAAGCTCAATCTGCCGGCGCAGCAGGAGCAGGCCCGCAAATCCAACGAAAAACATGGGAAATATCGCCATCACCTTGGATGCCGTCGTATTTCCCAATGTGCCCATCTCCCAGTATTCCATTGCCGCCAACTCATTCTCCGGGTCAGCAAAATATTTCAGCCCCATAATAAATGCCTTTGAGATCGCATTGATCACAATCCCCGCCAGCACATAAGTAGCCGTCGAACGCGAGCGCGTAACCTTCACCAGCAGCATAACTCCAAGAACCGCAAGAAAGCCCCCCACAAAGGACCCCATGGCGATCCCGATCATCCCGGACGAGGAGACTGAGACAATTGCAACTGCCGCTCCCAGGTTAGCGCCTCCTGCAATCCCGATGATATCCGGCGAGGCAAGCGGATTCTTGAAAATAATCTGATACACACTCCCCGCAAGGCCCAGCCCCGCTCCGGCTAGTATCGCCATAAAGGTTCTCGGAAGACGCAGAGTAAAGAATACTTTTCTGCTCATAACCGATACTTCATCGCTTCCACCCAGAATCGCCAAAATATCTTCGATACTGATAGAATATTTTCCCACACATACAGAAACCACTGTGGCAATAAAGACTGCCACAGCGACTCCTAAAAATACACCTATTGTTTCTTTTCTTCTTTTCTGCAAACCATTCATTGAAATGCCTTATCCTGTAATCGTTGATTTGTCCATGTCAAAATGATAGAACGTCTTGTAAAATTCTGCCGCTTCATCCGCGAATTCTTCCATAGAATATACATCCGGATGCAGGGTTGCCGTCATCCAGAGCATTCCCAGAATTCCTGACGGAACCGGTGAATCCCATGCCTCGTAACCTGCCGGCATATTGTAAACATGGCCTTCCTTTACAGCCGTCACATCTGCCAGATTCGCATCTGCCATAAGCTGCTCTGCCGAGTAATCCGGCTGGCCGTTTGCCATATTATTCGTCGGAATGATGATGTAGTCCGGATTCATTTCCAATATCTGCTCATAGGATACATCAACCCAGGAATCTCCCTCCAATACATCTCCGGCGTTCTTTCCGCCCGCTGTGCTGATGAGAGATGCCTGATACATATTCTTCGGCGCTGTGGTGAGATAAGAGCTGGTACCACACATATAGACAACCGGTTTGTCCTCTTCTTTGATTCCCTCTGTCAGCTCAGACAATTTCGTCAGAATCTCATCGTACTTGTCGGTTAATGCTTTCGCTTCCTTATTACTGTCAGTTACGGAACCGATCAGAGTGATCATCTCCACAAGCTGATCATGGCTTTCCGGATTGACAACGATAGTCGGGATTTCCATCTCCGTCAGAGTCTTTGCATAATCCTGTGCCTTTTTCGGAAGAATTACCAGATCCGGCTCAGCCGCAAGACACGCCTCCAGGTCAAATGCCTTGGCAGAGCCTACATTTCCCAGAGAATCCATGATATCTGATGCCGCATATTTGTAAATCGGACGGGCTTCAATTTTTTCCTCTACCGCAACCAGTCTATCCTTAAGTCCCAGCGCAAGGCAGGTAGAAGAGGAAATATAATATCCGGAGACAATCTTTTCCGGTTTTTCCTTGATTGTCACTTCATTGCCAATCTGATCATTAATTGTAAGGGGATATTCCGTTGCCGGAATTTCCGGTTCCTTTTCTTCTTTTGTCTCTGTCTTTTCTGTCTTCTGGCTGGTATCTGCCTGCTTTTTCTCGGTACTGCCGCAGCCTGCAATCATCGTCACCGACATAGCGATCACAAGCAAAATAGCACACAACTTTTTCATAATCCACTTCCTTCTTTCTGTATGATTTTTATAATCCATATATGTTCATCATACATCAATTTAAACCCTAATAAAAATGAAATTATTCCATGATGTTGCTCTATCCATCGAAAAATCCGATTATAGATATCAGCCGGCTGCTGAGGACTAAGCAGACAGTACCTTGCCCGTTCTCAAAAAGTTTATCAGGAAAAATTTCATTATTTAACACTGTTGAACTGTAGAAAATACTATGTTAAAATTCCTTTACGGAAAGTATCCGCGACAATAATAACATCTAACTGAAGCTATTATAATATAGAGCATTCATTTAAAGGAGGATTACATAATGCGGAAAATGGAATTCAAGATGGAGCGCCCCGGCCTTCTGGAAATAGGGCAGAAAGTAGAAATTACCGAAGGCGTCCTTCCAAGCTCCTACTATTACACCATCGAACCAAGCCTTGCTATGAGCGGAAATTACCATACTCTGGAACGCCTCAAATCAACATCCGGCACCGTAGTCGACATTTCCAGAACTCCGCAGGGATACTATGTAACGGCGGAATTTGACGAATAATTTTTTCATTCTTTCCTTGCAATTTTTCACGCAAGTGATATACTGGAAACATGCAGGTATAGTTTATCGGTAGAATGCTAGCTTCCCAAGCTGGAGAGGGGGGTTCGACTCCCCTTACCTGCTCTTATGTTTTTATTGTTATTGTTTTGATGGCACACTTTTTGTATATGTGCTGTCTTTTTTATTTTTGAAAGAAATCTCGCCTGCGAGATTCTCCGCGCGCGAACGAACCGCGAAGCAACAATTTCCTTCCTATGATCTGTGCATCATCGCACAAAGTGCATTTTATCATATAGAGAAGTGCAACGCACTTTCCTATAGGATAAAAAAGCAGGCTTACTCGGCCTGCTTTAACTCTTGAATCTGCTTTCTCAATTCAACGATCAGTTCCTCTAACTCACCAATCTTTCCCTTCTGCTCATCTATCGTTCCCTTCTGCTCATCTATCGTTCCCCTCTGCTCATCTATCGTTCCCCTCTGCTCATCTATCGTTCCCTTTTGCTTATCAATCGTCCCTTTCTGTTCATCTATCTCATCCTGCATCTCATCAATCATATACTGCACCGTATTTCTGTCCAGTTCCAACAATTCCTTGGAAAACATCGTCATCACTCCCTCGATATTCCGGCAGATCTCATATACATGCTCATACAAATCCCGAAACTCCGGATACACCCCTATGATCTCCTCTATCATTTCCGGGCTGTCCATACACAAGAACGCCAGCCATGCATCTAATTTACTGCTTATACGTTTATTGTGATAAGATTCCCGGAAAATGTCAAGCGGAATCAGATAAAATTCCTGCAAAAAAGGCAGCTCCAAACCTGTATCCGATTTCTGTCTGAAATGATGTCTGTATTTCTCCTTATATTGCCGGAACTCTTTTGTACTCTTCTCAAACAAAACGATTGTGTACACACTTCGAATATCTTTATAACTAAATTTCTTCCTTTTTCTGCTCTTCACTCTTTTATATTGCCTGAGAAGCATATCCGCCGAATAACATGCACATCTCTGCCCTGGAAACTTATACCCAATCTTCTGAATCTCCAGATTGATGATACTCCCATCCTCCAACTCTGCGATAATATCCGTGATCAGCAACGAACCTTCATCCGCCAGCCTCACCGAATCATTCGGAAGCACCTGCAAGATCCGAACCCTTCTGCCGAACACCTCCGAAACCAGATCCTCCAACCGCTCCGGTGTGCTCTCCGGATTCATGATCTCTTTAAAAAATGAATCATACAGCATCTTTACTCCCCGGACTCCCGTACAAAAATCCAGAAACTCTTCTCTCTGTTCTAAAGTCCATGATTCATATACTTCTTGTAAATCCCTTCGTTTCCCAATCTCTTCTAAGATTTCACCTCTCTCACGAATCATAGGGAAATAAGATTTCAGTTTTCCAGCCATCCAGCCCTTCCTCCTTTCAGGTATCTACGCCATCCGTTTTTAGTTCCTAGAAGTATACTCTCTTTTTCTCTCTTTGCAAGCCTTTCGACGAACTAAGGCGAATTAAAATTATTATCGGTGATTTTCAGCTATACTTGAAATTAAAAATTACAGCTATTATAATATAGAAAATATACAAAAAGGAGCTTCCACACTATGAAATCCACCCCTATCACCTACCCAACCGACAAAAAGCAGCTATATCGTCTGCTAAAAACCCAGCTTCAGGGCTTGATCGACGGTGTCCCTTATCCGCTTGCCAACCTTGCCAATGCCTCTGCGCTGCTCTGGCAGGCGCTCACTGATATTAACTGGGCTGGATTCTATCTCATAAAAGACGGAATACTTACCTTAGGCCCTTTCCAGGGCAAACCCGCCTGTGTCAAAATTGAAATCGGCAATGGTGTGTGCGGAACCGCCGTATCCCGCGATGAGATCATGGTGATTAAAAATGTCCATGAATTTCCCGGTCATATTGCCTGCGACTCAGCTTCCAATTCTGAAATTGTCATTCCCCTTCACTCCGACGGGAAGATTATCGGCGTACTGGACATTGACAGTCCGATTTTGTCCCGGTTTGATGAAGAAGACAAAGCCGGGCTTCTGGCATTTGCCCAAATATTAGAGCAAAACTTACCATCTTCATTTTAAACAAAATTCAGGCCGGGCAGGATTACCATAACCCCTGCCCGGCCTGATATAAACAGAACTTCAAACCTTTTACATGCTCCTTAATAGTTCATCTCTTAAACTACAATAATCTCAAAAATTAACTGATGCACAATGCTTTCTTTTTCCACCCAGCAGCCCGACAATAGAAAGTACCACTCCTGCCGGCCAGTAGAGCAAAAGCGCGGCTCCCCATAAAATAACAAATGCATCACTATTTAAAAAAGTCCTCATCGTTCATTCCTCCATTCTGATAAATCCTGATCCGTCTCTGTTTGCCATGAACCTATCCTATCAGAATATATGTACCATAAACGGGACTTATCCTCGTTTTGGGGAACCGTAAAATGAATTTTTAAATGCGTAAAATGACGTATTAGGGAATCGTACCTTTACTCGCTATCTTCCTTCCACTATTTCGCTCATCCATAAACTCCCGCTAAAATAAATGCAATTCTCCATGGACACTCCCCTCCTATTCCAGTATAATAAAACCACGATTATCAAAATAAGAATGAGAGGAATTCTTTATGCAGCGAGAAAAATTTTCTTCCCGCCTGGGCTTCATCCTCATATCTGCAGGATGTGCCATCGGCCTGGGAAATGTGTGGCGCTTCCCCTACATCGTAGGCAAATACGGCGGCGCCGCTTTTGTACTGATCTACCTTCTGTTCCTTTTAATCCTGGGACTCCCCATCATGGTCATGGAATTCTCCGTAGGACGCGCCAGCAAGGCAAGTGCCGCACTTTCCTTTGACCGTCTGGAGCCAAAGGGAAGCAAATGGCACTGGTACAAATGGGGTGCCATGGCAGGAAACTACCTGTTAATGATGTTCTACACCACCATCGGCGGATGGATGGTACAATATTTTGTGAAAATGGCATCCGGCCGTTTCACAGGACTGGATACCGACGGCGTAGCAGGTGTATTTTCAGAAATGCTGGGACAGCCCGTCACTATGGCCGTCTACATGATCATCGTAGTAATTGCCTGCTTTACCATCTGCGGCATGGGCTTCCAGAAAGGAGTAGAAAAAATCACGAAAGTCATGATGCTGATGCTCCTCGCCCTCATGGCGATCCTCGCCGTACGTTCCGTTACTCTTCCGGGCGCCGTAGAAGGGCTGAAGTTCTATCTCTATCCGGACTTCGGCAAGCTGGCAGAAAACGGACTCTTCGATGTCATATTCGCCGCCATGGGACAGTCTTTCTTCACCCTGAGCCTCGGCATCGGAGCCATCGCCATTTTCGGCAGCTACATCGGCAAAGAGCGCTCCCTCACCGGAGAGGCCATCTGCGTCACCGCGCTGGATACCTTCGTGGCACTGATCGCAGGACTCATCATTTTCCCGTCTTGCTTTGCTTACGGAGTCAATCCCGGAGAAGGCCCCAGCCTCATTTTCATTACCCTGCCGAACGTATTCAATTCCATGGCAGGAGGACGAATCTGGGGAACCCTGTTCTTCCTGTTCATGATATTCGCCGCGGCCTCCACCATTATCGCCGTGTTTGAAAATATTATTTCTTTCGCCATCGACTTAACCGGATGCAGCCGAAGGAAAGCGGTGATCGGCAATATGATCGCTATTATCGTGCTGTCCATGCCCTGCGTGCTGGGCTTTAATGTATGGAGCGGTTTTGCCCCTTTTGGCGCAGGCTCAGGAGTCCTGGATCTGGAGGACTTTATCGTCAGCAATAACCTGCTGCCCCTGGGAAGCCTTGTATACCTGATGTTCTGTACCAGCAGATACGGATGGGGATGGAAGAATTTCATCGCCGAGGCCGACAGCGGAAATGGAATCAAATTCCCCAAATGGGCAAGAATTTATGTCTCCTGGATTCTGCCGCTGATCGTACTTTTCATCTTTGTGCAGGGATATCTGGCAAAATTTTAGGCCTGGCGTTTAAAAGAACACTCCCACAGGAATCCACGTCCATCAGACATGATTGGCCTCCTGTGAGAGTGTTTTTCTTTACCTTTTCACATGTTTCAGTTTCTTACATCGTGGCTTCTTTTCTTGAGCAGCCAATAATAATACGCACCACCCATCAAATCTGCCAGAAACCATCCGATCGGCACTGCCCACCAGATTCCGAGAACTCCGATGGCCGGAATCGGCGCCAGCGCATAAGCCAGTGCCACTCTCGTCCCCAGAGAGATCACCGTCAGCACCACCGACATCCCCGGCATCTCCACTGCCCGGTAATATCCATACAGCAAAAACAAACAGCCGATTCCACAGTAAAATGCCCCTTCCACCCGAAGGTACTGCACCCCGACTGCCAGAATCTCAGTCTCCTTTGCCTCCACAAATATCATCATAAGCTGCCGTGCAAACAAGCACACAACCACCGTCACCGTCACGCTAAAGGCAAACGAAGTGATCACAGCACTCTTTACTCCCCGACGAATTCTGTCGTATTTCTTCGCCCCGTAATTCTGCGAGATAAAAATGGAAAATGCATTTCCAAAGTCCTGTACCGGCATATAGGCAAACGAGTCAATCTTCACCGCCGCCGCAAATGCCGCCATCACCACAGTTCCAAAACTGTTCACCAGCCCCTGGATCATCAGAATTCCAAAATTCATCACCGACTGCTGCACGCAGGTGAGCACTGAAAATCGCGCGATTTCCCTCACACGCTCCCGGCTCATCCGAAAATGCAGTTTTCCCGGCAGGAGCCCAGGCATCGTCCGAACCGTATATAAAATCATCGCCCCCGCAGATACACCCTGTGCGATCACCGTCGCCTCCGCTGCCCCTGCCACACCTCTTTGAAGGACAATCACAAACACCAGGTCAAGCACAATATTCATCCCCGCAGATATGCCCAGAAACACGAGCGGCACCACCGAATTTCCCACCGACCGCAGCAGAAATGCAAAAAAATTATATAAAAAAGTAAAGCTGATCCCGATAAAAATAATCTTTAAATACTCCCGCAGCATCCCATAAATCTCTTCCGGCACCTGAAGCAGATGCATGATCGGGTCAATCCCGGCAAAAACGATGATATTTAGCAGAACTGTAAGTGCTGCAATCATACAAAAAGAAACAAAAATACTGTTTTTTAACTCTTCTTCTTTCTTAGCGCCATAATAAATAGAGAATACCGTCCCGCTTCCCATGCAAAGCCCCAGCAAAATGGAAGTCAAAAACGTCATCAAAGTATACGCCGAACCCACTGCCGCCAGCGCATTCGGCCCTAAAAAACGCCCTACGATCAAAGTATCCGCAATATTATAAGCCTGCTGCAAAAGATTCCCCAGAATCATGGGTACTGCAAATGCCAGCATCGTTCCTGTTATATTCCCTGTCGTCAGGTCCCGCTCTATCTTTCGTGTCTTCATTTTCCATAAATCCCATCCGTTTTATTATTTCAATTATAGCATGCTTTCATAAACCAGGCATTTCTTTTCTGCTTCTATCTGGCTAATGAAAAATGAAACTTTCTGTCAAAAGAGCTTCTGGTCTTTTGGAATCAGACTCTTTATGATACAATACAAGAGTAGGAATTTCTTTTCGCAGAAACCCTTTTTCTGTATAAGAAAGGAGATTCAATGACACAAAACAATGACGATTTTATTATGCTTCCCACTGTAGATTTTTGTTTCAAAGAGTTGATGCAGAACCCAAAAGTACGGCAAGGCTTCGTCGCCGCACTTTTAAAAGTTCCCCCTCAGGAAATTGAGGAACCAACTCTCTTGCCAACCATTTTGCGGCAAGCATCCGAAAACGATAAATTAGGAATATTGGATGTCCGTGTCATGATGAAGGACAAGACACAACTGGACATGGAAATGCAGGTAACATATTTTGAACACTGGGATAAACGCATCTTGTTTTATCTTGGAAAAATGTATACTGAACAGCTGAAAAAAGGTGATACATACGACAAGCTTCAAAAATGTATCCATGTCAGTATCCTGAATTTCAACCAGTTCCCGCATGATAAAGAATGTTATCGAACCATTCACCTCCGGGATGATAAAAACGGCGACATCTATACAGACCTTTTTGAATTACAGATATTGGAACTAAAAAACTACCGGAAAATATAAAAAGCGGAGAAGAAGTGATTCAATGGATGAAATTTTTCAGTGGGACAAGCAGAGAGGAGTTTGTGAAAATGGCAAAAACCGACGAATATCTGGATGAAGCCTGCCGTACTCTGTTTGAGATCAGCGCAGATGAAGAAAAACGCCTGGAATATGAGGCCAGGGAAAAAGCACTAAAAGATTATAATTCACAAATGTCCAGTGCAGAAAAAAGGGGATTAGAACGCGGATTTGAACGCGGCGAAAAAATCGGCCTGCAGCGTGGAACAGAGATCGGCATAAAACGTGGAACGGAGATCGGTATGAAACGCGGAACGGAGATCGGTATAAAACATGGACAAGATCAGATTAATAAACTGAACCGCCTGCTTGCCGAGCATAACCGTACCGACGACATTATCAAGGCCTCCCGAGATTCCGAATATCAGGCCGAGCTGTTAAAAGAATTTAATTTATAAGAACGTTAGGGTTTGTCAAGTTTTTTGTGTAAGTTTTAAGAAAAAATTTATGGGGAGGGGAACCTCCCCGTTTATATCATTAAATACTTTAATGAATTATCCCGGTAAAGTGTTCTGG
>Ga0129308_1002551_pt1 | contig 15090 bp, 16 predicted proteins | sample L827metagenome_FD_94440 | JGI IMG/M metagenome (GOLD analysis project Ga0129308, IMG submission 94440) | Ring-tailed lemur group fecal microbial communities from Wisconsin, USA - L827 metagenome | ecosystem: Host-associated > Mammals > Digestive system > Large intestine > Fecal | place: USA...
AGCGCTGGGCATTATTCTGGCCGCGCTGGTGCTGTTGAATTTATAAGGAAAATTGCAACTGGTACAATGAGAATTTATAAATTGTTTAGTATTGTATAATAAGATTATAAGAAAAGCAGGTTTACTTTTACTTTAGTTTTGTTATAATAAAAGAAAAAAGGAGGAGTCATATGAATTTTGCGTGTATGACATCGGCAAATGTCTGTACGAAGAAAAACGTAAAAACGAGCAAGAAAATGTCTTCAGCAGCAAAAGCCAGAAGAGATTTTATAAGGAGCCATAATTTTTCAATTAGTGCTGATTCTTCCGGAAGATGTGATATAAGGGTTACTAAGAGAGGATTAAATGGCTAAGTTAAATATTCGCAGATTAGAACCGGGATTGGAGTCTGTCATTCAGACATTTAATTCCGGTAATTATTATTTGGACAATTTTATAAAAAGTGATGCAGCGTGGAATGATAGCATCGGTAAAACATATTTGTTATTATCTGATGACGAAAAAATATTAATTGGCTATTATAATATAACAGTTGGAAGCCTTGATATGCTGGATAACGGTATACATAAAAAAATAGGTGGATGTGTTCATATTAATTGTTTTGCTCTGGATAATCGTTTTCATAAGCAGATAGAAGTGGTAACGGATGATCAAATGAAAATATATACCAGTGATTTGCTTTTAGATGATTGTTTACAAAGAGTTGAGCGGTTAAGAAAAGACTATATTGGAATTGCGTTTATTACTTTAAATTCTACGGAAGAGGGAAAATGGTTATACATAAGAAATGATTTCGAGCCATTAGAGGAGGATATGTTTTTCTCTATTGAAGATTCGGATTTGAAATGCACACAAATGTATTTACCATTAGAGTTTGAGGATTAATCAATATATATATTTAGAAATTTTTAGATCCTACTGTGTTATGACACTTAAATACGGATTTATTTAAAATGCCTCTGGTGGATGTTGAGAGATAATCCGGGAAAGCAGGAAGAATGGCGATTAATAAAATGATGCGGGCAGCACTGGCGGCCCTGTCCTATCCGGAGCTTGATATCAAAAAGAATTATGCGCTTGAGCGCAAACTGGTGGAGCTTGGTTCGCGGAGGCTTAAGAAGCCCTCGCTTTACCGGATCTGGGAGCATCGGGTGGTGCGTGATGGATATGAGATCCCGGTGCGGATTTTTACGCCGGAGGCAGACAGAAGTCGTCACGTGCTGATCTTTTTTCATGGAGGCGGATGGGTGACCGGGAGTATTGACAGCTACGACGGCGTGTGCGCGGACATGGCAAGTATGACCGGGCGTCTCGTGGTGTCCGTCGATTACCGGCTGGCCCCGGAACACCGCTTCCCGACGGGGTTGGAGGACTGTTATGCGGTGACGCGGGAGATTTTCCGAAACGACAGTCTGTTGGATACGAAGCCGGAGGAGATTGTCCTGATCGGAGACAGTGCGGGCGGGAATCTGGCGGCTGCTGTCTCTTTGATGGCGCGTGACAGAGGAGAGTTTTTGCCTGCGCGCCAGATTCTGATCTACCCGGCGACGGGAAATGACCATTCTGAATATTCTAAATTCCCATCTGTAATCGAAAATGGAAACGGATATCTTCTGACCTCCAGAAGAGTGCGCGATTTTCTGGAGCTCTATTGTGCTTCCCGGGAGGATTTGCAGAATCCGTACCTTGCGCCGCTGCTTGCGGACGATTTTTCCAGGCAGCCGGATACGCTCGTCATTACGGCGGAATTCTGTCCGCTGCGGGATGAGGGGGAAGCATACGGCAGAGCGCTGGAGGAGGCAGGCAACCGTGTGAAGCTTTACCGGATGCCGGATGCGCTGCACGGATTTTTCTGTCTTCCGACGTCGTTTCCTCATGTGAAGAAAGCGTATGAACTGATCAACCGGTTTTTGGAGGAGTGAGGGGCGATGAGGCAGATCAATTTCCCGAAATGGAAGCGTCTGGACAATACGGCAAAAATTTTCCCGTCGAACAGTACGCGGCGTGATTCCAAGGTATTCCGGTTCTCCTGTGAGTTAAACGAGGAGGCCGATCCGGCGGTTTTGCAGCATGCGCTCGATAAAACGCTCGAGGAGTTCCTGTTTTTTCGGTCCGTGATGAAAAAGGGACTTTTCTGGTATTATCTGGAGGAAAGCTCGCTGGAGGCGGCAGTGAGCCCGGAGGTATTGACGCCGTGCGCGCCGCTCTATAATCGGACCGCCAGGACGCTGCTGTTCCGGGTTATTTACTATCGCAGGCGGATCAGCCTGGAGGTCTATCATGTGCTGGCGGACGGTACGGGGGCACTGCAGTTTTTCCGTACAATGCTCAGCTATTATCTTTATGAAAAACACAAAGAGGATTTTGACGGATCTTTGCCGGAACTCGTTTCGGAGAGCTCATGGCGGCAGAAGGAGGAGGACGGTTTTCAGAAGTATTATGAGAAATCGAAGTGGCCGCGGCTGTCATGGGAGCCGGACGCATACCGTCTGAGAGGAGAACGCCTCCCGGAAAACAGACTGGGAATCGTCGAGGGCTGTATGAGTCTTGACGCAGTTCTTGGCTGCGCCAGATCCCGGAGCGTGACTTTGACGGAGCTGATGACGGCGGTACTCATCCTTGCGGTGCACGAGGGAATGAGCCTGCGCGACAGCCGGAAGCCGGTTGTGATTACGGTGCCGGTGAATCTGAGAGGATATTTTCCTTCTGCATCAGCCCGGAATTTCTTCGAGGTAATCAATATCCGCTATGATTTCCGCAGGCAGGAGAACAGCATGGAGGCGGTTCTGGCTCATGTGAAAAAACAATTTGAGGACAATCTGAAGCCGGAGCAGATGCGCAGCCGGATGAACCGGATGTGCGCATTGGAGCATAGCCTGGCGATGCGCGTGGTCCCTCTTTTCTTAAAGGATCCGGTTCTCAGGGCTGCAAATTTTCTGGCGGAGCGCAAGACGACCGCATCCTTTTCCAATGTGGGAAGAGTTACACTGCCAAAGGGGATGGAACGCTATGTCCGTCTGTTTTCGGTATTTGCAGCGCCGGGCATGATTCAGGCAAGCGCGTGTTCCTTTCAGGAGCGGTATGTAGTGAGCTTTGCAGGCCCGTTTTACAGTCATGAGTTGGAGCGGGCCTTTTTCCGCCGTCTGGCCGCGATGGGAATCGCCGTCACGATCACGACAAATCTGTCATAAACAAAACAGGAGAGCAGAGGATGTATTATTGTAAAAAATGCGGGTTCAGCGTGACCGGAAGCAGGGCAAAGTGTCCGTTTTGCGGGAGCGGTCTGGAAGGAGAGCCGGATGGGGAGAATGTATTTCCCGAAATACCATACAAAGAACCGAAAAATGAGCTGCTGATCCGGCTGCTGGCTCTGGGAACGGTCATTGCGGAGGCCGTCTGTATTGCAGTCAATTATTTCCTGCAGGAATACGGATGGTGGTCTGTGTACGTGGGCGCCGGGCTGCTCAGCGTCTGGTTTGCCGCCGGAATAGCAGTGAAAAAGCGCCGGAATCCGCTGAAAGCGGATCTCTGGCAGGTATGCGCCGGATCCTGTCTGATTTTCGCGTGGGATTACGGGACCAGTTTCCGGGGATGGTCGCTGGATTTTGTGTTGCCGGTTCTGTATATCTGCTCATTTTTTCTGATGACGGCGCTTGTCCGGCTTCTGCGCCTGAAGCCGCAGGATTACCTGCTCTATCTGGGGTGGAATCTTCTGCTCGGGCTGATCCCGCCCGGGCTGTTGTCCGGCGGAGTGCTCCGCGTGGCTGGTCCGTCGGTAATCTGCGCCCTGGTCAGTGTTGTGGGATTTGCTGTGCTGATCCTTTTCAGGGGCGCTGAAGTGAGGGCCGAATTGGGTCGGAGGTTTCATTTGTGACATTTGTGTACGAATTATTACCGTTCGGGTTTGGCTGAACGGTAGCTGCAAATTAAATGGGCAGGTTTTGGAACGAATATAACATTGTCCGCATAAATTGCTGATCTGCGGCATATATATTATCAGATATGAGGTGTCTGTCTGGATGGAGGGGCTGCAAACGCAAGTGCCCCTCTTTTGGTTACTGTTCACGCATCCATTGTCCCGCGAAGCGTGTTGCTGTGAGCGGCCGGCATGGCCGTGAACAGTATCCTCTTTTGATACGTTGGAAATCCGGGGCTTCGGCTGCGTAAAGAAGAACGCTGCGGGATGTAAGGGAAAAAGCACGTATCGTCCGGGCGGCATATATGGTCGCAGAAAGGCGGGAGGTGTGTGCGTAGAGATGGATGGCTGCAGAAGCTGCTGTATCTGATGATTGCGGTGCTTGCAGTTTATATATTGTATAAAGGGTTTCTCCTGATAAGCGACAGCAGCAGTGCGCAGGGCGTACTGGACGGAGGTTCTTTGCAGCGGTCGCTCGAGGATGCAGCGGTGCGCACCTGGGCGCCGGGCTACGCAGCGGCGGTAGAGGAGCAGAAGCCGCCGGACTGGATGGCGGTCTGGATGGAGCAGGTCGCGCCGGTAGCCAGTTACCTCGCGTCCGGGCAGACAGATGCTGTGCAGGGAGAGACTGCCGGAGAAGAAAGTGATACGTCCGGGCAGGCAGATGCTGCGCGGGGAGAAACCGCCGGGGCGGAAGACGGTACGTCCGAGGCGGCGGAGACTGTGCCGGATGATGCGGCGGCGGAGCAGACGGAGCCGGCGCGTGAGGCTGTGTCGCATACTGTGTCGGACGAGCTTCTGGCACAGCTTGAGGACTTTGATTTTCTGCTGTCCAATTATTTCACGGTCGATCCGGGCACGACGGCAGACAGCGGGCTGCTCGATATTGATACATTGCTTGCGGAGGATCTGAGCATTGTGCAGGATCCACAGTCACCGCAGATTCTGATCTATCATACGCATTCGCAGGAGGCGTTTGCCGATTCGAGGGAGGGCGTGACGGCTGATACGATTGTCGGGATGGGAGATGTGCTTGCGGAGGAACTCGCTGCATACGGTTACAATGTGATTCATGATACCGGCGTCTATGATCTGGTGGATGGGGAGCTTGACCGCAGCGCGGCCTACGATTACGCGCGTGAAGCCGTGAGCCGGATTCTCGAAGAGCATCCGACCATTGAGGTGGTGATCGATCTGCACCGCGACGGCGTCGACGGACACAAGTTTGTGACGGAGATTGACGGCAGGCCGGCATCAATGATCATGTTTTTTAACGGGATTTCGCGCAATAATCTGGATGAGCCGCTCTATTGGCTTGAGAATCCTTATATTACGCAGAATCTCGCATTTTCCATGCAGCTTGAGCTTAAGGCGCGCGAGCAATATCCCGGCTTTACCCGCAACATTTACCTGAAGGCGGAGCGGTTCAATCTGCATCTGCGCCCCCGCTCCCTTCTGATTGAGGCCGGGACGCAGCTTAACACAGTTGAGGAAGAACAAAACGCGATGCGGCCGCTCGCTGATCTGCTGCATCAGGTGCTGGAGGGCCCGGGAGAGTGATCACAAGGATTGTCACCCTGTTTATAATGTGATATCATGTGAACACATAACAAATGCAAACAGGAGGTCAAGATGCGCCGTTCAGACAGGGAAGTAAAGGAATTTAAGGATATTGTTGCGATTATGGAAAAGTGTGATGTGTGCCGGATTGCACTGAATGACGATGGCTATCCATATATATTGCCGCTCAATTTCGGAATGTGTGTGCAGGATGGCAGGATTGAACTGTACTTTCATGGGGCTATGGCCGGCACGAAATACGACCTGATCGAAAAGGACAACAGGGCCGGCTTTGAGATGGACCGCGGGCATGAGCTGGTAATGGAAATCGAGAAGGAGAGCTGTTCGATGGAATATGAAAGCGTTATCGGTCAGGGCCGCATTGAAATTCTTTCCGATGACGAAAAATATAACGCGTTACATATTCTGATGCAGCATTATCATCAGGAGGATTTTCCGATTAGCGCAGCATTTATGCCAGGTACAAAGGTTTTTAAGCTGGTGGTGGAGCATGTGACAGGCAAAAGGAGGACGCCCGCGAAAAAGCCTTCACCGGAGGTGCAAGGATGAACATACGCAGGGCAGAGGTACAGGACCTTTCCAGAATTGCGGAGATTCTGGTTTTTGTAAAACGGATCAAATTCCGTCCTATATTTCAGGATGATGATTTTTCGTTCAACGAGCTGCAGGTGCTGTCCGTAGCGCAGGAGTATTCTGCACCTGAAATTCTCAATGGTATATGGGTTTACGACGATGGGATTGTGAAGGGCCTGATTCATGTGGAAGGAGAGGAGATCCGGGAATTATACGTGGATTACTTTTTCCAGAATCAGGGGATCGGAGCGAAGCTGATCGAATTTGCGAAGGACAGATTCCCGGTGAAATTTCTGTGGGCGGTCGAAAAGAATACCGATGCGCTCCGCTTCTATGAGGCGCATGGATTTGTCAGGAACGGCAGGAAGAAATTCGAGGAGGGAACTACGGAATACCTTGTAATGCTGGAGAGGGAGCCTGCTGTGGAATGCAGCGATCAAATATAAGGGCTATTCGCTAAAATAGAACAGAAGAAGCTACTCTTGCGGGTATTGCGGTCTGGACAGGAGCGGGATTTATATGATAAACTGTATCGGATATGAGACAGGCAGACTGTTACTATGCCATAGGAAATTTTATCCCTTATGACATAAAATGCTCCGCGTGGATACGTATTTGCGCGCAGCATATTCTTATTTACGATAAGACGTGAAAGCGGCTGCCGGAGAGATTTGGCGGTGAGGAGGAATATACGTGGCTATCGATCAGAGTAAAATCAGGAATTTTTGTATTATTGCACATATCGATCACGGCAAGTCGACGCTGGCCGACCGCATCATTGAGATGACGGGGCTGCTGACGAGCCGGGAGATGCAGAATCAGGTGCTTGACAATATGGATCTGGAGCGCGAGCGCGGCATCACGATCAAGTCGCAGGCGGTGCGCACCGTGTACCGGGCGGACGACGGAGAGGAGTATATCTTCAATCTCATCGACACGCCGGGGCATGTCGATTTCAACTATGAGGTGTCGCGCAGCCTCGCGGCGTGCGACGGCGCGATCCTTGTCGTCGACGCAGCGCAGGGGATCGAGGCGCAGACGCTGGCGAATGTCTATCTGGCGCTCGACCATGACCTCGATGTGATGCCGGTCATCAACAAGATTGACCTGCCGAGTGCGGAGCCGCAGCGGGTAATTCATGAGATCGAGGATGTGATCGGCCTCGAGGCGGAGGATGCGCCACAGATTTCGGCAAAGACGGGACAGAACGTGCGTGAGGTGCTGGAGCAGATCGTCAAAAAGATCCCGGCGCCGGAGGGCGATCCGGATGCGCCGCTGCAGGCGCTGATTTTTGACTCGGTCTACGATTCGTACCGCGGCGTCATTGTGTTCATGCGCGTCATGAACGGCACGGTTACAAAGGGGCGGACGATCCGGATGATGGCGACCGGGGCGGAGGCTGAGGTCGTAGAGGTTGGATATTTCGGGGCAGGGCAGTTCATTCCGTGCGACGAGCTGGCTGCCGGGATGGTCGGCTATCTGACCGCGAGCCTCAAGAACGTGCGCGATACGCGCGTCGGTGATACGGTGACGACCGTTGACCGTCCGTGTGCGGAGCCGCTTCCGGGCTACAAAAAGGTGAACCCGATGGTCTACTGCGGCATGTACCCGGCGGACGGCGCGAAGTACCCGGATCTGCGCGATGCGCTCGAGAAGCTGCAGCTCAACGATGCGTCGCTTCATTTTGAGCCGGAGACATCGGTTGCGCTTGGGTTTGGCTTCCGATGTGGTTTCCTGGGGCTTTTGCATCTTGAAATTATTCAGGAGAGACTGGAGCGGGAGTACAATCTCGATCTTGTCACGACGGCGCCGAGCGTTATTTATAAGGTACACAAGACGAACGGCGAAGTGATTGACCTGACGAACCCGACGAACCTGCCGGATCCGTCCGAGATCGAGTATATGGAGGAGCCTGTCGTTGCCGCTGAGATCATGGTGACGACCGAGTATATCGGCTCTATTATGGAGCTGTGCCAGGAGCGCCGCGGCATGTACGAGGGCATGGAGTATATGGAGGAGACGAGGGCGCTGCTGAAGTACACGCTGCCGCTCAATGAAATTATCTATGATTTCTTTGACGCGCTCAAATCGCGGTCGCGCGGCTACGCGTCCTTTGACTATGAGATGAAGGGCTACGTGCGCTCTGACCTCGTGAAGCTCGATATCCTTGTGAACCGGGAGGAGGTCGACGCGCTTTCGTTCATCGTTCACGGCGAGACAGCGTACGAGCGCGGCCGTAGGATGTGCGAGAAGCTCAAAGAGGAGATCCCGCGCCAGCTTTTCGAGATCCCGATCCAGGCTGCGATCGGCAGCAAGATCATCGCGCGTGAGACTGTCCGTGCGATGCGCAAGGATGTGCTGGCGAAGTGCTACGGCGGCGATATCACACGAAAGAAGAAGCTGCTCGAGAAGCAGAAGGAAGGCAAGAAGCGGATGCGCCAGATCGGAAACGTGGAGATCCCGCAGAAGGCATTTATGAGCGTGCTGAAGCTCGACGACAAATAAAAAGTCATTCCTTGTGATACCACTCGTAAGGAAGACGTTTGAATCATTCTTCCCCAAAGTATATAACCCACTATGACACTTTCAGAGTTGAAAGCAGTCGTAGTGGGTTTTGCTATGCAGACAGGGAGGCTATCTGCCCGAATTGTTCCAATCCAGGTAAGACATCCATTCGGATCGAACCGTTTTGATGTCAAAATTCAGCATTTCTTCGAATTGGTACTTTATATTTATCCACTGAGTAAATTTTGCTCCTAAATAGTATCCGACATCGTTGTGGTTATTATAATTAACCCAATCCCCGAAATAACGTTGATTATCACGAGTCATATAGATTAGATCCGCATTAAAATCATTCATAATTATATTTAAATTAGCAGCACACCAGTCTGCCCATCCATTTTTATCCTGATGAAAATAATCATTGTTTCCAATCAGTTTTTGCTCAAAAAGCATAGCAATTCCTTCTGTGAACAATTGCCATAAAAACGCATCGCTATTTTTATAATTTTTTGTTAATTGACCGTACTGCATCTGATATATATGTCCCAGTTCATGATAGATTAGTCCATACATATTATTTGTGTCGCACCATCCCAATTCAAGTATTTTCTCAATTCCCAGCAACACATATTGACAGGAATTTAACTGAATAACCCATCCCGCACCGTTACACAAGCCCATATAAAGAATAACGGTTGCGTCAATAGAGTTACCTATTGTATTCCGTATTTTTTCTTCTAAATTATCTGTGACTTTACGGAATGATGAAACTGCCCTTACTCTGGATTCTTTGTTAATCAATGCTTTATTCAGAACTGGCAGGTAGTCATTTTCAAAGGTGAGTCCTCCGGTATGGATTGCGTTTTGCATATCGTCTATAAAAATGTTTTTGTGCAAAGGTAAAACAGTATCCATGTACTTGATCCATTGCTCAATAGAAAAGCAATCATCATGGAAAAAATCTGAGATATTATTTGTTGCATCAACTATTTTAAGCATAATTGATTTCTCCGTCTGGAACTTCAGGTTGTTTTGTCGCTCAATGGCATTGTAGCGCTTCTTTATATAGTATCTCCATCGTCGGCCCTCCGAGTCTTCCGGCGGTGGCGGACACATTCCGTCAGGAGATACTCAATCTGCCCATTCACCGAGCGAAACTCATCCTCGGCCCAGGCAGCAAGCTCATTGTAGAGAGAGGCGGAGAGACGCAGGGGCACCTGCTTCTTCGCCTTTTCCTTTTTTGCATCCATATGAGAACCCCCTTTCAGTAATGCGGTGAAACTTACAGCAAAAATGGTTATATAGTTCAGGTAGCCATTGTCAGAGAAGTACCCAGCCCTGGGTACTTCTCGTCCGGTTGCCCTAAAATATGCCGCTTAATAAATCGATCCACTATTCACAACCGGCTGCGCATCCTTATTCCCGCACAGCACAACAAGCAGATTGCTGACCATCGCCGCCTTGCGCTCCTCGTCGAGCTCGACGATCCCGCCCTCACTTAATTTATTCAGCGCCATGTCGACCATGCTGACCGCGCCCTCGACAATCTTCTGGCGGGCGTCGATGATCGCGACGGCCTGCTGCCGCTGAAGCATCGCGGAGGCAATCTCCGGCGCGTATGCCAGACGGGAAATGCGTACCTCGCGCACCGTGATGCCTGCATTCTCGACCTTCTCCTGCAGTTGCTTTTTCAGAATATCAGCGACCTCCTGCGTGCTGGCGCGCAGCGTCTTATCATCGTCGTCGTTCGTGTCGTACGGATAGCAGCGCGCGATATGTCTCGTGATGGCGTCGCACTGGATCGAGAGATAGTTCTTGTAATTCTCGACGTTGAGGACGGCCTTGGTTGGATTCGTGACCTGCCAGATCACGATCGTGCCGATCTCAATCGGGTTGCCGAGCTGGTCGTTGACTTTCTGCTTCTCATTGTTCAGCGTCATGATCTTTGTCGAGACCTTCTTGTTGAGGCCGGAGCCGAAGGAGACGGAGATATTCCCGTTCGACGTAACGGAGGTAGAAGCCTTGCTGGTCGGGTTGAGCGCCGTGCAGAACGGATTCGTCCAGTAGAAGCCCGGCTTCTTCAGCGTGCCGTAATACCGGCCGAAAAGCGCAAGCACGAGCGCCTCATTCGGGTTGATGACGTGCAGGCCGCACAGCGTGAGAATGCCTGCGAGCACAAGCACAACGCCCAGCAGCTCGAAGAAGACGATCGCCGGGACCGGGAAGCCGAGTACCGGGGCCACGATAAATGACGGCAGCGACAGCAGGCACATCAGGAGGCCGAGCAGCAGCATCGATATGCCGGATTGCGCGGTGATTTCTTTTTCTTCCGTGATAAAGCTCTTTTCGTTCATAATTTCCCCTCCAAAATAAAATGATATTAAAATGATATCAAAATTATATTGCCAAACATGTGGGATGTCAAGAAAAAATAATGCAAACCGGACTATCTTTTTCACACATGAAACAGTTATACTTAGTAGAAAGCGCTTTCAAAGGAATTTGAAGGGAGGTGAGGTGTGTGGATGCCGATTTTTTCCTGATCCGGAAAATGAAAAATGGCGATGAGGATGCTATGGAGCAGTTTGTGCGGAACTATTATCCTGTGATTTTAAAATATTGCAGCTACCGCACGAGGGACAGGCAGGACGCCGCGGATCTGACGCAGGAGACGTTTGCACGCTTTTTTGCCTCTCTGGGGAGGTATGAGCACAGGGGCAGGGCGGTACATTATCTCTATGTGATTGCCGGAAATCTATGCAGGGATTCCTGGCAGCAGCAGTCGGAGCTGCCGCTTGAGGATGCTTCAGAGACCGGGGAAAATCCCATCGGGCAGGTGGACGAAAAGCTGCAGATAGAAGACGCACTGCAGAGACTGCCAGAGGAGCTGCGGGAGGTGATTATCCTGTATTATTTTCAGGAGCTTAAGCTGCGGGAGATTGCCGGGATCCTGCAGATCGGGCTGCCGCTGGTAAAATACCGCATACGCAGGGCGAAGGACGAGCTGAAAAAATATCTGGGAGAGGAGAATGCGATATGACGATTGAGGAGAAGCTCAGGGCTTATTCGGATTCGATGGAAAAGGTTCAGGTGGAGGATGACAGGCTGCAGGAGACGATCCGGGTGTCAAAGGCTGCGCTGTACCAAAGCGAGATGGAGACGCCGCTGTCCGGGATGGAGTTTTTGCTTTGTCAGGCCGGATATATACGGAAACGCTGGTGGCTGGCGCAGGCGTTTGTCCTGCTGGCGCTGTGGCTGTTTCTGTTTGCGGGCGGCGTCCCGGCAAGATTACAGCGCTGTGTCGGGGTGGTGGCCCCGCTGTTTATTATTTTAGTGATGCCGGAGTTGTGGAAAAGCCGGAATTACGGCTGCATGGAGATTGAGGCGGCTTCGCGTTTTTCAATCAAAAAGGTTTATGCGGCCAGGATGCTCTGGCTGCTGACGGTCGATGTGCTGCTGCTCAGCCTGTTTTTTGCGGCTTCCGTGCTGACTACGCGTGTGACACTCTGGGAAATGATTGTCCAGTTCCTTCTGCCGATGAACGTGACCTGCAGCATTTGTTTTCAGGGACTGTGCAGCAGCAGGACGGATTCCGGCTATTACGCACTGGGGATGAGCCTGCTGTGGACCGGCGTCTGGACGCTGATTGTATTGCAGGAGAAAGTGTATGAGACGGTTACGACGCCTGTGTGGGCGATTGCAGTCCTGCTGTCCGTGCTCCTGTGCGGCTGCAGCATCTACCGGGTGTGGAAAAATTGCGGAAACTATCTGGAGGTGAATCCGATATGGAATTAAAGGTGACGAATTTAACAAAGGAATTTAAGGAGACGACTGCGGTGGATCATATCAGTCTCTCGATGGAAAACGGCGTCTATGGCCTGCTGGGTGTGAACGGGGCGGGAAAGACCACGTTTATGAGGATGCTCTGTACGCTGATTACGCCGACCTCGGGCAGCATCACGTACGGCGGGAAAAATATTTTTGAGATGGATGAGGAATACCGGAAATTGCTGGGCTATCTGCCGCAGGAATTCGGGTTTTATCCGGATTTCACGGTGTGGGATTATCTGATGTATATTGCATCGATCAAGGGGATCCGGCCGGCCGCGGCGAAGAAACGCATCCGGCTGCTGCTGCATCAGACGGGACTTGCCAGGGTACAGAACAGGAAAATGAGAAAGCTGTCGGGCGGCATGAAAAGAAGGGCCGGAATCGCGCAGGCGATGCTGAATGATCCTCGGATTCTGATTCTGGATGAGCCGACGGCGGGGCTTGATCCCGGCGAGCGCGTCCGCTTCCGCAATCTGATCAGTGAATTGTCCCAGGACAGGCTGGTGCTGCTCTCGACGCATATTGTGTCGGATATTGAGTATATTGCAAATGAAATCCTGCTGATGCACGCCGGAAGGATCGTCCATGCGGGCACGCAGCAGGAAATCTTAAGCGGGGCCCCGGTCAGGGTGTGGACGCTGGCAGTGCCGAAGGAGCAGGTAGCGTACTGGCAGGAGCGGTATACGATCGTGAATATGAAAACCCTGCCGCGCGGAGCGGAGCTCCGCCTGCTCGCTGCAGACTGTCCCGCGCAGGGGGCATCAGAGGAAGCGCTGACGCTGGAGGATGTATTTTTGTTCTATTTCGGAGAGAGGACAGGTGAGGAACATGATGTATTATGAGATCAAAAAGGTGCTTTCCAGACGGGGCAGGTGGATTGCGCTGCTTTTTCCAGTGGCGGTGCTGATCCTGGTGCTGTATTTCATGCTCAGCGATACGTGGTACACCAACAGCAGCGGGAATAGGCAGACGGGCTTCGCCGCGATCGCAGGCCAGAAGGCGGCGGTGCGGGAATGGAGCGGGCTGCTGACGGAGGAGCGGCTTGCCCAGGTGATTGAGGAAAACCACCGGATCAACAGCTCGAAGGAGCATCAGTCGGAGGATGTACAGCAGCAGAATATTGCGTACAGCCGGAAGCAGGGCATCAAGGATATTCTCTATACAATGGGCTTTGCATACGGAAGCTTTCAGGATTGGAATTACGCCGCGGCGGATTCGCTGACAAAAGAGCAGGCTTCGGAATTTTATCCGAACCGCGTCATAAGGCTGAAGGAGTGGCTTGCGGGCGAAGGCGCAGACGGTTTTCATGAAAAAGAAAAGCAGTATCTGATCCGGCAGTATGAAGCGCTGGAGACGCCATATTACTATGAATATCAGGACGGCTGGAAGAATCTGCTCCAGTGGAGTCCGACCATCATCATGATTACAACGCTGGTGCTTGCTTATCTGTGCGCGGGGATTTTTGCCGATGAATTCCGGCTGAAGGCAGGTTCGGTTTTTTATTCCTCGTGTCACGGAAGAGGGAAAGCGGTCCGGGCGAAGGTAAAGGCAGGATTCCTGATTGCAACCGCGATGTACTGGATGGAAATGCTGCTGTATTCGGCGGTTGTCCTCGGAATTTACGGCACACAGGGGATCAACTGTCCGATCCAGTCTACGATGTCGGGCTGGAAAAGCTTTTACAATATCACCAACGGACAGGAATACCTTCTGATCCTGTTTGGCGGATATCTGGGCTGCATTTTTATGACTGCGCTTGTGATGCTCGTATCCGCAGCGGCGAAGTCCTCCCTGCTGGCAGTGATGGTGCCGTTTGTCCTGATCTTCCTGCCGTCTTTCCTGGGTGAGATCCGGCATCCTCTGATGCAGAAAATCCTCGGCCTGCTCCCGGACCAGCTTCTCCAGATGAATGCAGTGGTCAAATATTTTAACCTGTACGGCATCGGCGGGAAAATTACCGGCGCAGCGCCGGTCCTGCTGGTGCTCTATTCGGTCTTGCTGGTGATAGTGGCGCCGGTTATTTATGTGACGTACCGGAGGAAGCAGGTGTACTAATTCATTCAAATTCTTTTTGCCGTTTTCCTAACACTTCGTGGAGCGAGGAGATAAAAAGCTGTGCGATTTTAGGAAGATAACTGTCTTTCTTATAAACAGCCGCCAGAGGCCAGTGAAAATCCGGATCGTCGATCATAAAATAGGTGACCAGCCCGGGATGACTGCATACTTTCGCTCCTTCCGCCGGAACAAAAGCACAGGCAATATTTCTGGCGGTCAGATTGATCGCAGTGGTGAGGTTACCAGTGTCCATTAAAATTTGGGGTTCCAGATGATTTCGCCCCAGAAAATATTTAATTTCATGAGTCAGGTTTTGCCCTGGCTTTGTAATGATAAGGGGAAGCTTATGAAATAGATCCATGGGTGCGACCGGGTAAGCTCCCCGATATTCGCAGTGCTGCAATAATTCCTGAATAACCGGATGGGTTGTAGGAGCTGCGAGGAGAATTGGTTCTTCAAGAATCCTTTCGCAGTTCAGTTTTCCATAGTTTAAATTGTGGGGCAGATTCATAACAGCCAGATCAATATTATCATTAAGGAGGGCTGATTCCAACTGATTGGAACGGCCCTCAAACAATTCTAACTCAATTTCAGGATATTTTTCATGAAAGCAGGGGAATACATCGGGG
>Ga0129308_1002552_pt1 | contig 15062 bp, 12 predicted proteins | sample L827metagenome_FD_94440 | JGI IMG/M metagenome (GOLD analysis project Ga0129308, IMG submission 94440) | Ring-tailed lemur group fecal microbial communities from Wisconsin, USA - L827 metagenome | ecosystem: Host-associated > Mammals > Digestive system > Large intestine > Fecal | place: USA...
GAAGCTGAAGAACTGAAATCGTTACAGCCAGGACTTTGCATTCTGCTGCGAGGTCCTTGAGAACACATAAAATTGATTCGGGGAAACGCTGTTTTAAGCAGCGATTCCTTAGAAATCAGCAGGAAAGGGGGCTTATATGCAAAGGATTGTATTGCGGGGAGGGACGGCCAGCCGGGAACTGATCCTGCCGGGCGGGGAACGGGCTGTTCTGTGCCGGGAGTGCTTTGATGCAGGAGATATTCTGCGGATTGAGACTTCGTACCGCGGGGCTTACGGTATGGGTGAGAAATTTAACAGCCTGAACCAGAAAGGCAATACCGTTGTCAATCAGGTGATCGAGCATTTCTGCCATCAGGGGGATTATACTTACCTTCCGGCGCCGTTTTTTGTGACAGATACCGGACTTGGCATTTATATTGACACGGATCAGAAGACGGTATTCCGGTTTGACGAAACGATATCCTGCGAGCTTCCGCCGGAAGTGGATGTATATGTATTTGCAGGTGCAGTAGATGAGGTGATTTCCTGCTATATGAAGCTGCAGGGTGAGCCAAAGCTTCCGCCGGAATATGCCTTTGGCGTATGGATTTCGGCAAATCACTGGAATTGCCAGGAGGACGTGGAGCGGCAGATCAGGTATCTGGAGCAATATCAGTTTCCTGCAAGCGTGATGGTGCTGGAGGCGTGGAGCGACGAGGCGACCTTTTATATCTGGAATGGCGCGTCCTACGTGCCGAAGCCGGATGGCGTACCGTTTGGCGCGGATGAATTTGATTATTCTGAGAGTGCCTTCTGGAAGGATCCTGCGGAAATGATACGGCAGCTTCACAAAAAGGGGATCCGGCTGGTGCTTTGGCAGATACCGGTTTATAAAGGACAGCCGGAAGGCGAGCGTGTGAATGAGCAGCTTGCGCTTGATCGGGAGGATGCGGTTCACAGGAAGCTCTGTGTGAGGAATGAAGACGGCAGCCCGTATTGTATCCCGGAGGGGAATTGGTTTGAACGCTCCATGATTCCTGATTTTTCGAATCCGGAGACATGCGGTTCCTGGTTTGAAAAGAGAAAGTATCTGCTGGAGATGGGCGTGGACGGGTTTAAAACGGACGGAGGAGAGTTCATTTACCGGGAAGAGGTGACGCTGCACAACGGTATGAGCGGCAAGGAGGCTAAAAACGCATATGCGAGGCTGTACACGGAAGCGTATACGCGCTTCATCGGCGCCGACCGTGTGCTGTTCTCACGGGCCGGGGCGAGAGGTGCTCACCGGACGCCAATTCACTGGGCAGGGGATCAGCAGTCTGAAAACAGCGAGCTGAAGGCGGTGTTCTATGCCGGAATGTCGGCGGCAATGACGGGTATTCCATTCTGGAGCTTTGATATCGCAGGCTTTGCAGGACCGCTTCCGACAGCGGATCTGTACCGCAGGGCCACACAGCTTGCATGCTTTGTGCCGGTGATGCAATGGCATTCGGAGCCGGATGGGGGCCAGTTTAAGGAGCTGATGCCGGGAGCCGACGGAAATAATGAGCGCAGTCCGTGGAATATCGCAGAGGCGTGCGGACAGCCGGAGCTGCTGGATGAGATCCGTTTCTGGCACAAGCTTCACATGAAGCTCGTCCCGTATATTTACAGTACGGCGATCGATTGCTGTGAACACTACCGGCCGATGATGAGACCTCTCGTCTATCTGTGGCCGCAGGAACCGCAGGCAGTCGGATGGGACGATGAATATCTGCTCGGAGACAGCCTTCTGGTCGCGCCGCTTTTTGAGGAGAATCAGACGCAGAGAATGCTGTGGCTGCCCGAGGGCGAATGGTATGGATTTTTCACACACAAAAAATACGGCGGCAATGTCTGCATCCGGTCAGAGGAGCGTTTCCCCGTGTATATCAGAAGCGGCTGCGCGGTGGCTATGCTGGAGAATGATGGCGGGGCAGGAGGAAACGATGCGGTTGATGAGGCGGAGCAGCTTCATATACTGCTGGCTGGCGCGGCAGGCAGCTATCGGTTCCGGGACGATAACAGGGAGCTGTTTCTTACCTGGAAAGAGGGAAACGTAACGCTTCGGGGAGAAGAAGCGGAGAAAAGCAGGATCACATGGGAGATCCTCTCATAATTTTTTGACCGGTTAATCGGTTAACAATCAAAGAGCACTATTGAACTGAAAATATATTCATCAAAGAGAGGAGAAAGGCAATGAAGAAAACAGGAAAATGGGAAATGGCAGCAATGGGGGCGGCTCTGGCGGCAGCGCTGACTGCGGGATGTATGACAGCCGCAGCGGAAGAGGAGGTAACGATCAAATACGCGAACTTCAACGCCTCCGGCGGTCAGGAGGAGACGCTGGAAGCAATGTACGAGGCGTTCCACGAGGAATATCCGAACATTACGGTCGAGATTGAAACGATTGGTTTTGACGATTATTTCACGCAGATGCAGACGCGGGTGGCCGGAGGAACGGCTCCGGACTGTTATGAGCTGAATATTGAAAATTTTGCGGCGTATGCCAACAAGGGTGTGCTCGCAGAGCTGACCGGCATCGATCCGGCGGGGTACAATGAGACGGCGCTCTCTGCATTTAACGTCGGAGGGACGCAGTACGGCGTGCCGGGCAATTTTTCAAATGTTGTTCTGATTTACAACAAGGATCTTTTCGACGCGGCAGGCGTTGATTATCCTGCAGATGACTGGACCTGGGACGATGTGCTTGCAGCGGGAGAGAAAATAAGGGCTCTGGATGAGAACACATACGGAATTTATCAGCCGATCACGTTCAACGAGTTTTTCAAGGTAGCGGTTCAGTTTGGCGGCAGTATCTTAAATGAGGACAAATCCGCATTTACGATCAATTCGGCGGAAAATACGGCGGCGGCGGAAATGATGATTTCCAAGGTCACCGACAGCAATATCCAGCCAAATGACGAGCAGATGAGCGGCATGGGAGACTGGGATCTGTTTCAGAGCGGCCGTCTCGGCATGATTCCGACGGGAATCTGGGCATTCGCGACCTTCACCGAGGGCTGTGACTTCGCGTGGGATATCTGCGTAGAGCCGGGGCAGACTCAGAAGGCGACGCATTTCTTCAGTAATGCGCTCGTGGTGAATGCGGATACGGAGCAAAAAGAAGCGGCGGAGTGCTGGATCAACTGGCTGGCTTCCAGCGAAAAGGCGGCACAGATGCGGATTGACGCGGGCTGGGATCTTCCGGCAATCAGCAACGATGAGGTACTCGCTTCTTATCTGGAAATCACACCGCCGGATAACCGCCAGGCAGTGTTTGATTCGCTTGACTACCTGACCGTAGCCCCGATTATCGAGGATTACGCTTTGATGTCTGATATCATTACGGGAAAGCTCTCGGAGGCAGCTTCCGGGAAGCTTACGGTGCAGGAGGCGCTTGACGCAGCGCAGAGCGAGTGCGAAGAGCAGATTAAGCTGGGATAAGCTTATGAGTAAAAGGAAAAAACGGCAGGCATTGCTGCAGTCAGTTCCCTTTATGCTGCCCAGCTTTACGGGGATGCTCGTCTTCAGCCTCCTGCCGATCCTTATTTCTGTTCTGATCAGTCTGACGGACTGGAACGGGCTGGATAAGCTGAATCCGGAAACCCTGTCACAACATTTTGTCGGACTGCAGAATTATGCGAAGATTCTGACGACCTCTGAGTTCTGGCAGGTGCTCGGGCATACGCTGTATTACATTGTGCTGTACATACCGCTTGTGTTCGTGGCCTCCCTTGGCATCGCGGTGATATTGAATAAAAACATGAGGGGTATCACCGTATTCCGGGTGATGTATTATATCCCGGTGCTGACCTCGTGGGTGGCGGCCAGCCTGATCTGGAAGTGGGTGCTGAGCCCGCAGTACGGGATTTTCAATCAGTTTCTTTCCTATATCGGCATCCGGGGACCGAGCTGGCTGACCAGTGAGATATGGGCAATGCCTGCCATCGTACTGGCATCGGTCTGGAAGGATATGGGATTCTTCGGCCTGTTCCTGCTCTCAGGTCTGAAGATGATTGACATGTCCTATTATGAGGCCGCGAGAGTGGACGGGGCAGGAAAAACGAAGCAGTTTTTCTCCATTACGCTTCCGCTGCTGACGCCGTCCATCTTTTTCTGCCTGATTATGTCACTGATCAACGCGTTCCAGCTTTTTCCGCAGGTCATGATCATGACAGAGGGCGGCCCGAACGGCGCGACACAGGTTATGGTCGAGCGGATCTACACATACGGTTTTAAGTATTTTAAGATGGGCTACGCTTCGGCGTACTCCTGGCTGCTGTTTATCATTATTTTCGTGCTGACGATTCTTCAGATGAAGGGCCAGAAGGGATGGGTGCATTATGAATCGTAATACGTGGCAGAAGGTTCGTTTCTATATGGTTTCATGCCTGATCGCGGTCATTGTGATGATACCGTTCCTGTGGATGGTTTCCACATCCTTCAAGAGCAAAGGGGCGCTGATGGCGCTTCCGATCCAGTGGATTCCCGAGAAGCCGACGACCGCTGCGTATGAAAAGGTGTTTTCCAGATTCCCCTTCCTGCGGGCGATTTTTAACAGTCTGTTTATCACGGTTTCCTATACGGTAATTACGGTGCTGTCCGCGTCTATGGCGGCGTTCGCTTTCACGAAGATTAAATTCCCGGGGGCAGACATGATTCTGAAGCTTTATCTCGCGTCCATGATGATCCCGACGCAGGTAACGCTGATCCCGCTGTTTGTCATCATGAATCATCTCAAGCTGATCAACACGTATCCGAGCGTGATCCTTCCGGCGATGTTCCGGCCCTTCGGGATCTTCATGCTGGTGCAGCAGATGCGCTCTGTTCCGGACGACTTTATAGAAGCGGCGCGCATCGACGGCGCGGGCATGTTCCGCATCTTCCGCACCGTGATTCTGCCGCTTTGCAGCTCCGCGATCGCGACACTGACGATTACAACATTCATGGAGGGCTGGAATGATTATCTGTGGCCGCTGCTGATGCTGACAGACAAGAATAAGATGACGCTGACACTGGCCCTGAACAGCCTGAACGGACAGTATGGCACGGAGTATAACGTGCTGATGGCCGGCAGCCTGATCTCCATGATCCCGATCATAATCGTATACATCTGTGCGCAGAAAAACTTTAAGCAGGGAATTATGGCGGGCGGAGTTAAGGCGTGAGAGAGGGTGGAATCATTTTATAGTCCGGACGGCCAATGTCAGAGAAGAGCATCAGGCCGTCCGGCTTATCTGAACTCTGGCAAAGAATAATGGAGAATGTGAAAAAAGTGATTGACAATAGAAGTTATTGTGTTTATAATTGAGTCATGAAAAATGGAATCGATACCATTTGGGGGTTTTCATGAGAAAGGTCAACATTAATGAGGTTGCACGGCTATCAGGAATATCGCGTACAACAGTTTCAAGAGTAATTAATAATAGTCCTCGGGTAAAGGAAGAAACCGCCTTAAAAGTAAAACAGGTAATGCAGGAATTAGGTTATCAGCCCAATGAATTAGCGCGCGGCCTGAGGAACAATGAGACCAAGACAGTAGGCGTCATTGTTTCGAATGTACTCAATCCATTTTTTACTGCAGTAGTAAGAGGCGTGGAGGACGTGGCGAATGCAGAGAATTACAGCATCATTCTCTGTAATACCGATGAGAAAAACGAAAAAGAGAGTCAGTATATCAGAATGCTGCTCGGCAAACGGGTAGATGGTCTGATTATTGCAAGTACTGGTGCAAAGTGCGATTATGATACGCTGGCAGCGGAGAAACCAATTGTATTTATAGACAGACGTCCGCCGGTAAAGGATGGGGCGTACGATGTGATTCTTGTTGCGAATGAACTGGGAAGCTACAAGCTTACGAAGCATCTTATTGAGCAGGGATACAGGCGGATCGGGATTGTGATCGGTTCTGTGGAGGCAACAACGGGACACGGCCGTTTGGCAGGGTACTATCGGGCACTGAGAGAGAGTAATATTGAAGTTGATGAACGATTGATAAAGACAGATGATTTCCTGGGAAGCTATAGTTATGAAAAGACGAAGGAGCTTTTAAAAGAGGGAATCTGCGATGCCATTTTTGCCGGAAATAATATGATTCTGAGTGGTGCTTTGCGTGCAATGAAAGAGGAGGGAGTAGAATATCCGCAGGATATGGGACTGGCAGCATTTGACGATTTGGATTGGATGGAATATAGTCCGGTTCCGATTACAGCCGTCAAGCAGCCGACTTATGAAATCGGTATGATGGCGATGCAGACATTGTTGAGGAGAATTGCCGGTTCGCAGGAGGAACCGAAGGAGATTATACTGGATGTGTCATTGAATGTCAGGGATTCCTCGAAGCATAATAGATAGAGCAATTTATTTTACCAAAAAATGGAATCGATTCCATTTTTGCAAATAAATGTTTATTTAAAAAAATATCAAAAAAAGGAAATTGCTTACAGCGGATATCTGAGAAAGGAGGGATAAAGAAAATTTTGTCAGAAATGGAATCGATTCCTTTGTATGGTAGGAAATGGACATTTGCTGAAGCAGTTACTTAATAAACAAATTAAAAAGGAGGAAAGGATATGAAAAAAAGAGCATTCGTTTTATTGGCAGCAATGATGGCGGCATCAATGTGCACGGGGACTGTTATGGGTTCTGAAGAAAAGGTGGAAAGCAAGGGTGATTACACAATAGGCGTGACTTTCATGACGCTGAATAGTCCGTTTTTTGAAGCAATGAAGCGTGGTGTGGAAGAAGCTGCAGAGGAAACGAAGGTGGAGGTTGTGATCAGCGATGCACAATTAAGCGCAACGGATCAGATCAGCAGTGTTGAAAATCTGATTGCACAGGGTGTAGATGCGATCCTTCTTAATGCAGTGGATTCGGCGGCAGTGGTTCCGGCTGTAGAAGCTGCGAATGAAGCGGATATCCCGGTCATTTGTCTGGATGTTCTTCCGGAAGGCGGCGAGATTGTTTCCTTTATTGCCTCGAACAATAAAGAAGCAGGCGTTATGGCAGGAAAATTCATGGGAGAATATCTTGGCGGCAGTGGTCAGGTGGTGATTTTAGACGGACCTGCAATTAGTTCTTTCCAGGAGAGAGCGGCCGGATTTGAAGAAGGACTTGCGGATTACGACAATATAGAAATCGTAGCGCACATGAATGCTGTGGAAAATAGTATTACTGCATTTGTAAATGCGGCGGATAATATTTTAGCGGCGTATCCGGATTTAAATGGTGTGCTGGCAGTAAATGATTACGGTGCGATTGCTGTAGAAAGTGCTGTGGCATCCTCTGAGCAGGAGTTCGATGTGGTATCGGTCGGAATAGATGGTATGCCAGATGTGGTCGAAGCCATTTTGAAAGAGGAAACCGTGGCAGGTTCCGTGGCACAGCTTCCGGCGGATATGGGGCGCCTTGGCGTTGAGACGGCTGTCCGGTATTTAAATGGTGAGCAGGTTGATGAAACAATCGATGTCCCGCTTGAAATGTTATCAAAGGATAATGCGGAAGGCTTTGCGTGGTAAAATCTGAAACCGCTTGCGGAGATATGGATTGTGTAGAACGAATCTTTCATATCTCCGCATCATATGAAAGGTGTAATCAGGGTGAATTCATGGCAAAAGAAATTTTAAGTGTAAAAGGGGTAACAAAACGCTTTCCGGGAGTTCTTGCCCTAAGCGATGTGAGCTTTACACTTCGGGAGGGAGAGATCCATGCGCTTGTCGGGGCGAATGGAGCAGGGAAATCAACGCTGATAAAGACACTTGCCGGAGCTTATCTTCCGGAGGAAGGAACAATCGAAGTTGAAGGAAAACCAGTTTCCTTTCAGTCTCCGAATGAAGCATCGAAAGCCGGAATAGCAGTTATTTATCAGGAGTTTAATCTTTTCCCGGAGATGGATATAGCCAGAAATATTTATTTTGGGATGGAACCACGAAATGCAAGGACAGGTTTTATTGACTGGGATTATGTGTACAGGATGTCCGGGGAAGTGGTTGACAGATTTCAGTTGGGGTTGGACGTCCGTGAGAAGGTCAAAAATCTGAGTGTCGCACAGCAGCAAATGGTTGAGATAGCGAAAGCGCTTGCACGGGACACAAGGATTTTGATTATGGATGAACCGACAGCAACGCTCACGATGAAGGAAGTAAACCGGCTGTTTCAAATTATTGAAGATTTAAAGAAACGGAATGTTTCTATTATTTATATCTCGCACAGACTGGATGAGATTATGCAGATCAGCGACAGGATGACGGTTCTCAGAAACGGTAAGGTCGTAGGTGGGCAGGAGACGAAAAATGTGACCAAGGAATGGGTGATCAATGCGATTGTTGGCGAGAATCTGAAGAATCAGATTGTTGAGAATCCGGTCATTGAGGCAAAGAGTGTATTGCAGGTAGAGCATCTGTCTAACGCTTATGTACACGATATCAATTTTGAGTTGAGAGAGGGAGAAGTATTAGGAATTGCCGGGCTGGTAGGTGCAGGGCGGACAGAGCTGGTTAGGGCATTGTTTGGAGCCGATCGGATTGATGAGGGGACAATCACGGTTAAACAGAAAAAATGCAGAATAAATAAACCGGGAGATGCCATAAAGAAAGGGATCGGGTTACTTCCGGAGAGCAGAAAGGAACAGGGCCTGCATCTGAACCTGAATATTCGGAGAAACATCAGCTACGCCAGTCTCGCCAAATTTACGAGAGGACTGTTTATCAGGCGCAGTGAGGAGGAAGCGGAAGCAAGGAAACAGATCGGGGATATTAAAATTGTTACACCCTCCTCAGAATTTATGGTTGTGAATTTGAGCGGCGGGAATCAGCAGAAGGTAGTTTTGGGAAAATGGCTGTGTGCGGACAGTGATATTTTAATATTGGATGAACCTACGCGCGGAGTAGACGTAGGTGCGAAGGAAGAGATCTTTTTGGCAGTCAGACAGCTTATAAAAAAAGGAAAGTCAGTTATTTTCATTTCTTCTGAACTGGAAGAGGTACTTCGCGTAAGCAACCGTATTCTTACCATGTATAAAGGAAGAATTACGGCGGAGATGATGCAGAAAGATGCAACTATGGATAAAATCATGAATTATATTATCGGAGGTGACCTTCTATGAAAACCAGTTTGGGAAAAAGGATGACGGACTTTTCCAAAAAGAAAGAATTTATTGCCTTTATTGGGCTGTTTGTTATTTTTACTGTGTTTGCACTTATAAGCAGCAATTTCCGGACGATGTATAATTTTATGAGTATCCTGCGTCAGACCAGTATTAATGCAATTTTGGCAGTAGGAATGACGTATGTGATTATTTCCGGCGGAATCGATCTCTCCGTTAGTGCCATAGTTTCCCTGTCCGGTACGGTAGCGGCTATTGCCATGTCCAAATGGGGATTTCACACAGGGGGCGGAATTGTTGTCGGGCTTTTGATTGGGGCGGCGGCAGGATTTATAAATGGATTTGTGATTGCTAAATTCAGTGTTCCGCCTATTATCGCAACACTGGGGATGCAGACGGCGGCCTCAGGGCTGGCGCTGGTGATAACAGGCGGTTATTCTGTCACCGGAATACCGAAAAGTTTTGCGTTTCTTGGCAGAAAAAATATATTTTCTGTGCCGGTTCCGGCGATCCTGATGATCGTCATGCTTGTTCTGGGATATATTATTTTGAATAAGACAAGATTCGGGGCGTATATATACGGTGTTGGCGGAAATGAGGAAGCAACAAGGCTTTCAGGTGTATCAGTCGAAAAGACAAAAATAGGAATCTATGTATTCAGCGGTCTGATGGCAGCCGTAGCCGGTTTAATTCTGGCTTCCAGGCTTAATTCCGGACAGCCGATGGCTGGCAGCGGGCTGGAACTTAACGCAATTGCCGCAGTAGTAATCGGAGGCGCCAGTGTGGCTGGCGGTTCCGGAAATATGATAGGCGGGCTGTTTGGTTCGCTGATCATGTGCATACTTACAAACGGGTTTGATATCATTGGAATTGACCGTTATTATCAGATGATATTTACCGGGTTCATCCTGGTTGCGGCAGTGGCCGTACAGAAAAAGAGTGATCGAAAATAGAAAGAAGGGCGGAAAGATGAGCGATTATAAGGAGCGGATAAAAAAACAGATTGAGAAGAGCAAAGAGGAATATCTTGCGCTGCTCAAAAAAATGATATCCTTTGACAGTAAGATTCTGGATGCAGGCAAGTTTGGACAGGAAGCGGGAATACAGGAATATCTGGCGGCGCATTTCACAGACATGGGAGCGAAAGTGGATGTGTTTGAACCGGATAATGGAAGAATCTGTCAATATGCAGGGTTCAATGCAGGCCATGTCTATGAAGACAGAAAAAATGTGGTAGCAGTTTTTAAAGGCAGCGGAGGAGGACGTTCGCTCCTGATGAACGGACATTGTGATATTGTTCCGGCGGAAAATGAGGAAGAATGGAGTGTACCGCCCTTTCAGGCAGAAGTGCGTGAGGGAAGGCTTATCGGGAGAGGGGCGGCCGATATGAAAGGTGGTTCGGCGGCTGCTATTTGTGCCATCCAACTGCTTAAAGATCTGGGAGTACAGTTGAAAGGGGATATTATTTTTGAATCGGTCATTGACGAGGAAGGGGGAGGAAACGGAACGATTGCCTGCTGTGACCGCGGGTACAAGGCTGACGGAGCGTTGATTATGGAGCCCACATCTCTTGCGGTTATGCCGTGTAACAGAGGGGCATTTCTTGCAGAGTTTACAGTGAAAGGCAAACCGATCCATGCTGCCATGAAAGGTCATGGGGAAAATGCGATTGAAAAGGCAATAAAGCTTATTGACGCACTTCATGGGCTGGAATCGAAATGGCTGATGACAAAGAAGCATGATTTGCTGGCAAATCCGACGATAAACATAGGGATGATTACGGGAGGAACCGGCGCATCGGTTGCAGCGGCGGAATGCAATGTAAAATTTGACGTAGAGTTTTTGCCTTCGGAGCTGGACTGTGATTACAGAAGCATCAAGGTAAATCCGGAGGATGTCAAGAAAGAGGTAGAACAGTGGATTGCAGCAGCATGCAAAGGAGACGAGTGGCTTAGCCGGAACCCGGTTGAAATCCATTGGTATCAGGAAACATTATGTTTTGAGACGGATACGGAAAGTGATTTTGTCAAATGTGTTTGTTCCAGCGTGGAGCAGGTGCTTGACCGTGCAGCCGTGGATGGCCTTGCATGCGGGTGTGATGGGGCACAGCTTGCAAATATCGGAAAAATGCCGGTGGTAATTCTGGGGCCGGGTGAGTTCTCACAGCTTCATACTACAGACGAGAGTATTTCAGTTGAAAAGTATCTGCAGGCAATTGAAATATATGCGCATTTGATTTTGAAATGGGTTGAAGCACAGCAGGAGGCGGAATCATGATAACGACTGACACATATATGGAAGTACAGAACAGGGTAGTAGAGTTTTATGAAAAAGCACATATCGCAATTACGGATTTCGAAAAAAGCAGCATAGAGGTGGCGGATTTTGGGTTGAATGATATTTGGCAGGTCGGGCTGCAGCTTGTGGTATATGTTAATACGGACCGTGTATGCGCAAAAGAGATGGTATTGCTTCCGGGCCAGACCTGTCCGGAACACAGACACGCGCCTTTCGGAACGTATCCGGGAAAGGAGGAAACCTTCCGCTGCAGATATGGTACGGTATATCTTTACGTCGAGGGGGAGACAGAAAAAAAGCCGGAGGTTATGCCGCCTGAAAATGGCAGGGAATACTATACCGTATTTCATGAGGTTAAGCTGGATCCGGGAGAACAGTATACAATTCCGATTAATACGAAGCACTGGTTTAAGGCAGGAGAACAGGGGGCGGTAGTATCTGAATTCAGTACGCCCAGTTATGATGACAAGGATATTTTTACAGATCCGAGAATAGACCGGATACCCAGAATCGCCAGGGAGGGATAAAATATGTTTGAAGAAAAGATATGGAAGCAGCAGGCGGAGATCGTTTGCAGTGTTTTAAAGAAAGCGCCTCAGTTTGATAAGGATTATCTCCTTCCGGCGGAGGAATTTAAGGAGCGTCAGGCAAAGGTTTGGAAAATGCTTCAGGAGCAGGGATATGATTGCGGCGTGGTCTACTCAGATGAACATTACTGCGGTGATGTGCCGTATCTTGCCGGAAATAATAACATTGTAGTGGAGCCGGTAGCGGCTGTGTTGGGAGAAAAAGGATTATATTTTATTGCAGGACTGGAGAGTGGTATTGTTGCAGAGCAGTTTTGCCATCGCTCCGGCGTCCGGATCAGAAAAGTGGATTTGCTCCGTGTAGATGAGGCGGATTATGCGCCGGATTTACTGACGCCGTGCGATATTGTAGAGGAAGCCTGTGGTAAAAAGCCGCAGAAAATCGCATTGCTGACCATGCGTGGGATTTTTCCCCTTGGTCTGTACCGGGTGCTGGCAGATTATGTGGGTGCTGCGAACATCGGTGACCTGTCAAAGGCGTATTATCGGATTAAGTATGAAAAAAGTGACAGGGAGATGAGATTGATTGAAGAAGGTTCTCAGATTGCCGATGCGATGCTGGAAGGAATGCTGAGAATTTTAAGGCCGGGACTTCGTGAAAGTCAGGTGGCACAGTGGGGGTATGTAATTGCACATGAATTGGGCGCGGATGATCTGGGATTTGACGTTATGGTGACAACCGGCAGGAATAACCGCACGATTGTTGCCAGAGCATCAAATGCAGTAATACAGGAGGGAGATGTTGTGCATATTGGAGTGTCTCCGAAAAGGGATGGGCTATGTGCAGCAGAACGGGCATCGGTTGTATGTGTAAAAGATCCGGCTCAGATACCGGAAAAGCATCGTATATGGATGGAATTTTTAAAGGGAGCATTTGAATACTCTGTGGAATTGTTCCGAATGATAGCACAAACGGACTCTCCCGGCTGCCTGCATGAGCAGAAAATGATTGCATATTATGATTCAAAGGTGCCGGAACTGGAACAGAAATTAGGTATGAAGCTTGATCATTTCAGTGAATTAAAAGGTTATGTCACCAGTCACAATTCAGGATACACAGAGTGTCAGGAAGGTTACGGTGCATTGTCCTGCGATTTTGAGGAGCCGTGTGCGCATCAGATGGTATTGATGCTGGATGTTGGGATCAAGGGTTTTCGGAATACATGGGATGAAATCGCGATTCCCGGACTGGATTACCTTGTGATCGAAAAGACAGCGGGTAAGTTTGGAAAAGAAGTAAGAATACTGAATAAACTTCCTGTGGATCTGCAGTATCTTGTCGGAGAGGCATTTTAGAAGCGAGCCTGGGGGTGGTCATAAAACAGGCAGTAACGTTTTGGAGGTTACAGTGTAGCTGAGATCATCTGATTGCGCACAAACACGCCGAAGAACGCCTTGACAAATCATGTTCAGATGGTATAATGGCGTCAGATATTGGAAAACATAATCCAACGCGTTGATGAGACGAGTAGAGTGCGGAAGCATCCCAGAGAGAGGGCGCCTGCTGAGAAGCCCTTATGCCGAACCATTTGAAAACTACCTCTGAGCGGCCCCAATCCGGCCCGGTGACTCCGTTATCGTCGAATGAGTGGTTTTGCGCGACAGACCGTGACGCGGTCTGCAGAACAGGCAGGGTGGAACCGCGAGTAATGTAGATTACCCGTCCCTCGCAGTCTTTGACGGACTGCGGGGGATTTTTTTGCACATGGGTGTCCAATGGAAGATTGTCAGCATAGCTGACGGACGCCCGGCGCGGCGAGTAGGGGAAAACTTTCCCTGCTCGATTTACAGAGGATCAGCTTTGGATATGTGAGGCATGATGCGTTGCAAGCGAAAGGAGAATTCTATGAAGGACAAGGTAAAAGCATTTTTTCTGTCAAATTGGAGCCTGAGCGAGAAGAGCCTGCTCCTGGCGGATGTGCTGCTGCTCGGCATCCTGATCGGGTGGCTGACGTCGCCGCTGAAGAACGGCTGGAGTGTTTTAAGCAACAATTTCCGCAATTTTAATGCAAATTGCGATGAGGATGAGAAAGAAAGTGAGGAAGAAGCATGATTATCACACTGAAGGATGGATCTAAGAGAGAATATGCACAGCCGATGTCGGTGCTCGACATCGCGAAGGACATCAGCGAGGGACTGGCGCGTGTCGCAACAGCCGGAGAGCTGAACGGCGAGACCGTTGATCTGAGAACGATTGTCGATCAGGACGCGGAGCTCAGCATCCTGACCTTTGACAGCCCGGAGGGAGCGGCGGCATTCCGTCATACGACATCCCACATTATGGCGCAGGCGATCAAGCGCCTTTACCCGGATGTGAAGCTTGCGATCGGTCCGTCGATTGCGGATGGCTTTTATTATGACATCGACAGCGAGGCGCAGGTGACGCCGGAGGATCTTGAGAAGATCGAGGCGGAGATGAAGAAAATCGTCAAGGAAGGGTATGAGATCACCCGCTTCACGAAGCCGAGGAATGAGGCGATCGCTTATTTCAAGGAAAAGAACGAGCCGTATAAGGTGGAGCTTATCGAGGATCTGCCGGAGGACGCCGAGATCAGCTTCTATCAGCAGGGTGAGTTCGTTGACCTGTGCGCAGGCCCGCATCTGATGACAACGAAGCCGGTCAAGGCATTCAAGCTCACGAGTATTGCGGGCGCTTACTGGCGCGGCAGCGAGAAGAACAAGATGCTGACCAGAATTTACGGCACCTCGTACACGAAGAAAGCGGATCTCGAGGAGTACCTGACTCGTCTCGAGGAGGCGAAGAAGCGCGACCACAGAAAGCTCGGCAAGCAGCTCGGCCTGTTCATGATGCGTGACGAAGGCCCGGGCTTCCCGTTCTTCCTGCCGAAGGGCATGGTGCTCAAGAACACGCTGCTTGACTACTGGAGAGAGATCCACAGGAAGGCAGGATACGTCGAGATCTCGACGCCGATCATGCTGAACCGTCAGCTCTGGGAGACCTCGGGACACTGGGATCATTACCGTGAAAATATGTACACAACCGTCATCGACGATACGGACTTCGCGATCAAGCCGATGAACTGTCCAGGCGGCATTCTCGTCTACCAGTCGGA
>Ga0129308_1002553_pt1 | contig 15061 bp, 12 predicted proteins | sample L827metagenome_FD_94440 | JGI IMG/M metagenome (GOLD analysis project Ga0129308, IMG submission 94440) | Ring-tailed lemur group fecal microbial communities from Wisconsin, USA - L827 metagenome | ecosystem: Host-associated > Mammals > Digestive system > Large intestine > Fecal | place: USA...
ATCCCAGTGTAAAATAACTGGAACTGTAGCTTTTTTCGCCATAGATTCCATCATATAGCAGAAATCTTCAAAAGAAGTATTTCCTGTAAAGCCTGTACCAAAAGAGATGATGATTGGAGCACGAAGCTCTTCTGCTGCATCAATAACACCCATTAACATTTCTGCATTCCATACATTGAAATGAGGAATTGCATAATGTCCTTCACTTGCTTTTTGTTCCCAAAATCTAATATCTGCTATCATTTTATTTCTCCTTTTTTGTTAAACATAATTACGTTCTTTTATTATTCAGCGACTTTAACGACGCCTTTTACCATATCCAACTTTTTCACTGGATCGATTGCATCTTCAAATGCCTGCTGTACATCTTTATAATCATAGATATGTGAAATCATATCTTTTACATTAAATTTACCTGTTGCAATTGCCTCGATTGTCTGAGGGAAGTTATTGCAGTAACGGAAAGATGTCTGAATCATAACTTCACGGTTAATTTTTAAGAAGTCAATTGGAACTGGCTTAGACTGTGTACCAACCATCATGATTTTTCCGCCACGGCTAACAATCTGGACTGCCTGCTGTGCAGTAAATACGGAACCTGCTGCCTCAAACACAAGATCTACACCATGATCGCCATACATTTCTGGACTTCTAAGTACTGCAACAGTATCCTGATCTTTACCGTTAATCACTCTTTTTGCTCCAAGCTTTAATGCAAGATCCAATCTTTTTGGCATAATATCTACAACTGTGATATCTGTCGCTCCAAGGCTCTTACATGCCTGAAGTACCATAAGACCGATTGCACCTGCTCCAAGAATAACGATACTCTTTCCAACAGTTGCTCCGCCGAGAACTGCTGCATGCATTCCAACTGCTGCCGGCTCAACTAATGCACCTTCCATTGTAGTCATTCCTTCTGGAATATGATAAGTCCACTCTTCTGGATGTACCATATACTGTGTCAAAGCACCTCTATAGTTTGGCTGTGTTGCCATAAAATCAACATATGGACAGATATTATAGCGACCTGTACGGCAATACTCACATGTATCATCTGGCACACCTGGCTCGATAATTACTTTATCTCCAACTTTAAATTTTGTTACTTTTGCTCCGATTCCTACTACTTCACCTGCAACTTCATGTCCTAATCCGATTTTCTGGTTTGGATCTTTAGGAGGAATAAATGGTCCAAACTCAAATCCATGAATATCAGAGCCGCACATTCCAACATATTCCACTTTTAAGAGAATTTCATTATCCTTTGGAGTTGGAACTGGGCATTCCTGAATTTCAAATTGTTTTGGTGTCACTAAAATTGCTTCTGAATTTTTCATTTTACATACTTCCTTTCTTGTATGTTATATCAATTACTATATAGACTCAAAAACTATTCTATACTTTTTTATCATTTTTTTATTGCCTTTTGCAGTTCCAGAGGTGGCTGGAAACTGCAAAGTAATTTATAGTAAACTATTCCATATTACCGATGTCTTCGACAGATTCTCCTCTTGTCTCCACGCCGAATACGATAATGGATACAGCGATAATTGCTGCTACGATTGAAATTAAAACGAATACACCATTGGATCCCATTGAGCCAGCTGCTACAGATGTTACTAAGAATGGGAAGAAAATATTACTTACACGACCCATTGCATTACAGAATCCAGATCCTGATAACTTCGCTGAAGTTGGCCACATTTCTGGTACATATACTGCTGATGCATAACATACATACATATAGATGAATGTATTTAATACGAATGTTGCAGCAATCAATGCTCCCATTGTTGTCTGTTTAGATGTAATGATTCCCATAACAGCCATTGCAACTAATAAAGCTACACCTGTGATTCTTCTAGGCACTTTATCCATATATAAGGATGCTAAAAAGATTCCAAATGGAGCACCAAATAATCCAAACATTGTCATGAACTGAGATTGTGATGTATCATATCCCATAGAACTTAATAAGGAAGGCATCCAATTCATCAAAGTATACTGAATTGTATTCATACCAATTAATACTAAGGATCCACAAATTGTTCTCTTTAATAATTTACCTTTGAATAATGCTGAGTATGGCAAGTTTTTCACTGCTGTAGGTGCTGTCTCCTCGATTGGAGGTAATGGTTTCCCTGTGGATGCTTCGATTTCTTTTTCAATCTCTGTCATAATTGCATCTGCTTCGTCTACTCTACCCTGAGCTTCTAACCAACGTGGAGACTCTGGATATTTATTGTAAATAATGATACTTGCAATAATTGATAATACAGAAGGAATAACATACTGGATTCTCCAGTTTGCATTCATGCTAACTCCTGTAGAAACGATTAATAATGCAATACCGTTACAAATTGGGTGAGCAAAGTTACCGATAAATGAGTTTCTAGAAGACCATACACCACGGTTCTTTCCTGGTACATACTCTGTAAATGCTGCAAATAATACTACTAATAATGCGCCTAATCCAAATCCCTGAATTAATCTAAATATATATAAAACAGTAACATTTGGAGATGCTGCGCCACCGATCATAGCAATAATATGAATTACTTCATATAATAAAATAGATTTTTTACGACCAATTTTATCTCCGATTGGTCCACCAACTAATGCTCCGAATAACTGACCAGCTGTATATGTAGTTCCCCACATAGCAAGGAGTTTGGAACCTGGCTCTAACCAGTGTAACTCATTTAATAATACATTCTGTACTGCTCCACCGATACCGTTTGACCAACAAACCAAAAGTGCAAAAGCTGATACTAACCACATTTTAATATGCCAGCCTGAATTTGGAAGTCTGTCAAGTCTTGCACCGATATTTGCGCCTGATGCGTTTTTTTGTGATGCCATAATTTTTTCCATTCCCTTTCTTAATCCAATTTTATGTTTTTTGTATTTTAAATACGAATTTTATACTTTATGAAGCAACGAAATTGTTTCTTCGCCCGCAGGGCATAAAATACGGTGTACTCTGCGAGTATACTTTTCAGGAAATACCACAAAATAAATTTTTTCATTTATCATATTGTCATGAATCAAATAGACTATCGAGACATATCTTCTTGAAGTTTTATATTTTGCAGCATCCCTGAAAATAGTATTATTATTTAGTCAGAAAGCTCAGCTTTCATTTCACTTTCCATAATTGCCCATGCTTCTTCGAAATCTTCTGCTTTATTCCACAATGCTGGAGGTCCCAAAACAACCATGTCCGCTCCTGCCTCATATAGTGGACGATATACATCTCGATTCATTGAACCATCTGCTTCAATTAGAAAATCAAGCCCTTTTTCTTCTCGTATCTTTACAAGCTTTCGAATTTTATCGTATGTCTGTTCGATAACTTTCTGTCCTGAGATTCCTGCATCTACAATCATAATCGTTACTTTGTCAAGTAATGGAAGGTAATACTCTATTGTCGTCAAAGGCACAGAGGGATTTAAAGCAATTCCAGCTTTACATCCAAGATCCTTAATTTTATTAATTGTTACAAATGCATCACCCTCAATACAATCTGTATGAGGTGTAATATAGGTAGCTCCAGCCTTTGCAAAGGTTTCTAAATATTGCTGAGGATGCTTAATCATCAAATGTGCATCCATCGGTGTCGTTACTTTATCTTTTAACGCTGCCAAAAATTCAGGACCGATTCCAAAGCTTGGTACGTATACGCCATCTTTAATATCCATATGTAAGAAATCTGATTTTTCATCAATGATACGAACCTGTCGTTCCATGTCAAATAAATCACAACATCCCATCGATGGCGCAATCATTAATTTCTTTTTCATAACTTCTCCTTACAAAAGATTAGTCTTCAAAATCATAATGGAAGATAACCTTAATTGCCTCTTTTGCTGCCATAGCGTCAAATCCTTTTTCATACTCGGAAAGACCTAATCTATGTGTAATCAATGGCTGAACTTTAATCTGTCCAGATTTTAATAGACGGATTGCATTTCTCCATGATGTAGAGTCATAAGCCATATGTCCAATAATGCTCTTGTTCCAAGATGTAATATCATTGATGGAGAATTCTAATGGCTTGAATCCCATACCTACACGTACAATCTCAGCGTTTGGTCTAGTCATTTCGATTGACTGTTTTAAAGCAATATTTGCACCAGAACATTCAATAACTAATCCTAAATTATCTCTTCCGCAGATTTCTGTACAACGTTTTACAACATCTTCTTTAGAACCGTTTACAACATGAGTTGCACCTACTTCTAATGCAACAGGGAAACGAGTTGCCACGTCCTCATCAAGACCTACCATAACGATATTTACTGCTCCCATAATTCTTGCAATCTGTACAGAGAATAAACCAAGTGGACCAGTACCAAATACAACAACATCTTGTCCTGGTAATAAATGAGCCTGCTGTGCAACTGCTTTATAAGCATTACAAATTGGGTCAAGTACTGCTGCTTCCTCATATTTCACACCTTCTGGAATCTCCCAGATTGCATGTTTATGAATTCTTAAGATTTCTCCTGGAATCTTACAGTATTTTGAAAATCCGCCGCCCCAAGTATTATTGTCTAAGCCGAGGTTTACCTTGCTCTCGCAGCAAAGGAAGTCTCCCTGCTCACATGCTGGGCATACACCACAAACATGTGCACTGTTATCAGAAACAATTCTTTGTCCAACTTTCCAATCTGTTACTTTTTCACCGACTTCAACGATTTCACCAGCAAACTCATGTCCACGGATAGAGTTGAATTCATCGGATCCATTATCTACTCTCCAGTGCTTCATATCTGCACCACAGATAGCAGCTGCTTTAATTTTTACAATAATATCTTCTGGTCCACAGGTTGGAACTGGAACATCTCTCATTGTATAACCACCAAATTCTTTACCATATCTTACTATAGCTTTCATAAAATCCTCCTTACTTACCTTCCATGATTTTATAGTTTTATTTGTCTAAAAAAATTATGTCTTGACATTTATTCTGGCCAGAATCATGTTTCCTTTGATGTATTTACATTCTACCTCTTTTCTTTGTTTTTGTCAATTGAAATCTTTGTTTCAAATTTTTTTCAGCGTTTTTCACATATTTTTTCTTTGAATCAAGCTTTTTTCTTTTGATTTAAAGATTATTTTTGTGTATTTTTCCTAATACATGGCGTTTTTCACGGCTATAGGCAGAGCTATAATTATATTTTCAAACTGGAAATTCTTCAATTCAAAATTTTATTTTTTGTATCAAATTTTTTTTGTGTATATCAAAGAAATTTTCCATGATAAGGAGCAAATTCTCTATAAATTTTGATTATTCTTAACAATAAAATGAGCTAGTTTTCAAAATTTGTTCTAAAAAAACGCTGTGAGATAGTTTCTGAAATCTATCTCACAGCGTTTTTCTTTCTAATTATTTATTTCCAATTTTCCAACAAAAAATCTACTATATCTGCCGCTTTTGGCGGACATCCATGCAAAGTTTTCTGACATTTAGCAGTACATCGTCCAACACCAATCTCTCCACTCTCTTTCTGATATCCCTGTCCGATACAGATTTTAGGCAATCTCTTATGGAGTCTTCCAGCGTCATTTAGGCGGTCAAGCGCATAAATTAAAGATCCATAACAGGCGCTACAGGAATCCTTTGGCGCCGTGTATTTGGCAAGCTGTTCCACTCGACGAGTCATCTTAAATTTCCCAGTTCCCTCTTTTGCCTCATTTAAGTAAATAATATTGGCATTAGAAGTGTCTGCACTTCCCACTCCAAGTCTCTCCGCCATTCGAATATACGGCACATCATCTACCTCGTATCCCATACAATCACAGACATAGGCATCACAAAGTACGGGATCTTTAAAACCGAGCACGCGATTCATAACAACTGGGTTGCCACCCTCCTCAAAATCCAAATCTCCACAAATATTATCAACTAAAATAAAATCATTTTTTACAATCGTATTTAGATATGCGATTGGCTTATGTAATCCCATCGTATGGAAACGTCTCTTCTCACTGTTTGGAATAACGCCTTTATTATTTTTTAAGGCACACGTAATCGTAGTTTGACAATGCCCCTTTAGAACAGGCATATTAATCATATAATCCACTGTCATTGGCTGATTACAAACTCTAATTTTCATTTCCTTTGCATCGTATTCCTTGGAACCATCTTTTTGCAAGTCTATAAATTCTATATTATATTTTACACAAAGTTTATCATATCCTGCAACCTTATAGGCATAACTTGTGAGGTCTCCCACCCAAGAACCTTCCATGATTGAGATATTTTTAAATCCATTTTCCTGTAAATATTCAATGACACCGTCTAAAAGCTCACTATGTGTCGTAGCCCCGTTCGACGGCGAAGAGGCCGTCACTAAATTTGGTTTTAATCCAATCTTCTTTTTCTTATCACCGATATCCTCTGCAATATTGGCAACCTCTAAAATTTTCTTTGCCATATTCTTATAATGGGTTCCATGAATTATTAGTATATCTTTTTTATCCATTCATAACGCCTCCCTTCATCGAATACACCTTATCTTTGCAGTTCCTAATCTATCCATCCAAAATGCTTTAGCGCATAGACAATGCCATCATCTGCCGCATTTTTTGTGACGAAGCTTGCTCTCTCCTTCAGCTGTGGCACCGCATTTCCCATAGCGATACACTTCCACTTTGGCAAAAACATCGAGAGATCATTCATGCCATCTCCAAACACAACGATATCTTCATCGGGAATATGATAAATTTCTTGAACTTTTTTAATTCCAATTGATTTATCTGTCGGCTCGACAAAGATAAAAGCATCCTCATATCTTACCCACGGAAGAATATGTAGTACTGGAATATCCTTCTCTACTCCTGGGTCACATGCTACAAACATTTTTAAAATCTGCGGGAAGCTTTCTATATCTAAATCTTCCACAAGAGTAGAGCGTTGATAAAAATTATCCGCGCGGTCAATAAATGCCTGATATTTTGTCAGTCTCATCGGCTTATCTTCTACCGATACTCCCCATGTAATTCCTCTCTCATCGCATTGTTTTGCAAGCTGAATACATAATTCTCTGTCAAGTGGCTCTATTCCTATAAGCTTTCCATCTAATACGATGCCATTTCCACCGTCACAGACCATATTTTCAAATCCCAAATCCATGCGCTGCGGCTCGGCAAGACAATGGGACCTTCCCGTCGCAATCGCACAAAAATGTCCCTTTTCTCTCAATTCCTGCAATGCTGTTTTTGTACTTTCTGGAATATCTCTCGCTCCTGATACCGGAATGAGAGTGCCATCTATATCAAAGAAGAAATACTTCTTTTTTGTATCCATAATACTTTAGGCTCAAATTCTCAAAACTCGCTATGAAAGTCCCTGACGTTTGTTATGAGAAAAAAGCCCTCCTCCCTTCTCTTTTCATATAAAAAAAATAGCATGTATTTTTATTTTTGTCAATTTACACAGTACATATATCATGAGGCAGTATAGCTTATTTGTACATTGATAGAAAAAGGTAACCAAATATATAATCATGAATGAATCCTGCCATCTCAGCAATATCCATTCCTATATGATAATCTGACTCATTCACCTCTTAAGTAGTTTCCCTCTCAACAAGCATCGCAGAAAAAGCCAAATGGTGAGGACTTGGTTTTTGTCCAGAAGGAGCATTTATCTCCACGAATGCAACTATTACAGCTGGAATCTACGCCACTTACCTAGGAAAAGAAAAAAATGGAAAAAAGAGGATTTATTTAATGGCGTTATGTTTACAGATGCACTTATACATGTCATCATTTAGAAAGAGAAATAATTCTCTGATTTTTACTTCCTCGAAACGGAAGCCTTAAATCCTTCTGCTCCTCTATAAATTCTCCGTCTACCAGAGTATCAATATAAGATAGCATTTCGTCTGTCACTCCTGTATAAACTTTTCCCCCTTTGATTAAATCGACATCATACAAATACCCTGTATAACACCATATATTTTTATGAGGATAAGCTTCTCTTACCTTTTTTAGAAGCTTCACCACCTCCACCTGATTTTCTGGCTCAAAGGGTTCCCCGCCAAGCACAGTAAAACCTGCAATATAATCTGGCTTTAACGCTTCTAAAATTTCTCTCTCTATCTCCTCTGTATATAATTCTCCATAATGAAAATCCCAAGTTTCTGCGTTAAAGCAGCCTTTACAGTGATGCCGACATCCCGATACAAAAAGACTTACTCGCACTCCAGGACCATTTGCAATATCATGTTTTTTTATTGTTCCATAATTCATAATTTGCACCAAGCCTCAATCAGATAAGCTTCCTTATTCATTTGAGGCGCAAACATAAAGAGTGAAAAATTATATGTTTGCATTTTTCCTTTCTTCCATTTTTCTTTCACCCTTATCTCCTATCAGAATCTGCAAAACAGATATTTATGCTAGAAAAGTCGACTGTCTTTTTTCGTACAGTCGACTCTTATTATCTCTTATAAATGTAATACTCTATCTTTAATCTCCTGCGTCCTTCCCTGATTCCAAAACTGTGTTCCGATATAACCGCAAGTTCTTCTCGCCACAAACATCTTATTTTGGTCTTTATTTCCACAGTTTGGACATTCCCAGATAAGTTTTCCAGATTCCTCTTCCTTAATCAAAATCTCTCCGTCATATCCACATTCCTCACAAAAATCACTCTTTGTATTAAGCTCTGCATACATAATATTTTCGTAAATAAATTTCATAACAGATAGAACTGCTGGAATATTATTTTGCATATTCGGAACTTCCACATAACTAATCGCTCCACCTGGTGATAACTTCTGAAAATCGGACTCAAATTTCAGCTTTTCAAATGCATTAATCTCCTCAGATACATGGACATGATAGCTATTTGTAATATAGTTTTTGTCTGTAACTCCCTCAATTATCCCAAAACGTTTCTGTAAACATTTCGCAAATTTATAAGTAGTGGACTCCATCGGCGTTCCGTATACGGAGTAGCTAATATTCTCAGCCGCTTTCCACTCTTTGCATTTATCATTTAATCTCTGCATAACAGCAAGAGAAAATTCTCTTCCCTCCTCGGTTGTATGAGATTTTCCAAGCATTCTCACGCACATTTCGTAGAGTCCCGCATATCCAAGAGAGATTGTAGAATAACCGTTATATAATAATTTATCAATCGTCTCTCCCTTTTTAAGGCGAGCAAGCGCTCCATACTGCCAAAGGATAGGAGCGACATCTGAGATCGTACCAAGTAATCTCTCATGACGACAGCGAAGTGCTCTATGACAAAGCTCTAGTCTATCCTCTAAAATTTTCCAGAACCTCTCCATATTTCCATTGGAAGAACAGGCAACGTCAACTAAATTAATTGTGACAACACCTTGATTAAATCTTCCATAGAACTTATGACTTCCATCTGCATTCTTCTGTGTATCCTCCACCGTCAAGAAGGAGCGACATCCCATACAAGGATAAACTTCTCCCTGCTTTAATTCCTTCATAATCTTTGCAGAAATATAGTCTGGAACCATGCGCTTTGCCGTACATTTTGCGGCAAGTTCTGTGAGATACCAGTACTTAGAGTCTTCTGTAATATTATCCTCATCTAATACATAGATAAGCTTCGGAAAAGCTGGTGTAATCCAAACACCCTTCTCATTTTTTACTCCCTGCATTCTCTGCTTTAAAACTTCCTCGATAAGAAGTGCCAAATCATCTCTTGTCTTTCCCTCCAAAACTTCATCTAAATACATAAATACTGTGACAAATGGGGCCTGTCCGTTACAAGTCATAAGTGTAATGAGCTGATACTGAATTGTCTGAATTCCACTCTTAATTTCAGAGAGCAGCCTTTTTTCCACAATTTTTTTAATAATCTCCTCATCTAAGCTTTCTCCACATTCTTTTCTCTCTTCCACCACTTGGTCACGTAATTTCTTTCTGCTAATATCTACAAATGGTGCCAAGTGAGCGAGTGTAAAGGATTGCCCCCCATACTGATTGCTCGCCACCTGTGCCACAATCTGAGTTGTCACGTTACAAGCTGTAAAAAAGCTATGTGGCTTTTCAATTAGCGTATCACTGATGACAGTTCCATTTTGAAGCATATCTTCTAAATTAATTAAATCACAGTTATGTTCCTTCTGAGCAAAATAATCAGAATCATGAAAATGAATAATGCCCTCTTCATGCGCTCTTACAACTTCCTCTGGAAGCAAAATACGCTTAGATAAATCTTTACTGACCTCTCCCGCCATATAATCACGCTGTGTAGAATTAATAACTGGGTTTTTATTTGAATTTTCCTGCTTTACCTCTTCATTTATATGCTCAATTAAAGCCAATATTCCATTATCTGTCGTGTTAGATTTTCTGGCAATCTCTCTCTTATAGCGATAACGCACATATTTTTGTGCTACTTCATAGCCGCGCATCTGCATAATCCCAGTCTCCACCATATCTTGGATATCTTCCACATTCACTGCATGAGACATATTTCCTACTTTCTCTGCTATTTCTTCTGCCACAGCGCCAATTTGATATTCATTCATCTTATGAATATTATCAACTTCTCTATTGGCCTTTCTCACTGCGTTCGTAATCTTCTTAAGATCAAAACTGACCTCCGTTCCATTTCTCTTAATTACTTTATTTCTTACTTTAATTGTTGCTGTCATCTTTTCTCTCCCACCTCTTCTTTATACTTCTAAATGCTAAAATTATACCTTATAAAACAGTGTAAGCGGTTTCTTCGCCTAAAAGTTTTTCGCTGTCCAAGCTCTCTCTTTTCGCATTAGAAACCGCTTGTTTTCTACATTTCTAGCTATTTTGATATCTAAAAAATTCACAATATCTTGTAAACTTTTGACATATCAGAACAAGATGTTGTGTTTTGTACATGAATTATATTACCGCAAAAGCAGTATCTTGACAAGAGAAAAAACTGCCTAATATCTCACAAAATTCTCTGCAAAATTCTAGGCAGTTTTCAGTCTTGACAAAAACTTTTATTTATGGTGATGCCTGCGATAGCAGGCATGTCAGTTTTTTATATTTTCAATATACTCCTCTAATATATCTAAATTTCTCGGTACTGGTAAATTCTCATCCAAAATTTTTTTCCTACAGAGACTATGAAAAAGCTGCATCACCGCTGGCTGTTCAAGATTTGTCTCTTTTAAGGCGTCAATATTTTCAAAGACAGACACGGCATCTCCCTCAAGTAAAACTTTACCATCTTTAAAAAGAAAAACATCGTCCGCCCAACTTAGCGCATAATTGACATCATGAGTCGCCATCATAACTGTAATTCCCTCTTCTGTCAATTGATCCACAATCTGATTTACCATCGTCGTATGTTTTGGATCAAGAGCCGCAGCTGGCTCGTCCAAAATAATAATATCTGGATGCATAACTAAAATATCTGCAATAGACACCTGCTTCTTTTGACCACCACTTAGAGCATGGGTGGGCTTATGACGAAACGGTGTGATTTCCAAATACTCGATTACTTTTTCCACTTCCCTCTTTGCCTCCTCCTTTGACACACCAAGATTTAAAATCCCAAAGGAAATTTCTTGATATACGCTGGCGGAAAAGAGCTGGTTATCTGGATCTTGAAAAATAATTCCAACTTTCCCTCGAAGTTTCAAAAGCCCCTTTCTCGAGTAATCCACAGGCTCACCGTCAAAATATAAAGTTCCCTTCGATGGCTTATAAATTCCATTACAACATAGAAAAAAAGTCGATTTTCCAGAGCCGTTAGCACCCATAAAAGCAACCTTTCTTCCTCTTTTAATTTTTAAGGAAAGTCCATCTAGAGAGTATGTCTTCTCTCCATCGTAGGAAAAATAGAGATTTTTTGCCTCCAAAATAATATCATTTTGTTTTGTATTTTCACTCACAGCAAATATCCTCCAATCGTTATCGCAAGTAATATTATTTCAAATAAAATAATAAGTACTATATTCTTTTTTTTCGGCGGAAAATCTTCACTTAAAACGTGAATATGTCCGTCATAGCATCTTGATTCCATCGCATCATAGAGCGAATTGGATTTCTTCATCGCTCGGATAAATAAAATCGAAATTAATTTTCCAAAGGATTGATACGCTGTCTTCAAATCCTTATTACCTAGTCTCGCATCTTGAGAGATAGAAATTGCCGACGAGATATCAAGAAGTACAAAAATAAAGCGATAAATCAAAAGCATCAATTCAATAATCAAAGCTGGACAGCGCATTTTCTTTAATACCGTCAAAATATCTGTAATCGGCGTATTAAACGATAGAAAATACAGGCAGGAGACACTTGCAAGTGCTGTCAAAATAAGTTGAAATCCTTGGGAAAGAGCCTGCCAACTCGAAGTAATATACCATTTTCCAACGGCAATTGCAAAAGCATCAAGCGGAGTTTTGCTGATGTTGATTAAAATCGCCAATGTACTTAATAATAAAAATACAAGTGGCATTATCATAAAATGCATATAACGAGAAAATGGGATTCCTCCCTTATATACGGTAAGAATCCCATTTACAATTAACACAAGCACTGCCATTGGAATGGAGCGGCTAGCTACACAAAATAAAACTGTAAGTACCGCATATGCAAATTTCTCTCCCGCATTTACATATCTCAAATTCGAGTAATAGCATAATTTATCAATGGCAATCATGTATTATTTTCCCTCATTTCTTAACTCTTCTTGTTTTTTTCGTTCTACAAGACGTCCCATACAAAATGCGATGATTCCAACACCGATTCCTGTTTGAATACAAAATAATAAACTCTCAATCTCGCCTGGAAGCTCTCCGCCTAAAATATTTTCAAGAAGTGGTGTATATTTTACTTCATAATCTGGATTTACTTCTTCTACTACCGTGCTTCCCGCATCATCAGAGCCACCAAACTCTGCCCCTCTTAAAGCAAAAAGTGGAACAATAATTAATAGAGCAACAATAATCAATAAAATAATAACTGTTTTTTTATTTTTAGACATAGCCTACGCCTCCTTTACAAATCCGATTGATTTTAATTCTGGCATTGCGAAGGATTCTAAGCCCATCACAATAATGACTGTGAGAATTCCCTCGATAATAGCAAGTGGAAGCTGCGTTGGCGCAAATACAGCCAAAAACTTAACTGCAGAAGCTCCAAAGCCACCTGTCTGAGATGGATGTGCAAGTGCAAGCTGTACGCTTGTCACACAATATGTAAATAAATCACCGATAGCAGCTGCTAAAAATACACTCACCTTGCGATTTAGATTACATTTTTTACAGATCTGATAAATACCATAAGATACGAATGGTCCTGCAATTGCCATGGAAAATGTATTAGCTCCAAGTGTAGTAAGACCGCCATGCGCCAATAAAATCGCTTGAAATAATAATACAATAATACCAAGAACACTAACGCAAGTTGGTCCAAACAAAATCGCTCCAAGACCTGTTCCTGTCATATGAGAACAACTGCCTGTTACAGATGGAATTTTAAGGGAGGAGATAACAAAAATAAATGCTCCCGACATTGCCAAGAGAATTAATGACTTTCTGTTTTCTCCAAGTGTTCTTTTAATAAATAAAAATCCTGCTACTAGGAACGGAACACAAATAACACCCCAAGCGATGCAATATCCAACTGGCAGATATCCTTCCATAATATGCATAGCATTTGCAATTGGCGTCACACAAAATGCTAGGGCAATTGCCGCTATGGTTGTGATAAGTTTTCTTTCTTTTTTGCTCATAGCTTCTTCCTCCTCAAATAAAATATATTAAAAAGTAGTAAATATTGGATGACTTCCATAAAATCCGCTTGCTTCATTATGCGAGTTTCCTCAATCAAATCTGCATTTTCATAATAAAAAAAGAACTACCCGAAGGTAGTTCCAAAATTTTATTATTTCCTACAACTCTCCCGCGAATCTTCTTTTATAAAAAATCTAGATAAAGTTACTCTAAAACAACTAAAGTTCCGCTAAGCAATCTAGTTTTCTCATAAAACAAGGCAGTTTACTGACTTTGGATTTCTCCTTCACAGTGGCATCGCCGTGTGAGACTCTACTCACTTTCCTGTTCGCTCCTCCTGGAAGACCTTGTATTTGTACTTTTTAACTATCGTACTATTTTAACATTAATGAGAGAAATTATCAATATATATTTGAGTAATAGAGTATACTTTCCAAAATAATTATCAAACAATCATACAAAAAGACAAATATCATTAAAAAACGTACTATTTTTTTCTCACTCTTCTAATCGCTCTGCGAATTTCTGAGAAAAGAATAACCGTCACGCCAAGAGCGACAATTTTGAGCCATATTCCCAAACTTAGAGGAACCGTTCCAAAGAACGCATTTCCAAACTGCGTAATAATAATCTGAAGTAAAAAAGTTGCTCCAAATACACCGAGCATCAGATGGTTATTATTAAGATTTTTCAAAATACTTGTATCGTCAAGCTCTCTACTATTTAACGCATTAAATAAGTGAAACACTACAAATAATGTAAATAAAATTGTCGGTTCCTGCTCAACGGAGCCTCCGAGGAAGTTTAACCAATGCTGTGCCATAAAAATAATAGAGATAAATATACCATGAATTACAATTCGTTCAAACATAGGTTTTGATACAATACTCGCATTTCGAGGAGTTGGTTTTTGATCTAGTAAATCTCCACGAATTGGTTCAAGTCCAAGCGTCAACGCTGGAGGTCCATCCATAATGAGATTAATCCATAATAGCTGCAAAGCACTAAATGGAGTCACAAAGCCACCTAAGATAGAAGCTAGAACAACAATTACAGAAGATAAATTTACCGTAAGCTGAAACTGAATAAATCTCTGGAAATTTTCATAAATTCCCCTTCCCCACTGAACAGCCTTTACAATCGTTGTAAAACTATCATCAAGTAGGACAATATCGCTGGCCTCCTTGGAAACCTCAGTTCCCGTAATACCCATCGCAATTCCGACATCCGCATTTTTAATCGCTGGCGCATCATTAATTCCATCCCCAGTTACCGCCACGACATTTCCAAGACTCTTAATAGCATTTACTACCCTCATCTTGACAACTGGA
>Ga0129308_1002555_pt1 | contig 15048 bp, 13 predicted proteins | sample L827metagenome_FD_94440 | JGI IMG/M metagenome (GOLD analysis project Ga0129308, IMG submission 94440) | Ring-tailed lemur group fecal microbial communities from Wisconsin, USA - L827 metagenome | ecosystem: Host-associated > Mammals > Digestive system > Large intestine > Fecal | place: USA...
GCGCTCGGGTATTACCGCAATCCGGAGCAGACGGCAAAGGTATTTGTGCAGAATCCCTTAAACGACTGCTATCAGGAGCTGATCTACCGGACGGGCGATCTCGGGCAGTATAATGAGCGCGGCGAGCTGTGCTTTGCCTCGCGCAAGGATTTTCAGATCAAGCATATGGGCCATCGGATCGAACTCGGTGAGATCGAGTGTGCGCTTGAGAAGGTGGAGGCGGTCGTGCGCTCCGCGTGCTTCTTCGACCAGAAGAAAAACAAGATCGTATGCTGCTATGAGGGTGATACCAATAAAAAGCAGATCCGCGAGGCGCTGCGCAGTCTGCTGCCCGAGTACATGATCCCGAATGTGTTCCGGCAGATGGAGCACATGCCGGTTACGAAAAACGGAAAGATTGACAGGAAAGCGCTGCAGGAGCAGTAAGAGTAATAAACAGCCAAAAAGTGTGACGGTCAGGACGCATCCTGAAACCGTGCAGAAGAATAATAGACAAAAATGCGGCGGTCAGGTCGCGGAAAGGAGAATAGAATGGAAGAACTGATGGAGATTTTGGAGGATATCTGCCCGGATGTGGATTTTGAGGAGGAGACGGCTCTCGTAGACGACAAGGTGATCGGCTCGTTTGAGATTCTCTCGATCATCAGCGAGATCAGCGATGCGTTCGATATCACGCTGACACCTGCCGAGATCATTCCCGAGAATTTCAATTCTGCGCAGGCGTTATGGGATATGATCTGCAGAATACGCGGTTAGGCGAAAAGGCTTAATATTACCCGGGATTGGATATTCCGTCCGAGGTAAAGATACATATTTTGAGTAAAAATTGCAAATGGAATCTGTAATTTTGTGTATTTGCAGGACAGAGAAAATTGGTGAATGAAAAAGGATAAGAATGAATTCAGAAGGAAGGGACAGGCTATGAGAGAAAAGATAAGGCGTGCCGGTTTTGCGGCAATATTCTTCCTGCTGGCTGTGATGCTGTTTGCGTTTCCGGTCAGCGCAAAGAAGAGCTACAGCGAACAGTGGGTGATGAATGCCAAAGGGAACGTGAGCTACTACGATGCGAACGGGAAAAAGCTGAAAGGAATGCAGAAAATCGGGAAGAAGTATTATTACTTTGATTCCAAGGGCATTCAGCGCACCGGATGGCAGAAGATTAAGGGAAACTATTACTATTTCAAAATTGCGAACAAGGCGAAGGGCTCGCGCGTGGGCTCGAAGACCATCAACGGCATCAAGCTGCGGAAAAACGGCAAGGCGAAGCTGAACGCCTACAGCAAAAGAAAGCTCGCGCTGATGGTCAGAGCGAACAAGATCATCGAGAGTATTACGAATGCTAAAATGACGAAGAAGCAGAAGCTTGAGGCGGCCTTTGCGTATACCAAGCAGCATCTTCAGTCCTACAACCGCGGCGGTTTCCAGAGCGGAGGAGACTGGGATATGTTCTATGCGGAGATTCCGTTCAATACGGGACGGGCTGACTGCTATTCCTACGGGGCATATTTCGCATATCTCGCCAACGCCGCAGGCGGCAAAGCCGCGGCAGTCTCGTCGGGTGGTCACGGCTGGGCCGAGGTTGACGGTCTCGTCTACGATGCGAACTGGGCGAAGGCAAGCCATGTCGACACGTACTGCGGCATGTCCTACAGCCTGAGCGGCGTCGGCGGACGCCCGAATTACAGGCCGAACAGACGGTATGTGAAGGCGATCTGAGCTTCCTGAAAGCAGAGTAAGGCAGGCAGTACAGGAAGGTGAACTGAGTTTTCCGGAAGCAGGTGCAGGCAGTAGAGAAAGGCGAACTGAGTTTTCCGAAAGCGGATGCAGGCAGTACAGGAAAGTGATCTCAGCGTTTGAAAGCGGGGTGCGGTAGAATGAGGAAAATCCGGAGACGTGCCGGGCTGACGGTAATACTTGCGCTGCTGGCGGTGATGCTGTTTGGAGTACCTGTTGGTGCGAAGAAGGATTACCGTGACCAGTGGGTTCTGAATGCAAAGGGGAACGCGAGCTATTACGGCACAGACGGTAAGAAAGTAAAGGGAATGCAGAAAATCGGGAAGAAATATTACTATTTTGACTCTAAGGGCATTCAGCGGACCGGATGGCAGAAGATCCGGGGCAGCTACTACTATTTCAAAATCGCGAAAAAGGCGAAGGGCTCACGTGTAAGCTTAAAAACCGTCAATGGAATCAGGCTGCGTGCGAACGGCAAGGCGAAGCTGACCGCTTACAGCAGGCGCAAGCTGCCGCTGCTGATCAAATCGAACCAGATCATCCAGAGTATCACAAACGGGAAGATGACCAAAAAAGAAAAGCTGAAGATTGCGTTTGAGTACACGAAGCAGCATTTGAGGTCATACAACCGCGGCGGTTTTCAGGGGACTGGCGACTGGGATATGTTTTATGCCGAGATTCCTCACCGGACGGGGGGCCGGGCTGACTGCTACTCGTACGGGGCGTATTTTGCGTATCTGGCCAATGCGATCGGCTGTCATGCAGCCGTTGTCTCCGATACCGGGCACGGTTGGGCCGAGGCAGACGGACTTGTCTATGACGCGAACTGGGCGAAGTACAGCCATGTCGACACGTACTGCGGTATGTCCTACAGTCTGAGCGGCGTCGGCGGACGCCCGAATTACCGGGCGGGCAGGCGGTATGTGAAATGGATTTGAAACCGCAGGAACGGCAAAGATATATTTTCAGATTATATTAATCCTGAGAAGAAATATTGCGAATTATCGAAAAAACAAAAAAACAGTTGACAATCCGCATTGCCGGTACTATAATACTAAATGCTGATAAGCAATGTGCGTTTAGCTCAGCTGGATAGAGCGTTTGGCTACGGACCAAAAGGTCGGGGGTTCGAATCCTCTAACGCACGTATTTCAGACAACCGGAAATCCTTTGAGAAGGCTTTCCGGTTTTTCTTTTATGCAAACCGATCTGCTGTTCAAACCGCATGAAAACAAACCGCGAAATACGGGGATTTCTGTCAAATATTCCCACTTGAACCTATAGTAGCTATAGGATATACAATTTTGTCAAAGTAAGAAGAATTTTGTTATGGCTGAGCCGGGACCTGCACCTTGCGGTGGAGTCCGCGGAGAACTGTTCCATCAGCCGGATTGAGATCATCCGTACCGGATGAGAGAGGAGGCAGTATGGCTTCAAAGATACTGATTAAAAATGCAAAAGCGATCGTTACGTGTGACAGTCAGGATCAGGTGCTTCGCGACTGTGATCTCCTGATTGAAGGGCCTGCGATTACGGCGATCGGCAAGAACCTGCCGTCAGAGGACGCCGAGGTGGTGGATGCCTCCGGCAAGTTCGTATACCCAGGTCTGATCAATACGCATCATCATTTTTTCCAGACCTTTGTGCGCAATCTGATCACGATCGATTATCCGAGCCTGACGGTTATGGACTGGATCGACAAGATCTACCGTATTTTCCGTATCATTGACAATGATGTGATTTATTATTCGACGCTGACCTCGTTCGCAGACCTGATCAAGCACGGCTGTACGTGTGCGTTTGACCATCAGTACTGCTACACGACGAAGACCGGCAAGGAGCCGGTAGACCGCCAGATGGCGGCTGCGAAGCTGCTCGGGATCCGCTACCATGCGGGCCGGGGCTCCAATACGCTTCCGCGCGAGGAGGGCAGCTCGATTCCGGAGGAGATGCGCGAGACGACGCAGGAGTTTCTGAAGGACTGTGAGCGTCTGGCGGCTGCGTACCATGATCCGAAGCCGTTCTCGATGAGCCAGATCGTGATGGCCCCGTGCCAGCCGATCAACTGCTACGCGGACACGTTTATTGACACGGTTCCGCTTGCGAGACAGCTTGGGCTGCGGATGCACACGCATCTCGGAGAAGGTGAGACAGACGGCTTCGTGGCGCGCTACGGCAAGCGGACGCTGGAGTGGTGCCGTGAGATAGGTTTTCTCGGTGAGGATGTCTGGTTCGCACATTGCTGGGAGCTGCAGCCGGAGGAGCACAAGGTGCTCGCTGCATACGGCAGCGGCGTGTCTCACTGCCCGAGTCCGGCGATTCTCGGCGGGTTCCCGATTCTCAATATGAAACAAATGCAGGAGGCAGGAGTCTGCATCAGCCTCGGCTGCGACGGCTCCGCGACGAACGACAGCTCGAACCTGCTGGATGCGATGCGCATTGCGTATCTGATGCAGGCTTACTACAACAAGCAGCGCGGCGGCAGCGTGACCGCGTATGATATTCTGAAGATGGCGACGGTTGAGGGCGCGAAGACGCTCGGAAGACCGGATCTGGGAAGCCTGGAGCCGGGCAAGGCGGCCGACCTGTTCCTTGTGGACACGGATAAGCTGGAGTTTTCCGGAGCGCTGCATGATCCGAAGAATTTCCTGCCGCGTGTCGGTGTGACCGGCCCGGTCTGGATGACGATGATCAACGGCAAGGTAGTCTATAAAGACGGCGAGCTGCAGGGCGTCGATGAGGAGAAGCTGGCGGCGGACGGCGAGGCAGTCTGCACGAGGGTGATCCGCGACACGAGCGACGCGTACAAGCCGTTTCGCTAAACAGGATTTATTGTGATATTTCCGGCGCGGGCATGTCTGTGCCTGAAATATAGACGCGAGGAGCAGGAGGAGCTGTGAAGGACTTGTGAAGGATTTTCTATCGATAGGGGAAATCAGCCGCCTGTTCGGGCTGAACATACAGACATTATATTACTACGACAGCATAGGGCTGTTCAGCCCCAAGTACCGCGATCCTGCGACAGGCCGCAGGAAGTATGAGTTTGACCAGGTCTACCCGCTGGCGACGATCTGCTACATGAAGCGGCTCGGATATTCGCTGCAGGATATCAAGGAGCAGATGAATACGCAGCATGTGGGGGAGAAGCTTGATTCGCTGAAGCGCCGCTCGGACGAGCTGCACAGGCAGTGGCAGGAGCTGATCTCTGTGGATGAGGCGATCCAGAGGAAGATCCGCTTTATCGAGCAGGCGATGCAGAACATCAGGGTGGATCAGATTTCCATACGAAGCTACGGCACGCGCAGGTACATTGAGATCGGCGAGGAGGAGCTGCTGTACCGCCACAGCTCATTCTACTTCTATCCGACGATTGCATTTTATGAGAAAGACAGGAAGTACTTCGGGGCATATCTGGATCCGAATGAGGAGAAGATTCCGGATTTCATCCCGGAGGATCAGATCCGGGAGATTCCGGCGGGAGATTTTCTCTGCGGCTACCATTTGGGAAGCTATGAGAAGGCGCGGGATACGATTAAGCGTCTCCGCAGGTCGCACCCGGAGCTGAAGCTGGCGTCTACGGCGCTGAATTTCAATATCGTGGATCAGTTCGTGGAGAGCGACCGCGCGAACTATATCACGAGCACGCAGATACGGATTCTGAAATAGACGTATCTGCCCGGTATGGTTGTACTTAATTGCACATACATCAAGGAGGAGAACATTATGAACACGAAGAAAATTGTAATGACTGCGGTACTTGCTGCATCGATGACGGCAGCGGTCACAACGGTGGCAAGCGCGGAGGAGAAGACCTTTAAGGTTGCGCTGTGCCTTTCCGGCGCGGCGAACGACATGGGCTGGTGCCAGGTAGCCTACGAGGGCCTGCAGCTTCTCGAATCCGACTACGGCTGCGAGATCGCTTACACCGAGAATCTGACGCCGGATGATATCGAGGCTGCTTTCTCGGATTACGCTGCAAACGGCTACGATGTTGTAATCGGACACGGCTATGAGTTTGGTGATCCGGCGATTTCCGTCGGCGAGCTGTACCCGGATGTGAAGTTTATCGTGACAGAGGGCGAGGTTTCCGCTGAGAACGTTGCTTCCTATGTGTCGGACTGCGAGGAGGGCGGTTACATCATGGGTATGCTGGCAGCAGGCATGAGCCAGACCGGCAAGGTCGGTTATGTCGGCCCGATCCAGGGTGCTTCCCTTGTCAAGATCATGAACGGCTTCGAGGACGGCGCGAAAGAGGTCAACCCGGATATCGAGGTACAGACGGCATGGACAGGTTCCTTCACGGATACTGCGCTTGGCAAAGAGGCGGCGCAGGCAATGATCGACAACGGCGCTGACGTGATCGGCCATTGCGCGAACGAGTCCGGCACGGGCTGCATCAACGCTGCAAAAGAGGCGGGCGTCTATGCGACAGGCGATTCCTACGACCAGAATTCACTTGCGCCGGAGACGGTTCTTTCGTCTTCCGTATACCATATCCCGCACGTAATCGAGCTGGCATTCCAGTCTGTAGCGGACGGCAGCTTTGCAGGCGATATCTACCACTTCGGTATGGCTGAGGACGCGGTCAGCGTAGCTCCGTACCATGACCTTGAGGAGAAGATTCCGGAGGATGTGAAGGCAATGATCGACGAGCGTATTGCTCAGATCAAGTCCGGCGAGTTCGAGGTTCCGTGCGATACAGAGGTTCGATAAAACAAAGCCCCGCGGCAGACACGAAATGCCTGCAGGCAGTTGCCTGACCTGTCATCCGCGGGAGAAAAAACCGCTGCAAGAGGCGCTCTGTGAAAGCAGGGTGTCTCCCGCAGCGGTTATTGCGTTTACATAGGAGAGAGAAAATATGCCATTACTGGAAATGAAGCATGTCACGAAAGCATTTTCTGGTGTGTACGCCAACGAGGATGTCAGCCTGTCCGTGGAGGCCGGGGAGATCCATGCGCTGCTCGGGGAGAATGGCGCGGGCAAGACAACACTGATGAATATTCTGTTCGGAATTTATCAGGCGGATGCGGGAGAGATCCTGTATCAGGGGAAAAAGGTGGAGTTTGGTTCGCCGCGCGACGCGATTGACAGCGGGATCGGCATGGTGCATCAGCATTTTTCCCTTGTAAAAAAAATGACCGTGCTCGACAATATCATTCTCGGGATGCGGGAGAACGGCGTAGTGCTCGACCGCAGGGAGGCGGAGAGCAGGGTGCAGGCGCTGGCGGCGAAGTACGGTCTGGCCGTCAATCCGCGCAGCCGTGTGTGCGACCTGTCGGTCGGCGAGCAGCAGAGGGTTGAGATTCTGAAGGCGCTGTACCGTCAGATCAGCCTGCTGATCCTCGATGAGCCGACGGGCGTGCTGACGCCGCAGGAGACCGCGAAGCTGTTTGAGGTCATGCGCCGATTGAAGGCCGAGGGGCACGGGATCATCATTATCACACACCGTCTGGCCGAGATCATGGCGATCAGCGACCGTGTGACAATCCTGCGCGACGGCAGGGCGGTCGGACGTCTCGAGACGAAGAATACGACGCCGGAGGAGCTGTCCGATTACATGATCGGCAGACCGCTTTCGAAGACGCAGGAGCAGCGCAGCGCCGTGCTTCCGGAGGAAATCCTGCGCATGAACGGCGTCAGCCTCGCGAGACGCCATAAGGGGAAGAAGCGTCTCGACAACATCAGCCTGGCGGTCCGAAAGGGGGAAATCCTCGGGATCGCGGGAGTGGAGGGCAACGGCCAGAAGGAGCTTGCGGAGGTCGTCACCGGAATCCGGAAAGCGACCGAGGGCACGATTTCCTTCGGAGGGAAGCCGCTTGACGGGAAATCAGTGAAGGAGCGTTTTCTTGCGGGGATCTCCTATATCTCGGATGACCGTCATAACGACAGTCTGATCATGGATATGACCGTGACGGAGAATATGATCCTGCGTGAATTTGACCGTGCGCCGCTCTCGAGCCACGGCATCCTGAACCGCAAAACGGCGCAGGCGGCGGCGAATGAGGCTGTCAGCAGATTCAAGATCAAGACGTCCGGCATGAGCGGCATCGACACGGTAGTCCGCCTCATGAGCGGCGGCAACCAGCAGAAGGTCATTCTCGCGCGTGAGATTACGGACGGGGCGAAGCTGATTGTGGCGAGCCAGCCGACGCGCGGCCTCGATATCGGGGCAACCGAGTTTGTGCACCAGACGCTTTTGGCGGAGCGGGAGAAGGGAAGCAGCGTGCTGCTGATCTCGGCGGATCTCGATGAAATCATGGCGCTTTCCGACCGGATTGCGGTCATGTTCGAGGGCAGGGTGATCGGCGTGCTCGACCGCAGCGAGGCCGACGTCAATACAATCGGCCTGCTGATGGGCGGCGTATCAGGAAAGGGGGCAGCGCAATGAGCACAAGAAAAGAACATATGATTCAAAATCTGCTGATCGCGGCGGTTACGTTCGCGGTGGCCGCGCTGCTGGTCATGCTGTGCGGCGCGAGCCCGGCTGAGGCAGGGGCGATGTTCCTGAAGGGGATCTTCGGCAACCTGAACGGCTTCGGCGAAATCTTTGTCAAGGCGACGCCGCTGATTCTGATGGGACTCGGCTGTGCAGTTGCGTTCAAGACCGGATTTTTCAATATCGGGGCCGAGGGGCAGTTCTATATGGGAGCGATCGGCTCCGCCTGGATTGCACTGAACCTGACGGGCGTGCCGGGCATCTGGAGGATCGTGCTTGCGGTGCTGGCAGGCTTTGTGCTTGGCGGCGTGTGGGCGCTGATCGCGGCATTGATGAAGGCGAAGCTCGGCATCTCGGAGATTATCGTGACGATCATGCTGAACTACATCGCGATCAACCTGCTCGGCATCGCGGTGCGGACGTTCCTGATGGATCCGGCGGGCAGCATTCCGCAGTCCGCGAAGCTTGACGCTTCCGTGACGCTGCCGCGTTTTCTGCTGCCGACGCGCATTCATACGGGCATTTTCATTGCGCTTGCGGCAGTGATCGTGGTCTGGTTCCTGATGGAGAAGACGACGCTCGGCTTCGAGATCCGGGTTGTGGGCTTCAACCAGAGAGGCGCGGCCTGCAACGGTATCTCCGTATTTAAGAATATTGTAATTTCGGCTGCATTGAGCGGCGGCCTTGCCGGAATCGCAGGAGCGGTCGAGGTGCTCGGCGTGCAGAGGAAGCTGCTCGAGGGCATTTCCGGCGGCTGCGGCTACACGGCGGTGCTGATCAGCCTGCTTGCGCTGAATCGGCCGTTCGGCGTGCTGATCACGGCAATCCTGTTCGCGGCGCTCTCTGCCGGGGCTAACTCCATGCAGCGCCAGATGGGAATCCCGGCGGCGATCGTGGATTTCCTGATCGGTATGATCGTGCTGCTGATTCTCGGCAGGGACCTGCTTCACAGGAAAAAGAGAAGGGAGGGGAAATAGATGCTGGAACAGATTTTTTCGATTGGGTTTCTGACTGCTTTTCTGGCGGCTGCCGTCCGTATGGCAGTGCCGCTTGCGTACGCGGGACTGGGAGAGCTGATCGCGGAGAAATGCGGCATCCTGAATATCGGGATGGAGGGCGTCATGCTTTCCGGCGCATTTTTCTCATTCGCAGGCGCGTTTTTCTCCGGCAATCTTCTGGTCGGGCTGCTGACCGGCATCCTCGGCGGGATCGCGGTGGCGATGATTCATGCGGTGCTGTCGGTCCGGCTCGCGAAGGACCAGTCGGTGAGCGGTATTTCCCTGAACATTTTCGTGCTCGGCGTCACGAGCTTCCTCTACAAGCTGCTGAACAGCGGCGACACCTACAAGCAGATTGATCCGATGTCAAGGATCAGGATTCCGCTGCTGGCGGACATTCCGCTCGTCGGGAGCGCGCTGTTCGAGCAGGACATCCTGACCTATGTGCTGTACGCCCTCGTGATCGCGACCGCGTGGTTTTATGCGAAGACGTCGCCCGGCCTGTCCTTTGCGTCGATCGGGGAGAATCCCGGCGCCGCGGACGCAGCCGGCATTCCCGTACACCGCTGCCAGTATCTTGCGATGCTCGCAAACGGGATCCTTGGCGGAGCGGCAGGCGCATACCTCGTGCTCGCGCAGGTCGGCAACTTCTCGGAGGATATGACCTCGGGACGCGGTTACATCGCGCTTGCGGCTGTCATCCTCGGCCGCTATACGCCGTTCGGTACGCTCGGCGCAGCGTTCCTCTTCGGCGCAGCGAACGCGCTTCAGATCCGCCTGCAGGCGATCGGCGTACCTCTGCCGACGCAGGCGCTCGCGATGCTGCCGTATGTGATCACGCTCGTGGCGCTGGTGACTTCGATCGGGAAGAACCAGAAGCCGGAGAGCTTGTCGAAGCCGTTTATACGGGGGGCGCGCTAGGAGAAGCTGCTGTTTATTTCAAAAAGCTGTTTCATTTACTGCAATGCCGGACGCGGGAAAATGAGTTACAGTTCGGGGAAGCAGAACGGATTATCAGGAGGCATCAGTCTGAAAGGACTGGTGCTTTTTGGATTCGAAAAATCTGCACATAGCAGTATTTTGTGGGTTGCAAAATGAGTTTTGTGGGTGTATTTTTGAAAGTATAGGCGTAGCTTTTACGATAAATTTCCTGTTATGAAGGTATTTGAATAAGGAGTTAGTCCCTGCCAGATAAGGAAGTGAAAACAGAATGATTATACAGACGGGAATGAGAACAGATATTCCTGCATTTTACTCAAAATGGCTGTTAAATAGAATAAAGGAAGGCTTTGTGCTTGTCCGTAATCCATATAACCCCATTCAGGTAACGAGATATCGCCTGACACCGGATGTGGTTGACCTAATTGCATTTTGCACAAAGAATCCTGCACCAATGCTGCCGTATATGGATGTACTTAAAACATACGGCCAATATTGGTTTGTAACCATCACGCCATATGGAAAAGAGATTGAACCGAATGTACCTGATAAAGAAAAGGTGATGGAAGATTTTAAGAAATTGTCCGGCATAGTTGGCGTGGACTGCATGGGCTGGAGATATGATCCGATCTTCATTGATGAGAAACATTCCGCGAAATGGCATATCTCTGAATTTGAGAAAATGGCAGAGAATCTGTCTGGTTATACGAAATCCTGCGTGATCAGCTTTATTGATATCTACAAAAAGGTTGAACGGAATTTCCCAAATGCCAGAGAAGTATCCAAAGCTGACCGGATTACGATAGGAAAAGCGTTTATCAGGATTGCAGACAGATATGGTATGACGATAAGGCCATGTGCAGAGGGGAATGAGCTGGCGGCCTATGGCGCAGACTGCTCCGGATGCATGACAGTCAATACTTTTGAGACAGCACTTCACGCCCATCTCGACGTGCCAAAGAGAAAAAGTAATCAGAGAAATGGACAGTGTGCGTGCCTGCTCGGGGTGGACATAGGTACATATGATACCTGCGGCCATCTGTGCAAGTATTGTTATGCGAATGCAAATGCAGCTCTTGTAAAAGAAAATATGCGAAAACATGATCCGGTATCTCCGTTTTTGCTTGGAAACAGTATGCCGGGAGATGTGATTCATGAAGCGCAGCAGAGGAGCTGGATTGACAGGCAGATGAGATTGTTTTAAGAATTTGCTGATGGAAATAGCCTGCTGTCCCACAGGGTGTTTTCAGGCATTGTGCACGAAAATCCCGGGGCAGAGATATGGCGGGAGGAGGAAGTGAACGGCTTGCTATTCGCCTCGTAATGGGATAAAATACAGGTGGAAAGATATAAGGATATTGCTTGTTGATGTGCCGCAGGAAAAGGAGGCCGCATATGGATAGGAAGAAGCTGCCGGTTGGACTTGACAGTTTTGAGAAGATCCGCCTGAATGATTTCTATTATATCGATAAAACATTGCTTATAAAAGAGGTGCTCACAAACTGGGGCGATGTGAACCTTTTTACCCGCCCGCGCCGCTTTGGCAAGACGCTGAACATGAGCATGCTCAGGAGCTTCTTTGAAATTGGTTCGGATGAGTCGCTGTTTGGCGGTCTGGCGATCAGCGAGGAGAGGCAGCTTTGCGGGGAGTATCAGGCGAAGCATCCTGTTGTGTTTCTTTCGCTTAAAGGAGTGGAGGGGTTAAGCTATGAGAGTGCGATTCGAGGGCTGGCGTATCTGATTGCCAGTGAATGTATACGATTATCGTTTCTCGAGGAATCTCCGAATGTGGACGAAGCGGATCAAAGGAGATTCCGGCGCCTGAGAGGGCAGAAGCCCGAGGAAAATGACCTGAAGGAGGCTCTCGTCACTCTGATGCGTATGCTCCACGCCCACTATGGCGAGCAGGTGATCCTGCTGATCGATGAATACGACGTTCCGCTGGACAAGGCACATGTCAACGGCTATTATGATCAGATGGTTGCCTTTCTGCGGAGTTTCTTCGGCGGGGCATTCAAGACCAACCCGGATCTGTATTTCGCGGTTGTGACCGGCTGCCTGCGCATCTCGAAGGAGAGCATTTTCACCGGTATCAACAACCTCAAGGTCGATACCATTACGGACACGCGGTACGATGAATACTTTGGCTTTACGGAAGACGACGTCCGGACGCTGTTGGCTGACTACGGAATGGAGTATGCGCTGGAGAACATGCGGGCGTGGTATGACGGGTATCACTTCGGCGACGCGGACGTCTACTGTCCGTGGGATGTGGTCAACCACTGTGACAAGCTGCTGGATAATCCAAAGGCCAGGCCGAAGCCCTATTGGAACAATACCTCCTCCAATGAACTGGTCAGACAGTTTATCGACATGGCCGATGTGACGACGCGCAGCGAGATCGAGCAACTGGTGGCGGGGAAAATGATCCGCAAGAGGATCGTGGAGACGCTGACCTACGGGGAACTGACGGAGAGCATCGATAACCTGTGGAGCGTGCTGTTCCTGACCGGCTATCTGACGGTGGACCGGAACGCGCCGAAGGATGAGGATGACTACACGAGTCTGGTCATCCCCAATCGCGAGGTACGGGAGATTTTCATTGAGAAGATACAGAAGTGGTTTGCCGGGAAGCTTGTCGGGCAGAGGAACAGCATGGAAAGCCTGTGCCGGGCGCTGGAGAGTGGGAACGCAGAGCAGGCGGAGACGATATTGAATGAACAGCTTCGCGGCACGATCAGCTATTATGACAGTTACGAAGGCTTTTACCACGGTTTTCTGCTTGGCCTGCTGCGGGGAAAAAGCGACTGGATGATCCTCTCGAACCGCGAGGCGGGAACGGGAAGAAGCGATATACAGATTGAGAATGCCACCGGTGATCGGGGGATGGTCATTGAGATCAAGCGTGCCAGAAGCAGAAGCGACATGGAAGCGCAGTGCGATGCGGCGCTGAAGCAGATTCTCGACCGGGAATATGCGGAACCGTTGATTGATAACGGAGTGGACGAGGTGTGGTCTTACGGAATTGCCTTCTTTAAAAAGAAGTGTTCCGTAAAAGCCATGAAGATATATGGCTGATACCAGTGATCGGTGAAAAAAATATTATAGAACAAAAGTTCGAAAAAAGTCAAAAAACCTCTTGCCAAATGCATAGAAATGTATTAGAATACAGAAAACAAACGTTCGGAACATTCGTTCGATTTGAGGCTGTGAAAGAGGAGTATTCGGGAAAGGCAGGGGTTGATCATGGGACAGGGATTTTGGAGCAGGATGTACAGCAGTTCCGTACTTGAGGAGGAAGCCGGAGCAGAACAGAATGGTGCAGGTGTATCCGGCAGGCAGTATGGCAGATGTGGCCTGCGGTTTGAGAGTGAGCTGACGGTATACGGATGGTTGATGTGTGCGTGCGCGGGTATTTTAGAGGAGATTTTGATCTTCCTGGCTTTGGGGCTCAGTTTTTCGTTTGTTCCGCCCGTGATTAGCTGTTTTATCGCGGTGCTGCTGACGATTCTGAACGGCGGGATGATGGTTGCACTGGATGAGCTTATCGTCCGCTGTATTACCGTTCAGATATCGACTATCAGAGAAGTACACCAGGTCGAATTGTAGTTATGCTGGTCATAGTTGTTCACTGTAAGAGAAGTACGCCGGGCCTTCTGAGGCCCTGGCACTTGTAGACGAGTGGCACGGAACTTTTGGACGACTCGGCGCGCTCCTTGTACGATTGGCTGAATTGTATTATTCACATGCTACTCTGGTGGATCAGAATTGACAAAACAGATTTAGAAGATATAATTTTGTAGTGGAGATTTTGATTCAGCATGAGACGAAAAGAGGAGTATGCTATGACACAGAGCACAGACCGGCGGTATGACGCCGTTATCTTTGACCTTGACGGGACGCTGCTGGACACGCTCGCTGATCTGGCGGGCAGCGTCAATGCAGTGATGGAGCAGTATGGTACAGGATGCAGATATTCGCTGGAGCAGGTGAGGAGCTTCGTCGGCAACGGGATTCACAAGCTTATGGAGCGGACCATACCGGGAGGCTTGCAGCATCCGCAGTTTGATGAGATCGAGCAGAGCTTCCGCGCGCACTACGGGGAGCACTGTATGGATGAGACGGAGCCGTATCCGGGGATTCCCTGGCTGCTGGAGTGGCTGCAGCGGGCGGGATACGGCACGGCGATCGTTTCGAACAAGGCTGACTTTGCAGTGAAGAAGCTGAACAGCATCTATTTTAAGGGACTGATCCCGTCTGCGATCGGCGAGCACGAGGGCTGCCGACGCAAGCCGGCGCCGGATTCTGTCCTGCGGGCGCTCTTAGAGCTGGGCGTAGACCGCACCCGTGCTGTCTATGTCGGGGATTCCGAGGTGGACATCGAGACTGCACGCAATGCGCAGATGGACTGCATTCTCGTTGGCTGGGGCTTCCGCAGCCGGGACGAGCTGCTTGCGCACGGAGCAGATCCGGGACGGATCGCCGCGAATGTGAAAGAATTGCGGAGTATGATTGCAGGATAACAGATGTCACAAAGTTTAAAAATATTTTCCTCAAATTTCTATATTTTCTACGAATTTATAAAAATTTTATTTTTTTGATTGACAGGGCGGTCAGACAGGAGTAGACTACACCCATCGAGCGAAGGCGCTGTGGATTATCCACAGCGCCTTTTCTTTTTCTATTAGATAAAGGAGGAGACTATTATGGAAGAATTGAAAGCATTGGCAACCAGTCTTGACACCACCTGGATTCTGATCGGTGCGGCACTTGTATTCTTTATGCAGGCGGGCTTTGCGATGGTGGAAACCGGCCTGACGAGGGCGAAGAATGCAGGCAACATCATTATGAAGAACCTGATGGATTTCTGCATCGGCACGCCGATCTACTGGTTTATCGGCTTCGGGATTATGTTCGGGAGCACGGCCCCACTGTTCGGCA
>Ga0129308_1002556_pt1 | contig 15045 bp, 18 predicted proteins | sample L827metagenome_FD_94440 | JGI IMG/M metagenome (GOLD analysis project Ga0129308, IMG submission 94440) | Ring-tailed lemur group fecal microbial communities from Wisconsin, USA - L827 metagenome | ecosystem: Host-associated > Mammals > Digestive system > Large intestine > Fecal | place: USA...
GGAAGTGAACATCAGTTATTTTTCAAGACTTCAAAAGGACGTTTTTACATAAGTTGCAACTGTGGTTTTTGTAGTAATTACTATAACACGCTTGACGATGCGAAAGCAGCTTGGAACAGGAGGGCTGAAAATGAGACTGATTGATGCGGATGCCTTGAAAGAGAAATTTAAAACGTGTCGTAATGAGTATAACGGCGTTATGAATACGGACGGTGCGTGTGCTATGATAATTGCTCAACGCGTACTTAACGATGCTCCCACAATCGAAGCCGAGCCTGTGAAGCATGGCAAATGGGACAATACGACTGATTCGTGTCGTATTTGCAACCAATGTGGAGTCTCGATTGTGTTGTGTGACACTTGCAAAGACTGGACACCACTATCTTACTGCCCCAACTGCGGCGCGAAAATGGACGGAGGTGTATAGGTTGATAATCTTCTATGCAGTAGAGAATACAGATATAGGTCGATATGTATGCAGCAGATACGACCGTATCATGAGGTTTTACACCGAGCATTCCGCCACGAAGTACATAGCCGAACGCAATTTGAGTGATGTTTATAGAGTTGTCAAAATGGGAGGGTAAATATGACTGAAAACGAAACGAAAGCATGGCTCAGCCGTGCATTTTACGCCGACAAAAAAAGGTCTGCGCTTGAAACGCTCGCTAAGCGGCAGAGAGAACGTGCAGAGGGATTCCGAAGCATATACGGGAACAACGATAAAGGCAAGTCGGACAGCTCCGTAAACGGCACGGAAAACGCTCTCATGCGCCTTGCAGACATAAGCCTCAGACTTAAACAGGAGATCATAGAGTTATCAGTTATCGAGGACGAAATAAGGCTTGCTATATCAAAGCTTTGCAGCGACGACCTTGAAGCTGTGCTTATCAACCGCTATCTTAATTACATGACGATCGAGGAAACGGCGAAAGCAATGGGTTACAGCGTCGATACAGTCAAGCGCAAACAAAGGGCGGCTATCCGAAAGTTGACACCTTTTGCACTTGTTTAAGCCACTTCGGACATGCTATAATAATATCATGAAAAGCTGCGGAAAGGAAATGCGAGCTTCCCCTTATCCATAAGGTTCACGCTTCCGCTTATTTTTTAACCAAATCATAGGGGGGAGAGTCCCCGGGGCGAACACTCCAAGCCCTCCACCGCGTCATTGCTCAAATTTCTCGCTGAGGAGGTGAGACCACGGAAAAGGGACTGCAATATCTGAAAAATAAGCTTGCCCGAAAAAAGCTTCGTGTGAACAGAAGATATAATTATTATGAAGCAAAAAACGGCGTTTCAGCCGTAGGAAAGCTTATCCCCGACAGCTACAGGAATCTTGCCGAAACACTTGGTTGGTGCGGTAAGGCTGTCGATATTCTCGCAGACAGGATAATTTTTGACTGCTTTGACAACGATGCGTTTGAGCTTAACGAGATATATCGGCTGAATAATCCCGATGTGCTTTTTGACAGCTCAATACTTTCAGCCCTCATTACATCGTGCAGTTTTATTTATATCGACCGTGGAAAGGACGGCTACCCAACGTTACAGGTCATAGACGGCGGTCACGCTACAGGCGAAATAGACCCTGTTACGAATCTCCTCACCGAGGGTTACGCCGTGCTTGAATGCGACAAGTTCGACCGACCCGTTAAAGAAGCTTATGTTCGTCCGTATCAGACGGATTATTATGTAAACGGCAGACATGAAAGCGTACAAATGCACAAAGCCCCGTATCCCCTGCTTGTGCCTGTCATAAACCGTCCCGACGCGCGCCGTCCGTTTGGACATTCCCGTATCTCCCGTCCCTGTATGGACATTATGCAGGCAGCGTTGAGAACTCTGCTGCGTTCGGAGGTATCGGCGGAATTTTACAGCTTTCCTCAGAAATATATTTTAGGATTATCGGACGAGGCGGAGTTCAACGGTCGGGAGCTGTCGTTGGAATCGTTTCTCAGCTTCGGCAAGGACGGCGACGGCGACAAGCCTGTTTTAGGACAGTTTTCTCAGCAGAACATGACCCCTTACATGGAACAGCTTCGCACACTTGCTTCTGTTTTTGCAGGAGAAACGGGATTGACGCTTGACGATCTCGGATTTTCGTCAGCGAATCCGTCAAGCTCCGAAGCTATCAGAGCAGCGCATGAAAATCTACGACTTACAGCACGTAAAGCTCAAAGAACTTTCGGTACGGGCTTCATAAACGCAGGATATTTAGCCGCCTGCATTCGTGACGACTTTGAATTTGACCGCAGAGCCTTTGCCGATACAAGAACGCTTTGGCTGCCTGTTTTTGAACCCGATTCGGCAGCCCTCACCGGCATTGCAGACGGCATATTAAAAATCAATCAGGCTCTGCCCGGATTCCTCGGCGAAAAAAATATCCGTCAGCTTACGGGATTGAGAAGTGATGCGAATGACCTATGAGGAACTGAAAGCCTTATCTGAACAGAGACTTGAAAAAAATCCGAAAATACAGTCTCTTTTGGAAAAAATCGTATCGGGAACGGCAAATCTCAGCGATACTGCGGAATACTCAAATCTTGTATCGTCAATATTGAGCTATACCGTAAAGAGAAACATCGCAGATATTGAAAATGCGGAAGAAATAACCGACAAGCTTCTGCACGACCATTATGAACATATAAACAGCATTCTTGCACAGGTGCAGTCGGCTCTTGACAATAAGAACGGGCTGCATATCAAGCCGCAGAAAGCTGTTTTTCCAAAAGAAAGAGTAAATAAATTCTCCCATTCTCTTATTGACCCGACCGTTCCCTTTGAAACCATACAACGCCGTGCCGGAAGCGGTATCGAGACTATCTGCCGTTCCTTTCACGACGACTACATAAAGGCAAACGCAGAGGTGCGCCATAACGCAGGGTTGAAATGCTATATTGTACGAACGTCAAGCGGAAAATGCTGCGATTGGTGCAAACGCATTGCAGGACGTTACGTCTATGGAAGCGAACCGAAAGACGTTTACCGCCGCCACGATAACTGCGACTGTACCTGCATTTTCGAGAACGGCAGACAACGGCAGGACGTTTGGTCGCCAAAGAAATGGGAGGTCAAAGAAACTCCCAAAGAAAAATTTATTCCCAAGTCCCTGACACCTCAACAAGCTCGGCAAATTCAGTCTGAAAATTTAAGGTATAAGGGCTTGACGTCTGACGGAAATAATGGTATAATAAAATCAGAGGGGGATCGTAAAATGAATCTTATAATCGATAAATTTACGCCTTGTCTTGAAAATACCGAAACAGGTGAACTTGTGCCTACCGTATACGAAAGAGCAAGCAGAAATGATCTGTTGCAGCTAAAGGGTTGGAATTTTAACTGGCTTGATAAAGAATTAGAATATACGGAAATTTATAAGCTTTGTGTTGCAAGCGATAAAAATATACAAGGACTTGTAGCCGTTACTGATTTTAAGAGAGATATGGCTGTTTATGTTAATATTGCCGAAAGCGCTCCGCACAATTTGGGCAAAAACAAAAAATTTAACGGTGTAGGCGGACATCTTTTTGCAATTGCCGCTAAAATATCTTTTGAAAAGGGTTATGGCGGATTTCTGTTTATGGATGCTAAAAATACCGATCTTGTCAAGCACTACAGTAAAACGCTTAACGCAGTATTATTGGGACGACCTCATCCGTACAGAATGTTCATAGATGAAGAAAACGCTATGAAACTTCTTGATACATATACTTTTGAGGAGGGTTGATCATGTCACGTGAAGATATAAAAAAAATGAAAGAACTTGATGAAGCTGCTGAAAAAGCAGGAGGTTTTACCTCCACTGTTTCTGCTGACGATATTCATTACAATTATCGTGAAATAAGCCGATATTGTAAAGAGAAAGGAATTGAACCCATTGATATGACAATTCGCGAACTTAACAGGTTTGTCGTTGAATGAGAGGCACGGTCATGAATGTAATTGAAGTTTGCCGAAATTATCTGATTTTTGTCAAAAGAAGTTTTTAGAAGTTGCCATTAACAAGTCATTTAAGAAAAAACAATGAATCTATAAATAGAGATAAACCGCTGTAACAGGCGGTTTTTTCATACCCAAAAAAGGAGCAAAAAATGGCAAAACCGAATCTCCGCCCCGACCATAACGGAACGCAGAGGGCGCAGTTTGAATCAAACAAGAAGAAAATATTCGCAGTACAAAAGGTCTGCGGAATATGCGGAAAGCCTGTCGATTTCAGCATGAAGTTTCCGCATCCGCTGTCTCCGTGTATAGATCATATTATACCCGTGTCGAAAGGCGGACACCCTTCCGATATTGAAAATTTACAGCTTGCCCATATGTGCTGTAACAGGCAGAAGTCAGATAAACTTACAGAAAAGAAACAATATGACAGCGAACCGCAGCTTATTTCAAACAGGGTATTGCCGCAGACGTTCGACTGGAAAAACATGTAAACATAAAGCGGAGGGAGAGCTTTGAATGCAGAAAAACGTCTTGGCAGGCAAACGCCCACGACCGCCGTAGTATTGCCTTATACGCAGTCGCTGGGCGCAGAGGCAACAGAAATATACAACAGATCGGGACGTACCGCGCAGCATTGGCAGGAGCTTATGCTCGAGGACATTATGGCTTTAAATGACGACGGACTATGGGTACATATGAAATTCGGCTGGTCTGTGCCGCGGCGAAACGGCAAGTCGGAAATACTCATAATTCGTGCGATATACGGACTTTCCCACGATGAAAAGGTGCTGTATACCGCTCACCGCACGACAACCTCCCATAACGCATGGGAGAAAATAATCGAACGCCTTTCAAAAGCAGGGTTTGTCGAGGGCGAGGACTTTAAGACTACAAAACAGTTCGGTCTTGAACGCATTGAATGGCTTAAAGGAGGCGGAATGATAAATTTCCGCACCCGTTCCAGCAAAGGCGGACTTGGCGAAGGCTATGATCTGCTTATTATAGATGAAGCTCAGGAATATACCTCAGATCAGGAATCCGCTTTGAAATACGTCGTTACCGATTCAAAAAATCCTCAGACACTTATGTGCGGAACTCCGCCTACAGCCGTTTCTTCGGGAACGGTTTTTTCATGCCTGCGTCAAAAAACTCTTACGGGAGAAAACGAGGACGCAGGCTGGGCGGAATGGTCTGTCGAAAGGCTTTCGGACGCTCACGACCCCGAACTTTGGTACATGACAAATCCCTCTCTCGGTACTATTCTTACGGAAAGAACTATCAGATCGGAGCTTGGAAACGATCAGATCGACGACAATATACAGCGTTTGGGACTATGGCTGAAATATAACCTTAAATCGGCAATAAGCCGTGACGAATGGGAAAGCTGCGCAGTCTGCAAAGCTCCGAAGCTTTCCGAAAAACCACGGGTATTTTACGGCGTCAAATTTGCAAAATCAACAGCAAACGTTTCTCTGTCCGCCGCCGTGAAAACCGAGGACGGAAAAATATTTATCGAAGCCATAGACTGCCGCCCTGTACGCGAGGGGAACGCATGGATAATCGCATATCTTCTTGCCCGATCAGCCGAAAAGGCGGTTATTGACGGCGCAGGAAATCAATCAATTCTTGCCGAAGATATGAAGAACGCAGGAGTAAAATGCCGTGCGGTGCTGCCGAAAGTGTCGGACGTAATTGAAGCCAATGCTCTCTTTGAGAAAAAACTTTTCGGGGGCGGCATATGTCACTCGAATCAGCCCTCGCTTGCGCAGATAGCCGCAAACTGCGAACACCGTGCCATAGGTTCGGGCGGAGGCTTCGGCTATACCTCAATATTGGAGGGAGCAGATGTCTCCCTGCTTGAATCCGCAGCTTTAGCGCACTGGCTATGCGCCACTTCAAAGGAAAAGAAAAAACAGCTTATACGATGTTAAAGGAGGAAGATCATGCTGTTTACACCTATTACCACTCAGGAGGACTTTGACGCAGCCGTCAGGTCTGCCATTGAAGAAAATACTCGGGAGCTTGAAAAGAAATACGAGGGGTACATGTCCCCCGACGATGTTTCCGCTCTCAATAAGAAGATCGCTGCTCACGAAAAATCTATTTCCGAGCTTACAGCGAAAAATCAGAAATACGAGCGTAATTCCATGAGAACAAGAATCGCCCATGAAAAGGGCATTCCCTATGAACTTGCAGATCGTCTTGCAGGCGATACGGAGGACGATATGCGAGCCGACGCCGAAAAGCTGTCAGCGTTTATCGCAAAGGAACAGGATAAAAGAGAACCGCTGCCTGCGCCGAAATACTCCGGAGAATCCCATGCGGAGAACGTCATGGAAGCAGGACTTTCCGCTATGCTCAGCGACTTATCGAACTAAATTACGGAGGTAAAAAATGGGTACTATAACAAAATCAACGACCAAATTCACACCTAAACTTTCAAAAGAAATGTTCAATAAGGTCAAGGGACATTCAACGCTTGCCAAGCTTTGCGGAGCTTCTCCCATGCCCTTTGCAGGCACGGACACGTTCATATTTACAATGGACGGCGAAGCTGCTATCGTCGGCGAGGGCGCAAATAAGCCTGCCGGTAATGCTGATCTCACGTCCGTTACGATAAAGCCTATCAAGTTTGTTTATCAGCACCGTGTAACAGACGAATTTCTTAAAATGTCCGAAGAAAAGCAGCTCCCTATACTTGAAGCCTTTTCAGACGGCTTTTCTAAGAAAATGGCAAGAGCGCTTGATATTGCGGCTATCCACGGCGTAAACCCTGCGGACGGCGCAGAATCGACTTCTATTGTCGGTAACAACTGCTTCGTTAAAGCGGTGACAAGTACGGTCGCTTACGCCCCTGCTTCTCCCGACGACAATATTGACGACGCCGTTTCTCCCATTCAGCTTGCAGACGGTATAGTTACGGGAATAGCTATGTCCCCTGCTTTCGGCGCGGCTCTCGGAGCTATGAAAACAGCCGATTCACACCTCCCGATCTATCCCGAATTTCGTTTCGGTGCAAATCCCGGCAACTTCGGCGGCATGACGGCTGATATAAACAATACGGTCTCATTCGGTGCAAGTTCGATAAAGGCTATTATCGGCGACTTTGCAGGCGGCTTCAAGTGGGGCTACGCCGAGGAGATACCTCTCGAAATTATTGAGTACGGCGACCCTGACGGTCTCGGCGACCTTAAACGCACCAATCAGATAGTGCTTCGTTCGGAATCGTATATCGGCTGGGGTATCCTCGATAAGGCTTCGTTCGCGCTTATCACCTCGACCTCTGCCGAATAATGGGCGGTAAATATGCGGAAGTAAGCGACATTACGGCTTTGGGAAGAACTCTTTCCGAGGCTCAGCGAGAGGGTGCGGAAATTCTTCTTGAAGCGGCATCCTCAAAGCTGCGCTTGATAGCTTACAAATACGGCAAGCGGCTTGACGATATGATAGCCGACCCCGTTATTGGGGAGGACTGTGCAAAAGCCGTTAAAAGCGTCATTATACAGTCCGTTATCAGAGCTATGGACAGTCTCGGGGAACAGTCGCAGGCAGTTTCGCAGGGTTCTCAGTCGGCAATGGGCTACAGCGTTACTATGACGTATCTCAATGCCGGACAGTCGCTTTACTTCTTGAAAAACGAACTGAAAGGCCTCGGCATTATTCGGCAGACTTACGGAGGATTGGAGGTTTACGGCAATGACAACCATGATAAAGGGAATTGATGTAAAGCTTTACACAAACGGCGTTCCCGAAACAGTCGGAAACGTTCTTATCGGAGAGCCGTCCTCTGCCGGATATTCCGACAGCGCAGAGGAAAGCGGCGGACTGCTTGCATATACTCTTGCCATCCCAAAAGGAGATGCTCACGACTGGCAGGACAAAAAGGTGGAATTTTTCGGGCAGATATTCCGTACAGTCGGCTATCCGATACAGGGAATAGCGGAAAATATTCCTCTTGACTGGAACATGAAAATCAGAGCGGAGCTGCTTAAAACAAACGGTTCATGCACCGTGTTTCAAAAAGATAAATACGACCGATTTTTATTTGAAGATGTTTTTATCTGCGATGAAAGAAGTACGTGCCTTGTTAAAATGCGTGAGCAGACAACGGGAGAACTTACCGTGCTGATATACTCGGTGAACTGTTCGGACAATTGTCCTGTTCCGCAAGTAGGAGATATTATCGTATCGAATGATATTCCGTTTGAGTTTGACACATCGTCCGAAAAGAGCGTTTCCGAAAGCATGGCGATTTTCAGAAAACTGTATCCCGATCATGCCGTTATTACCGAAGTCAAAAGAAAAATATCGGGGACAAAAACCGATTTTATCATAAAAGCAAAGTAGGTGATACGGTGAAGCTAAAGGCAGCCGTTGTGTTCGCCAAAAACTCTGACAGACGAAGAAAACTCGCCCTGCAAGAAGCGCAGGAATATCTTGACAAAGAAGTAATGAAGCGCATGAAGCCGTATATTCCCGTAGCTCCGAAACGCTTCAAGAATCGGGGAAGTCTGCTGAAAAGCATGAAAAATCCCGAACCGGGCAGGATAGTATTCCTCTCGCCGATCTCAAAAATGCAGTATTACGGGAAATTCAAGTATAACGTGCGAGGCGGAAATCCCAACGCAAAAAGAAAATGGTTTGAATATACAAAACGTCAGCACCAAAAACAACTTCTTGCAGGAGTACGGAAAAGGGTGAACAGGATAAAATGAATATAATAGAAGCTGTTCGCAGCATTCTTCAAAGCTTCCCGAAAATGTCCGAAATGACAGGCGGCGTGAAAATAGACTTTGCGGACGATACTCCTCAAAGCTGCGGACTGTCGTCTACAGGCGATACGGTACTTTCGGAGGACATTGTCGGAAATCTTAAAAAACAGCATTCTTTCATGTTCTATGCCGTTTTCAGCAGTATAAACGACTATGAAAGACTTGCCAGCAGTTCTGTGCTGCTCGAACTCGGAAACTGGCTGAATGAAAGAAAAAACATGACTGTTCAAACCGAGATTGGCGGCAGGACATACAGCGGAAAGATAACATCTCTCAGAGCCGAAAACGGTATGATAGAGGAAATACCCGAAAACAACGGCGTATCGGGAGTAATGTACAGTTTACAACTGATAGCCGAATACACGGTAGAAAAGGAGTAATTATGAAGTCAATCAATTTTAACGAGGGAATCAGAGAATATATGATAAACGGCGATGAGAGCCGAGTTATCAGGATAAGGATAGACCCCGACATGGTAAAAAGGTTTGAGGAAACTGCCGACGATATTGACGAGCTGATCGGCAGCGTGCCGGATAGCCCCGATGTGAATACGCTCTCGAAAATGGGCGAAAAGCTTTGCGGTATCATCAATAAAGCCTTCGGAACTGATGTTTGCACATCGGCATTCGGCGGCGCAAATCCTTTTACCCCCGTATCAGGCGGAAAACCGCTTTATCAGGCGTTTCTTGAAGCTCTTATGCCCGCAGTTGAAGCCGATATAAAAGCTTTGACAATGACCCGTGAAGCGGACGCACCGAAACTGCGCCCCGAAGTAAAAAAATACCTCTCGCCGACTTTGCCTGCCGAAACTGCCAAAATGCCCGATCTGAGCGGACTTTCAAAAGAGGAAAAAATTACGCTGCTCGCACAGTTACTCTCATGATAGGGCAGCTCCCGACCGAGCTTGAAGTCGGCGGAAAGCTGTACGGCATAAACTCGGATTTCCGTGTCATGCTGAATATCTATGCGGCTTTCGCCGACCCCGAGCTTACCGACCTTGAAAAATGCTATATCTGCATGAAAAATCTCTATAAGGACTACGGAAAAATTCCCCGTGGAGCGCTTAAAGAGGCGGCGGACAAGGCTTACTGGTTTGCAGGCGGCGGTGATAACGCTCCCGTTGATAACGTCCGCAAAGCAAAAATAATTGACTGGGAACAGGACGAACGCCTTATTTTCCCTGCCGTCAACAAAGCCGCAGGTTACGAAACAAGAACCGTCCCTTATCTTCATTGGTGGAGTTTCTTAGGACTTTTCGGAGAGATCGGCGAAGGTCTTTTTTCTCAGGTCATACATATCCGAGAAAAGAAAGCAAAGGGCAAAAAGCTCGAAAAATGGGAACAGGAATTTCTTCGTGAGAATAAGTCCCTTGTGGAGATCAGAAGAAAATATACAAAAGAAGAGCAGGAAGAACAAAATAATATCCTCGCTCTTTTTTCCTGAAAGGAGTTATTATGGAAAAAGCTGAAAGAAAATACCTGATTCATATGATAGACGCAAATCCTCTCGGCGACCCTGCAACTGCTGTTACAAACAGCACAAATTATGTGCGTATCGGAAAGGATTTAGAGGAATACAGCGAGAACCTCAATCCTGACGTCAGCACGGCAAAAAATATCTGCGGAGAAAATACGGTCACTCACAACGGCTATGATGTAAGCTCCGACGTTGACCCGTATTACATCTACGTCGATGAAAATTCCACCGACGCACTCGGCGAAAAACTCATGGATATAGCCAACAACCGCCGCACAGGCGCAGGCTGCAAAACAACAAAGGTCGATATTCTTGTCAACGGCAAGGGAGAAGTTATCTGGGCTTACCGTGAGAACGTCTATGTAGTTCCCAATTCCGTCGGCGGAGATACTTCCGGCGTGCAGGTCCCGTTCTCGATCTACAACGACGGAGAACGCGTCAAGGGTACATGGAATGTCGAAACAAAGACATTTACTCCCGACGGGGCAAGCGCAGAGCCAACGGAATAATATTGATAATCTTCATAGTGAACTTTATGAGCTTACAGAGAACAACTAAATAATAATCAAGCACTCCTTCGGGGGTGCTTTTTCGTACCCGAAAAGAGGTGATAAATTGGCTGAGGGCAAATTGGAATTTAGCACAAAATTTGATACCTCCGAATTTGACAAAGGGGTAGATTCGGTACAGAAAAAGGCAAAGAAAACCGCAGAAACAGTCTCTGACGCAACGTCAAAAGCGGCTGAAAAGACAACAAAAGAGGTCGGAAAATCAGCGGAGAAAATCAAGGAAATACTTGATGATACGAGCCGAACCGAAAGGTCGAGAGTTAATTCGATAGGCGCAATTTTCAGAAAAGAGGGAATGAACGCCTCCGAAGCAATGTCAAAAGCTTGGCAGGAACTAAAAAAATCAAGGTCTGCTAAAACAAAAAAGTCAGACGGAGATTTTTTTGCCCCTGTAAGTCCCGATGTTGAAAAAGAATTTTCCAAAAAGACTAAATCTCTGAAAGAAAAAATCGGGGGCATACAAAAATCGCTGAATTTCAACGCAAAACTGAACACCAAAGGCTTCGATAAAGGCGTAGGCTCTTTAAGAAACGGTCTTGACGGGGTAAAATCAAAGCTGCTGGGACTTGCTTCGGCAGCGGCGGCGGCATTCAGTGTGGCAAAAATAATTCAGTTTGCCAAAAGTTCAGTTGAAGCGGCTGCACAGGTAAACGCGGCAAATTCTCAGCTCTCGCAAACTTTCGGGCAATTGCAGGAAAACGCCGAACAGGCTATGGAGCGTGTTGCAAAATCAAGCGGAATAGTCAGAAGCCGATTAAACTCCGCCGGTACGTCTATATATGCTTTTGCAAAGACATCGGGCATGGATTCGGTAACGGCTCTGAACATGATGGAGGAGGCTCTTACAGTCGCCGCCGACAGCGCAGCATACTATGACCGTTCTCTTGAAGATACTACGGAAACTTTAAAATCTTTCCTAAAAGGAAACTTTGAAAACGATGCCGCACTCGGTCTTTCCTCTACCGAAACTACCCGAAATGCCGCCGCAAACAAGCTCTACGGAAAATCATTCATTGAACTTTCCGAAGCTCAGAAACAGCTTACTTTGCTTCAAATGGTCAAGGACGCAAATGCGCTTTCGGGGGCTATGGGACAAGCGGCACGGGAATCCGAAGGCTGGGAGAACGTTCTCGGCAATCTGAAAGAAACATGGCGGCAGTTTACCGCCGTTATAGGTCAGCCTGTTCTTCGGGCGGCGACCGAAGCGGTAAAGCAGATGACCTCCGCCCTTGAAAGGCTTACCGAAAAGGCACGAACGGCAGTTAATACCGTTATGGAGCTTTTCGGACAGGAGACCGAAAATACTGCGGAGATCAGCGCAAATATCGGGAACAGCACGTCAAATCAGCAAGCTCTTACAGAAGCTGTCGAGGAAACTGCCGAAGCGGAAAAGGGTATGCTTGCAGGGTTTGACAAAATAAATACCATAGGCTCGGGGAATGACAATAACTCTGACGGCTCATCGTCTGCGGCAGGGAATACGGCTCTTTCAACGTCTCCTGTTATAACCCCTGCCGTCGATACATCGGAAGCCGATAAATCTGCGGAAAGGCTCAAAGAAAAGCTTACAGCCCTATCAGAGCCGATAAAGCTTGCATGGGAGGACAATTCTCCCCTGCTTATCGAAAACGCACGATACGCCGCCGATAACATAAAGGGACTGTTTTCGGCAGCAGCGGCAAGCCTTGACGAGGTGTGGCAAAACGGTTCGGGCAAACGGCTTATCGGCAATACAATAATACTTTTCGGCGATGTTCTCGGCATTATCGGCGATATTTCCGCCGCTCTGAAAAACGCATGGGAGGACGAGGGCAGAGGTACTGCTCTTGTACAGTCCTATTCCGACCGCTGGAACGCTCTGCTTGAATTGATACATGCTGTTGCAGCTGATTTTCGCACGGTATGGAACGACGGCGCAGGAGAAGAAATCTTAGGAAACGTCCTTGAAATATTAACACACATCAATAATTTCACAGCAAATCTCCGTACAAGCTTCAAAAAGGCATGGCAGGAAAACAAGGTCGGAAAACGGCTGATAGAAAACATTTTAGGAATATTTTCGTCTATTCTTTCAACTGTGAAAAGATGTACCTCAGCTGCGTCCGAATGGGCGAAAAATGTGGATTTTTCTCCGCTTCTGGAATCGCTCGAAAAAGTAACGAAAGCCCTCAGACCTATCACGGACAATATCGGAAAGGGTCTGGAATGGCTGTTTAAAGAGGTGCTGCTCCCTCTTGCAGGGTGGGTCATAGAAGATTATCTTCCCGTTTTTCTGCGTGGAGTTGCGGCGGCTCTCAGGATATTCAACAGCGTAATAGAAGTTTTCAAGCCGTTGTTTAAATGGCTGTGGGAAAAGGCTCTCAACCCCCTTGCGGAGTTTGCAGGCGACACTTTCATAGAATGGATGGAAGCTGCCGTATCGGGACTGGAGGAATTTGCCGATCTTGTCGCTTCGGGAGTTCCCGAGGCGCAGGAGTTCTTTTCGGGCATTGCTCAGAAAGCAAAAGAAGCATGGGATTTTATTGCTTCAACATGGGGCGGAGCAATGGTATACTTTTCCGATATATGGAACGGTATCAAGCAAACAATTTCCGATGCAGTCGCCGAGATCACAGCTAAGCTGTATATCTTCTATTCGGGCGGAATCGGTATTTTCAATGACCTTCGGGAAGCCATAAAAGAAGTTATCTCACAAGTCGTACAATGGATATGGGAACACTTTAAGGCGGCAAAGGATAATATTAAAGCTGTGTGGAAAGACATACCCGACTGGTTTTCCAAAAAGTGTAAAAGCATAAAAGAAGCTTTTGCCAATGTGGGGATATGGTTCAAGGAGCGTTTTCAAACTGCATGGGATAACATAACAGCCGTATGGTCTGCTTCCGTGGACTGGTTCGACAAAAAATGGGACGGTATCAGGGAAATTTTCTTGCCTGTCGGAACTTGGTTCAAAGAACGTTTTCAGGCGGCATGGGATAACATACGGTCTGTTTTCAGCGGTCCTGCCGAGTTTTTCAACGAAGTATGGGAAAATATCAAAGAATGCTTCGGTTCGGTAACGTTATGGTTCAGAGATACTTTTTCAGAAGCATGGCAGGCTGTTAAAGACGTATTCAGCAGCGGCGGAGAGGTATTTACGGGAATCACCGACGGTATAGCCGATACCTTTAAAACCGTTGTAAACGGATTGATAGACGGTATCAATTGGGTTATCTGCGAGCCGTTCGACGCCATTAACTCGGCTCTCGGAGGACTGCGAGACTTTGAGATAGGCGGCGCAAATCCCTTTGGCTGGCTGCCGTATATTGACATACCTCAGATACCTTATCTCGCACAGGGAACGGTAGTTCCGGCAAATTACGGAAATTTCCTTGCAATGCTCGGTGACAATAAGCGTGAAACTGAGGTCGTTTCGCCGCTCGGTACAATTAAAAAAGCCGTTGCAGACGCTTTAAAGGAGAACGGCGGCGGTCAAAAGGAGATCGTAATAAACACATACCTTTATCCTAACAGCAGCTATTTCCACCGTGAGGTCGTTAAGATCGTCAATGGAGATGCAAGAAACAGAGGTGTACAGTGAAAGCGATAGTATCTATAAACGGCGTATCTCCGCCATGCGAGCCTATGAGTATGACCGTTAGGTCAAGCGACCTTTATTCCGATTCAACAAAAAGATCGGCGGAAACAGGAAAGCTCCTGCCTTACCTTATCCGCAAGGACATTGTTACTATTGAGCTTGAATATCTTCTTTCGGAATCGCAAACGGCTGAATTCGAGGAGCTTATCAGCAGTTTACCTCTCAGCGTTGAATTTTATGACTGCGGCAATCTGAAAAAAACCGATATGTATACTTCCGACCGCACCAAAGAAATGCTCGGAACAGCGGAAAACCGCATATATCGGCTTACATTCAGTCTCATCGAAATATAGGGAGGTGCAATCGTGCTTGAAACATCGCAGGAATACAAAGCCGCCATAGCGTTGAAACAGCAGCAGCACATATTCGGAGAGATAAACACACGAAAGGGCGAAAAAATATATCTGTCCAACGAGGTATTAGTAGGCGACCCGAGCTATACGCGGCAATGCACGTCGGCAGAGGACGAATTCGAGATAGGGCAGATGTATACGGGAACAGCGAATATAATGGTATATCTGCCCGGGAAACGCCGTGAGGATCTTCGGGGAGGTTCGCTGCTATTGGAGTTCAGAGCAGGACAGTCGGAATTTATAACACTGGGTGCATGGACTATAACCGACCCACGCCGTGACGCTTCGGGAAA
>Ga0129308_1002557_pt1 | contig 15037 bp, 11 predicted proteins | sample L827metagenome_FD_94440 | JGI IMG/M metagenome (GOLD analysis project Ga0129308, IMG submission 94440) | Ring-tailed lemur group fecal microbial communities from Wisconsin, USA - L827 metagenome | ecosystem: Host-associated > Mammals > Digestive system > Large intestine > Fecal | place: USA...
AAATGAGTGTCGATCAACGTTCTAGAGCAGGACTTTTTTTAGGCATGCAGTATCCTCAGGAAATCCCAGGAGTTACTAATTCTGACTTTCTGAAAGCAGCAATGAACGCACGCTTGGAAAAGCCTATCTCGCTTTTTAAATTTATCCGTGCTTTGGAAAAAAATATTGAAGAGTTGGAAATGGATGAAAATCTGGCACATCGATATTTAAACGAAGGATTTTCCGGCGGTGAAAAGAAGCGTAATGAAATTTTGCAGATGAAGCTTCTTAATCCTAAATTTGCATTGCTTGATGAAATCGATTCAGGACTGGATGTCGATGCCTTGCGCGTTGTTTCCAAAGCAATCAATTCTATGAAAAGCGAAAACTTTGGATGCCTGATGGTTTCTCATTATGAGCGTCTTTTTGAGTTAGTCAGACCAAGTCATGTGCATGTTCTGGTTAATGGAAAAATCATATTAAGCGGTGGCTATGAAGTGATTGAAAAAATTGATGCTCAGGGTTATGAATGGGTTAAGGATTATGGCGTTGAACTTCCTTTAACGGAAGAAAAACGACCTGTCATTTTAGGAACATGTGCGGCCAATGTTAAAAACAAAAATAATGACTGATCAAAAAGTAATTCTGACAATTGATGAAAATGGGCTTGTCAGCGGAGCAATCCCTGAAACGCTTGCTGTTTGTAATGAACGGCCGTTAAAGATTACAATTAAAGCAGAGGCGGCAGTCAATATGGAAGTCAGAATGAAAAGTCCGATAGATTTAATTTATGTTTTTGAACCGCTTTGTGAAGTAAAACTGATTGAAGTAAGACAGTTTGAAACCGGCGGAACAATGAAGCATCAGATGATTGCAAAAGAGAATAGCAAAATTCTTGCCGTTTTCCTCAAAGAAGGCAATCATTCTGATGAATTGATGATTGAAGAAGAAAATCATCTGGCTAAAGATGCCAATATGGAAGTCAGCTATGGGGAAATTGGTGATGGCAATGTCAGGGCCAATTATACTTATGAGCTTGATGCACCTGGTGCCAGTGCTCATCTTCATCTGGCCGCAATTGCCTGCCAGAAAGATCAGAAAAAATTTCAGGTGACTTTGAATCATCATGCACCTTATACTTATGGTATGATGGAAAACTATGGGGTTAGCCGTCATCAGGCAATGCTTGTTTTTGACGGTGTTGGCCGCATTGATAAAGGGATGCATCAGTCTGAATCTCATCAGACGAGTCGCATCATTGTCTTTGAACAGGGCTGCATTGCCAGAGCTAATCCTTATTTATTCATTGATGATTATGACGTTAAAGCCAGTCATGCTGCCAGCGTTGGCGCAATGAATGAAGAACATTTGTATTATCTGCAAAGCCGGGGACTGACAAAGAAACAGGCGATGCATTTGATTACGCTGGGATACCTGATTCCGGCAATTAATGTATTAAATGATGAAGAACTGGTAGAAAGATTTGAACATATGCTTCTTGGAAAGGTAGGCGAAGCATAATGGATATGTCAATTTATCGCCATGATTTTCCAATGTTAAAGGGGAAAACCATGCAGGGACAGCCACTTGTTTATTTGGATAATGGGGCTACGACATTTAAGCCTCAGCCAGTTATCAATGCTGTGGTTGATTATTTAAGCAGTTATACTGCGAATGCACATCGTGGTGACTATGATTTAAGTGCTGTTGTCGATGAACGTTATGAAACGGCCAGAGCTGATATTGCGAAGTTTATTCATGCCAAGCGCAAGGAAGAAGTTGTTTTTACTTCGGGAACAACGGATTCACTGAATTTAGTGGCAAAAGGATTCGCTAAGACTTATTTACAGGCTGGCGATGAAGTTTTGATTTCTGTTGCCGAACATGCCAGCAATACGTTACCATGGTTTGATCTGGCGCAGGAAATCGGCTGTACTGTTGCTTACATAGATTTAGATGAACATGGCTGCATTACGATGGAAAATGTAAAAAAAGCGGTGAATGAGCATACAAAGATCATCTCGCTTGCCCACGTCACTAATGTCTTGGGACATGTTTTGCCAGTCAGAGAGATCTGTGATTATGCCCACGAACGAAATATTATTGTATGCATTGATGGTGCTCAAAGCGTGCCTCATATGCCTGTTGACGTGCAGAAAATGGATTGCGATTTTCTGGCTTTTTCCGGACATAAAATGTGTGGCCCAACAGGGATTGGCGTACTTTATGGACGCTATGAATTATTAAAGCAGACAAAGCCAACAAGAAGCGGCGGCGGCAACAATGCGCGTTATAATGCCTGTGGTTCGGTAAGCTTGAAAAATCCCCCGGAAAAATTTGAGGCCGGTACACCTAATATTGAAGGTGCGATTGGTTTAGGCGCGGCAGTTAACTATTTAAGTCAGATTGGTATGGACAATATTATGGCGCATGAGATAGAACTCAGACGCTATGCGATTGAAAAGCTCTCACAGATTGATAAAGTTCAGATTTATAATCCGGATGCCAATCTTGGCCCTATTGCCTTTAATATTAAGGGTGTTTTCAGTCAGGATGCTGCCAGTCTGTTTAATAAATATGGTGTTGCGGTTCGTGCCGGACAGCACTGTGCAAAGATTTTAGATGAATATTTACACGTAACCAATACAGTACGTGCTTCTTTGTATTTTTATAATACCAAAGAAGATATAGATAAATTAGCTGAAGTTTGTAAGAAAGGAGATGACTTCCTCGATGCCTTCTTTGAATGATCCAACAATTATGCGGGAAATCATTATGGACCATTATCAGTATCCTCGCCATCATGGTTTGAATACTGATGACAGCGCCTATGAAAGTGTTAATATGAATTCCAGTACCTGCATCGATAATATTGATGTTCAGGCAAAATTTGATGATGAAGTCATTACCGATATACGTTTTGATGGAGAGGCCTGCGCCATCTGTACAGCCAGCACTTCCATCATGACGGAATTATTAAGCGGTAAAACAATCGATGATGCTAAAAAGATCATCGACAATTACATGAATATGATTTATGAGAAAGATTATGACGCCGATCTTTTAGAAGAAGCAATCGCTTTTCAGAATACGCATAAACAAGCTAATCGTATTAAATGTGCGACTTTGGGCTGGAAAGCAATTGAAAAGCTGATTGCCAGAAAGACAGGAGGCGAACAGGATGATGAATGAGTCAAAAGATTTTCCTGTCAATGAAGATTATCAGTATGGCTTCAACGATGGTGATGTCTCGGTATTTAAAACACCTAAAGGCTTAAATGAAGAAATTATCAGAGAGATTTCTCAAATTAAAGGTGAACCGGAATGGATGCTGGAATACCGCTTAAAATCACTGCATTGTTTTTTAGAAAAGCCAATGCCAACCTGGGGTGTTGACCTGAGTGCAATGGATTTTGATGATTATACTTATTATGTTCGTCCAAGTGACAATAAAACTGATAAATGGGAAGAAGTGCCTGAAGCCATCAAAGATACTTTTAATAAGCTGGGCATCCCTGAAGCAGAACAGAAGTTTTTAGCCGGTGCCAGTGCTCAATACGAATCAGAAGTTGTGTATCATAACATGCTTGATGAAGTGAGAGAGAAGGGCGTTATCTTTTTAGATATTGACAGCGGCTTAAAAGAATATCCAGAAATTTTCAGAAAATATTTTGATACCGTTATTCCTTACAATGACAATAAGTTTTCGGCTTTAAATGGTGCAGTTTGGTCAGGAGGATCATTTATCTATGTGCCGCCTGGTGTTAAATTGGAAAAACCATTGCAGTCATATTTCCGAATCAATTCGGAACGAATGGCGCAGTTTGAAAGAACGTTGATTATTGTCGATAAAGGTTCTGATATTCATTATGTTGAAGGATGTACAGCACCTTCCTATTCAAAAGATTCATTACATGCGGGTGTTGTGGAAATTGTTGTTATGGAAGATGCCAAATGTCGTTATACAACAATTCAGAACTGGTCAAAAAATATCTATAACTTAGTTACGCAGCGCGCCCTTGTTCATAAAGGCGGATCAATGGAATGGGTTGACGGTAATATTGGCAGTCTCGCTACGATGAAATATCCGACTTGCATTCTGGCTGGCGAAGGGGCTAAGGGCACATGTATTACAATTGCGGTAGGAGATGATGTTCAGATCATTGACTCCGGCTCAAAAATGATTCATCTGGCACCAAATACATCCAGTCAGATTATTTCCAAATCGGTTTCCCGACGCGGCGGCAAAGTCAATTATCGTGGGATGGTCAGACATAATCCAAAAGCAACAGGGGCTCGCAGTAAGGTGGAATGTGATACCTTAATTCTTGATGAGTTATCGACAAGTGACACAGTTCCTGTAAATGATGTGCGTAATAATGATTCAACGATTGAACATGAGGCTACAGTTTCCAAAGTTTCTGAGGATCAGTTGTTCTATCTGATGAGCAGAGGTCTGACAAAGGAACAGGCGACAGAAATGATTGTCATGGGCTTTATTGAACCATTCTCCCGTGAATTGCCAATGGAATATGCAGTTGAATTAAATCAGCTGTTAAAGCTGGATATGAGCGGCAGCGTTGGCTAATCAGCGGATTCGGCAGCAGTTAAAATTGAAGCGGCAGAAGCTTTGTCTGGAACAATATGAAGCGCTGTCGCTTTTGTGCTATCAGAATCTTCAGAATTGGCCGCTATTCCAACAGGCAAAGCGCATTGGACTCTATTGCAGTACCAATCGCGAGGTCAATACAATGATGATTATCAAAGATTTGATTGCTCAGCAGAAAACAGTGCTGCTGCCTAAAATTATTGGAGAAGGAGAAATGGTTTTCTGTGAAGTTAAAGATTTATCCATGCTTGAAGAAGGCCCTTTTCATATACTTTCGCCTGATGAAAGCTGTCCTGTCAGTGATTTGATTGATTTACTGATCATTCCTTTGACAGGATATGATCAAAATGGCTACCGATTAGGTATGGGCGGAGGCTATTATGACCGTTATTTGACAAGACATCATCTGATAAGCTGTGGTTTGGCTTTTTCTTTCCAAAAATGTACTTTTGATGTTTATCCGCACGATCAAAAAATGAATTATCTCGTTAACGAAAAAGAACGGCTGACTTTTGCATAAGTCAGCTTTTTTTGCATAAAGATTAGAGAGGTGTCAGTATGAAAAAATGGAAAGTATTTGGTTTGTTATTCCTGCTTTTAGGATCGGCTTATTTGAGTTATCAGTATTATTTGACACTTTTGCCAATGATGGATGCTTATGGAGAACTGCAGATCAGACAATTCACCAGTGCGATTATTATTCATGAAAAAAGAACTGTTTTTGCTTCTTCATTAGAGGATGAACTGATTAGTGTTAGCCGAGATGCACAGGGCGGTATAGAGAGTATCGATTATCATCTGATATATGCAAATCAGTTAACGGATGATATGGTGGCCAGAACTGAAACAACCATTAAAGAAGTACAAGCCGGCAATTATCAGGCTAAAGATGCGTCTCGCTATGAAAAGTATCTGGAAAGTATCAGTGAAAGAGAAGGCGTTATTACTACGATTCCCTTAGAATCTCTGATTTCATTTCCCCCTGTTTCTTTTTTACATTGCCGAATTCCCGTGCGTTATCAGGTTGAAAGCAATGTCGTAGGCAAAGTGGTTCCCCGCGTGGAAGCTTATGGCATCAATAATACGATGATAGAAATTATAGTGACAGTTTCTATGCAGCAGAAAATGCTCCTGCCTTTTTTTCATGATATAAAAACTATTGAAATAGAATTTCCTATCGCCATGAAAATTGTTCATGGACAAGTGCCAAATACTTATTTAGGAGGGCAAATAGATGGATGAATTTTTAAAAACATGGTATGGCCTTTATCCCCATTGGCTCGATGCGCATACTTTTGAATGCCAGAATGTTCTCTATTGTATTCAGGAGTGTTACACTGAGAAAAAACAGTTATATCATTTGCTTGCCATAAATCGGCAGATGTTAGCGGCTTTGCATCTGATGGGATATCAGCCCATTAGAAATTTAAATGGAGAGCTGTTAACAGAGGGAAAAATTGTTTTTGCTTTTCAGAATGAAGCCTTTCACTTAGATTATCTATGGGCACAAAATCGTATTGTCTGCGCTCAGGGCAGAACGCTGCTTCAATTAAGAGAAAAATGGATTGAAAAAATTGAATTTGTAAGTCAGCGATATCTTTATGAGGTAGACTGTCATCAGGAACAATATCCTTTCAGAATGGCTTTGATCCAATATCATGTCGGTCTAGCTAAAAGTGCAGTCACTGTGCTAAATGATTTGATTTACGATTATCCTTCACCGTTGCCATTAAGTCAGCTTTGCCATCGCCGAATTATCAAACTGGACAGTGCTTGTTGTATGAATCCTCTTAATTTTGTCATTGATCATCCCGCTCGGGATCTTTGTGAAATATATACACAGCAGCTGGTTGACTTTGATGTAGTTAAGGAATGCTTTGAGAATTTTCATTATACCGCTCAGGAGATGCATTATTTCTTTGCAAGATTACTTTTTCCATCATGGTTTTTTGACGTTATTGAAGAAGATTACTTCCATCCAAAACAGGATAATCCTCAGGATACTTTTTTTATAACCAAACATCACTTCTTTTTGCAGGCCTTAAAAGAGGCTTATGCTTATATTTCTCAAAGCGTTAACCTAAAACCTTTGGAGTGGTAATTTTTAAATGAATATGGTATATTATTGCTTGAGGTGAAAATAATGAGCTGGTTAGAACAATTAAATGAGCCATCCACTCGACGTCAAACATTGCTTTTTCTGCGCGACAGTGAAAGTCAGAATGAGATGATGACTTTATTGAAGGAAAATGAAGCCTATTTTATAAATTTGTTGGAAGATGAAGATCCCAAGGTTAGAAAACTCTGTGCTGAATTAATGGCCAAAAGCGGTCACAAGATTTATCGTAATGCCATTTTAGCGCTTTATCAGAAAGAAAAACAGCGGATGATTCTTCCCTCACTGGTACGTTCATTGGGATATTTTGATCTTTCTGATATTTTGGAAACGTTAGAAAAACGAGAAAAGCAGCTGCAAGATGAATTGGATGGGGAAATGCGCAAACATGCGAAGGAAGAATTAAGGATGCTCCGACAGATACTCAAGCCTTATCGGGAATTGCCTAAACATGTATTTACTGGATTCAAAAAGCCTGTATCCATGATTCTGACAATTGCCAATGGTCATCAGGAAGCATTGATGGATGAACTGGCATGGTTAGAAACCAAAAAGGTCAGTCTGGGTGTTCAGGTGAAAACAAATGATTTTGATCGTCTGTTTGAAAACCATCTTTTCTCTGCTATTTATTTTCCAATTTGCAAAACAGAGACATCAGACCCAAAGGATGTTTGCAGCCAGCCTGTGATTGATAAAATTCTTAAGTTTTTAAACCAATGTCATCAAGGAGATTTTGCTTATCGAATCCGTGTTGATCATGAGGATCCGCAAATGGCTAAAAAAATTGCAGAGATGCTGGAAATGAAAAGCCGGCAGCTTTTAGAAAATCATCCTAACGATTATGAGATTGAAATTCGTCTAAGAACAAATAAAAGCGGGCAGGGGCTTGTTTATCTAAAGCTTCTGACAATCAAAGATGAACGTTTTAGCTACCGTAAAAAAATTTCGGCATCATCACTGGCCGGTCATACCGCTGCTTTAATCACGCATTATCTTCAGGATTATGTACAGCCAGAAGGACAGGTCATAGATCCCCTCTGTAATGATGGCACACTGCTGATTGAAAGATGTTATGCTGCTCATCCGCATTTTGTTATGGCTTTAGATATGCATCATGAATTGCTGGATATGGCCAAATATAATGCGAATGAGGCCGGTGTAGATATTCGCTTTGTCCAAAGAGATATCAAATCTTTTACGCACAGACGTCGTTTTGATGAGCTTTTGACAAAGCTGCCGGCAATGGTTCGTAAAGATGAAAAGGAAACTGTAGAGAGACTTTATCAAAAAGTCTTTGACAGAATTCCTGAGTTAGTAGGGGATAGAGGAATAGCGGCAATTTATACCTCTGAAAATAAACTGATCCAGAAGCTTTATCAGCGTCATCGTCAGTATTTAGAGCTCCAGGATAAAATTGGAATCATTGGCAATGAATGCCTTTATATTTATCGGGTTTGGGATCCGGCCAGTCATTAGCATGCTTTGATTCAGGACAATCAATGATAAAATATTTTACCAGGAATGACCATCGAGTCATTCTTTTTTTATTATTTCATCACATAATCAAACAAAATATATTTACTTATGTGTGAAAATGTGGTTTAATAATGATAGAAAATGTGAATGCAATATATAAAGGAGGGAATATTATTATGTCAGTTATTCAAGTTAAAAATGCTTGCAAAACTTATGGAAGTAAGGATGAGCTGAAAGTAGAAGCTTTGAAATCGGCAACCTTTTCAGTAGAAAAGGGTGAATTTGTCTGTATCATTGGAACCTCCGGCAGCGGTAAGTCGACACTTCTGCATTTGCTGGCTGGTGTTGACCAGGCAACATCAGGATCTATCATCGTAAATAACAAAGATGTAACCAAATTAAGTCAGGAAGAGCTTTCGGTTTTTAGAAGAACCGAAGTCGGTATTATTTATCAGTTCTTCAATTTAGTCCCAGTACTGACTGCTCGGGAAAATATTGAATTGCCGCTGATGCTCTCCGATCAGCCGGTGCCAAAGGATTATTTTGAAGAAATTGTTCAAATGCTTGATATAGAAGATCGTTTAGATTTTTACCCAAGTAAACTTTCCGGCGGTGAGCAGCAGCGTGTCGCCATTGCCAGAGCACTGATTCATCGTCCAAGTATCCTATTAGCGGATGAACCTACAGGAAATTTGAACAGTCAGCTGGCGAAGGAAATTATGGAATTTCTGGTGCTGGCATGTAAGAAATTTAATCAGACGATAATTATGATTACGCATGATTTAAAACTCGCTCAGTATGCAGATCGAATCATTGAAATTCAGGATGGCGAGCTCATTGAAGATCATAAAAAGCATAAACATCCGCCAAAAAATGAGCAGCCAAAGCAAACAGCTTCCCGAAAAACGGAAGGACTGAATCCTAAAAGCGGAAATTATATTATTGATGAAACCCGCTGGATGATGGCTATGAAAGATCTGTATCAAAAAGATTTGAATGCCCAAACTAACAGCGAAAAAAGTCCGCTCACAAAAGAAGCTGCCTATTATTTTAAAATGTTTAAAGAAAGCATTGCCGCTTTTAAAGAGGATCATTTGTTAATTTTTATTAATCTTGACAAAGAAAAAGCAACACAGGTTTTCAGACGCAAAGAAGATTTGCTGGCCTTTATCGATGGCTTAGATAAAAAGCAAATGATGACTTTAAAAAGGAAAAATCAGTTATTGTCTTATTTAGCAGGTGATTAACATGAAGGCAAGCAGTTATATCAGAAAACTTGCATGGATTAATATTTTGAAGAAAAAGCAGCGCACAAGATTAAGTCTTACTGCAGTCTGTTTAAGCACAGCCATTATTTTTACTTCATTGATTTTGTTTAAGAATGTCCGGGATTTTTCAAGTAAAACTGACTATAACGATGTCGGAGATTACCATTATGCATTTTATACATCTGAAGAAGTCAAACTGATTGGATCTTATGACTATTCTTTAGATCATGATACTGGCTATTATGGCAATTATCAGAACAAAGCTTTTAATTTACGTGTTCTGACATTGAATTACAGTGAAAAACCGGCCCTGCCTTTTATTCTGTCTAATGGCAATTATCCGGAAAATGAGGATGAAATTCTTGTGAGTGACAGCTGGCATCTGAGTGTCGGCGATACAGTTGATTTAGATTTGGCTAAGACCAGCGAGAAAAACGAAGATGATTCTTTTTATCATTTTCTTGCTCAAGAAGATAATGCCAGGACCTCCAGCCGGACATTTAAAGTTTCAGGAATTTATCATGAAAACGAAGTATTTCAGTCATTGACAAATCAAACCAGTCTTTGTTATACGGTGCTGCCGACATTGAATGGCTCAGTTTTCTATATTAGGGATAAACAAATTCAGTCTGAGAATTCTTTAGGACGACTGGGAGATAAATTACAGATTGAAAAACAACAGATTTATTCTAATTCTGATGTTATCAGTGCAGATGTTGTTAAAAGCTATTTGCAGGATACAACTATGCTATTGATTATCTTCATGATTATTTTGCTTGTCAGTATTACGATGTCTTTGATTTCAGTGCATAATGTGGTTATCATCAGTGATAAATCCAGAAGAAAAGAATTAGGTCTTTTAAAATCTATTGGTGCTTCGCCGATAGACATTGAGCAGCTGTTAAAGATTGAATTAGTCAGTATTGGTATCATAGGTGCCGTGTTGGGCATTATTTTAGGCGCAGCGACATCCTATGCAATTTTAAATGCTTTTATTGATCGCTTGTATATTTCGTTTGATTCTGCAATGATTCTTGATCCGGTAATTATTTTTGTATCATTGATGAGCGGTATTTGTTTAATGTATGTTTCTGGAATGAAAGCTTATCATCAGTATATTGGTTCAACGGCAATCAGCGATTTAAAAGAGAACTCTTATGAATATCCTGAACCGATGGACAAAAAGGATGAAGTTATTGAAACCGGCTTTGCCTGGAAAATGTTTATTATTTATAATGGACGAATGAAGCATCAAACGCGCAATATATTGTACTCGTTTATCTTACTTTTAGTGACAACGGTTTTGTTTGTCAGTGTAGCTTTGTCCAATAAAATTTATAATAATCGCTTTTCATCTAAAAATTATGATTTTGAGGTCACAAATCAGAATAAACCATTGGAATTAGAAAGAAAACTGATTACTACAGACCCTGAAGTAAGCCGATTAATTTATCAGGAGGTTGACCAGGGACAGTTTGACATTATTTCAATTTATGCCCAGAGAATGCTTTCAAATGGCTTTCGAACACGGATTGATGCTTATGATGCGTATGTGCTTGAAAGTTATATACGTCATCCGGATATCCCATATGTTGATGGATATGACGCTAATCATGAGCGCTGGGTTAATGTTTACAATTATGCGACAGCTCTCGATGCAGTCCAGCTAAAAGAATTGGAACCCTATATTGTGGACGGATCATTTGATAATTTTGGTGTTATTGCTGTATTTAATGCTTCTGAAAGAATGGGTGCTCAATTTTGTTCCGGATTCAAAGTAGGAACAGAGGTAGCCAGTGAACAATTATTGGATAAGGAAATTAAATTATCCAGTAAATATCTGTCGCCTCAAGAAATCAGTGCCGTTGTTCATGTTCCGGAGTCTGTTTTAAATCAGCTGCATATGGATTATCGTGATTATCCGCGCGTGCTGGCTTACAGTCTGGAAAGCTTAGGGATTGGCATCGGTATTTCTGAAAGAATAACCATAGATTTAAAGAATCCCTCGGCAGCGATGGACCTGCAGGATACTGTAGATCATATTTTATATGAAACAGGTCACAGTCATGATTATTTTTATACGAACATTGTATTGGAAAAAGAGACCAGCCGTTTTGCTGTCTTTATGATAGAGGTATTGTTATACCCGCTGTTTCTGATGCTGTTTATCGTTTCTTTAATGAATATTCATAATGTTTTTATGGGCAATGTGCATCTCAAACGCAACGATATCAGTATTATGAAATCAGTAGGAATGACAAACCGTCAATTAAGAAAACTGTTTGGCTTTGAATATATTGAAGGTTATTTCAATGCCTCTGTATGTACAATGCTTATCTTTATTCCGTTTTCTATATTGTCGTCTCAAATTTCATTTGCTTCATCTTTGGATATAGGTACTAATATGATAGGAACATTGTTTGTCGCATTGATGTTTTTAGGCATTATTCTTGTGATTCCATTAGTCATCATGTCTTTACATCACGTGCAAAGAATCCTGCCAATAGAAAATCTGAAAGATGTTGATTAAAAGAGGGGAGGGAAATAATCAATGAAACCAAGCAAATATATTAAAAAACTCGCAAGAATCAATGTCATTAAAAAAAGACAGCGCACAAGATTAAGTATTATAGCTATTTGTTTAAGTACAGCTATTATTTTTACTTCATTGATTTTGTTTAAAAATATCTGGCACTTTTCCAGCCGGACAGATTACAATGATATAGGAAATTATCATTATGCTGTTTTTCAGACGCAAGAAATTTCTCTGAGTAGTAATTACAGCTATACGAAAGACAGTGATACTGGCTATTATGGCTTATATCAGACAATGCCTTTTAATCTTCGAGTATTGACAATCAATGATGAAAATGTGATGCCTTTCTTCCTTGCAGAGGGCAGATATCCGGAAACTGAAACCGAATTATTAGTCAGTGATGCCTGGCCGGCAAAAGTAGGGGACAGCATTGCTATAGATATGTGGAAGAGTGATCAGCTGAATGAAAGTGAATCGCTTTATACATTTGCAGAAATGTCCGAAAACACAACATCAAATGTTTTTAAAGTTGTGGGCATATATCATGTCAATGATTCATTTGCATCGCTAAGTCCTGACATGGACCTATGTTATACCATAATGCCCTCGACAAATCAGGCAGTATATTTTATCAAGGATGCCCAGATACAGCTGACTGATTCCGCCAGCCGTTTAGCAAGCAAACTTAGTGTTGATTTACAGTCTGTGCATCTGAATCAGGAAGTATTGAGAACAGATACAATTAAAATATATTTACAGGATACTGCAATGATTCTCTTAATTTTTGTGGCTATTCTTTTGATTGGTATTATGATGTCCATGATTTCCGTTCATAACGTTGTGATTATCAGTGATAAATCAAGAAAGAAGGAACTGGGCTTATTAAAGTCTGTTGGCGCTTCGCCAAACGATATAAAACTGTTGCTGCAGCTTGAGCTGACAGCTTTAGGACTGATGGGAGCTTTATTAGGCATTGTTTTGGGAACAGCCATTTCTTATGCCATTTTAAATTCGTTTATCGACAGGATTTATATGTCTTTTCAGTGGCAGATGATCTTAGATCCATTTCTCATTCTTATTTCCTTGATTGGCGGCATCCTTTTAATGTACTTTTCCGGTATGCAGGCATATCGAAAATATATTTTCTCTACGGTCATTAGTGATTTGAAAGACGATGCCTATGAATATCCTGAACCTGTTGGCAAAAAAGAGGATGTCATTGATACGAGTTTTTCATGGAAAATGTTTATTATCTATAATGGACGAATGAAAAATCAGACTAAGAATATTAAACGTTCCTTCATTTTGCTGCTGGTTACTTGCGTTTTGTTTATGACTGTAGTTCTCTCAAATCTGGTTTATAATAACCGCTATAAAGATAAAGATTATGATTTTGAAATTACTAATATTTCACCTGAAGTTAACCTGGAAAGAATGATCGTTTTTGCGGATCCTGGTTTTGCTGATGCTCTATATGATAAAATTGCTCAAAGTGATTTAATATTAAGCTCATTTTATGCCGAAAGAACATTACCCTATCGAGTGCTTGTCAGCGGTGAATCTTTTCCGCTTGAAACTTTTTTAAGTTATCAGGCAGGCACAAACTTATTTATGGGAGTTTATGACACTGATGCTGATGACAATTTATGGGCAGGCGTTTATCATTATCCCATGTGTTTTGACAATGTTCAGTTAGCAGAACTTGAACCATATCTTACAGCTGGATCTTTGAAAGACTTGACTTATAATGATGTTGTTGCTGTATATAGTGCATCGGATGAATATGGTGCTGATTTCTGTGCTGATATTAAAGTAGGAGACAGAATTGCTTATGATGATCCTTTAGACTTAGCTTCTTTATACCAAAAATCTTTTATGCCATTTTATGTTGCTGCTATTGTTGTTTTGCCTGACGAGGCATATCAAACGATGATGCACTTTAATTATAAAGATTATCCAAGAGTGATGGGCAGCAGCTTATCAGCCTTTGATAAGAGCAGAATTTCTGAAAGCTATAAGTTTAAACTGGAGAATGCAGCTGTAGCAGTAAAACTTCAGGATCTGGTTGATGAAGTATTAACTGAAGGCGACTATACGGATAAGTATTTTTATAACAATATTGTTTTGATTGAAGAAACAAATCGTTTTGCAACTTTTATGCTGGAAGCTTTGTTTTATCCATTATTTTTGATGCTGTTTATTGTATCTCTAATGAATATCCATAATGTTTTTATGGGAAATGTACATATTAAGCGGAGTGATATCAGTATTATGAAGTCGGTAGGTATGACAAACAAGCAGCTGCGAAAAATGTTTGCTTTTGAGTATATAGAAGGCTATTTCAATGCTTACCTTTATTCTTTGTTAATTTTTATTCCAATTGCCATGCTCGATGAACAAATAGCAGTTGATTCATTCCTTGATTTTGGAAGCAATGTAATTGGTACATTATTTATATCTCTGATTCTTGGCATTGTTCTTATATTGCCATTAGTCTACATTTCTTTATACAATGTTCAAAAGATTTTGCCAATAGAAAATCTGAAAGATGTTGACTAAAAGCAGATAGAGCAGCAGTCATTAAATAATTGATCCTCTGTATGGCAATAACCATATAGAGGATTTTTATTCAAGCTATCTTGATGATTAACTGTGATTGCACAATAAAAAAAGAAAAAATACATAATACATAAGGAATATAGAAAAGCTGTTGCTTAATGATTCTGTGCTTAGCAGCTGCCTGATCTTTATGCTCAGTCCTAAGCAAAATGCATGTTTTGGCTGGATTGTCTAACTATGACTAAAAGAAGTGTTTAACACTTATTTTTATCTCTTAATGCATAATACTGAATCTGTCTTATTTTTTCCATTTCAGGCATCTATTATTTGCTATTTTTTTAAAAAAAGTGTTGACGATAGGCAGAGAGGTGTGCTATTATATATGAGCGTTGAACGGGGAGGCTTAGCTCAGTTGGGAGAGCGTCTGCCTTACAAGCAGAGGGTCAGCGGTTCGAGCCCGTTAGCCTCCACCATTAAGAAGTTCAAAAGCATGC
>Ga0129308_1002559_pt1 | contig 15007 bp, 12 predicted proteins | sample L827metagenome_FD_94440 | JGI IMG/M metagenome (GOLD analysis project Ga0129308, IMG submission 94440) | Ring-tailed lemur group fecal microbial communities from Wisconsin, USA - L827 metagenome | ecosystem: Host-associated > Mammals > Digestive system > Large intestine > Fecal | place: USA...
TCGGCATCAATTAAAACAGGAACTTTTGATACAGACAAAATATCTGCCAACTCTTTCGCTGTTTGCTCATTCAATCCTTTGCCGCAGCCAAATAAAACAGCCGAAGCATCTTTTAAATAATCAGAAATCGGTTGGTTATCCAAAGTGCGAACTACTTCTGGGAAAGCATTTGTTACATGCAAAGCAGCTTCCTTAGAAGAAATAACTTTAACAATACCTGCACCTGTATAAAGTGCTGCACCACAGCTTAATACAGCAGCACCGGGATATTGATCAGAACCAACAAAACATGCCAGCTGACCATAAACACCTTTATAGCCATCGAATCTTCTTGGTTTTAACATTTTTTCAATCAGCTCAGGCTCAAGTAAACGAGCAAAGCCAGCCATATTTAGAAATTCAGGATCATATCCTAAGTCTTCTATATGAACCTCTCCCGTATACAACTTTGAAGCAGGGTTCAAAAATCCAAGTTTTCCGGCAACAAAACTAACAGTCAAATGTGCCTTGACTGCTTCTGTATAAGCAATGCCATTATCTGCATTCATTCCTGAAGGGACATCAATTGACAGCACCGGTGCATTCTGCTGGCCATTAATATAGTGAATGACCATTTTTTCTACACCAGACGGTGCCCCATTTAATCCTGTTCCAAAAATAGCATCTATAATGACGCTGGCCGAACTGATTTTATCTTCAAATTTTTTTCGGCTAAAATCCATGGCTTCTGTCAAATAAAACACAGGAACCCCCAATGCCAGGGCTTTTTCCAGATAGAAAACTGCGCCGGGAGAAAGGGCACTTTTTTCGGTCATTAAAAATACTGTAACGTCCTGATTCATATTTTTTAAAAGACAGGAAAGCGCAATACCGTCCGCTCCATTATTGCCTCTGCCGGATAAGATGACAACATGTTCTTCTCTAGCCACATATGGATAAAGTGTTTGCGCTGCTTTTAATATCATTTTTTCAATAGATTGTCCGCCTTCTTTGATGACGCATGCATCGTAACGTGAAAATTGTTTCGCTGTTGCCACCAGCATTTTTATCACTCCTCCATAATTTAATTCATTATAACATGTTTTTGAATATATTCACAGATTTTTATCTGAAAGTACATTTATATTAATAAAAAAACCCGGTATAACCGAGTTTTTCTTCGACTAATAGAAACGTCCGCCAGCTAAGAATGATGACTGCCAGAAAGAATTTAAAGCTACCAGCTGAACACCAGTCTCAGGTGTACCAGCATGAACCATCATGCCATTACCAACATAAATACCTACGTGTGAACACCATTCACCATACATATTGAAATAAATCAAATCGCCTGGTTCGAGATCACTCATACTGTAGATTAATGTACTAGCAGCATACTGTGGCTGAACAGTACGTGGAATAGACTTTCCTGCCTGTGCGTATGCCCATTGTGCAAGACCAGAACAGTCAAATGCATCTGGACCAGTGGCACCCCATACATATGGACAACCAACTTTGCTTAATACTAACTCTACAACACGATTACCAACCAAAGTTGTAGGATCATATACAGTCACATTAAAGGTTGCTTTTGAAACATTGCCGGCATTATCTGTTGCTGTAACAGTAACCGTCTTATCGCCCTCTGTAGAAATATCTAATGTTGCAGAACTGAAAGTTACCCGACTGTTAATATCTGAATCATAATTATCAGTTACTGAAACATAATCTGCAACATTCAATGGTGTATCGCTCATTCCAACAGAGAAGTTGTTTTTTGAGAAAGAAATAGTAGGTGCTTCAGTATCTGCTACCTGCAGTTTCAGTTCTTTTTCAGTTTTGTTTCCTGAGCTGTCTTCAACAGTTAACTTTAATGTTGAAGTAGCGCCCATTACGCTTGTATTTGGTGCAGATCCTTCAACAGTAATCTTATCTGTTAAATTACCTTCATATTCATCAATTGCTTTAGCAAATTCTGTCAAATCAAATGATGAGCCATAATTGATTTTAGCGTTACCGTCATCTTTCAATTCTAATTCAGGTGCAACGTCATCAATAATATAAACAGGAATTGATTGTGTTGCAACATTTCCAGCATCATCAGCTACGTTAACTGTGATGAATTGTGGACCTAATTTAGATGTATCTAAGTCATTTTCTTTATTGATAAAGGCAGTTACATCACCATTATCACCAGAATTAACGTTATCATCAATTGCAGTTATATAATTACGAATATCATTATCCGAATTATATCTTAATTTAAGAACATTACCATCAGAAGAAAAGCCCTCTCCAGATTCTTTCAAAGAGATTACAGGTGCTTTTTTATCTTTAACGATAACTGTAACATCTTTCTTAGATTCGTTATTGAAAGAATCATAAGCAGTCACTGGTACAACATAAGTACCCTCTTTAGTCATGTCATAAGCAGCTTGGTCAACAGTTACAGTAATAGCCGAACGGTCATCCTGATTGTCCACAGCCTTGATCATGCTAGGATCAATTTCCTGATTTATTTCTAATTCTAAAGTATCTGTCAGAATTTCTGGCGCTTCAGTATCTAAAGCAGCATAACCAACTAACATAAATGAAGAAACGCAAACCATAGGCATAAACATTGCTTTACGTTTTCCTAACCCTTCAAGCACTGTGGATTTGATCTGTACATTTACATCATCGCTCAATCCAATTGCCTCCTTTCATTCCATACACCCATATTTATTATAAACGTGTTTTGTTAAAAAGTCTACCCATTTATAGCATTTTTCCTTAAAAGTTTCTCTTTATCGCTACTTCATCTGTGTCGGATTTTAACAAAAAGATCTTATTTTAGGATTTTTTAGCAAAAATAATCATCAAAAATGCAAACTATTTGTGAAAATACAAAAGTACAGGATAAAGAATTCGCAACTTATTTTTTTAGAAAAAAGCGAATTTTATTTTAGGTTAAAATTTGATTCTAGGTGTTGCTTTTTCCTCTTCACTAATCTCAAGATATTCAGCACTATTGAAGTGAAACAGATTTGCAATAACAGATTTAGGAAAAGCCTGGCGATAACGATTATATGCATATACACTGTCATTAAAGAACTGACGATATTTAGCTATCTTATTCTCTAAAGCTGATATTTGATTTTGTAAATCAATATAGCTGGTATTGGCTTTTAACTCTGGATAAGCTTCTGTCAAAGAAAACAGTCGGCCCAGTGTTTGCGAAATTTCTGTATTAGCCTTCATTGCTTCCTCCTGATTAGGAGCAGCTATAAAACGATTTCTTGCGTTAATTACATTTTCTAAAGTATCTTTTTCATAATTTCCTGCAGCTTTGACCGTTTCAACTAAATTAGGAATCAAGTCAGCCCTCTGCTTTAAAATGACATCTACCTGTGACCAGGAGACGTTTACTCTTTCATTCATAGAAATTAAGGTATTGTATACTTTGATAAAATAAATCAATACGACAGCAACAATTACAATCAAACCGATAAAAAAATACATTGAAATACCTCCTTTTTTTATTCAATCCATCCGTGCTTTAAACAGGCCCGATAAAGTCCATCTTCATGAATATCACTGGCAATGTACTTTGCATGTGTTTTAGCTTCATCACTGCCATTGCCCATGCAAACGGAAAAACCACATAAATCAAACATCGTCATATCATTAATGTCATCGCCAAAGCAAATGCAGTCGCCTGCCTTTAACCCGTGTTTTTTCATTATGAAGCGAATACCTTCATCTTTATGGCGATGTTCAACAACACAGAGCTTCTCTCTAAGCCAGTGATGTTCAAGTTTTTGAATAATCAATGCCTTTTCCAACACCTCACGGTCTTGCCAAATATACATTTTAAACAATGGACCTAAATGTTCTGGATTCAACTGTTTTTTTACAGAACATAAGATTGTCTCATCTAAGTCAAAGGCTTTGGAAAAAACATCTGACTTGCTATGAATAGCAAATTCATTAGAATAGCCAACAGGAACACCAAGGCTTTCGATTTCATGGATGTCTTGGACAGACATAGGATTTTGATAAACAATCTTCCCGTTTTCAAAAACTACCCTTCCCCCATCGCTGATTACATTGTCTATGCCTAAGATACGTCCCATATTTCTTGCACTGTATAAACCTCTTCCAGTAGCAATGTAGAGATGATGTCCTGTCTCTTTCAGCTTTTGAATTGCCAGGAATGCGGATGCAGGAATTGTATAATCGTCTCTGGTTCTAAGCGTACCGTCAATATCAAAGAAAAAATACTTCTGTTCCATCTTACTGCCTCCTTGGTTCTTCAAGAACTTCTTTGCCTGATGATATTATTTTATCATATTCTATATAAAAATACCAGTAAAACAAAACAGGAGACCGAAGTCCCCTATTCTACACTTTTTAATGAGCTAACCATATCGACACGTCTCAGTACTCTGCGCATAAATCGGTTGATCATTGAGGTAAAGAGCATTGTCAGTAACCCTGAATAAAGGAAACTGACTGGACGAATTGTTCTGACGAACATGACATAATCGACCTCTACCGTTGTCATAATAAAATGATGCAGGAAAATACCCAGAAACATGCCTATAAAGGCCCCAAGAATACTTAATAATATATTTTCTCTGAAAACATAATCATTTACTTCATATTCGCGGAATCCCAAAACTTTAATAGTTGCAATTTCTGTAAGTCTTTCATTAATGTTGATATTCGTTAAATTATACAAAACAACAAAGGCTAATAATCCAGCGGATATAATTAATACCCAGACAACGATATTAACACTATCCATCTGTTTAATAATTGTACCGCCAATAGAATCTGTAAAAGTCACCGAACTGATATCCTCTTTTTCCATTAACGTCTTGCCTAACTGATTTTCAATCTCATCACTGACCTCATCAAGATTAAAATAAGCTGTATTAATCTGATATTCTGTATCAAAAATCTTTTCATAGGCGCTGCTGGACATATATACAAAATGCTGAATATAATTCTCGGCAATGCCACTAACCACAAATTCGTAAGTCTGATCCTGGTATGTCAGATTCATTGTATCCCCTACATCAACATCCAGCATTTCTGCCAGCTTTTGCGTAATAATGGCACCATCTTCAGGAATTTCCATGCTTTCTTTGGTCTTATAGTCCTTTACAACAAAATAATTATCAAACCGCTTTAAAGCAGATGGAACAACAAGATTGGTTTCTACATTTTTATCCGTATTACTAGATGTTCTTACTGTTTCCTGCTTACCCAGAAGCACTTCACTCACATGATTTTCATTTTTTAACTCATCTCGAAGTTTTTCACTGTCATCAATGGCATGTTCATCTGTGTAATGGACAGCACAATCATAAAGCCAGATTTCATCAAACTGCCTGCTAGTCATATCTGTCAGAGAGTATTTAACGCCAAAGCCAGTCATCATCAGTGCTGTACATCCGGCAATGCCAATAATACTCATCAAAAAACGCTTTTTATATCTGAACATATTGCGCAGCGTCACTTTCTGATTAAAGTTTAAATGCTGCCAAAGCCAAGGAATTCTTTCCAGTACAATTCTTTTGCCTAATTTAGGTGCCTTTGGCCTCATTAGAATGGCTGGCATTTTCATTAATTCACGGGCTGATGCCGCAATCGTTGCTACTAAGGTAACAATAACAGCAATAACAATAGCTTTAATAAATATAACATTATCCAGACAATAAATCATACCTACGGGAACATCGTACATCATCAGGGAGTATAAGCCATAGATAATTGCCGGGAAAAGATAGGATCCAAAGAAAATACCCAATATTGAACCAATTAAAGTCGCAAACAAAGCATAACTGATATACTGCATCATAACCAAGGCCCGGCTATAGCCCAAGGCTCTTAAAGTTCCGCTTTGCGAGCGCTGCTCTTCGACCATTCGTGTCATCGTTGTCAAACTGACAAGTGCAGCTACCAGGAAGAATATCAGCGGGAATAACTGAGCGATTGCCCCGATACGATCAGAATCACTTTTAAATGATACAATGCCTTCATTCATATTCTGATCTAAAAGATAGTATTCCGGCTGAGGAATAGAATCAATCTGAGCCTGCGCTTCATCCAGTTGAACTTTTGCCTGATCAAGTTCTTCTTTAGCCTGGTCCAACTGCTCCTGAGCTTCCTGCTTTTCTAAGGTCAGCGTCTGCTCACCGATATCCAGTTCCAATTCTGCCTTGTCAAGGGTAAGTTTGCCAGCTTCAAGCTGCATAAGTCCATCCGCCAGCGAACTCAATTCCTGAAGCGAATGCTGCATATCATCAATATTGCCATTTAAATCATCAATTAATTTTTTGATATCTTCAACCCCTTCGATGGTGCTAGGCAATTCTGTTTCAGGAGGCGTTATTTCAGGATCGTCGGGAATCGTAATATCAGGAATTTCCGGTGTTTCTGTCTGCGTCTGATCTAATTTCTCTTTTAAACCATTCAATTGCCCCTGCAATGACTCAAGCTGCTCTTCCAATCCGCTGATCTGGCTGGTAACATCAATATCAGTAAACTGACTTTGAGCATCTAAAAGTGTTCTTCTTGCCTCAAGCACCTGCATACGGCCTTCAACTAATGCAATTTCTGCCTGTTTGGTTTCAATATCAAACTGAGCTTTACCCTTTTCATATTCCGCAAGTCCTTCTTCATATGCCTTTAATGGTTCTTCCAGCAAAGCTTTTTTATCGGCAATCAGAGATTCATAGCGGCTAGTTAAGCGACTGCTGATCACATCTTCAATATCCGATTCAACATCATTTAACAAATCATCATAAGCATCGCTGTAAATATCAAGATCTCTGGCCCCAATGACTTCAATACATAGTTCGTTATAAAAAGCATCGCTGTCTAACAATGTTACTAGGTCTTTATTTCGGGCAAAAGCTTCTGCATCCTTTTCACCAATTAAAATAAAAGCTTCTGCGGTACCACTGCCGTACTGATTAGTTCCGCGTTTATAATACAAAAGATAGCGAGGATCTTTAACAAAACCAACAATCTTAAATGCTTTGCTGGTGTTATCGTTTTTTAAATATATGGTATCGCCGATTTCAACACCGCCTGTTAAGTGATACTGCTGATCTACAACACATTCTCCCTCAGCTTCCACTAATTTTCCTTCAACCAGGTATGGTGTATTAAAAAGTTCAGACTGTGAATAAACAGTCACTCCTTCCTGAACTTCTCCATAACTCATTAAAGCATCAAAAAAGTAGGTTCCTTCGACATTTCCAACACCATCTATTTTTTTAATCGCTGCGATATCTTCAGCTGTTACGCCATAGGTGGGAATCAGTGTCAGATCAGCGTATTGCTGCTGATCAAGATAAGCGTCTGTTGCTGTGTTCATGACTTTAGGCGTAATTCTTAATCCAGCAAAAAAGGCTGTACCAATAAAAGTAATTAAAAGAACGGATAAAAAACGAGAGCGGGTTTTAAAAATCATACGGCGCTGTAATTTTAAATATGTTTTAAGACTCTTCATATTACCACTCTATCTCCTCAATAGGTGTTGGATGAGGGTTTAACCGCATATCATCCACTTTACCATTTTTCAAATGAATGACACGATCAGCCATTGGCGCAAGTGCAGAGTTATGTGTAATAACAACAACTGTCATAGCGTATTCTTCGCACATCTGCCTGAGCAATTTAAGAATTGCCTTGCCGGTTAAATAATCCAAGGCACCTGTTGGTTCATCACATAAAAGAAGTTTTGGATTTTTAGCAATGGCTCTGGCAATGGCAACACGCTGCTGCTCGCCACCGGACAATTGAGCGGGAAAGTTATCCATACGGTCCTGCAGCTGCACACTGTGCAAAACAGTCTGTGGATTTAAAGGATTTTTGCAGATCTGACTGGCCAGTTCCACATTTTCCAATGCTGTCAGATTCTGAATCAAGTTATAAAACTGAAAGACAAACCCAATATCATCACGCCGATATTCAGTTAACTGTTTTTCATTAAACCCATCAACACGTTTGCCGTCAACAATGACCTGACCGCTGGTTGGTGTATCCATTCCCCCAAGAATATTTAAAATCGTCGTTTTTCCTGCACCTGAAGGTCCAACGATAACAACAAATTCTGATTTTCCTATTTCAAAATTAACGCCATCCGAAGCATTGATTGTCACTTCACCCATTGTATAAGATTTTACAACATTTTTCATTTCGATAAAAGCACTCATTTTTTTCACCTCGTCTGTCTAGTATTATACCATTAATTTTATGTATTTGAAATGAACTCGATATAAATTTGTGCTATAATTGATGTCAGGAGGAAACATTTATGAAAGAAATATTAGTTGTTAGTGACTCTCATCATCATAACGAAATCCTGAATCAGATTTTCAAAGCACATCCGCAGATTGATACCTGTATTCATTGCGGTGATCTTCAGGATAGTCTCAGTCAATTAAATATTGAACATTTAAAAATTGTTGCCGGCAATAATGATTTTGAAAAAATGGATCGGGAAGCTGTCTTTGAGATAGAAAACTATCGTTTTTACCTGGCGCATGGCCATTATCATCATATTGAATCAGGCACTTCTTTATTAGAAAAATCGGCAAAAGAACAAAATGCGAATATAATTTGTTTTGGACATACCCACGATCCGCTTTTTTATAAAAAAGATGGCATTTACTTTTTAAACCCCGGCAGTGTTGCATTTCCCAGAGGCGGTAAAGTTTTTGTACCGACCTATGCCATTCTTACTTTGGATAATGCTATTCAATGCCATTTTTATCATGCCAAAACACATGAAAACGTTGATGAAAAAGTTTTTGGGTCACCAAAGAAAAAAGAAAAAAAATCTTTTTTTGACCGCTTCAAAAAAAGATCCTGAGGTTTTAAAAAAAGTGAGCAATAACAGAGATCAGTTATTTGCTCACTTTTTATTCTATCCAGGCAACTAAAAATGATGAATCTATTTGGGAAGCATCAAAACGGTAATGCCCGGTAACTTTGCTTCGTTTCAAATAATCCTCTTCTCGTCTGGGCTGTCCCTGATTATGAATAATATATGGCTGCCCTTTTCGATTGCGTTTATCGGAAACAATACCAATATGTTTATCATCTTCAAAAATGACGATATCCCCTGGCTGCCATTGCTCAATTTCTGTAATGTCCGTAGTCAGGGCAACGCCATACCTTTCAAAAAACACATGTAAATTGATGACCCTTCTGAAATCTATATTGCTGTCTCTGATTTCTACCCCAGGATAGGCTTCAGGTCTTTTGGCAATGTCGTGGTCCACCATCACTCGTAAATCATAGCCGGCATTTTTAAATGCTCTCCATACGACATCTGTACATACACCAATATTATCTGGCGGATAACCGCCGCTGTAATAAGCACCGTCGTACTTAGGATGGTTTTCGGCATCAATTCGAGCACCAAGCAAAATATCTGTATAATCATCAATGCCATTGTTATTAAAGTCCACTTCACTGTAAACAGGCATTATGCCAAAGTCCTTAGCTTCATAACTTTTTTGAGGCAGCAGATTATAATAAGCAGCCAGCCAGTAGATCAGCACAAGGCATAATCCGATCAAAGCGCAAATGACCCATCGCTTAATATTTATTTTTTTCATTTTGCCGTCTGCCTTTCCTGAATGTTTAATTTAAGTTCATTCTTTTTAATAAAGCTGCTTGATAAAATCATAAGAAATGTAAATCCTGTAGGCACAAAGTAAACGGTATAATCCAATAATCCATGAAATAATGTAGCTGCCACAACTGCATACATCAGCATTTTTTCTGCTGGTTTTCCTTTAACCATGCGCCATTCGTCAAAACGGGCCTTAAAATAAGGGAAAATTAATGCCACGCCAATAATTCCATAGCTGAGGAATGGATCAATCAATAAATTATGCGCATGCTGAGTAGCTGTCGCACCGTCATATTGCATATAGATATGCATATAAGTTAAAGGACCTTCGCCAAAAAACAAATGGGTTCTAAGGTGGGTTAATGCGACTTTCCAGATTTTAACTCGCCCAACAAAATACGTGCCAATGTTGTCCACCCGCGGAAACATACTGGGTTCTACAAGAAAGATAGTCATAATAATAACAAATAAGACCATAAATCCCCAAAGCCAACGGCGGTCTTTTTGAAAAATCAAAAGTGCTGCAATCCCCAGTCCTAAGGCCGGCCAAGCAGTTCTGCAGCCGCTTAAATACAGTAGAAACAGGTTAAAAAAGATGACTGAGACATAATAGATGATTTTTACTTTTTTTTCTTCCTTCAAAAGCAAATAAGAAGCCATCAATACAAAAAATTCAATCATCATCGCATAATAATTGGCATTAAAGAAGACAGAATTAAGCCGCGCAGAAGGGCTGTCCATAATTACAACCTCAAAATCTTCAATTCCTAAAGTATCTAAAATACCGTTATACTCCATCATACCGTATATGCCGCAAAGAATACTCATAAAAACATATAGCTTTAAAATCTGAACAAATAAAGCTTTATCGCCAAAATAATGAAAAAAAATGACCATGGTAAAAATAATTAAAATACCGATACTGCAAAGAACGCCTACCTGATTTTCATAATAAAGCGAAACAGCAATACTAAAAGCTGTAAACGGCAGTACGACCCAGCTGCTTTTTACACCGGCAAAAGCTTTTTTTAAATCTCCGGTTGCCATCACATATAGAAGTAAACCTGCATGAATTATACAAGTGATATAAAATGGCAGAAATAATGTCAAACTAGCTAATAATATCACCTTTTTTTGACGTGGCAATTCCAGCCATTGATTAAGCAAAGACATTTGTTGACACCTCTTTATTTAAACACATTCTTATCATAGCATAAATGCTGTCGTTAAGCAAAGACTTAAAATCTGACAAGTTCATTAAAGGCTTTTAAAATGAATGTATCTGTCATGCCTGATATATAATCCAAGATGGCATGGCAATACTCCTCTTTATGGCGAATATCATAAATGCATAGATGGTGACAAGCATGATTGCCATCCATCATCGCATATTGTTTTAACCAGTTGATAAAATAAGTCACTAATGTTGGGTAAATCTTTGCTAAATCATTAAGTACCGCTAATTGTTCTTCTGGATGCCAGGCCTGATAGAGTGCATCAAACAAGCTATGAATCATCAGGGCAACATAATCGTCAAATACGGCCAACCGCTGATTTAAATAAATTTGTTGATAATTATATTGCATTAGTTCTTTCATAACTAAATAGGCCTTTGGCGAAAGGGCAATCCCCCGTTCAATTGAACTGTTCAAACAAATGTCAGATATAAAATAGTGAATCAATGTACCATTATCAATGCCGGAAATTCTGTCATCTATAGTTCTTAATGCACTGGTCAGCTGTACAATATCCTGATGATTTAAGAAGCCTAATTCCAGGGCATCTTCAATATCTCGTGAAAGATAAGCAACTTTATCAGCCATTTTAACGACACACCCTTCATAAGTATAAGGCGCATACTGGCCAGGATACTGGTAACTGTCTAAATCAATATATTCTTTACGCGGAGAAATAGCCTCCAGATTCACTTCTCCGCAATGACAGATAATGCCGTCGCGTACAGCATAGGTGAGATTTAAAGGTTGATCCTGATTTGAATCATCTTTTAATGTTTCAATCTTATCGACAAAATAAAGGCTGTTCTTTTCATGGAAAAAAGCACCTAATTGATGGGATTGATAAAGTTTGCTTAATATTTTTTCACCGCCATGACCAAATGGTGCATGACCTAAATCATGACCAGCAGCAATCGCTCTGACAAGATGTACATTTAGGCCCAGATATTCGGCAATACTTTCACTGACTGACTGAACCAGCGTCACATGTTCCAGACGAGTACAGATGTGGTCATTTGAAACAGCGAAAAAAACTTGCGTTTTATGTTTCATGCGGCGATAAGCCTTACTGAAGAGAATTCTGGTATAGTCCCTTTCAAAACAATCCCTGATATCTACTTCGCGCTGGTAAATGGGCAGCCTTCGGTAAGCTGCCTTATCATAGTCAGGATGATTTGGAAACATGGCGGCTTCTTTTAGCGCTTTCTGATTACTCATGACTCCACGCCCTTAAATCTTCTGAAAATTCCTGATATACTGTTTCCTCAGGATTCAGCATAATTGCCTGACTAATCGCTTTTTTTGCCTGTTCAACATCGCTTTCCATGGCATAGGCCTGTGCAATCATATAAAAAGTCTGATCTGGATTAAGTTTTTTTACACTTTTCAGCATTTCAATGCAAGTTGGATATTCCCCTGTTTCAAAATAAATATTTCCTAACATATAGCAGGCAAAATCATGAAACTCCGGTATTTCCTTAATTTGAAACAGCAGTAAAGAGGCCTGACGGTACTGCAGAAAACTATAAAGTATCCAAGCCTTATAATAAATCAGACTGGCTAAACGTCCATAAGTAAGTATGCCTTTATTGACGATTTGCAATGCCTTTAAAAGATCATTATTGGCTATCTCTTTCTCAATAAATTCACAGGTTATCTGTAAAGACTGTAAAGGAAGCGTAATACTTTTATTCAGATCCTCTTTACGGTAATTGATTCGCTTAGTCTGCCGCAGATAATTCATCAGCCTGCGGTCAGGAGAAAGCCATTGATAAGCCCCCTCTATATCTAAATGAAATGTTCGGTCCTTTTCTGGAAGCAAAACAACATCGTGATCCTCTGCACTGACAAAGTATGGTGCTTCAATATCAAAATACTGTTCATCTCGGTAAAGCGTAGCATTGCCATACCAGCCGACAATCACCGAACTCATATTTGGCTGTTTAGCGACAAAAATCACATAATCAATTTTTTGATGATGTGTTTTCTGTTCCTGACATAATTGACTGCCATCAAAATATCCGTAATATATGCCATTAAAATTAATAAAATTTGTTCTGTCTTCATTGTTTTTTATAAAGTCACTTAAAAAGCCATCTTCCTCGCCTCGATAAAAAGGCTTCCAGGAAATGCTGCAAACTAAAATAGACATATTGATCACCCTAAAAAATAATAACATGAAACTTGAAAAAAATCATCATCAACGGTAAGATATTGTCAAAGAAGGTGAGAAAATGTTTATAAAAAAAGACTTAAATGCAGATGTTCCTTCCTTTTACGAAGATATTTGTCTCCAGCTTGACGCCTTGATGGATGATGCGCCGACAATGGTAAGTCAGCTGGCTAATGCAAGTGCATTGCTTAATGTCTATCTGGAAAATATCAATTGGGTTGGTTTTTATCTTAAAAAAGAAAATGAGCTGATTCTGGGCCCCTTTCAGGGATTGCCTGCTTGTACGCGCATCGCTATAGGCAAAGGCGTCTGTGGAACAGCTGCCCAACAGCTTACAGTCATTCGTGTTGAAGATGTCCATCAGTTTCCCGGCCATATCGCCTGTGATGGAAACAGCGAAAGTGAGATCGTTTTGCCAATCATCATTAAAGATCAGTTGATTGGTGTATTAGATATTGATGCCCCTATCAAAAAGCGCTTTACTGAAGCAGATGAAAAAGGATTGAAAACGGTTGTTGAACATCTGAGTGCAAATTTAAAACGAAACGCTTAAAAAGCCGAAAAGCACATGCTTCCCGGCTTTTTATTTAGGAAATAAAATCAATGGTACTTCCCTTTCCGCTTTTGTCAACCCGGCATGATTTCCAGCCATTGGGCGATGATTTTTATCCTGCAGTATATATTTATCAGTTGCCGCGGCAACAAAATCACCAATAATCAAATCAAGTAAAGGATGCTTGTCTCCGCTGCCCAAAAGACCGGAATCATAAATCTCCTGTCTGGCATAAAGATGGAAAAAGCTGCCATAGTGTTTATTAAAGTACTGCCTGAACTCTTCGTGTTTTCCATCTTTGATAAGAAAGCTGCAGGCTCTTCCTTCAATGCTTGGATAACGTTTCAAAAAATGACACAACTCAGGATCATCTTCAAAATATAAGGTAGAAACATTGATATGTCCATGATCTGCAATCACAATAAGTCCTGTACTTTCATCTAACTGTCCTGAGAGCCAGTCAAGATGACTGCTGATATCCTGCATCATTTCTTTAACTTGAAAGGCATCCGGACCCGCCTGATGCATCAAATTATCCAATGCATCCCAGTAAGCATAAATCACCGGATGATCACTTTGATAAGAGGCAACTGCCTCACACATTTTTTGAAAGCTGTCCAGGCCACTGCCGGACCACGCTGGAAAAAGTGTTAATCCCTGTTCAGTTTCATTTTGAAAATAGGATATTGAAAGGCGATGATAGCTATAAGCAGGGTCATCGTGCTTTCGGCCGCTTTGATAATATTGATTAAAAAATAAAATCAAAGATTCTTCATCCTGTCTTTCCAAATACTGATGCCATCCGACCCAGCCAGTTTCCCATGGCGTTTTGCCAGTTAGAAAACTTGTTGTAGCTGCCGCTGTCGTCGGCGGAAATACCGAATCCATGGCGCAAACACAATAACGGTTCATAAATGAAGATGGTAGTTTTTTGATATGATCATAGCCCATGCCATCAATCAGTAATACAGCCACACATGAAAATTGATGGGTTTCAAGCCATTCATCAACTAATTTGTCTGTTGGGTGATAAGTATTCAAGCCAAAGTACTGACGAAGCGAATTAGACAGATGAATCAGGGAATGAGGATTTTTTGACATAAATTAAGAAAAGCCGTAAAAACGGCTTACTTTTTCGTTAATTTGCTTGCAGCTGCTTCGTCTACGATGCAAACATAATTTGGATGATCTTTTAATGCGCTGGCAGGTAAATCAATTGTTGGTTCACCTTCAACCATTACTTTAACTGCATCTGCTTTATTTTCACCGCAGGCAATCAAAAGCACTTTTTTCGCAGCTAAAATATTAGAAATACCCATCGTAATGGCATGTGTAGGTACTTCATCAAGGTTGCCGTTGAAGAATAATCTGGCATTATCTTCACGTGTACGCTGTTTTAATTCAATAAAATGAGTTACTGAATCAAA
>Ga0129308_1002561_pt1 | contig 15004 bp, 10 predicted proteins | sample L827metagenome_FD_94440 | JGI IMG/M metagenome (GOLD analysis project Ga0129308, IMG submission 94440) | Ring-tailed lemur group fecal microbial communities from Wisconsin, USA - L827 metagenome | ecosystem: Host-associated > Mammals > Digestive system > Large intestine > Fecal | place: USA...
AAGACGCTCGCATGCCCCGCCGTCTCCGCTTGCCCAACTACGAGGTCCGTGACCTGTTTGACCGCGAATTCCTTGAGAGGGCAACAAGAATCGCAACGGGCACCCGCCTGCACGACCTGCACGAGGCCCTGCTCGAAGGCAACGCGCCCCGCTTGCAGGAGATCCTGACCGCCATTGTCGAAGAGTCCCCGTCTTTTCGCGACCTCACCTACGAGGCACCCTGCCACATGCTGCTCATGGGGATGCTCTATGAAGTGCCGGGTTACCAATACCCCACCTCAAACCGGGAGACCGGTCTGGGATACTCCGACATCTTGCTTGAACCCACACCCCAAAACGCCGCCCGCCTACCCGTTATCGCCATCGAGGTCAAGCGAGCTCGCGACACGGCCGGCAAAGACATTACCGACCAGGCAGCTCTCAACGCGCATGCCAGTAACGTGGCGCTCAAGCAAGCCATTGACAAGCATTACGGCGCCGGCCTGCACGGCAACGGCGTATCTCGCTGGGGCGTGAGCTTTTCCGGCAAAATGGTAGGCGTGGCAAAGGAAGGCTAAGCCGTGAAACTCCAGCAGCTTGTGTATGCAACGAAGGTCGCCGAGTGCGGAAGCGTGGCTGAGGCGGCACGCAGGCTTTTTGTGGCGCAGCCCTCCATCACGGCGGCCATCCGCGAGCTGGAACGCGAGATGGGCGTGCATATCTTCGAGCGCACCAACAAGGGCATGACGGTCTCCGAGGAAGGGTCGACGTTTTTAGGCTATGCCCGCCAGGTCATCGAGCAGGCGGAGCTACTCGAAAGCAAGTACAAGGTCGACCAGCGGCGCGCGCCGCACTTCAGCGTGTCGTGCCAGCACTATTCGTTTGCGGTGAACGCGTTCGTCGACGTGATACGCCAGTTTGACGCCGCAAGCTACGACTTCACCCTGCGCGAGGAGCAGACGCACGAGATCATCGAGGACGTCTCGCACATCCGCAGCGAGCTGGGTATTCTGTACCTGTCGGGGCGCAACCGCGAGGTCATCCAAAAGATGCTTGCCGCCAACGCCCTCACCTTCGAGACGTTGTTCCGTGCCGAGCCGCACGTGTTCGTGTGCAGCTCCCATCCGCTTGCACAGTCTGCCAAGGTCACGCTGGACGACCTGGCCGATTATCCGTTCTTGTCGTATGAGCAGGGAGAATACAACTCGTTTTACTTCTCCGAGGAGCTCACCTCCACACTCGACAGGCGCAAGAACATTCGCGTGCGCGACCGGGCGACGCTGTTCAACCTGCTCATAGGCCTCAACGGCTACACCGTGTGTTCGGGAGTCATCAGCGCCGAGCTCAACGGCACCTCCATCGTCTCGGTGCCGCTCGACATCGACGAGTACATGGAGATCGGTGTGATCTCGCGCAAGGGGACGCAGCACACGCCGTACGGCGAGGCGTATATCGAGGCGCTTCACAGGCACATCCCCATGGACGCGCAATAGACAAATCCTATAGCAACCTCTAGTTAAAGAGTATTTTGCGATTGCAATGGCAAGCCCCATACTGTTCCCCGCCAATCAGGCGGCTATCGCCGGGCAGCATCAATCGCTCAATAGCCGACGCCTTTTCCGGCGTCGCCCGAATACGGAGGTTCACCCATGGCTTCTTGCACCAACGCTCCCTTCCGCTGCGACATCGTCGGCAGCTTCCTGCGCCCCGATGTCCTCAAGCAGGCCCGCGCCGACTTCAATGCAGGCACGATTGACGCCGCCCAGCTCAAGACCGTGGAGGACGTCGCCATCCGCGACCTGGTGGCCAAGCAGAAGGCCGCCGGCCTCAAGGTGGTGACCGACGGAGAGTTCCGCCGCAGCTACTGGCACCTCGACTTCATGTGGGGCCTGGGCGGCATCGAGCACCGCACGAGCCGCGAGGGCTACCGGTTCCACGACGAGGAGACCACGGCCGACACCGCCGTGGTGGTGGGGCCCATCTCGGGCGAGAACCACCCCTTCGTCGAGCACTTCAAGTTCGTGCAGGCGCTCGCCGGCGACGACCACGTCGCTCGCCAGACCATCCCGGCGCCCATCCAGACGTTCTCCGAAGTGACGCTTGACCGTTGCGACGGCCAGCAGGAGAGCCTGCGCAGCGTCTACCCCACCGACGAGGCACTTTTCGACGCCATCGCCGCCGCCTACCGCACCGTCATCGCCGACCTGTACGCGGCCGGGTGTCGCAACATCCAGTTCGACGACTGCACGTGGGGCATCTACTGCGACACTGACTTCGTCGCCAAGACGGGCATGAGCCCGATCGACATTCAGAAAGTGAGCGAGCTGGGCGTCGCGCTCAACAACGCCGCCATCGAGGGCGCCCCTGCCGACCTGGTCATCAACACCCACGTGTGCCGCGGCAACTACCACTCGACGTACGCTTTCGAGGGCGGCTACGACCCCATTGCACCCTACCTGTTTGCCCATGAGAACGTGCAGGCGTTCTACCTGGAGTTTGACACGCCGCGCGCGGGCGGGTTTGAGCCCCTTCGCCATGTCGCCGACGGCAAGAAGGTCGTACTGGGCCTCGTCACGTCCAAGCAGCCGGGCCTGGAGGACGAGGATGCGCTCGTCGCGCGCATCAACGAGGCCGCCCAGTACGTCCCGCTCGAGAACCTCTACCTGTCGCCCCAGTGCGGCTTTGCAAGCTGCGAGATTGGCAACAAACTGACCGAGGAGGAGCAGTGGGCCAAGATCGCCCTCATCCAGAAGGTCGCCAAGAGGGTGTGGGGCGAGTAGGGCGGCGCTTCCGCGCGAGCGAGATAGACCAGGCAGCGGGGATGGGCAGGCGCTCCCGTCCCCGCTGTTTTTGTTTGGGGCGGTGGGCCTAGACTTGCCTTCAAACAGCCGCATGATTTTTGAAATCGCCGCAGCTCAACCGCCACATGCCCAATCTCGGGAAACCCAGTCGCCATCATGGCGCAACGCCGATGCGACCGAATCGACCACAGGCAGACCAGGACCCTTTACACAGGCGAACCCCTCCGGACAAATGGGAGAAGCAAGCCTTCTCTAACATTCTCGCTGTCATTCAGACACGTCGAGAGGAGTACCTCATGGTAACGGAGTCCCCCATCGCCCAGCACCTCCCTACCCTCGCCCAAGCAACCGTCAGCCGTCGCGCGTTCACCGTCGGCGCAGCCGCCCTTGCCGGTGCGGGGGCATTGTCCCATGCCCTGGCCAAGCCCGCTGCCAGCGCATTCGCTCAGGAAACATCAGCCGCCACGTCCGACGAGCTCACCCTTGCCGTCGTTGACTTCCAGCCCATCTGGGGCGATGTCGATTCCAACGTCGCCACCATGAAGGACTATGTCGCCCAGGCTGCCGAGCAGGGCGTCGACCTCATCCTCTTCCCCGAGATGTGCGTGACGGGCTACGTCTCCAGCGACGACGAGACCGACGAGGACTCGCGCATGTGCATCGAGGCAGCTCAGGGCACCGATGGCAGCGTCGCGACCACGATATCCCAGCTCGCCGTCGACAACGGCATGTGGATCGTGTACGGCAACACCGAGCCTGTCGAGGGCGACGACGCGCACGCCTACAACTCCGCCTTTGCCTGCTCGCCTGACGGAGGCGTGCAGACCTACCGCAAGATCCATCCCGTCGAGGGTGCCTGGTGTACGCCCGGCGAGGAGCCCCTCGTCCTTGAAACCTCCTGGGGCAACATCGCCGTGGACATCTGCTACGACACCTACGCCATCCCCGAGCTCGAGCGCACCTACGCGGCGAAGGGATGCCGACTGCTGCTGAACCCCACCGCCACCTCGCGCGGCTTTGACTCCGACGCCGGCGACGCGACGCTTTGGCAGTGGTACTTCGACTCCCGCATCAAGAACATCGCCATTCGCGACCAAATCTTTGTGGCGAGCGCCAACCTCGCCGGCTACGACGGCTCGCACTTCACCTTCCCGGGCGGCAGCTGTGCCTGGGGCCCCACCGGCTCGGACGGCAGCACGTCGTTCGCCGAGCGCGTTGTGGGCGAGGCGTCCACCGGCAAGGGCGAGAGCCAGATGTTCGTGGGCACGCTCGACCTGTCGCTGGCGACCGCAACCGACATCCTGAGCAGCGAGAACTTCAAGCCCGAGCTGTACGCAGGCTGGTATGGGGAGCTTGCCGACGAGGGCGAGGACGCCCTTGTTGCGGCACCCGACGAGACGACGGCCATTGTGTCCACCGTCAACTTCACGCCGACGTTTGGCGACAAGGATGCCAACTACACGGCCATGGCAGGCTATATCGAGGAGGCCGCGCAGGCAGGCACGAACATCCTCGTCTTTCCCGAGATGGCCCTCACCGGATACGCCTGGTGCACCGAGGAGGGCGCCGCAAACGGCCAGGCCGTCGTTGACATAGCCGAGGCCCCCGACGGCGAGTATGCGCTCAAGCTGGCCGGCCTCGCCAAGGACAACGAGATGTACATCGTGTTCGGCACCGCCGAGCCTGCAGAGGACGACGGCGAGCACGCCTACAACTCGGCCTTTGTCTGCACACCCGAAGGCGAGGTCGAGGTCTACCGTAAGATCGCACCCGTCGAGGGGCCCTGGTGCCTCGCAGGCGAGGAGCCCCTCATCGTCGAGACTCCCTGGGGAGGCATGGGCCTGTCCATCTGCAAGGACACCTACTCCTACCCCGAGCTCGCCCGCTATTACATGGCAAAGGGCTGCGTCTTTATCGCGAACCCCACCGCACGCACCGGTACCGCCGACGGTTGGGCCGAGCTGTACGAGAACTCCCTGGAGAACCTGGCCGATCAGGACAAGGCGATCGTCATCTCGGCCGACCTGTGCGGCGCCGACCTGGCCGCCCCCGACGAGCAAGCCGACTGGGACCCCTACACGGGAGCCTCCGTGGTGACCGCGCCGCTCTCGAAGGGCGAGGACGGCTCCTATGTCCGAACGTGGGGCAGCTACGTCTCCGACCCGGAGGCAATCGGCCTCGTTACTGCTGAGATTGACTACTCGGAGCTAGCGCTCGGCCAGGGCACGGCCATCAGAAACTTCAACCCCGCGCTCTATGAGTCGCTCTACAGCGAGGTGGCCAAGGAGCTGGGGGAATAGGAACCGCGCGCTAGCTGCTTGACACGACAGCGACCAACCGGCTGCGCCCGCCAAACAAGCCCAAACACAAGCCCGCCCGACCCTGGCCACGCACCGAGGTCGGGCGGGCTTCGTTCTTACGGGAAAGGACGAGCACAGCCCTTGCGCATTGCCACGGCATGCAGTTCGGTCAACCGAGAGCCCCCTCGTCAGAACAATGGAAGCTCGCCCCTTTGCAGGTCTCCCTGGGATAAGTCGCCCCCTTATCTGCCTCATTCGTCTTTTATTTGCATCAGTTGGCCATGAAATGATGCAAATACTTTCGGAATGAGGCAATTTAGCATACATGCCCCTCCGGCACAGGGTGAGTGCAGGGACCGAAGGGGCAACCGCCAACTCTGTCCAATCAGTCAGACACTCGGCCAAGCTGCGAGGCACGACCAACACGCGGCGCTTGAGCTGAAGTTGGAAAAGCGTGCTAATTTGGCCGAAACTGTGTTGGAAAAGCGTGTCAAATTGCCCGAAAACGTGTTGGAAAAGCGTGTCAAATAGGTGTAAACTGTGTTGAAAAAGCGTTAGACCCGCAGTTGAAAGGCAGTTTTATGCTTTATCGCTCAGCAATCGAAGAACTGCGCGATTGGAAACGCACGAAAACACAGCAGGCCCTGATGGTCATGGGTGCGCGACAGGTTGGCAAGACCACGTTGATACGAGAGTTTGCACGCCAGGAATACGAGTCAATCGCAGAGATCAACTTCTTCAGCAACAAAATCGCCGCCCAGACGCTCTCCGATGCGGTCGACGTCGATGACCTCATGCTGCGCATATCCGCCCTCACTGGCGTCTCGATCATCCCCGGCAAGACCCTGCTCTTTCTCGACGAAGTCCAGGAATGCAAGGACATGCTCACCTGGATCAAGTTCCTGACAGAAAGAAACGGGGCCGACACGATCCTGTCCGGTTCGCTGCTAGGTCTGGATGCGTACGTCCACACGCGGTCCCTGCCTGTCGGCTTTTTGCGCAAGACGTGCATGTACCCCCTCACGTTCGAGGAATATTGCCGTGCGCGAGGTGTCGTTCCGGAGCTATGGCGCACCATGGAAGAGGCAGTCCTCGCCCACAAACCGGTACCCGATTTCATCCATGAGCTGTTGTCTCGCCGTTTCAGGGAATATCTGCTTGTCGGTGGTATGCCCGATGCCGTACAGACATACTGCGAGACATCTCAAATCGTGCCAGTCCGCAATGTCCAGAGGGACCTTTTCGATCTCTACGAGAGCGACATCGTCAAATACGTGGAGAACCCAGTCGAGGCCCGACAGATCAAGATGGTTTATGAGGCAATACCGGCGCAGCTCAACGCCCCAACAAAGAGGTTCAAATACGCCCGGCTCGACCGCAACTTACGCTTCGCCAACCTGGAGACGGCCTTCGACTGGCTCACAAGCGCAGGCATCGCCATACAAGCAACGAGGGTTGGGCAGGTAAGCTACCCCATCGGTCTCTCTGAAGACCGCACGTCATTCAAGTTTTTCCTCAACGACATCGGCATTCTCACCTCCCGGCTCATGGGAAAGGTCGATCTGGACATCATCAACGGCAAGACAGGAATCAACTACGGATCCCTTTTTGAGGCGACCGTTGCCCAAGAGCTACTCGCGCACGGGTTCACGCCGCACTACTACTCGTCGAAGAAAGGCGGCGAGGTTGACTTCGTCATCGAGAGTGCCACAACGGGCGACACCCGGCTCATCGAGGTTAAGTCTGGCAAGGATTATCGTCGCCACAGTGCGCTGTCGAACCTGCTCGAATCAGGCGAGGCGAAAAGTGCAATCGTGTTGCATGACGGCAACGTCAAGCTGGCAGAAAACCGCATCTACGCGCCGGTCTATGCCGCCCACCTCGCCATGGAGTGCCGCTAGCCCTGCCCGCCCGTCGCGCCGGGGTGTTCGGGCCAGGGCGGCGGGTCCATCACGGTCATGTCGAGGCGCAGGGTCTGCGCGATGAGCGTGGCCAGCTCGTCATCGGTGATGTCGGGCTTGGCCTTCATCATGCCTACCAGGCCGAACAGAAGCAGCCCGAACGTCTCGGGCACCAGCTTGATCTCAATGGTGCGATAGGCCATGTACTCGGACACGATGTAGCTCTGGATGCACGCAACGATCTCACGGACAGCCTGCGTGGCGAACTGGTCGCGCACGCCCAGCTCGTCGAGCACGGCGAACATGGGGCGCGGGGAGCCCGAGGCGGTGTAGAGCGCGCGGCGCAGCATCGACACGCAGTTCTTCAACTCCGATGGCGTGTCGCCAAACGTCCGCAGCTCGTTCCAGGTGGACACGCTCTCTACCAGGTCTTCTAGGTAGTCGTCGAGCACAGCGTCAGTCACGGCCTGCTTGTCGGGAAAGTAGTAGTACACGAGGGTGCGCGCCACGCCAGCCTTGCGAGCGATGGCCGCCAGGCTGGTGGCGGCCACCCCCTCGGTTTCGTAGAGGTCGCGGGCGGCAAGCATGATGTCGCCAGCCATGCCACCCAATCGCGCGCTGTGCCTGACCTGCCGCGTCACAGGATGCGGCAGGTCAGGGTCGAACCCGGGTATCGACGCGCTTCTCTGCACCGGCACGGCAGCACCCCCATCCGCCAAGGAACCGCCGGGCGCGGAGCGGCGCGCGCATAACGCCAGCTAAAACCTAGCGGTTCTCCTCGACGACCTCTCGATAATTCTGCGTGTCATTATAGAGCTCGTCCTTGAGCGGGTTAAGGTGCCGGGTGCGGATTCGGCGGAACTGGTAGACGGCCAGCACGACGTTTGCGGCAAGCGCCACGAGACTCACGATAAAGAACGCGGTAGGGTTGTGTGTCGTGGGAATCTCGGCGAAGGTGTAGAACTGCGGCAACGCCATGGCGAACATGGCATAGAGCGCCAGCGTCTGTGCACGATGCTGTAGCCAGGCGCCGCGCTTGGTGAAGAACGTGGGCACGGTGCAGGCGATGAGCAGCGCCAGGCCGGTGTACGTGGAATGGTCGGACATGCAGTTGTAGGTATAGGCGAAGTTCCACAGGTCGTAGGCGATAATCCACATCCACAGCATGTCGGGCCAAATCATGTCGCGCGACTTATCCCTTGAGATGAAGATGCCGAACCAGCCGCAGATGGTGATGATGTTCAGGACGCCGGCAATCGCGTTCATGATGTTCCAAGGGCCGGAGATCATCCACACGTGGTCGACGACGGCGCCGGCCCACAGGCCGTAGCTGAACATCTGCACGTCGCGTATCACTGCCTCGCAGATGTTGATGGCAAGAATGAGCGGCGGGAAGCACAGGGCCCAACGCTTCTCATACAGGTGATGCTCGCGACCGTCGGCCCCGCGCCACTTCACGAACCTCAGCGCCATAAAGCCAACGCAGCCCGCCAGAGCCGAATACGTCTTGACCCAGTTGAACCAGTTGCCCGTGCCGTATTCGTTGCCGGGAGCCGCGGTGTTGGGCCATACGAAAATGGTGAACACGATGGGGGCGACAACGAACAGCGCCATGCCGCCCCAGACGCTCGTGCGGCCGAACTCGTTGAATGCCATGAGGGAGAACACGACGAAGAGCCAGATTGCCCACACCATAGGGTCGGATGCCTGATACAGGATGCCCATGGGTTTCCTCCTCGGAATACAAGAGCGCACCGCCACAACACCGCGGGCGCGAATGCGGCGGCGCGAGAGTCGCCGGACGTTTACGGACGCGTCACCATGGTCTTGACGCGGCCCTTCTCATCCCAGGCTGCCTTGTAGCCAAACTCCTCCAGGTTGGCCAGGGCGGCCTCGCGCTGGTCCTCGGGGACGTCGATGCTGTCGAGGTACACCTTGCGGAAAGCGGGGTTGTCGATGTAAAGCTCCTGCTTGAAGGGGTTGCGCTTCTTGACTGCGATGGTGTAGGCCTGATAGACGAACACGCCGGCGTTGAACAGCAGCGCGATGACCGAGATGGTCATGTGGGCGGCCGGGTCGTTCGTGGAATGCACGATGAAGGCGGGGTGCAGGAAGAACCACGGCACCGTCATGGTCACGATCATGTTCACGGCAAGCGTGCGCACACGATGCTGCGCGTAGGCGCCACGCTTGATGAAGAACGCCGGGATGGTGCAAGCCGCCAGGAGCACCAGGCCGCAGTACATGGAGCGGTCGGAGACGCTGTTGTAGGTGTAGGCGAAGTTCCACAGGTCGTAGCCGATGATCCAGAACCACAGCTGGTCAGGCCAGACGAAGTCCTTCTTCTTGCCGCGGCTGACGATGATGCCGAAGAAACCGCAGATGCACAGGGCGTTCAGGATGCCGGCGATGCCATTGATGACGTTCCAGGGGCCGCCGACCACCATGTATCCGTCCACGATGCCGTTGACGCCCGTGAGCTGGAAGTCGCGGATGCAGGCCTCGAGGATGTTGATGGCGAAGATGATGGGCGGGATGCAGACGATATACTTCTTCTGGAACGCGGGGAAATACACGATGAGCCACCCGAGAATCGCGCCGGCTAGGCACGAGTAGGTCTTCACCCACTGGAACCACGTGCCTGCGCCCGTGCCCTCAACTGCCGTGTGCGGCCAGACGAATATCGTGAGCACGACGGGCAAAGCGATGAAGATTGCGCCGCCTACCCACTTGTTGAGGCGCGACATCTCGTTCATACCAATGAGAAACACCAGGTAGAGCAAGACGCTCACTATCGCCGTCCCCGAAAGCGGCTCGTAGAAGAACATGGGAATCCCCTTTCTCCTTGCGTTTTGCGAGCCCATCGAGTGCGCGCGAATGCCCCGCCGCGCGCTTCCCATTGATGCGGCCCGCCCCTTTGGCGGGAGTGTATCAGGGAGATTTTTTGTCGGTTTGACGTTTGAGGGTTGATTCGTCAAGAAAAATGGGGTGGGGCAGACTGGAACTACGTCGCACTGGTCATCTACCTGCCGCTCACTATCATTGCCGGTCGAAAAACGCCCTCATTGATGTATGCTAGGCCCCGTACGCGGAGCGTCTCCGAGATGCCGCCCATGGGAGGGTGTTCAAGTCATGAGCTTTAAAGTTGCTACGTGGTTTAACACGCAGCAAGCAGCTTCTATTGTGGGCCTTGCCTTCTTGTGGCCATGCTTGCAGTCTTCTGGATTCTATCCACTCTCGCTCATCCCATCCATCGGCAATGCCAATCCCTCCGCTGTCGCCTGGCTTCATCTTCTCTATTCTGCCGAGCTGTTGCTGGCATTTGTGGGCATTATCGCGTTCAGGGGCCATTTGGAAGGCGCCCTGCGCTCCAACAAAGCGGCCTGCGTTGTCGCAGGGATAGCCGGCATCGCAGGTCAAGCCGCTCTTGCATTCGTCACATCTGATATCAGTCAACTCGGCCCTTCAATCACCATTGTGATCAGCCTCACACTGACTGCACTGTTCATCGCCTGGTTTGTGGTCCTTTGGGGCTGCAGGATAACTGGCACAGGCTTTACGCATGCAATTTATGGTGTCGCGCTGTCATACCTTCTCTCGCAAATCATATTGGTTCCATTCGCTCTTGCCGGACTCCCAACAGGACTGTTGCTATGCTGCTGCTCTGCCGCCACAGCTTTTTGCGCCGTCTATTCAATCAAGACGCCAGGGCCTGGTGTTGCAACAACTCCAAGCGAATCAGTGCGGACGTTTCCCTGGCGCATCGTCGTCACCACCGTGATTCTTATATGGTTTTGTATCATATACATACGACTGCTGATACCGACCTACACGGGAGACTCCTCAGCGGGAAGCAAGCTATTTGCTGCCGCGCTTTGCGTTGGAACATATGCCGTTGTCGTTTGCTACCTGGCCAAGAATCCCGATTCCAAAGGCCGCTTCATCGGAGTGTTCATCCTGCTCATAAGCGCATACATGCTTGGACTTTTAGCGATCGCTGTTTTCTCCGACCTAAACGATACGATAGCACGACGCATTCTTATCGCAAGCGAACACTGCCTGGAGGCATTCTTGTGGATGATATTGTGCGATGCGGTGCTTCGCAATCGGCTATCGGCAGAAGTCGTATTCAGCCTGTATGGCATCGTGGTGGTCAATCTGCCTTGGGTGTTTTCCTTTGATGTGCGATACCTGGCCAACATTCCTGAAGCTCTTCTCGCAGACGAGCTTTTGGTCTCGCTCGCACCCGTGGCCCTTTTCGCTGTTGCACTCTGCACGGTCACGTTCTTGTTCCAGCATATGCGGCGAACCGTTCAAGAGCTTACAGGCCAAGTGAACTCCACCCAGCAAGAAATCGTCTCGAGCTCATTGGACGGAGTGGGGCTTACGGAACTTGAGCTTGAAGTGGCCAAACTGGTCTACCGAGGCTATTCCGCCAAGCGAATTGCCGAGACCCTCTATGTGTCGGAGCCCTCTGTAAAGAATTGCACGTCACGCATCTACCGCAAGCTCAACATACACTCCAAGCAAGACTTCATTAGCTACGTTGACGAGCACAAGGGCGCCGCATAGCGCCGTACGCGACCCACAACATGCATGTGGGGCGGGCCGCAAACTCGCGAGCCCGCCCCACATTGGTCATGTTGTTTCGTTTTCCCAGACCGCTGATCGGCCGCCATTACCTGCCGTTGTTGATGCCGAAGCTCACCTCAGCATCCTGGAGGCCGATTGAGTCTGTGGGGCAATTGAGCCAGCACTGACCGCAGGTCTGGCAATTCTGCACATACGCAATGACCGACTTGGAGTGCTCAACGTCCAGACGGAACACGTCCATCGGACAAACCTTGACGCACGTGCCGCAACCGATGCATTCAGAGAGGTTCTGACGGATAACTGACATGAGACGGTCCCTCCACTAGGGTTTTGACGAAGTTGCCAATGCTCCATCGAATACTGGTTGCACGGGCCTAGCTCTGCGGATAGTTAATCTTGGCATCGAGCGGATTCTGCGGCCCGGGGTATCGCACCGTGTAATCTGCGGTCAAATCGCCAGTCCAGCGCTCAGGCAGCTCGACCCGGCCGAAAACGACCTCACCGTCAGCCCCCTTGGTCATCGTGATGTAGTACAGGTAGTTGTCATCACGGCTGGGGTAATCGCGGCGATAGTGATGGCCGCGCGACTCCTTGCGCTCAAGCTTTACGCGCAGCTTCAACTCCATGACAAGAAGCATGTGCTCGACTTCGTGGGCAAGACGAAGTGCATGGCCGTTCTGAGCATAGATTCTTCCCTGGACCTGGTCGCGAAGCTCGATGAGGTTGGTAAGGGCAGCATTGAGCGTGGCCTCAGTGGCGCCACCCCAGTTGACCCAGTTAGGCGCCATGATGGAGTGAAGGACCTCGCGAATCCACTCGGGGTTGAATCCCTTTTCAACCGTTGTGGGCTGAAGGGCCTTCTCCTGCAACGCCTTCACCTCATCGGCGGGCAGTTCCACATCGCCAACAGTCGCTGCATACGCAGCGGCGGCAGAGCCAGCATGCGCACCTTGCATCGACATGAAGCTTGAGGTGGAACCGCGCTGGGCGCCATAGCAGGGCCCGCCGACGTAGCAACCGTTGGTGCCATCGCCGGCAGCGTAGAGGCCGGGCATGCCCGTAAAGCAATCGAGGTCGTCGATACCGCACCAGATGCCCGACGCCGTATGGACGCTCATGCCAATCGCGGCGCCGTACACATGACCCTTGGGGAGGGGGCTGGTCATCTTGCCCTTGCGGGGATCGTCCTCATTGCCGGCCTGGCTAGCAGCGGATGCAGCCGCGCCGTTCTCTTGGCCATCCATGAGAGTGACGTCGTTTTTGGCAAGGTCAAAACCGTCGACGCACTGCGAGTAGCGCTCATTGACGCCCCTGTTTTTGCTCAGGTTGTCGGCCGTGACAGTGCCGCCGGTAGGCCAAACAGGCTCAAGGTACGGATACGCGTTGTTGGTAAGGCCATTTGAGGGGGCATAGCTCGTGGTCATGTGGAAGTCTTCAAACTCCAGGCCCGTGACAGGCAGGCCGTGCTGATAACCGATCCACAAGCCATCGTACGTATCGCTGCCAATGGGATATCCCATGGGCTTAAGCACACCGTTTCCGGTGGCCAGAACAACAGCCTTTGCAGTAATGGTAATGACGGTCTCGCTCTGATAGTGCAGGCAAACCGCACCAACGCACGTACCATCTTTTTCGATGATGTCGGTAACCATCACATGGTCGAGAGTGGTGACCCCATTGGCATCAAGGACCTCGCCAAACACCTTGCGGCGATCGGGCACGGAGTTCTTATAGCCCTTGAGGTTGTCATGGTAGATGTTTCCGTCAACCCAGTACTCAGTATCCGCAGCACGCGGGTAAGACTGGATCCAGCCCCAATCGCATAGACGCTGGAAGGTGCTCTTCGACTCCGCGCACCACGCATCTTCCCAATTGAGATTGGCAAAGCACTCGCAGCTGTTGCGCATGTACTGATCCCAAAGGTCCATATCCGCGTCAAGCTCGGGATCATAGAAAGCAGTGCAGCTGGGCCATGCGGACAGGCCGCCATAGCCAGGCGTGGCCTTCTCAACCAGGATAACGTTTGAACCCGCCTGAGCAGCAGCCCACGCAGCATTGAGACCCGCAAGACCGCCGCCCACAACGAGGACGTCGCACGAATACTCGGTGATATCGGGCTCCGGAACAGACGGAGTGGGGTACTCACCGCGACGCGGCAGATAGGTAATGTCGGTCGTGGCGTCTGGCACCAAGCCATTCTCGTCGGCAGTCATCTTGGCGTCATGGGCGAAGGTTCCATCGGTTTCCTCATCGCCCGCGGCCGCCATCGCCACGGAAGAACCGACGAGTCCCATTGCACCAGTCGCTCCAGTCGCGACAGCCGCGCCTCGCAGGAAATCACGACGCGGCACGTCCTTGCCTGCAAAAAGCTTGGCCCCATGATTCTGATGGTCTCGATTCATGCTCACTCATCCCTCTCTACGTGCTCCATTATTGGTAGAGAACTCGGCGGAATGTCTGGCTTTCTTCCGCCGATTCGAACAGTAGGAGCGGACGGGGGCAAGAAAAAGAGACGTTTGGTATACGGTTGGGAAAAACGAAAAGTATGCCTGTTTAACTGGTGTTTTATTCGTGTCAAGCGGATTTGCCCTACTTGATGCCAAGTAGATCGAGCAAGTCCTGGCGACTGTGGACGCCCAGCTTTCGATAGAGCGACTTCGTGTGATACCGCACGGTGTCCTCGGAAAGGCACAGCATCTCGGCCGCGCGACGCTTCGTGTAGCCAAGGCACGTCAGGCGCATGACCTCGTGCTCGCGCTCGGAAAGGTCGCGCTGGCGTGCCAGGCGCTCGCATGCCTCATCAAGAGTGAGCGTTTGAACGGGCGGGTCCACCATAACCTGCTGCTCAACCTGAAACATCGGAAGGCGCATGGTGCCCATAAAGCCGCCGAGCATGACAAGCAGGACGCTTGATACCAGGAAATAGGTCACGTTGAGCGGAATGGCGGCCGTCCCCATATGCGCAAGCAGGGCATTGTACGTGAGCAAACCGCATACCAGGCCGGCCTCATACAGCGCACGGCCCGTCCCGTATACAGCACACGGATGCCCGCCGGCTCGGTGCACAACGTCAAACAGGCGGACGTAGATGAGGACCGAGACGAAACTGCGAGCTGCAAGCACAATGGCCGACACGGCGCTTTGCGCCAAGCCCGCAAGGAACACGACTGCGAGCAAGGCCACGGGCACCGCCAACGCCGCGACGCGCAAAGTCGGGCTCGCCCCCTCACGCGTCGAACGCACCTGCAGCCACCAGAACAAGAGCAGGGGCAAAACGATGCGCAGGCAATGACCCAGCAGCATAGACGGCGCGGCAAGGTACCACTCGCTTATCCCGTTGCGAAGGACGCCAAAGACCAGGCCATATGCCAACAGCTCGCATGCAATGGGAAGCAAGCCGCCGGGAATGGCATCGCGCGAAAGCGGAGAC
>Ga0129308_1002562_pt1 | contig 15004 bp, 11 predicted proteins | sample L827metagenome_FD_94440 | JGI IMG/M metagenome (GOLD analysis project Ga0129308, IMG submission 94440) | Ring-tailed lemur group fecal microbial communities from Wisconsin, USA - L827 metagenome | ecosystem: Host-associated > Mammals > Digestive system > Large intestine > Fecal | place: USA...
CTATATCTTATAGAGTTCCCATCTGCATTCCCTGATAAAATATCGAAGTTCATACAGCTTCATTGTATCGCCGATCTGCGACTGGCAGCGGTAGACGATCGCCGGAGCTCCGGCGATGTTCGTCCGTTCTGTCTGAAAGATCCGATCGATCTTTACGGTCTCCGCTTCTCCGTTTTCCGGACGGCAGCGAAATCTGTAGGGTCTGGGCGTTTCCTTTCCTGTAAAATACACAGCCGCGTCGATCGGCTTCGCCACGATCTTCATTGTTCATACCCTCCCATCATAATATAGCGTCCCTCGTGCACGCCGCCCAGCAGCGGCGCGCGGCCTGTGTTGGCGAATGATCCGCGCATAACGGCTCCGTCGCCAAATTTTTTTCGTATGCAGTCCACCGCCTGATCCACGCGTTCCTCCCGTTCCCAATCCTGCTGAAACAGGGAAAGCTGCCGCTGTCCGGCGAAGGACAGATGAGAGACGAAGACGCCCGCCTGACGGATCGGCTCTCCTTTCCAGCACTCGAAGAAAAGCTGTTCGCTGCAGCGGTACAGCTCCGTGGTAGAGTCCGTCGTACAGGACAGCTCTCTCTGGTGGCTGCGCCGGATGAAGCCGTCGGTCTTCAGTGAGATCCCCACCAGAGACGCTGTGTACTGCAGCCGGCGCAGTCGCATTCCCACTCTCTCACAGAGCGCCAGCAAAGCCCGGCTGATCTCCTCCGGTTCCGTCAGATCATATCTCATGGTGGCGCTGTTTCCCACCCCCTTTTGAAAAATATCCGCGTTTGCCGTCACCGGTTCATCGTCCAGCCCGTTGGCATACCGGTGGATCAATCCGCCGTGAGAGTGAAAGACCGCTTTCAGATACCCGGGATCCGTCTGGGCCAGATCTCCTATGGTGCGGATGTTGACCCGCCGCAGCTTTTCCTCCGTAGCCCTTCCCACCATAAAAAGCTCGCGGACGGGAAGGGGCCAAAGTTTGTCCCTGATCTCCCAGGGCCAGATCGTCTCCGCAGCGTCCGGCTTCCTCAGCTCGCCGGCCATTTTGGCCAGCAGCTTGTTGGGTCCCACGCCTACGTTGACCGTAAACCCCAGTTCTTCCCTCATCCTTTCTCTGATCTGTTCCGCCGTCTGTTCCGCTCCGCCGAAGCGCTTTTCCGATTCTGTAAAATCCAGAAAACACTCGTCGATGCTGTATCGCTGTACCACAGGAGAATACTCCTGCAGGATTTCATACATCGCCTGACTGCAGTCCATGTAAAGCTCATAATCGGGAGGATAGACCAGCAGTTCCCGGCATTTGCCGCGGGCGGACGACAGGCTCTCTCCGGTGACGATCCCAAATCTCTTCGCCGGTATGGACTTGGCCAGAATAATGCCGTGCCGGTCGTCCGGATCGCCTGCGATAACGGCCGGCACCGTTCTCAGATCCAGAGTGTCCCCCCGGTTCAGGCGATCCGCCGCGGTCCAGCTCAGATACGCGCTGTTGGCGTCAATATGAAAGATAATGCGTTTTGCCCCGTCCATTCGCTGTTCCTCCATCCTCGTCTGTTCTCTTTTTATTATAAAAGAACATATGTTCTTTTATCAAGCGGAGGATATTTCCAGCTTTAAAACGGTTTCGCGCATAAGGAGCGGCGGTCCTCTCATACATTAGTAGTACTATGGATATCAGATACAATACAACGGGAAAAAAAAGAATACGAAAAAGAAGGCGGCCTTCGCCCGGTTTCCTGCGGGGGCTATTTGGCCCGGGAGGTCTGGGCGCGCGCAGAAGCCGGACCCGCCGGATCCTCCCCTGCGTTCAGAACCGGCCCGGCCAGCCGGGGCTCAGCGGCGGGCAGCGCGCTGTGCGGACCGGCGGCCGCCGGCGCGGACGGGGACCCTGGTCGTCTATGCGGCCCCTTCTCATTCCGCTGCTGCTGACGGCCCTTCTCCTGCTGCTTCTGGGACTTCACCTGCGCGGCGGAAACGCCGGAGCGGCGCTGGAATTGCAGACAAGCTTTGCAGGCGGCGGCCTCATGACCGCCGGCGTGGCCCCGGATCCCGCCGGCAGCGGCAGCGAATTCCCCGCTGATTTCTCCGCCGATCTCTCTGTGGATCCCGCCTCCGGCTTCCTTGCCCCCGTCTCCCGGGGCTCCTCCTCCGGTTCCGGCGCCGCGGTGGCCGCCATGGCCCTTACGCGCCTGGGCGACTCGTGCTTTCAGCCACAGGCTGCTCCCGGCGAATATCTGGACTGCAGCGCTCTGGTCCAGTGGTGCTATGAACGTCTGGGCGCCTCCGTTCCCCGCACCGCCGCCGATCAGGCAAAGTATTGTCAGGAACACTTCCTCACCATTCCCCGCTCTCAGCTGCAGTGCGGCGACCTGATCTTCTGGAGCTTTGAAAAAAACGGCCGTTTCCAAAATATCAGCCACACCGGGATCTACGCCGGAGACGGAAAGATCATCGACGCCAGCTACAGCCGCAGCCAGGTGGTCTACCGGGATCTGTACGACCCGGAAAAGATCGTCATGTGCGGCCGCATCCCGGTAAAGCAATAAAAAAGTCCCCCGGCGCGCATTTCCTTTTCACCGCGCGCCGGGGGACCGCCGCGTCAGACCGGTCTCTAACGGCAGATCACCAGATAGCATTCCTTTCCGCCCGCCCAGAGCTGACGGCATACCCGGACCCACACATCTCTGCCCGCAAGAAGGCTGTAGATCGCTTTTTCCTCCACGCTGCCCTCCTGTTCCAGCGTCAGCACCGGGCAGCCCTCGCAGGGGCTGGTCTTTCCAAAAAAGCTGGCGTAGCAGGTATGCCCGCTCTCTACCGAGGGCAGTATCGTTCTCGTCTGCTTATTTGCATATAAAATGCGGAAGCTGTCCTTTTCCACCGCATAGATCCATTCTTTCTGCAGATCCAATATGTTTTCCAGACTCTGCACCAGCTGCATCATGCCTGTCCGCGCCCGGCTTTTCAGCAGAAACGTGCTGATCATATGGGCGGTAACGGCCAGCGCGTCCACCTGCTCCTGCGTCCAGAAACGATTGATCCGACAATCGTCAAAGCCCACGAGCCCGCGTATCTCGCCCTCGTCCTGCATGGCGCACTGAAGCACCGCCTTGATCCCCTGCCGCTCAAGAAGTTCTTTCTGCTCCAGCGGCAGCTGCGCCACATCCTTGCAGTAAAAAACGCCGTTTTCATCGAAGTTCTGCCGGAAGTCCCCCACTTCCGCATAGCTTACATGCTGAAGATTTTCCTGTTCCGGCTGTACTCCGCTGTTGCACCATTCAAACGTGTTGACGGTGTATGTCCCGTCCTCGCTGTCTTCGAAGATATAGACCCGGCTCACATCGTACCGCCTGCCCACGATCTCCAGCAGCAGAAGAAGATCCCGCTCCAGATCCTTGGACTCGTACAGCGTCCGGAATATATACTCCGCAAAGCCCTCTCCCCTGCTCTCTATCTCGTTTTCCGCCTTTTTCTCCCCTTTTCTGTCCCAGTCCCCTTTCTCTCTTCCCTGATCCTGCCTCACATTCCACTGCCGCTGTCCCCTTTCTTCCTGCCCGCCGGGCTCTCCGCCCCCCGCGGCGCGCAGTCCGAAATCCAGCATTTCATTGGAATAGAAGCGAAAATCGTCTTTTCCGCTGGCCTTGGCCTGATGCAGCGCGATATCCGCTTTGTGATAAAGGGTCCTCAGATCCCTGCCGTCCTGCGGAAACAGCGCGATCCCCATACTGCCGGATATGAGCTGTCCGCCCTGCTGCTGATACAAAAGCCGCCTGAGCCTGGCCAGCACGTCCCCGGCCTTTTTCGACGCTCCTTCCCGGTCCGCAGATCCCTTCATCACCGCCAAGAACTCGTCGCCCCCGGTGCGGCCGAGAATATCGTCCCTGCGGAACACTTCCTTCAGGACCTTCGCCACGTCCCCCAGCAGCGCGTCTCCGCTGAGATGACCGTACACGTCGTTGACCATCTTAAAATTGTCCAGATCCAGCATAAACAGCGCGCAGGCTTCAGACTCTGCGATATTCTGCAGATATGCGGAGGTCAGTTCCTCCGCCGTTCCCTTGTTGTACAGTCCCGTCAGCGCATCCCGCTCCGCCCGCTCTTTCAGCTGCAGCGTATTTCGTTTCATGGAGTCTATGTCTCTGACCAGTCCGACCACGCGCTCAGAACGGCCTAATCCCGCTTTCTGACGCACGGCGCGCACATTGCACCAGATGTATCTGCCGTCCGCCTTCTGCAGGCGGAGAGATCCCTCCGCGCGATTCCTGCCGCTCCTCAGTTCCCGGGCCATGGCCTGTATTTCCTCCATATCGTCCGGAAAAACCCGGGATTTATGCCGGTCCAGAGCGTAGATCCCCTTCTCTGTGATTTCATACCCGAATTTTTTCTTCCAATTGGGAGAAAAAACCACCTGATCTTCCGCCACGTCCCACTCAAAGATAATGTCCTCTGATTCGTTCATGATGATCTCGTGGCGTTCCAGCATCCGGCGAAGCTCTTCTCCCGCCTTCCGCTCTTCATCTATATCCGTCAGAATACAGCAGTAGACCTGGCTGCCGTCCTCCAGCCGCACAAGCGATCCCTGATCCTGGATCCACCGACAGCTTCCGTCCTTGTGCACGATCCGGTATTCCAGCTTCTTGGTATTACCCAAGGCCAGCTGCTCCCGGACCATCTGATCCACTTCCTCCCGGTCCTCCGGACAGATCAGATCTCTCAGCCTGTTTCCCAGTTGTTCCTCCAGCTCTTTTCGGGTGTATCCCACGATCTGCAGAAAATTGTCGCTGTATTGGATCAAATTCAGCTCCGGCGTTGTATCGCAGCAGATCACGCCCCCTGGAATATTTTTTATAATGATGTTAAAATCAATCCTGCCCCACACAGCATCCGTTCCCATCATTTCACCTTGAATTCCTTTCCTTCTGTACGATACAGCAGCTTTTCAAACGCTTCCAGCGGCATGGGCCGCGCAAAGACGAATCCCTGTACCACATCGCAGCCCACAGAGCGCAGGAACCTTACCTGCTCCTCCGCCTCCACGCCCTCCGCGATGGTTTTGATCTGAAGCTTCCTGGCCATGGCGATGACCTGAGAGATGACCACCCTCTCCCGATATACGTCCGTCCCCTCCCGGAAGAAAAGCACATCCAGTTTCAGCACGTCGATGGGCAGATTTTTCAGCAGATTGAGGGAAGAATATCCCGATCCGAAATCGTCCATCGAACAGACGAAGCCCTTCTCGCGCATGGAGGTCACCGTGTCCTTGAACATCTCGTCGTCCACGATCATGCTCTCTGTAAATTCCAGTTCCAGACAGAGATCGGGGATCCCGAAACGCTCCTTCACCGACCAGTAATACTCAACGAAATCATGCTGCAGCATCCCCAGCCGCGAGACGTTCACCGCCACATTGATTCGAGGACCTCCCTCTGCAAGCCAGCCCCCGAACCACCGGCAGACCTGTTCAAAGATGTAGCGGTCCAGCTTCACGATAAATCCCGTTCGTTCGAAGATCGGGATGAACTCTCCGGGAGGGATCAGTCCTTTCTCACGGCTGTTCCAGCGGACCAGAGCCTCCGCCCCGTCCAGCCTGTCTCCGTGCTGAATGTCCACCTTAGGCTGCATGTACACCACAAATTCCCCGTTTTCCAGAGCCTGATCGCCGTTGGTCTCCAGCTCCGCCTCCTTCAGCGTGCGTTGGAGGATCTCACTGCTGAAAAAGGCGCAGCGGCTTCCCTGTCCCTGCTTGACCGACTTCTGGGCCATGTTGGCCCGGTTTACCATATCGTTCACGGAGATGGTCCTGTCCTCCGATTCCCCCACACAGTAAAAACCCATACTGAGTTCTGCCCGAAGGCGGTTCGCCCCTATGCTTTCTTCGCTCAGACTCCGCTGAAGCTCCTGAAACCAGCGGTACAGCCCCTCTCTATCCTCATAGGGCATCAGCCCGGCGAAATTGTCCGCGCCCACGCGGCAGAACAGTCCGTTCTTCCCCACGCCATGATCCAGAATGTCCGCCAGAAAGATCAGCAGTCTGTCTCCCGCTTCATAGCCGAATACATCGTTAAAATATTTGAATTTCTTCAGATCGCAGTACCATACCGCGTAATGCGTTCCATTGGCCTTTCGCAGTACGTCTTCCGCGTCCATGACAAACCTTGCAAGATTTCGGCATCCGGTGAGCGGATCCTCATACGCCAGCCTCAAAAGCACTTCCCTGCTCCGGGTCATGATATGATTCTGTCGGCGCAGCAGAAACAGGAAGATCAGGCATGCGGCGGCGATGATCATGAAGGTGCCCAGCGCCGTCTGGCTGTAGCGATGACGCAGCGCCAGTTCCGGCACCATGCTGAAAATATACCAGTCGTCCACTCCCGCAGGTATAAAGACGCCTTTCTGAGTCCTGCCGTTTATCCGGTATTCAAAGCGCCCGGAAGCCCCCTTTTCCATCTGCCGGATGATCCCTTCGCGTTCTGCTTCGTCCAGCCCCTTTACCTCAGAGAGCCGGCCCGCTTCCATAAACGCCGCGTCCGAGTGGACCGACCGTACCACAAAATCTCCGTCGGAACTTATGACCGCCGAAAATCCTCTGCCGTTCAGAACCGGCGTGTCGATGATCTCACGCATCATGCGGGATGAATTCACCGCGCACAGCACGCCGATAATATCTCCGTCTTTTTCCACGGGCACCCCGTAGTAGTTGATATAGACAGCGTCCTCTTCCTTTTCATTTTCAGGACGGCCCAGAGTATCCCGAAACGTGCCCGAAATGGCGTCCTGACCGGACATGGCCCGATGATAAAATTCGCGGAAAGACACGTCCACGCCGCGGAAAACGTCTCCCCCCACATCCACCAGATCCAGCTTTCCCTCCCGGTCGGTCAGCCCCATGCGGATAAATGTGTTATTGTCGTTGATCTTTTTTAAAACGGTGCGGATCTCATCGTCGCTTCCCATTCCCGATTCACTGATGCAGATCGACACTGCGTCAAGGGTCTGCAGGTCCCCGGTGATCTGCTTCATCAGGGTGACGCGGTTCTGATCCGCCGCGTCGTAGAGATATTCCATATTTTCCGCCTCGTTCTGCTTCATCATTCGAAAAACAAACAGGAGACTGAATATCATAAAGCACAGGCAGATGATACCGGCTGCTATATATGTCCTCCTGAATTGATTCGTTTCCTTTTCCGGCATGTTGTTTCCCCGCATCCAAAATTCTGCAAAAAAGAGTGATGGCTTACATCATTCTTCTTTATTCTACCGTATTTCCCTCAGAGGCACAACGAAAACCTGTATGGCCGCCTTTCCTTTTGCCCATCCCCCGTCTTTCCCTTCTAAAAAAGCAGAAAATGTGATACCATAAGACCAGCAGGCGGACAGGTCCGGTCATGGACAAATGCGAAAGGTGAAGCCTGTCCGCAGATCTCAAACAGGAAAGGACGATATGAATATGGAAGACATCATCAGACACATCAGACAATATGTAAGCGAAACGCCGGAGCTGGGCATCATCCTCGGCAGCGGCCTTGGAGACCTGGCCGCGCAGATCGAAGATCCGATCTGCGTCAATTACGGCGACCTGCCCGGTTTTCCCGTCTCTACGGCTCCGGGACACGCAGGCCGGTTTGTTTTCGGCAGACTGTGCGGAAAATACGTGGTCTGCATGCAGGGCCGCGTCCATTACTACGAAGGCCATCCTATGGAGAAAGTCATTCTGCCTGTCCGCGTCATGAAACGACTGGGCATCCGGAATCTGATCGTCACCAACGCCGCCGGCGGCATCAACACAGAATTTCAGGTAGGCGATTTTATGCTCATCCGGGATCACATCAACTTTATGGGCGTCAATCCTCTGATCGGAAAAAACGATCCTGACTTCGGGCCCAGATTCTGCGACATGTCCTACGCCTACACCCCGGCGCTGCGCCGGCTGGCAAAGGATACGGCAGAAGAACTGGATGTGATCCTGCACGAGGGCGTATATCTGGGATGCAGCGGCCCCAGCTACGAAACGCCCGCTGAGATCCGGGCATTCCGCATTCTCGGAGCCGATGCGGTGGGAATGAGCACCGTGCCGGAAGTCATCGCCGCCAGTCACTGCGGCCTGCCGGTGCTGGCGATCTCGCTGATCACCAATATGGCCGCCGGCGTCCTGGACGTAAAACTGTCGGAGGAAGAGGTTCTGGCGATCGGCGCCAGACGGGCCGACACCATGCAGAAGCTGGTAAGATCCATCATTACAAAACTGTAGGGCCGCGGGAGAGTACCTTATGAAACACGAAGAACAACATATCTTCTCCGGCGACGCGGCAGAGCGGATCCCGAACGCCGGGCCTGTGGATCTGGAAAAGCTCCGGGCCTTCTTCACCGCGGACCGATTCGCCATGGACGCCGGAATTACGCTGGACGAGGCGGAACCGGGCCGGGCCGTATGCAGCATGATCATACAGCCCCGTCATCTGAACGCCGGAAACACCGTACAGGGCGGCGCGATCTTCACTCTGGCCGATTTCGCCTTCGCCGCCGCGGCCAACGCCGGACAGCCTCTGACCGTATCGCTGAGCAATCAGGTCACCTTTCTGAAGCCTGCAAAGGGCGGCAGGCTCATCGCCGAGGCGGTCTGCATCAGCGGCGGAAAGCGCACCTGCTTCTATCGCGTGACCGTCACCGACGATCTGGGCACCAACGTGGCGGAGATGACGGTGAACGGTTATATCAAGCGTTGATCCCGGCCGCTCCGCCCCGCCGGTCAGCCCGCATGGCTGCGGCCGGCGGCAGAGCCAGAAAAAGACCGTCCTCACTGAGATGAGGACGGTCTTTTTCTGGCTGAGCTGGTCGTGCATATTCCTCGCGAACCTGGAGAATTAAAAATGGATGGCCCTTCCGTCAGTCAGCGCGTGCATGGCTTCGTGCACTGCCTCGGAAACGGTGGGATGGGGATGGATGCTCATGGCGATCTCCTCCGCTGTGGCCTCCAGCTTCATGGCTGCCACAGCCTCCGCGATCATATCTGTGGCGTGGATGCAATAGAGATGAACTCCCACGATCTCGCCGTATCTCGTCTCGGAGATGACCTTGACCATTCCTCTCTCCTCCCCCGCCACCTTGGCTTTTCCGTTGGCCATGAGGGGAAATCGTCCCACCTTTATCTCCCCGTATTTTTCCCGGGCCTGTCTCTCGGTCAATCCCACGCAGGCGATCTCAGGCTGAAGATAAACGGCGCTGGGAACCTTGCCGTAATCCATGACGCTGCTGCGGCCGCAGATATTCTCCACCGCCACGATCCCTTCCATAGAAGCCGCGTGGGCCAGCATGGCCTTTCCGTTCACATCGCCTATGGCGTATATATTTTCAACGCTGGTACGCATAGTCTCGTCCGTGACGATGGCCCCGCGTTCAGTTCGCAGACCCAAGGCCCCGCAGTCGATGCCCTCCAGCCGTGGGCTCCTTCCCACGGCCATAAGGACCTTGTCCGCCTCCGCGCAGAACCTTTCGCCGTTCTTTTCAAAGGCCACGCCGGAAGCTGTGATCTCCGTCACCTTCGCTGTTGTATGGATCTCTATCCCCATATCCCGCAGCTGTTTTTCGACCTGTTCCGTGATCTCCTCGTCCACCATGGGGAGAATGCGGTCCAGGAATTCCACCACCGTCACCTTCGTCCCCACGGAAGCAAGAAAATAGGCGAATTCAATGCCGACGACGCCGCCTCCGATGACCGTCATGGACTCCGGCAGGCTGTCGAGCTGCAGAAGCTCGGCGCTGGTGAGCACCGCCGCGGCTGGATCCGTGGGAATGGGCAGGCGCTTCGCCGCAGAGCCCGTGGCCAGGATCAGATGGGCTGCGGTCATGATCTTCCCCGCCGCTTCCACGGTATGCGCGTCTTTTACCACGCCTCTTCCGCTGACTACCGTCACGCCGTTTCTGCGCAGCAGGCCGTTCACGCCGCCCACCAGCTGATCGATCACATCCTGCTTTCTCTTCTGCACAGAGACCATGTCAAGACGCGCTCCCGATACATTTACGCCGGTTACCCCAAAATTTGCGCTCTCCCGAACTTCCTTCAGCGCCTCCGCGCTTCGGAGCAGCGCTTTTGTGGGAATGCATCCCGCGTTCAGGCAGGTGCCGCCGAATCTTTCTTCTTCCACGATGGCCACGGATCTTCCCAGCTGCGCCGCCTTAATGGCCGCCACATAGCCCCCCGGGCCGCCGCCAACGACGATAATATCGTAATCGAAGCTGCGGGCTGCCGTGCCCGGGCCGCCGCCAGGAGCGCACTCCGCGGCGGATCCCCCCCGCAGCGACTTCACCGCCTCAGCCAATACGCTGTCAATGTTCTCGTCGGCGGCCCCCACCACCGCCATGGGCATGGTCACCGGCAGGGTATCGCCGGCCTGGATGAGCAGCTTCCGCACCACGCCGTCTCCCGTGGCCTCGATGTCCATATTCGTCTTGTCCGTCTCCACAGAAAAAAGCGGCTCGCCCTTTTTTACGCTGTCTCCTTCTTTCTTGTACCACTCCACCAGCTTTCCCTCGCTCATATTAAAACCGAGCTTGGGCATTATGATTACTTCTGCCATACTATGCTCCTCTGTCCTCCTATATCATCAGCGCCGCCGGGCGCTCCAGCAGATCTTTGATTTCAGTCACAAACTGCGCCGCCAACAGGCCGTCGATCACTCTGTGGTCGACGGACAGCTGGATATTCATCAGCGGGCGGACGGCTATCTCCTTCGTCCCGTCCGCCTTGGCGACCACCGCCGGCTCGTCTTTTATACTGCTCACCGCCAGGATCCCCACCTCGGGCGGATTGATGATCGCCGTGAAATTTTCGATCCCAAACATGCCAAGATTGGAGATCGTAAAGGTACCGCCCGCGTACTCATCCGGCGTCAGCTTCCCCTCTCTGGCTTTGGCAAACAAGGCGCCGCTGACCGCCGCGATCTCTGTGACGCTCTTCGCTTCCGCATTCTTCACCACCGGTACGATGAGACCCCCGGGAGCCGCCACGGCGATCCCGATGTTGACCGTCTTGTATTTCACTATAGTGCCTTCCAAAAGCGAGGCGTTCATCTCCGGGTACTTTTGCAGCGCCATCACCGCTGCTCTGGCAATAAAATCCGTCACTGAAACTTTCCGTCCCTGCACCGCGTTTACTTCTTTCCGCAGTTCCAGCAGTTTTAAAAGATCCACCTTCTGGGAGAAATAGAGGTGGGGTGCGGTGAACTTGCTCTGGGCCATCCGTTCGCCGATGATCTTTCTCACGCCGGCATATGGGATCTCCTCCAGTATCTCCCTTCCGTCCGGCGACAGCTTCACCGCCGCGCTGCTCTGCGCCGGGCCCCGGACGTCTCCGTCTCCGGCTCCGGCTGCCCTCTGCACATCCCCCTTCGTCACCTTTCCGTTGGGCCCCGTTCCAATGATTCCGCCCAGATCCAAATTTTCCGCGGCCGCCATGTTTCTCGCCACCGGCGTGGCCGCCTTCCCCGACTGAGGACGCCTTCCGCCGCCCGCAGCTGCCGAGACTCCGGCGCCCGTTTTCAGCCCGGCCCCGACTTTATTGGAAAGCGTCGCCGCATACGCCAGAATATCCTTTTCACAGATCCCTCCGTCAAAACCTGTTCCTGCTATGGAAAGGCCCTGGACGGAGATCCCCAGCTCTCCTGCTTTTCTCCGCGCCCGCGGCGTGATCCTCAGGCGATCCCCAGTTCCCGGCTCCGCCCCGGACACGGCGGCCGCTGTTCCCTGGGACTCTGTCCCCTGCCGGCTCTCCGCCGGCCCACAGGTCCCGTCTTTCCCCTCTTCCGTTCCTTCCTTTCCCAGCAGAGTCAGCGCCTCCGTCAGAACCGCCGAAATATCTTCCGACTGGCCGCCGACAATAGCAATGGGCAGCGTTACGGCAATGGAATCGCCTTCCTCAATCAGTAGCTTGCGAACTACGCCGTCCCTCGCAGCCTCGATATCTATATTGGTTTTATCCGTTTCCACAGAGAACAGGTTCTCGCCTTTCTGAACCGATTCTCCCTCTTTTTTATACCATCTCACCAGTTTTCCCTCGCTCATATTGAAGCCGAGCTTGGGCATTACGATGATCTCAGCCATATTCCTGCCTCCCTCTACCTAAAATAGGACTTTACCTTTTCATAGACCTTTTCCTCCGACGGGATCAACGGGAATTCCAGGGCCGGGCTGAAGGGCAGCGGCACATTGGGGTTGGCCACTCTCCCGCAGGGCGCGTCCAGATAATAGAAGACGTCCTCCGCGATATCAGCGGCGACTTCCGCACCGATCCCGCATCTCTCGTACGCCTCGTCGGCCACGATCAGTCTCCCCGTCTTCTTCACCGATTCAATGACAGTCTCACGGTCAAAGGGAACGATGGTGCGCAGGTCGATGACTTCACAGTCGATCCCCTCTCTGGCCAAACGCTCCGCCGCTTTTTCCGATTTCATGACCATAGAGGAGGTGGCCGCTATGGTGATGTCCCTGCCTTCTCTGGCGATCCTGGCCTTGCCGAAGGGGATGGGCTGTACCTCGTCGTCTATGGTAAATTTTTTGTTGTACTCCATCTTGTGCTCAAAGAAGAGGACCGGATCGTTGTCGCGGATAGCGGTCTTCAGCAGCCCCTTCGCCTCCTGCGCCGTGGACGGAAGCGCGATCTTGATGCCCGGAAACTGCGCTGCCATGGCCTGCATGGACTGGGAATGCTGGGCTGCGGAGGATCTCCCCGCTCCGATGGGACAGCGGATCGTCAGGGGAACCGTCACCTGCCCCCCCGACATGTAGCGGATCTTTGCCGCCTGATTGATCACCTGATCGGCGGCCACCAGAAGGAAATCGGAGAACATCAGTTCAACCACCGGCCGCAGTCCGGTCAGCGCCATTCCCACGCCCATGCCCACGAACCCGGCTTCTGAGATCGGCGTATCCTTTACCCTCAGTTCGCCGTACTTTTCCAGAAGTCCCACCGAGGTCTTGAAGTTCCCCCCGATAAAACCCACGTCCTCGCCCAGCAGGACGATGTTTTCATCACGCGCCATCTCTTCGTCCAGCGCCTCGCAAACAGCCTGTGCATATGTGATCTCTTTCATATTCTTACCTCTCTTCATCGTTTATTTCGGCCCGGCGCGGCTTCCCACCCGGCCTCTCCCGTCTCCGCGCGTACCGTCTCCCCCGCCGGCGCGTCTGTGCCGCGTAACTGAATTCTGCCGCGGTGATCCTTTCTTCGCCATTGAGCTCCCCGCCCGCGCGGCCGCGCCGTATCACTGTGCAAATACGTCTGTATACGCCTCCGCCGCGTGGGGATACTCGCTTTCCGCGGCGAATTTCACGGCGGCCCGGATCTCTTTCTCCACCTTGTCCTCCACGGCCTGTATCTCTTCCGCCGTTCCTTTCTTCCCGCTGATGATCTCCTTTTTCAGACTTTCCACCGGACAGCGCGCAAGCCAGTCCTCTTTCTCCGTCTCGCTCTTTCTTTTTCGATATGCGGCGGGATCGCCCACGTGGTGACCCTGCCAGCGGTATGTCTTGCACTCGATCAGCGTAGGTCCCTGGCCGCTCCTGGCCCGCTCCACGGCCTCCCTGGCCGCCTCATAGACCGCCGTGACGTCCATGCCGTCCACCACCACTCCCGGAATGTCGTAAGCCTTTGCCCGCACGGCCAGATCCGGCGTGTTCGTCACATCGCGAATATCCACGGAGATACCGTACAGGTTGTTCTCGATCACATACACGCAGGGGAGCTTCCACGCCGCCGCCATGTTCAGACTCTCGTGGAAGGTCCCCTCGTTGGTGGCGGAGTCGCCCATGAAGGACACGGCCACCTGTCCGCTTTTTCTATACAGGGAGCTGTACGCCGCGCCGGTGGCGATGGGGATCTCCCCGCCCACGATCCCGTTGGCTCCCAGAATGCCCTTATCCATGGCCATGATGTGCATGGAACCGCCCTTTCCGCTGGAATACCCCGTCTTCTTTCCGAGGATCTCCGCCATCATGCGGTCGATATCCGCGCCCCTGGCCACCAGATGTCCGTGGCCTCGGTGGGTGCTTCCGATGTAATCCCGTTCCTCCAGCGCCGCGCAGACGCCCGTAGCCACTGCCTCCTCGCCCATGTAAAGATGGGCCAGCCCCGCCATTTCACCCTTCTTATAAAATTCGAAAACTTCTTCCTCGAATCTTCTCATTTTATACATGGTTTCGTAAAAACCCATAAGCTGCTCCTTGTCGTAATTCTTTCCTTTCATCTTCGACCTCCTGTGCTATGTGAATGAAACATAAGATATACAATTGTCACACCATAATATAAAGCAAACCTTGTGCCAACTCTCCGGTATTCTTTTTTCCGTGGGCTGTTTTCTCATACGTCTCTGTGCAGACGTTGATTTTTCACGCTTTAGCACAAATACACTCACTGTTTCCGCAGACTGCAGCCGGAAGATCTTTTCTATCACATTCGAAAGGCCACATAGTTTGTCACATATTTGTGGCCATTTTTACACAACGTCACAGCAAACTGTGACATTTTCACTTTACAATCCCATCTTCTCTGCTATAATGAGACTAACAACCGAAACTGTCACACTCCTGTGAAAAGAGGTGCAAAATGAAAAATCCTGTTGACGGAGCCTATCAGAACGCGCTGAAAACCGCCTGGGAAAAATTTGTGGCCGACGAGGACGCCGACTACTCCTGTGTCCGCCCTGAAATACTGGAATCCTGGAAACGTTCAAAGAGCTACGGCGTGGATCCGCTGAATCCCGACAGCCCCACCAACCCCGCCAGACGCGTTCTCGGGGCGGACGATCTGAATATCCGGATCAACTCCAATCTGTTTCTTATAGAGATCACTCACCCTTACATGGAGATGATCTATTCGATCGTGGCCAATACCGGCTCCTTCATCATGCTCTGTGACAAGGACGGTTACATATTGGACTCTATGGGCGATCCCGACATCATCCGGCGGGGAAAGGAGACCATGCTCGTGACCGGGGCAAACCGGCGGGAAGACATCGCTGGAACCA
>Ga0129308_1002563_pt1 | contig 15003 bp, 13 predicted proteins | sample L827metagenome_FD_94440 | JGI IMG/M metagenome (GOLD analysis project Ga0129308, IMG submission 94440) | Ring-tailed lemur group fecal microbial communities from Wisconsin, USA - L827 metagenome | ecosystem: Host-associated > Mammals > Digestive system > Large intestine > Fecal | place: USA...
AACATATTGATTGAGATGTTGAGGTTCAATTGTAAAAGCTCTGAGAAATTCTTCTTTAGTCATTTTCATTCCTCCAAAAAAAATATAGATATCTTTCTGACATCTATATTTTAGTTCACTTATCTTATTATGTCTAATGCTTATATTTCATGATTTATCATTCGTTTATTGCATGATAAATCGTTTCAATAAATTGAGAAATCAATGGTGATAAAGTTTGGTGTTTTTTCCAAACCAAAACCGTTCCTGTTAATAATTCAGGATAAAAAGGGATAAATTTGACATTTTTTTGTGAATGGTTGTAAAAAGCTCCTTCTATGGTAATGGCACTGCCTAATCCTTCTGCAACCAAAGGAATAATATTGGATAAAAAATTATAAGTTGCTATAAAATGAAGTTTTTCATAATCATTTTTAAACCAGCTGGCTATTTCATTTTGAACAATTGAACGTTTTGTATTTAATAAAGGAATATCAATTAATTCTTGTGAAGTCACATATTCATTTTGAGATAAAGGATGATGATTTGAAACAATAATACCCCATCTTTCTTTTTGAGGTAGTCTTATATAATGATATTTTTCTAAATCAACTGGTTCCAATAAAACTCCTATATCTATTAACCCCTTATCTAATCTCTCTTTAATCAAATCTGCATTACCTGTATAAAAATCATACGTCACTTCTGGATATTTTTGTGAAAATGTCTTTATTACTTTTGGCATAAATAACTGTGAAGTATAACATTCTGCAATACCAATCATAATTTTTCCTGTGAGATTTTCATGAGTATTCATTAATTCACTTTCTGTTTTATCAACAAGATCAATAATTTCTTCAGCCCTTCTTCTTAAAAGCATGCCCGCTTCTGTTAACTGTATTTTTCTTTTTCCTCTTATCAATAACTGTTGTCCTATTTCATCTTCTAACTGCATTAATTGTCTGCTTAATGTTGGCTGTCCCATATGTAATTGCTGAGCTGCTCTCGTAATATTTTCTTCTCTAGCCACCATTAAAAAATAATAAAGCGTTCTTAATTCCACCTTGATCCCTCATTTCTGTATCTATTTTAAGAATATTATATTTCTCATTGAAAAGTCAAATCATATTTGCATATAAAAATTCTCAGATATAGTTCTGAGAATCTTTATAAACACATCTTATAGATATTGAGACAATCTTCTTGCGTTAATGGTCGATATGCATTTGGTAATGAATCCTTACCATAACATGCTTTGACCTTCATTTCATCAAAATGACTATCATCCAATCCTAACTCAGATAAATGAACTGGTAATCCTAATTCATCTTTAATGAACATTTGGAGTGCTTCTATCGTTTGATAAGCAATTTTCTTTTTATCCGCTCCTTCTGCCACATCCATCACATTGACCCCAAATCTTGCAAAGTCTTCTGCCACTGTTTCATCTCTATCTAATAAATATTTCATCCATTTTGGCATAATAATGGCTAGTCCTAAGCCATGTGTTAAATCATATGATGATGAGAACTGTTCTAAAGCATGCAATGATGCCTGTGTCTTGAAGCCAGATGTACAAAAGCTATTCAATGCCCAGCTTGCTGCCCATAACATAGTCGCTCTCGCTTCATAGTTTTCTGGTTCTTTGATGGCAATTGGTAATTGTGTTCTTACTGTTTTTAATAATGTTTCAACGACATTAAATTGCAATGGATATTTTTCTGAATTCACAAAATAGTTCATGTCAAACAAATGAGCCATAATATCAAATCCTCCACAAGCTGTTTGTCTGGCTGGGACAGTAAAGGTATTCGTTGGATCTAAGAAGGCGGCTTTAGGTCTAATGGCTTCTCCATTAATACCGCTTTTCACTCCTAAGTCAATATTTGCAATCACACATGATTTATCCATTTCACTTCCTGTTGATGCAATTGTTGGCATAGCAATCACTGCTAAAGCATCATTCCATGTTTCTTTTCCTTCTACTAAATCCCAAATATTATCAGTTTTTGATAAAGATGTTGCAGCAATGGCTTTACAACAATCAATCGTTGATCCTCCACCAATGGCAAGAGTTGTTTGAATACCATGTTTTTTACACATTGCCACACCTCTATTGACTGTTGTATGTCTTGGGTTAGGCTCCACTGCTCCTAATTCATAAACTGTTATATCATGAGATTCTAATTCATTGATAACATTTTGATATAATGGTGAATTCTTGATAAAATCTCCACCATGAGCGACTAAGACTTTATCTCCATATTTTAAAACTTCTTCATGTAAATGTTGTAATTGATTTTTACCAAAATAGACTTTTGTTGTGTTTTGAAATTGAAAATCATTCATGCTTTTTTCCTCTCTTTCTTTACATATATTGTATGAAATTTTTATCATATAAACAATTTGGCTTTCTTATGTTATTCATGAGTTTTTCTTATGAATTCATAATGAATACTAGAATTTTCAATTCTAAAAGCTTTTATGACTTCCTTATGAAAATAAGGAGAAAATATATTCAAAATCTTTATCCTTCCATTTTTCTTTGTCTTATCATAATCCTTTAAAAATTATTTTTTATCACTCTTTTTTCAAAAAATTGCAATAAAAAAGACGTTAGATTTTTCCTAACGTCTATAAATAAACTCTATATTTTTTTAAATCAATGTGTCCAAATGACTGTATCAATTTTTGCATCAATACAAAATTGATAAAGCCTTACTTTTTTAACAAGTCTTCACAAATTGATACATTTGTTTTTTTACTTAACGACAATATTGACGATTTTGTTACGCACAACAATGATTTTTACAATATTCTTACCCTCAGTATGTGTTTTAATATTGTCTTGTGCCAAAGCTGTCGCTTTGACAATTTCATCATCCTCATCTTTATTGAGAGTAATTTTAGCACGTAACTTACCATTCACTTGGACAGCCATTTCCACAGTATTTTGTACCAACATAGATTCATCATATGTAGGCCATGGTTCATAAGCTAAACTTGTCTCATGTCCTAACAACTGCCACATTTCTTCACAAATATGAGGAGCAATACAGCTTAACATTTTCACTAAGTTTTCAGCATATGGACGATATAATGTCTGAGCTTTATAAGCCTCATTCACAAAAATCATCATTTGTGAAATTGCTGTATTAAATCCTAATAATTCATAATCATTTGTGACTTTTTTAACTGTTGAATGATAAATATAATCTAATGAATGGTCATTTTCATCACTTAATTTATCAGTTTCAATAATTAAACGATAAACACGATCCAACCATTTTCTTGCTCCATCCAAACCATTTGTAGACCAAGGTAAAGAAGCTTCCAAAGGGCCCATAAACATTTCATATAAACGAAGTGCATCAGCACCATGACTTTCAACAATTTCATCAGGATTAACAACATTTCCTCTAGACTTAGACATTTTTTCATTGTTGCTTCCTAAGATCATCCCCTGATGGAATAATCTCTGCCAAGGCTCTTTACATTTCACAACTCCTGCATCATATAAAACTTTATGCCAAAAACGAGAATATAACAAATGTAATACAGCATGTTCAGCTCCACCAATGTATAAGTCTACTGGTAACCATCTTTCCAATAATTTTGAATCGCAAATCACTTCATCATTATGTGGATCTAAGTAACGGATATAATACCAACAAGATCCAGCCCATTGAGGCATTGTATTTGTTTCACGGCGACCTTTCATACCATCAATTTCTACAGTTAACCAATCTTCACAATTTGCAAGTGGAGATTCACCAGAATCATGAGGTTGGAAGTTCTTTGTCACTGGTAATTCCAATGGTAGTTCTTCTACTGGAACAGTACGCATCGTTCCATCTTCCATATGAACAATTGGAATTGGTTCTCCCCAATAGCGTTGTCTACTAAATAACCAATCACGTAATTTATATGTCACTTTTGCACAACCACATTGATGTTCTTCAAGCCATTGAATCATACTAGCAATTGCATCTTCTTTATTCATTCCATCTAAAAAACCAGAATTAATATGAACTCCATCTTGTGTCCAAGCTTCTTTTTTAATATCTCCACCTTCTAAAACAGGAATAATATCAATACCAAACTTCTTTGCAAATTCCCAGTCACGATCATCATGAGCAGGAACAGCCATAATAGCTCCTGTTCCATAACTTGCAAGAACATAATCAGCAATCCAAATTGGAATTTTTTTACCATTGACAGGATTTATAGCATAAGCACCCGTAAAAACACCTGTTTTCTCTTTTGAAAGTTCTGTCCTTTCTAAGTCAGATTTAGATTGAATGGCTTTTTTGTAATCGACAACTGCTTGTTTTTGTTCATCAGTTGTGATTGCATCAACATATGGATGTTCAGGTGCCAATACACAATATGTAGCTCCAAATAAAGTATCACAACGTGTTGTAAAAACAGTGAAAATCTTATCTGTTCCATCAATTCTAAAATCAACATTAGCTCCTACGGATTTCCCAATCCAGTTTCTTTGCATTTGTTTTGTTGCTTCAGGCCAATCCAATTCATCCAAATCATTAAGTAATCTTTCAGCATATTCTGTGATTTTTAAAACCCATTGACGCATTGGTTTGCGAACAACTGGATAGCCACCACGCTCACTTTTTCCATCAATGACTTCTTCATTTGCAAGAACCGCTTTTAATTCAGGACACCAGTTAACTGGAATTTCATCTATATAAGCTAATCCTGCATCATATAATTTTGTAAAAATCCATTGAGTCCATTTATAATATTCAGGATCACTTGTAGCGATTTCTCTGTCCCAGTCATATGAAAAACCAAGTGACTTAATTTGATTTCTAAAAATATCAATATTTTTTTTAGTAAATTCAGCAGGATGATGACCAGTTTGAATAGCAAATTGTTCTGCTGGTAATCCAAAAGAGTCAAAGCCCATTGGATGCAAAACATTATAACCTTGCATTCTTTTCATTCTAGAAACAATATCTGTTGCAGTATATCCTTCTGGATGTCCTACATGTAATCCTTTACCAGATGGATAAGGAAACATATCCATACAAAAATATTTAGGTTTACTTTCATCATAACAGTCTGTCTTAAAAGTCTTATTATCCTCCCAATACTTTTGCCATTTTTTTTCAATTTGTTGGTGATCAAAAAACATATTTCTTCCTCCTTAAAATATAAAAAGTCGCCCATCTAAGGACGACTTAATCGCGTTACCACCTTAGTTCATATATCCCTATATGCCCTCAACACTTTAACGCAGCGATACGATAGAAACTACTCAATTCATCTCTACATCTCCAAGGCGAGTTCATTGCTTTCATTCACTTGTTTACACCAGCCACAAGCTCTCTTAAGAAATCTAAACAATTACTATTCCTTTTCATTGATTTTTATATACAAAACATTATAACATATGATTTTTGAATTTCAACTCTTTTTAATCTTTTAAAGCACGAATTGTATTGATTTTAAAAACATAAAAGAAAGGTGGTAATTGACTACAAAAAACTATTCCAAAGGCTCCTATATAAACATTTATTAACAACATATAATCAAAAGAAAAAATCACTTGATTCATCAATAATGTCTCCTTCAAAAACATATTCACCACTGAAAGCAACAGTTTATATTGAAGAGTTGTCAATATCTGAGCAAACCCTATAATAAGTAAAGATTCACACATCACTATTTTCAACAAATCAAAAGATGTCGCTCCATAACACTTCATAATTGCAAAATCTTTTCTTTTTTGAACGACATTTAAAAACATAACTTCACCAATTAAAAACAAAGAGGATAATATAGCTAAAGCAGAAAATAACAATAAAACAGTCTGAACTTGTTGCATTGTATCTGAGACTTTTTGATTGGTTGAAGCCCCGATTTCTAAAAATTGATATGTAGGATAATCTGTTTTCAACTGTCGAATCACTTCACTTCTTTGATAGTCTGGATGAACATATACAATGCCTAACTGCGATTGCACGAGTGTTTCATCAAACATATATACATCTTTTAAAAGATGTATATATGCATTTGATTTTTGATAAATTGTATCTAAAGTTGTCATTTGTTGAGAAATCCCTACAATATGATAAGTAATACTTTTCACATCATTATCATGTTGATACCAAGCATACACTTTTTTCCCAATCAATTGGTCTATTGAATCTGAACCACATAGATGCTGTGCTGTTGACAACGATACAATAATTTCATGATCTGCTTCTGGATATCTTCCTCGTTCTAAAGAAAGATGCTGAAAAGGAGCTGTATCATCCCCTATAAAAACAACCTGTGATTCCTGATAACGTTCTTCTACAAATCCAATTCCTAAACATTCATAATCATCCAAATAAAGATGAGCTTTCTCAACAAAGGAATATTGTTCCAATTCTAAACAGATTTCTTGAGTCAATGATTGATGTTGACTCATTTGAAAACTAATACCAGATGGTGGTATAATCGAATAAATATACTGATGTATTTGTTCCTCTAGACCTCTACTCATCGTGAAAGTCAAAAGAATACATAATAGTGATAAAGTCATTCCCACTATCAATTGCAAAGAACGCGCCTTATGTGAACATATAGACAACAATGCCAGATAAAAACATGATAAATACTTTTTTCGTTTCTTTTTATGAACTGATTTCTTTGCAGGGATTTGATGAAGTATGGTATGATCCACAATTTCTCCATCTTGCATTTTATAAATCTCATCACTGTATTGATGTACCAGCTTTTCATCATGTGATACCAAAACAACCAAACGCTCTTGTGATTCTTCTTTTAAAAGTTCCATGACTTGTGTGGCTAAACAGGGGTCTAAAGACCCCGTTGGCTCATCACATAAAAGAAGATCACTTTTTTGATACGTTGCTCTTAAATAAGCTAATCGTTGCCTTTGTCCATGTGATAAAGAAGACATTTTTAAATGTGAAAATTCTTTAATATCCAGTCTATTTTGAACATATGAATGGGGATAAAAGAAATGTGGTAATTCAATATTAGATTGAGATGATAACCACATAATCAGATGAAATTGTTGAAAAATAAAACTGACATGCTGACGACGATAAGTTGATAGATGATGCTTCATCGCACGTTCATTCCAAAAAATCTCACCTTGAAAATTCTTATCAATACCTCCCATAATATGTAACAATGTGGATTTTCCACATCCAGAAGGTCCTACAATTGCTATCAAACCACATACCGGAAGTTGTAATGATATATCATCCAACACCCGTTGATATTGATATCTTTTTGAAATATGTTCTAGTTTTAACATTTCCTACTCCTCCCTCAATGTCTCTATCATATCTATTTTCATCATATGTCTCATCGGCAACAATGCTCCTATCATTGTCATCATCATATAAATCAAACATATGATTATAAACAAATCATATTGACTAAAGAAAATCGGTTTTAATTGCAAATCAAAATAGTAATGCTTTGATAACTGATAAACATTTTGCATATAGTCATAAAATGCATAAGATATCAAACTTCCACCGATTCCCATCATTAACCCTAAAAAGAATGCCTCTAATATTGATAATAAAAAAAGTCTTTTCTTACTAAGACCCAATGACAAAAGATAGGCAACATCATGTTTTCTTTCAAAATAAATAATGGATTCTACAATTCCAATCAATAATAAAGAAATAAATAAACTGATTACAATAAAAACAAAAGCAATCATCTTTGCCAATTTTAAAAGAGATTGATAATTATCAACTCTTTCAATCACATCACTTCCTACAAAATAATTCATTTGCAATAACTGATATAAATTTCTCGTTTTCCCTTTCTGAGCTTCAATTATCAACATATGATTATCCTTCAAAAAAGATACTTCATTTTGTAAACTCAAATCACAATAGATTTCATCTGATGAAAATAAATCAGAAGATAAAACTCCAACTATTGAAAAATCCCCTTGATAATCAAGATAACTCATATGAAGATATTCTTTATTTTCAAGTGTCTGATAAAGTTTTTCACTAACTACCACTTCATGGGATTGTTTTGGCAATCGCCCCTGTTTAATAAGAAGATGATCAGTCTGGGTTGGTAAAAATGAAAGTATTGCTGACAGTTCTATCTGATTATTTTTCACTTGCAATTGATTTAATTGATAAGCATACGAACAACTCACGACAAATTTATAAGAAATCATATCATCAAAAACTGCACCATCATATTTTTCCACCTGAAGAACTTGGGCAAGAACAGCATGATCTTCGCTATTTTGAAGCATATCAAGAAAACCTTGAAAAGCTGAGACAATGATAAAAAAAGCTAAAATAACAATCCATTGAAAAATAAAAAGAAAGAGCAATTTCATTTTTTGTGAAATCAATTGACGTATTGGATAAATCATTAAAGTATGAAAATGTGAACGCATGATTTCATGATGATATGTTGATACTTTTGTTATTGTTCCTTGAAGTTTGCCATTTTGTAAAGTAAGAATATCATCACAATATAGTTTTAATAAATATGGATCATGAGACACAATAATAACTAAAGACTTCTCTGATAAATTTTTCAGCAATTTCATGACTTCATGTGCTTGTGCCTGATGCAATGCTCCTGTCGGTTCATCACAAAGGACAATAGATGATTGTTTTAATAGTGCCTTTGCTATTGAAACACGCTTCAACTGACCACCTGAAAGTTGATGAGGAAAATGCTGTAAAAATGTTGTTAGTCCCAATTGATGAGATATTTTTTTGAGCTGAGATGTTGTAAATGACTTTTGACAAATCCAACTTGCCAATTGAATATTTTCTTTCACAGTCATTGAAGAAATCACATCCTTACTCTGCATCATATAAGAAATATGTTCACGAATAAATTGTTCACGATTACTAATTTTTTCACCATGAAAAAAGATATCTCCTACAAAATCACTATCCAACATTCCTATAACATATAACAATGTACTTTTTCCACAACCACTTTCTCCCTGAATACCAATAAGACCAGTTTTGGGGAACTTTATTGATAAATCATCTAAAATTTTTCTTTGTTGAAATGTTTTAGAAATATGTTTTAATTCTAACATCATGACCTCCTTTATGTTATAATCATTTCTGGTGATAGAAATGAATCAATTTCCTTATTCTTTTGATAACAAACGTTATCATACATACAATTACTTTTTAAAAAACAAATATAAACAAAAAATAGCCAAAGTCTCTTTAAATGCTGGCTTTACATGTCCTAATCGTGATGGATCATGCGGAACTGGAGGATGTATTTTTTGTTCAAATAGTGGTTCAGGCGATTTTGCAGGGCACGTTTATGACTCTTTGCAAAAACAATTTCAAGATATTTCACAAATCATGCGTCATAAATGGCCAAATTGTCAATTTATTGCTTATTTTCAAGCAAATACAAATACATATGGCACAATTGAAAGATTAAAAAAGACCTTTGAACCTTTTATCCATCAAAAAGACATTGTTGGTCTTGCAATCGCCACACGCCCTGATTGCTTAAGCGAAGACATCTGCGACTATCTTTATGAACTTTCACAAAAATGTGATTTATATGTAGAATTAGGTCTACAAACAATTCACGATCAGACTGCCAAATTGATTAATCGTGGACATGATTTCCAAACTTTCGTAGATGGACTCCAACGCTTACGTCAACGACACATTGATGTCTGTGTGCATATTATCAATGGTTTACCATATGAAACATATGATATGATGTTAGAGACTGCAAAAATTATTGGACAAATGGATATTCAAGCTCTTAAAATTCACAATCTGTTTATCTTGAAAAATACAAAACTTTATACTTTGTATCAACAAAATCCTTTTCCGTTACTCACCAGAGAGACCTATATTTCATTGGTTGTAGAACAATTGTCATATATTCCTCCACACATAGTTATTGAACGCTTAACTGGAGATGCTCCTTTACAAGATCTTGTTGAACCAAAATGGTCCATAAAAAAAGTCACAATTCTTAATGACATTGATAAACTGATGAAAGAAAAAGATATTTATCAAGGATGTCGCACATAATAAAAATGAACCTCCATTATTTGGATGTCCAAACAACGGGGTTCATTTTATTACTAGGTCTTTTATTTATTCGTCAGTTTCAATTAAACCATAATCTCCAGCATTTCTCTTGTAAACAACACTGACTAAATTTGTTTCCGTATCCTTATAAACAAAGAATGAGTGTCCGATTAACTCCATTTGCATAATAGCTTCTTCTAAATCCATAGGTTTAGGACTAATTGTCTTTGTCTTCACAATAACATCCTCTTCCTCTTTTTCTAAAGGCTCAATAGATGCAATATTAAATGCAAGTTTATTATCTTTAGATTTTCTACTTAATCTTGTCTTATACTTTCTAATTTGTCCTTCTAATTTGTCAATGACTAAATCAATGGCATTGTAGAGATCATAATCAATAACCTCTGCTCTTAATAAGACATACTCTGTTGGAATAGTCACTTCAATTTTTTGACCTACTGGATATGTTCTAATTAATACCTTTGCTTCAACATTGTCACTCATGATAAAATACTTATCTAGGACACTTAACTTTTTGTTGATTTTTGTTTCAATACCTTCAGTAAGATCAATGTTTTTACCTCTTATAATGACCTTCATAAACATTCCTCCTTTGATAATTATATTATACAATAATTTTCGTTAAATTACACCTATTTGATGTGAAAAAATCAAAAAGCCCCAATAGGAGCTTATAAATATTTTTTCAAATCTTCTACTTTGTTCAATTTCTCCCAAGGCAAATCCAAATCACCTCTACCAAAATGACCATAAACAGCTGTTTTTTCATAAATTGGTCTTAACAACTGTAATGTATCAATAATGCCTTGAGGAGTTAAATCAAACTCATTTTGAATGGCATGTAAGATGACATCCTTATGAACCTTTTCAGTCCCATATGTTTCTATGTAAACGCTCGTTGGTTCTTTTACACCAATAGCATAAGATAATTGAATTTCAATACGTTCACAAAGTCCCGAAGCGACAATATTTTTAGCAATATAACGAGCCATATAAGCTGCACTTCGGTCAACCTTAGATGGATCTTTTCCTGAGAATGCTCCACCTCCATGACGAGCTGAGCCACCATATGTATCCACAATGATCTTACGTCCTGTTAACCCTGTATCACCATGTGGACCTCCAATCACAAAACGTCCTGTTGGATTAATAAAAACTTTATAATCAGTATTCATATGATATTTTTTGACAACATCTGCCATAATCACACCTTGAATATAATCCTTAAAAATGGCTTCATCAAAATCAGCATCATGTTGAATAGACATTAAAATAGTGTCAATACGTGGATTTTGTGGATCTGTATAATCAACTGTCACCTGAGATTTCATATCAGGACGTGCCCACTTAAACTCACCAGTATGTCTTTTTTCTGTTGCATAACGCACCAAATGATGAGCAATAGACACTGGTAAAGGCATGAATCCTTCTGTTTCATTACATGCATAACCAAACATGATTCCCTGATCACCAGCTCCACCAACAGCGACATTTGTTCCCATCGCAATATCTGCCGATTGTGTATCCATGACAACCTCAACTCGACAATTATTGCCATCAATTCCTAAATCATCACTTACATAACCAATCTTGATAAGAACATCCCTTGCAATCTGTTCATAATCGACTTGTGCACGAGTTGTAATTTCACCACCAATAACTAATAAATTTGTCGTCGTAAAACATTCACAAGCAACTCTTGAATAAGGATCATCTTGTAAACATGCATCAAGAATTGCATCACTGATCTGATCACAAACCTTATCAGGATGACCTTCTGAAACTGATTCAGATGTAAATAAAATCTTTTCCATCATTTTTCCTCCCGCTTCCACCAATAAAAAAAGCTTTCAAGAGGAAAGCTTTGTTTCCTCTTATTGTTCAAGTAAACTTGCTAGGTAAGGGCACCTTCTTATAAAAGGGTTGCCACCACTTCATCGATCCTCATCTCGTGGTTCTGAATAAGAGCTTCAATTATTGATATAATTTTGTAAGTTCTTCATGACTCAAGGATGTCATCACTTCAATAAGTTCCATATCCAATCCTAAATCATAAAGTATTGCTGCAATTTTCAATTGTTCCTGTTTTCTTGTATTCATTCTATCACCATTCTTAGTTTAACCTAAAAATTAGACATTATTCTACAAACAGAACACAATTATTATATGCGAAATACTCTATTAAATCAAGAGCTCATTTCACATATAGATATTATAACACATATTTTTTATATTTTGTCTCAAATTTGTCTCAATTTTTATTTTCTTTTAATAAATCTCTAATTTCAACAAGCAGTTCTTCTGTTGTTGGTCCCTTTGGCGCTTCTGGAGCTGATTCTTCTTGCTTATGACCAAGATTTGCAAGTTTATTCAAAGATTTGATCATAATAAAGATCACAAAAGCCATGATAATAAAATTAATCACTGCTGAAATAAAGGCTCCAATTTGAATTCCTTCACTTCCTCCAGGAAGTGGAATCGTCCAACCCAATCCTTCTGTAGGATTTCCAAAAATATTTAAAATTGGTTTAATGACAGTATCAGTAAATGATCCAACTAATGAAGTAAAAGCACCACCAATCAAAACACCTAAAGATAAATCAACAATATTTCCTCTTAAAGCAAATGCTTTAAATTCTTTTAAAAACTTTTTCATTAAATTGCTTGCACCTCCAAAACACCTGGAACTTCCTCAATCAAGATTTGTTCTACACCATCTTTTAATGTTGCATCTAACATCATACATCCTGCACATGCGCCATGCATCTGCACATAAACAACACCTTCTTCAAATTTTACAAATTCAATATCTCCACCGTCTCTTTGAAGATATGGTCTTAATTTATGTATAACTTTTTTGATTTCTTCGACTTGATCCATATTTTTCCTCCTTTATGCTATCTTATTATACCACATTTTTCAAAATATAAAAGCAACATATCTTTTTATCTTTCTTGTCATTCATTTTTATGTTATAATCAATGTGATTGGAGGGCTGTTAATGGAACATCGTGTAAAAGTCGGTGATATCATTGATGTAACCATTACTGGAATTCAACCTTATGGTGCTTTTGCTTCTCTCCCAGATCACACTTCGGGTTTGATTCACATTTCTGAAATTTCTGATAAATTTGTAAGAAATGTAGAAAATTATGTCCGAGTTGGTGATGTGATATGTGTCAAGGTTATTGACATTGATGAAAAAACACGTCAATCTAAACTTTCTTTAAAAGCTGTGCATATGGCAAAAAGAAAATACAAAAGACCATTTAAAAATCAAAGGGAGAAAATTCAAGAAACACCTTTAGGATTTAGTTCTTTAAAAGCAAAACTGCCTGAGTGGATTGCTCAAGGTATAATCAAGGAGGAAGATTTATGATTAAAGTTGATTTGTCACAAGCTAAATTAGCTGAAAACATGGATTCATACAAAGAACAAGTAGCTACTATTCATGATATGATCCATAACAAAACAGGAGCTGGAAATGATTTCTTAGGTTGGGTAGATTTACCAGTGAATTATGATAAAGAAGAAGTCAAGGCTATGAAAGCAAAGGCTGCTGAATTAAAAGATGAAATTGATGTCTTATTAGTATGTGGTATTGGTGGCTCTTATTTAGGTGCCAGAGCAGCAATTGAAGCATTAAATGGTTTATTCCCTACAAATGATGTTCAAATCATTTATGTTGGAAATACTTTTTCATCTAATTATTTAGCACAAGTCAAAGAATACATTAAAGATAAAGAATTTGCCATTAATGTTATTTCTAAATCTGGAACAACAACTGAAACTTCAATTGCATTTAGAATCTTTAAAGACTTACTTGAAACAACAAAAGGAAAAGAAGTTGCTAGAAAAAGAATCGTTGCAACAACAGATAAAGCAAGAGGAGCTTTAAAAACTTTAGCAACAAACGAAGGATATACGACATTTGTTGTTCCTGATGATGTTGGTGGACGTTATTCAGTCTTAACTGCTGTAGGATTATTCCCAATTGTTATGGCTGGAATTGATATTGAAGACATGTTAAAGGGAGCAGCTGATGCAAGAGAAAAATACAATAATCCTGATTTAGCAACAAATGAAGCTTATCAATATGGCGTTGCAAGACAAATGTTATGCAAACAAGGATATCCTGCTGAAATGTTTGTGACTTATGAATTACAACTTGCTATGGTGGCTGAATGGTGGAAACAATTGTTTGGTGAATCAGAAGGTAAAGAAAATAAGGGTATTTTACCAACAAGTGCAACTTTCTCAACTGATTTACACTCACTAGGACAATTTATCCAAGAAGGAACAAAAGTTTTATATGAAACAGTGTTCCAAGTGAAAAAACCTATGGGTGATTTAGTGATTCCTAGCGACGAAGGTAACTTAGATAACTTAAATTACTTGGCTGGGAAAACAGTTGATTACGTCAATAAAAAAGCATGTGAAGGAACAATTGATGCTCATGTCAATACTGGTGGAGTTCCTAACATTCAAATTACAATTGATGAAATGACTGCATATTCATTTGGTTATATGGTTTATTTCTTTGAAAAAGCATGTGCATTATCAGTTTACTTATTAGATGTCAATCCATTTAATCAACCTGGTGTAGAAGTTTATAAGAAAAACATGTTTAAATTATTAGGAAAACCTGGCATTTAAAGAAGTGGAATTCCACTTCTTTTAATTTATTCATTTTTCTCTTGACGCGAAAAAGCATATTGTGTTATTATAAGTAGGCACAAGATAAGCAATGGAGGTTTAGCTCAGTTGGGAGAGCATCTGCCTTACAAGCAGAGGGTCAGCGGTTCGAGCCCGTTAACCTCCACCATTGCCGGCTTAGCTCAATTGGTAGAGCAACTGACTTGTAATCAGTAGGTTGAGGGTTCAAGTCCTTTAGCCGGCACCATATATGTTGGGGAGGTAGCGAAGTGGCTAAACGCGGCTGACTGTA
>Ga0129308_1002566_pt1 | contig 14980 bp, 18 predicted proteins | sample L827metagenome_FD_94440 | JGI IMG/M metagenome (GOLD analysis project Ga0129308, IMG submission 94440) | Ring-tailed lemur group fecal microbial communities from Wisconsin, USA - L827 metagenome | ecosystem: Host-associated > Mammals > Digestive system > Large intestine > Fecal | place: USA...
AAGGAGATGGCCTTGAAGTAGCAAATCCAAGATGCTCCCGTGGCCAACCCGGATAGGACCAGAAACAACAGTGTTTTCTGCGAGATCTCACCGATTCCATCGAAGGAGCCGGTGATCAGGACCATCAGCCATGCCATGGCGAGGACCACGATGGTCCTGAGGGCGGTGGCGAGGTTGGAATCCACGTCCTTGATCCCAATCTTGGCGAATATGGATGTCAACGCGGCGAATATCGCGGATAGAAAAGCGAAGAGCATCCACATGATGGGAACACATCATGGGATGCCGTTATAGTTTATGCAGGACGTATCGACAGGACAGAGAGTTTCTCGAAGAACAGTTTCAGTTCCCCGATCTTCTCCACATCATAGGAATCCAGGAGTTCCCAGAGCTCCGCAGTGTCCATCAGGGATGATACAACGACGACGACCCTTCCCCCCGGAAGGAGGTGGTCGGGTGAACCTCTCAGGAGCTCTGGCAGGGGTCCCAATCCATCGGCGCCTCCAGACCATGCCTTCGCGAGCAGACCCTCCTCATCCACGGGGAGATACGGCAGGTTGAACACGATGGTGTCGAACCTCCCATCGATGTTGCTGTAGACATCCGTCTCCACGACATCGATCGAGACACCGTTCGCTTCCGCGTTCTTCCTGGTTAGTTCCACCGCCATCGGGTTGATATCCCCGCAGGACACCTCGCATCCATTCTTCGCGCAGTGTATCGAGACCACCCCCGATCCGCAACCGATCTCCAGTATCCTCTCTCCCGGATGGACGTCTAGGGATTCTATCAGCAGGATACTGTCGTCGTGAGGGGGGTAGACCTCGGGGTTCTCTTCGATGTGGATCTCTGGATCGTATTCCATCGGATCACTCAAGGATCGGGAGCTTCTTAACGATTCCCAGTTCTCTCCACCTGTCCTCCAGTCCGAGGTACGAGAACCCTCCGAGGAAGTAGACCGCCAAGGCGGTGAGGATGTACACGATGTGGTAGTCCACGAGCGGGTTGTCGGAAGGCGGGATGCACAGTGTGAACATCAGGGCCATCATCACGACGATGCCTATCGTGCTGAGCTTGGATGCTATCCCCAGCATCAGGCAGGCTCCGACCGCTATGAGTCCGAACATGAGGAGGAAGTCGATGAAGGCGTTTCCGGCCAGGGCGTTCCACATACCCTCGAACGGTCCGCTCACAAGTTGCGAGAGATAGTATGCGGTGGGCGATCCGCCGTTGATGATGGCAGCCTCGGGGGTCGTGAGCATACCCAGCCCGAGGAGTTTGTCGAAGAACGCCCATATGAACATGAAACCGAGGACGATGCGGACGATTCCGAGCATCGCCCCTCCCTTCCCTTCGTTGGTGGAGAGGTCGATCATAGTAATGTAATCTTAACGATAATAGATAAACCCGTCATTCTGAACCCAAGATGTGGTTGGATTTGCGGTATCTGTTCGTCTCCACATGCGCCAGGTACATCATCAGCGCACCTCCGAATATCTCCGATATCAGCAGGCCGTAGTATATCGCATCCATCGATATGGTGCTCGCATACCAGAGTATCGCCACGATGACCAGGTTCCTGATGAAGGACGATACCATCGAGACCTGTGCTCTGCGTAGGGCTTGGAGCATCGATGAACCCATGTCGACGAATGCCATGCACACCACCATCGGGGCATATACCCTCAGGACGTGGGCGAACTCCGGTCTCAACTCCTCCATCGTCGGGGAGTATGTGAACGGGATGACGCACAGATCCGAGAAGATGAACAGCAGGACCGCGATGATGCTCATGGATGAGACGCTGATCAGGATCGAGTACCTGTAAGCGGCCATCGCCTTGTCCAGATCCTTCCTTCCGAATGCCGCGGAGCACACGGGGATCATCGCCGCACCCACTGCCATGGATATCACGCATGCCAGGGAGACGAACCTCCAAGGGATGTTGTAGAACATCGCTCCCGCTATGCCTCCGCAGGCTATGACGAATATCCTCTGGATCAGGGACATCATGCTTACGAGTATGGATTCCGTTGCACGGGGGATCCCCACATACAGGACGTCCCAAACCTCTCTGCGCTTGAACCTGAATCCCCTGAAGGACATCCTGATGTAGCTCTTCCCGGACAGGCACCAGTACAGTCCGAGGGCGCTTGAGAATACCGTGGCCAATCCCGTTGCTAGTCCTGCACCAGCGAGGCCGAGTCCCGTACCGTAGATGAGGAGGGGGTCCAGGACCATGTTGACCGTTGCGGACAGGCACAGCATGACCATGGACTTCTTGGCGGCACCCTCCGATCTGAGTATCCCGGAGACTGTACCCTCCATGATCACGAAGACGGTGAGCAGGATGATGGGGTAGATGTATGCCTCGCATAATCCGATGACGTCTTCCGCACCCACGCCTACGACCACCGGATCGATGAGTATGAACAGTATCGGGGTGAATATCACCGACATGATGATCGACAGGACCACGGTCTGTGTTGCAAGGCTTTCGGCTTTGGAGCGTTCGTTCCTCCCCAGACAACGGGCGATTGCCGTGGATGCACCCACGCCTATGCCGGTTCCGAGCCCGGATATGATCCAATAGATAGGTGATATGGTGCTCACCGCGGAACTTGCGTCGGAACCGAGTCCGGAACACCACGAGGTGTCCGCGAAGATGTTGATCTGGACGATGAGATAGGAGAATATGAGCGGGACCGCCATGGAGCGGATGGCCTTCCTAGGGTCACCCAACATCGTCTCCAGATCTTTCCGAGAGTCCGTCATTCCATCATCGTCAATCCGTTCTGATTTCCCACACTATAACCCTTGCCATGGGTGTTTTCATTCATGTGCATAAGAATTTCTAATTCGTAACACTCAAATACGAACATACCTTCATCCGCCCGAGGGATAGGATAACCGACAGGCACGGGACATCGATGTTCAGGGATTCGTACCGCCGCACCAGGGCGAGGAGGATATCATTCATCCTGGTATGCATCGTCGTATGTCTGATCCTGTCCATCTATTCCGTCACGATAGGGCCCTATCCCATGACCATGGGGGATGTGATCGATGTCCTGTGGAATTTCATCACAATGCAGCTACAGGATGATACGACCATCGCCCATATCGTTCTCAATCTGAGGCTTCCGAGGATAATCGGCGGCATCATCTGCGGATTCGCGCTGGCGGTCTGCGGGGCCGCGATGCAGAGCATGATGAAGAACCCGCTGGCAGATCCGTACACCATGGGGATCTCGTCCGGTGCGGGATTCGGTGCCGCATTGGCCATGATCCTCGGCATCGAGTTGATCGCAGGAGGGGGCATAGTCGTCAACGCCTTCGTGTTCGCCGTCATTCCCGCGGTGATAATCTTGTTCCTGAGCAGGTTCAGGAAGGCCTCTCCGACAATGATGGTCCTCTGCGGGATCTCCCTGATGTACCTTTTCAACGCGCTTACCCAGCTGTTCATGCTCATAGCGGATCCCGACGACATGTCCGCCGTCTACGAGTGGATGGTCGGTTCGTTGGACGGCGTCTCATACGATGAGCTTCTGCTGGTCCTCCTGGTGACCGTTATCGGATCGTTGTATGTCCAGTACATGGCCAATCAGCTGAACGTCATGGGTATCGGGGATGAGAGTGCGCAGACCCTCGGGGTGGACGTGGAGCGTCGCAGACTGGTCATCCTGATGGTGATAACCCTCGTGGCCGCATCTGTCGTCAGTTTCACCGGCGTGATCGGGTTCGTGGGACTCGTCGCACCCCATATCGCAAGGACCCTGATAGGTTCGGACAACCGTTACCTGATCCCGGCATCAGGCGTCGTCGGTTCGCTGCTTCTCGTGGCATCCGACATCCTGGCAAGGACCATCGCATCTCCCGTGATGCTTCCGGTAGGGGTCATCACGGCCTGTGTCGGAGGTCCCCTGTTCATGCTTCTGATCCTCCGTTCCACCAAGGAGACATGGTCATGACCCGTATAGAGCTCAGGGACCTCTCCTTCGGATATGATGGGGGAATGGTATTCAGCGATGTTTCCGCCGTTTTCGACAGACCGGAACTGGTCTGCATACTCGGCCCGAACGGTGTCGGAAAGACGACATTGGTCAAATGCATCAACCGTCTTCTGCGGCCGGTTTCGGGGAGTGTGGAGATCGATGGTGTAGACATCTCTTCCATGGGGCTGGTGGACCTGGCCCGCAGGATGGCCTATGTCCCGAACTCATCATCGAGCGTCTTCGCCATGTCCGTCGCCGAGGCCGTCCTGATGGGAAGGCATCCACATTCATCCTGGACCACCTCCGATCATGACATGGATGTTGCGGAGAGGGCCATGGAGACTATGGACCTCCATGAACTGTCATCCCGTGACATCAGGGAGTTGTCCGCAGGACAGATGCAGAGGGTCATGATCGCCAGGGGCCTGGCACAGGAGCCGGATGTACTGATCCTCGACGAGCCCACGTCCAATCTGGATGTCCGCTATCAGATGGATGTCATGAGGTTCCTGAAGAGGTATGCCCGTGAGAACGATGTCATCGTGATGATGGTCTGTCATGACCTCAACATCACGGCCGCATACGCCGACCGTGTGCTTCTGATGTACGGAGGAGGAATCTATGCCGATGGGACGGCATCAGAGGTCATCACGGAGGAGAACATCTCCGCGGTGTACGATGTCCGTTCCAAGGTTCTCGACATGGACGGCATACCGCATGTGGTCCTTCTGCCGGAGGTCGATTGATGCAGAGGAAGGTCATTCTGACCATCGTGGCCGTCGCTCTCTTCCTGATCGTCTTCGATGTCTCCGCCATGATGTTCGGCGGTGACGGTGAGAGGCACAAGGGGGCGCCTGGGGACCTCGTCGGAACGGTGATCGATGAGGATGGATTCCCGAATCCCGATTCCCGTCTGTGGGTCTACGGCAATGTGAACGAGGATGACCGCATCGATGAGGATGATATCTCCGCACTGAAGGGGATCCTTGGTTCCGATCTTCAGGCGACAGTTCTTGCCGATGCGAATGCCGACGGCCTCGTGGACGAGAGGGACCTGGTGTATCTGGAACGCATCATCGCATCCGATGACATCGATGTCTACTACATCGATAACTACTATCGCGTCTCCAAGGTGTCGTGGCCCGTCGAGACTATCGCCATAGGGTACTGCAGCGGTGCCTATTCGGCGGACGTCACGGGATTGTGCGACAAGGTGATCATGGTCGATATGACCATCGAAGCATACTGGTATGTCATGAATCCTGCCTTCGAGTCCGCCTCGTCATGGGGGGACCACGAGAATCCCAGTTACGAGTCTCTGATGGTGGGGGGTATAGACGTCTTCGTCCCCGGATACTGTGTCTCGGGAACCGATGGGGAGTCTCGTACCCTACTTGAGCCCGTGGGCATAGACGTGATGTTCATGAACACCTCCGACAACAGTGGTGTCGATTATCCCAACGAGCATATCGACCGTTCCATCCTGATGTTCGCGTTCCTCCTCCAGGGTGATATGGAGAAGACATACTCCTACCTGGAGTGGCATGACGATCTGATGGATACCATGACATCCGCGGCATCGACCATCTCCGATGACGAGAGGGCGTCGTTCATGATGGCCCGGAGCTCCCCGTTCTACAACAAGACCGGTCAGTATTCGATCACGGGCAAAGACAACACGAACAACATCCATGCCACCTGGGCGGGTGTGGATGCCATCGGCCAGCATAGCGAGTTGCTCCAGAGGAACTACAACAACAGGACCGCTGAGGACATCCTGACCCTCATCGACACGGAATCCAACACGGGGGTGATGTTCTACATGGACAACGCCCATGACGGCATGAGGAAGCAGTACGACCTGGATGACTGTGTCGCCGCGGATATGGAGATGCTCAAGGACGCCAAGACGAAGGTCCACTACCTGGGAATGGCCAGGGAGGCCGGGAACAGTCCTCTGTACATAGTGGAGATGGTGTTCTACCAGTGTGTCATGTATCCAGAGCTTTCGGATATCACCGGACTCGACTACAGGCAGGTTTTCAACGAGTATTTCGATAGGTTCGCATCATACGATTACAGCATGCATGTCGACATCGATGATTACTTCAAGGATTACGGGGAGATCTGAGATCTCATCGCGGAGACGGTGATATCATCGATGATCACCGTAATCGAGAATATCGAGCCGTCGGTTCCGATCAATACCGATATTCCATCGTCCGATGACCATCCGTCGCATTCCACTCCGGATACGATCCCTGCACCTGAGGGTGAGAATCCGAACGGCATCAGGGTATCGTTGTCCACCATCACCGTCACATCCCTCATCAGACGGATCCCATGTTCGGTTTCGACATCGAAGGAGAACACCATCACGGATTCAAGGGAGGATTCGTCGTATTCGGTGTATTCCACGGTTCCTTCGAATCCGATCTCGTAACCGTTCTTCGTGACATGATCCACGACGTACTCCGGCGAGGAGGAGTCCTCGGAGAGTTTCATGAAGACGAAGCCGGTGATAGCGGCCACCATGCACATCAGGACCACCACAGTGGCCAGTATGCCTGCGGGACCGCTCAACCTCATGTCCCGAGGATTGGTGCATACCTTTTTAAAAATAGTGTTACTACAGCGTGATGATGAAAAGCCAGCTTTCAGCGATTGAGGACTATTGGACGATGAGGGCAGAGGGCTACTCTGCCTCGATCATGGAGACGATCGAGACCGGACGCTCGGACCATTGGCTTGACATCATCAACAACCATCTGGAGCCTGGGAGACCCCTAAAAGTCCTGGACATCGGTACAGGTCCTGGCTTCTTCCCGATTATCCTGGGTCGTGAGGGTCATGATGTGACCGCGGTAGATTACACTCAGGCGATGCTCGATGAGGCAGAGGCCAACTGCAAGGCGGCCGGCGTCAATGCAACCTTCCTCAGGATGGATGCACAGGGCCTCGATTTCGATGACTGCTCCTTCGACCTGGTGATATCCAGGAACCTGATCTGGAACCTGGAGGATCCGGAGAGGGCCTACAGGGAATGGCTCAGGGTCCTTCGCGACGGAGGAAAGCTGATGGTCTTCGACGGGAACCACTACCTCCATCTTTACGACAGGGAGTATGCCATGGCGGAGGAGGTCAACGGTGACAGGAACAACCACTCCCATATAGGCAATGTGGACACTAACATCATGAGGGACATCGCTAGGGACCTTCCCCTGAGCAGGGAGAGACGCCCCCAATGGGACATGGCCTTGCTGATAGAGATGGGTGTTCAGAACCTCTCCATCGAGACGGACGGGAGGGACTCGTTCAAGGTGGATGTGGATGGGAAGACTGTGTATCTCCCGTTTACTTTCTTCATATGCGCCACGAAGTGAGACCGCAACCGCATTAACATGGTACGGTCATCATCGGCACATGATCCAACTCGACATCCTCTGTGTGGGCGATCTGGAACGCGACGATGAGGGGAACGTCCTCAGTGCCCATTCCACATCCGTCCTCATACGCACACCCGGCCACACGATCGTGGTCGATCCCAGCACCGAGCACATGCTGCCGATGATCAGGTCCTCGTTCAAGCAGATAGGTGTCCTTCCGAAGGATGTCGACATGGTGGTGCTCACCCACACCCACAGCGACCACATCGGGAACATACCGTTCTATCCCAATGCCAGGGTGTATGTGCACAAAGGAGGGAAGACGGAGATTCCCGGGGCGAGGATCATCGAGAGTGACGACTTCAAGCTGACCGAAGGGGTCAGATTGGTGTACACCCCCGGTCACTGCACGGAGGAGATGAGCGTCTTCGTGGATGCCGATAGGCACTACGTGTGTGCCGGTGATGCCATCCCGTTAGAGGGGAACTTCACCCGCAATCTCCCTCCGACCCTCAGCACGGACCGCAGGCTCGCGTTGGAAAGTATTAAGAAGATTAGGGAGTACGCAGATGTAGTCATCCCGGGGCATGATTTCCCGTTCGTGACGGAAAGGTGATTTGTAATGATTGAGAGATCCATGCCTGACACCATATTCTACGAGTGCCCCGTCTGCGACGACGAGACCGAGCACCAGATCCTCAAGGGTAGGATGGGAAAGGCCACCATCGAGGGTACATTCAAATGCAACGGATGCGGACGCGTCACATCCGAGACCATCAAGATCCCCGAGCTCTTGGAGGTGCCCGTCGTTTTCAGCGATGGAGATGTCTCCGAGGTCACCAAGACCACCATCGAGAGCAACGATGTCATCGCCATCGAGGATGAGTTCTTCCTCGACGACGGCAGGAGGGTCTGCGTCACCCACATCGATGTGAAGGAAGGGGCCACCAAGAAGAAGGTCCTGGCCACCAACGTCAAGAAGCTCTGGGTGAAGCAGTTCGACATCCTCAGCATCAAGGTCTCCGTCAATGACGACAGGAAGACGTATTCCCTCAGGGTCGAGGCGGAGCCCGACGATGAGTTCGTGGTGGGCACACAGCTTGAGTTCGAGGACTTCGACTGTTTGATCCATGCGATCAAGACGAAGCACAGCCTCGTGAAGAGGGGTGCCGCCGAGGCCAGGGACATCACCAGGGTCTACGGTAAGATCAGGAAGAAGAGGTACGAGGTCCTGGACCTGGACGAGGATGATGAGGACTACGACGACTTCGTCTTCGATGATGATGACGATGATTACGAGGACGAGTGATCCCGTCCCGATATGAACGGCCTCAAGATGCCGTTTGAAAACATGAATCCCTGTCCGGGACCTTTCACCCGGACAGGATCTTCCATCATTCCCCGTTCTGGTCCATTATGAAGTCCAGGATGTCCGCGATGTTCTCCGAGAACACCGTATGTGTGGCGGCCTCCTGGGTGTAGGGGTCGGTTGGGTTGAACGCGATGGACATTCCGCTGTTCTTGAACATGGGGATGTCCGTGAATGAGTTACCGACGGAGACGGTCCTCTCCATGGTGGTACCGTACTTCTCGATGTACTGTCTCACGTTGATACCCTTGTCCCTCAGGTCCACGTTCATCTTGCCTTCGCCGGTGAGCTTTCCGTCATCGTATGCGAGGATCTCGTCCGCGATGTAATCATCGAATCCGAATTCCTTGGCGAGCATCTCCGCGGCGAGGTTGATCCCTCCGCTGATGATCACCGTGCGGATGCCGTTGGCCTTCAGGCAGGCTATGGTCTCCTGTATCCCGTCGATGAGGGGCATGTCTCTGAAAAGCACGGCGATGTCCCTGATGGTCACATCCGGGTTCTTGTTCGTCCACAGGGCGATGTCCCTGCGCATGAACTCCGGTTCATCGATCTCGCCGTTGCAGAACGCCTGGTATGCGGGTTCGTTGTCGACCTCGAAGCAGGAGTGGACCCAGCACCATGAGCTCCTGAGCTTGGTCAATGTGCCGTCCATGTCGAAGCAGACGAGATCGTATTTCCTCATGATTGGGTGATGGGAACGGGTTTATAAGGTGTTTAGGGGGAGCTCATTTCCTGCGGACGCCCATCACCGCTATGGCGAAGAACACCGCCGTGACGGCGACAACATATAGGATGCTGAGTTCCGGGGTGAAGTCGAATCCTCCGAGGGACAGGTCGTATCCCATCTCGGCCCTGTAGTCGGTCACCATGGACGGGTCCGCACCTTCGAAGATGTCATCGAGTGATGCTCCTCCCAGATACTGGCGGAACAATGATGCCATGTGGCTTGCGGGTACGAGACATCCGATGGTCTGCATGGCCCCGGGCATGACTCCCATGGGCATGTAGATACCTGTGAGGAATCCGATGAGGACGCTCACGATGGTGAAGAATCCCGAGAATGCCCCGGTGCTCCTGAAGAACGATGTGATGGCGTAGATGATGATGGAACCGGACAATGCCGAGGGGACCAGCAGCACCAGGGACATCAGGATGCCGGACAGGTACAGGGGACATCCGGTGACCGCCAGATAGGCGATCGCGATGATGAACGTCAGGAGGCTCATCACCAGGCCCACGACGGATGTGCTGAGGATGTATCCGCCCGCGATCTGCATGGGACTCATGGGTGTGACCTTCACATCCCTGTCCCTTCCGTTGGCCCTGTCCTCGATCATCGTCTGCAGGGAACCGGCGGATGTGGTCACGGCGACGATACCGAGTATACCAGACAGGACCCATGCATCCACCTGACTGGAGATGCCATCCACGTCTGTGACGGAATCGATGAGCATGTTCCTCAGGAACAGGAGGTACAGCATCACGACCACCAGGACACCCATCAGGGAGAAGACCACGGCGGCTCTGTCGCGGAAGTAGCAGAGAACGTTCCTCTTGGCCAATGCGACCATGCCGTTCATTCGATCGCCTCCCCGGTGATGTTGATGAACGCATCATCCAGTGTTCCCGTCCTGACCTCGAGGGACATCATCATGCCGTCAAGGGACGCGATGATCGGGATGGAGTCCAATGTGCTGGCCAGGGGGATGACGACGGTGTCGTTCTCGACCCTGTATCCGATCCCGGAACCGTCCAGCACCTTCCTCACCGAATCCATGTCCTTCGGCTGCACGAGCATGCTGTCGGAGCAGAACGATTCCCTGAGCGTGGCGGGAGTCCCGTGTGCCACTATCTCACCCCTGTTGATGACCACGATGTCATCGGCCCCGGCGGCCTCCTCCATGTAATGGGTGGTCAGGAAAACCGTGAGTCCCGATCTCTCGTTGAGATCGGTGATCGTCTCCCAGATGTTCCTCCTGGTCTGTGGGTCTAATCCAGCGGTGGGCTCGTCCAGGATCAGGAGCTTCGGTCTGTGGACCAGGGCACGTGCGATGTCCGCCCTGCGTCTCTGTCCTCCGGACAGTTTCCCATAGGGCCTGTCGGCGAACTCTTTGGCATCCGCCTCGGAGATGGCATCTTCCACCGCCTTCTCCAGGTCATCGAGTCCATATATCGATCCGCGGATGCGGATGTTCTCCTTCACGGTCAGTCTCTGGTCTAGCATGGAATCCTGGAACACGACGCCGATGGCGTTCCTCATGGACGGGTCGGAGGTATCCTTCCCGAACACGGTGACATCACCCGTATCCTTCTCCAGGAGTGAGCAGATGATCGAGATGGTGGTTGACTTCCCGGCACCGTTGGGGCCGAGGAATGCGAAGAAAGAACCTTCGGGCACATCGAATGAGATGCCTTTTACCGCTTGGACATCACCGAACGATTTCCGTAGTTCCCGGACAGATATCGCTGTCATGAGGCATGTTTCACCTATTGTAGATATAATATGTTCCGTGGACCGTTGTCATTTCCTCAGAATGAGACTATTCGTTCCGTGTTTCGATCACCCGTCTCCACATCTGTTCTTATTTATCGGATGTATACCCTGCATCCATGATCACCATCATAGGCACAGGCCACGTGTTCAACCTGGCGGAGCCGGTCTCATTCATAGTCAAGAACACCTGGCCGGACGCTGTGCTTATCGAGCTCGACATGACCCGTTATAATTCTCTGATGAACACCCAGAAGGAAGGTTCCAAGCAGAGCGGGGAGGAGCCGGAGATGTCCGCGATCTACCGTCAGACCGCCAAATACCAGCAGAGGATGTCCGAGGAGCACGGTGCACAATTGGGAGGGGAGTTCCTCGCCGCAGTGAACACCGGGAAGCTGGTCGGAGCGGAGATCATCCCCATCGACACAGATGCCATGCGCGTGATGAACGAGATGTGGGAGGAGATGTCCACCGGCGAGAGGATCCGCTACAGGCTGTCGGGGATATCTGACAACATCGGTGGCAAGAAGAAGGTCAAGAGGGTCCAGGACAGCTTCGAACAGGACGGGCAGAGCTACATCGAAGGTATGAGGAAGAGATATCCCACGTTGGTGAGGAAGCTCATCGACGAGAGGAACGTCCACATGGCGGAGCAGATCAACAATGCCTCCGAGACACACAGCAACATGGTGGTCGTCGTCGGAGACGCGCATGTGGAAGGCCTCTGCCCCATGTTGAAGGATCCGGTGATCAGGAAGATCAGATTGGCCGATCTCATGAACAAGGACCGTATGGACAAGGTCCGCGACATGGTCTGGAAGGGGGATGAGGAGAGATGAAGGTAACATTGCTCGCATGCACACAGAACGCCGATGCCATCTGCGCAGCAGCAGGCAACTCCTGCTATTCGGAGTCGTCCTCCGCGGACATCGTGGACAACATCGATTCCGACAAGGTCCTCTCCAGGATCGTGGGGATGGGACACCATTCGGTGATCGAACATGCCGTGTTCACCTTCTCCGTGGAGGGGGTATCCCGTGCATTGACGCATCAGCTCGTCAGGCACCGTGTAGCATCATATTCACAGCAGAGTCAGAGGTATGTCTCCATGGACTCCGCTTCTTACGTCACACCGCATACTGTGGAGGATAATCTAGAGGCATCAAAGGTGTTCGACGAGACGATGGATGCCATCTGGGATGCCTACAGAAGGCTTGAGGAGATCGGAATCCCGCCCGAGGATGCGAGGTATCTCCTTCCCAACGGATGCACCACCAACATCACAATCACGATGAACGCCCGCGAACTCCTGCACTTCTTCTCGCTCAGATGCTGCAATCGCGCACAGTGGGAGATCAGGGAGATGGCGGACAGGATGCTGGAGATCTGCAGGGAGCAGTCGCCGGTGATATTCAGGGAGGCAGGGCCCCCGTGTATCCGCGGTCCGTGTCCCGAAGGCAAGAAATCCTGCGGGAAGCCTCGCAGATGACATCCGAGATCTACCTCGCTGGAGGATGTTTCTGGGGATTGGAGGCGGCGTTCTCCGCCATACATGGTGTCATCTCGACGGAATGCGGCTATGCCAACGGAGATCCCCACTACATCCCGGACTACATGTTCGTCTGCTCCGGAAGGTTCGGGTACAGGGAGACGGTCAAGGTCGTCTACGATCCCGATGTCATCCCACTGGAGCGCATCCTGTGGTCGTTCTTCTTCCTGATAGATCCGACCCAGGAGAGGAGGCAGGGCAATGATCGCGGGATACAGTATCAGACAGGTGTCTACTGGGTGGATGACGATTCCGCGGAGAGGGTCAGGAGGTATTTCGAGAAGGAGGCTCCGAAGCATTCAGAGTTCCACACCGAGTGCGGACCTTTGACGTTCTACTCTCCTGCCGAGGAGTACCACCAGCATTATCTGGACAAGAATCCCGGAGGGTACTGCCATATCCCCCGTGAGAAAATCGAGGTTCTGAGGCGCCTGTCCGAGGAAACCGTCCGTTGACAGGCATGGCCCGGGAGGGGTACCTATAAATAGGGCATCCCCATAATCGGGTTCACTCGGTGAAAGATATGGGAAGAATCAGACCCACCTACATCAAGAGAGTATCCATTGAGTTGATCAACAAATATCCCCAGGCATTCAGCAAGGATTTTGAGGGCAACAAGGAAATGGTCAGCACTCTCACTGATGTCTCATCGGTGACAATGAGGAACAGGATCGCAGGATACATCACCCGCTACCTGTCTCACCCTGAGGCATAAAAACGCCTTAAACCTTAATCGGTTTCCGCAGAATTGCCCGCGTGGGGTAGCTTGGATATCCTGCAAGATTGCGGATCTTTTGACCCGGGTTCGAATCCCGGCGCGGGCACCATCATTTTTCCGATGGTCTTTGTGACGGATAGCTGTCGCTTTCCATCTTTGGATGTTCATAGAACCCGTGCTTTCAGAGACGGGTGATTGAAAAGAGGTGGGCCCGAAGGCCCTGTTATGAGGTTTATGCCTTGTTCTTCAGGATGTCGACGATTCCGCCGACAGCGGTGATGATCGCTCCGACCATGCACAGCCAGAATCCGATGTCGACTCCGACGGATGCACTCATTCCGAGTATCTCGATGCTGTCCCCGACTCCTCCGTAGAACAGGAAGCCGATGACGATGGCGACGACGGCGAGGATCAGGGTGACGATACCGAGGACCCTGGTGACCTTCTCGTTCTTGTAGACGATGGGCAGGAGGGTGGTGATCAGGCTGATCACTCCGCACACGAGTGCGACGATGGGTGCGTAGGCATATTCGAAGACGTCCTTGTAATCGGCATCGCTGAAGATGGTCCATCCGGTCACTGACTCGGATCCCTTGGTGATGATGACATTGTAGTCAAGGGTGACCCAGTTCAGGAAGACACCGACGATCAGGACGATGGTTCCGATGAAACCGATCAGCCCGAACAGGTTGACTTTGCTGGTTGTCTCTGACATGTTGATCACATGCAGTTGTACTGCGTACCTCCCGATGGTTCTCACATAAAAACCTTTGTCGGAACAATCGGTATGTGTACACGAATAAACGGTGTTTGGGAATTGCTGGCTATCGGGGCCTTTTTATTTGAGCATGATCAAAATCGACCCCATAGCCAGTTATTCCGTAGTTAATGGTTGTCATTCTGTCATTCTTCGACTGCCACGTCGGAAGGCCAGACCTCCCTGACGATCTCCACGTCGCCGGGCGGGAGGATCCTGGATATCTCCTCCTCGGGAACCTGGAACCTCTTGGCCATCTCGCTGGATTTGCGTCCTCCCTTTCCGCGTCCGGGACGGATTATGAAGTACCTGTCGCAGTCCTTGAAGCATTCCGCGGGACCGCACATGACCTTCCTGGCGCCCTGGTAGTAGATCTCCCCGACCACGAGCTCGATCGGAAGGTGGTACTCGTAGTTCCTCTTACCACGTATGATGAAAGCCCCTCTGGGGACGAACTCTCCCGGATTGGGGGTCTTGCTGACCTGGTCCGGATATACCCAGAATGCGCTTCCCTCGGACAATGCGGCTATCCAGGCCTTGGATTGGGCCAGGGCGAACTGGCATCCCTGCCTGAGTTCATCGTTGTCGGCCTTTGCGCCATCCTTGACGATGACGGAAGGTGCTCCGTGGACATCGGCGTGGGCGTACAGGTCCCCGTCCTTCAGATGCTTCTTGACAATGTTGTCGTTGCTGTGGGCATCCTTTCCGGCGA
>Ga0129308_1002569_pt1 | contig 14967 bp, 10 predicted proteins | sample L827metagenome_FD_94440 | JGI IMG/M metagenome (GOLD analysis project Ga0129308, IMG submission 94440) | Ring-tailed lemur group fecal microbial communities from Wisconsin, USA - L827 metagenome | ecosystem: Host-associated > Mammals > Digestive system > Large intestine > Fecal | place: USA...
GAGGGCCAGGCGGAAGCGATTCTCAAGGTTCAGCAGGCGAAGGCCGAGGGAATCCGTCTGATCAAGGAGGCGTCGGCCGACCAGTCGGTACTGACGCTCAAGAGCTTTGAGACACTTGAAAAGGTAGCTGACGGACAGGCGACCAAGATCATTATTCCGTCCGAGCTGCAGAATATTGCGGGGCTGATCAAGGCTGCCACTGAGGTTGCGAAGGACTGATTGCCGGTACGGGAGGATAAGGATGAATTTAAAAGGAAGAAATTTTCTGACACTGAAGGATTTTACGCCGCAGGAGATTGCGTATCTGCTCGATCTCGCGGCTGATTTGAAGGCGAAAAAGAAGGCGGGGCTTCCACAGCCGTCGTTTGCCGGTAAGAATATTGCGCTGATTTTTGAGAAGACAAGCACACGCACGCGCTGCTCCTTCGAGGTGGCCGCGCATGATCTGGGGATGCATGTGACGTACCTCGATCCGCAAGGCTCGCAGATCGGCAAGAAGGAGAGCATCCGCGATACGGCGCGCGTGCTCGGCAGGATGTTCGACGGGATCGAGTACCGTGGTTACGGGCAGGAGATTGTGGAGGAGCTTGCGAAGCACGCCGGTGTTCCGGTCTGGAACGGCCTGACGAACGAGTACCACCCGACGCAGATGCTGGCTGACCTGCTGACGATCCGGGAGCAGTTCGGGGAGCTCAAGGGCAGGAAGCTCGCGTATTTCGGGGATGCCCGCTACAATATGGGCAATTCGCTGATGATTGCCTGCGCGAAGATGGGAATGGATTTTGCGGCGTGCACGACGAAGGAGTACTTCCCGGATGCAGAGCTCGTGGAGCTGTGCCGCACGTACGCGGCAGAGAGCGGCGCGACGATTACGCTGACGGAGGATGTCGCCGAGGGCGCTAAGGATGCGGATGTCATCTACACGGATGTGTGGGTGTCGATGGGCGAGCCGGATGAGGTCTGGGCGGAGCGCATCGACGCGCTGCTGCCGTATCAGGTAAACGCGGCGGTGATGGCACAGGCGAAGGAGACTGCGGTCTTCATGCACTGCCTGCCTGCGTTCCACGATCTGGAGACGAAGATCGGCAGGACCGTCTATGAGAAATTCGGCCTTGGCGCGCTTGAGGTGACGGACGAGGTGTTTGAGTCCGCGCAGTCGGTCGTCTTTGACGAGGCTGAGAACAGAATGCATACAATCAAGGCCGTGATGGCTGCGACACTGGGCTGACGGGATGGATAAGGTAAAAGAGAGGGATATCCGGAGGCTGGAGTTTTTCTGCTCGGTTACGGCATTTGCCGCGTCGGTGCTCTGCGTCCTGTTCCTGTTTGATATTCTGCAGACACGCTGGCTGCTGAACTTCATTCTGGGACTTGGGGTGTTGCTGCATGTGGCGATGCTGCTTCTGTATCTTGTGAAACGCCGCCACGTGCTGGCGGTTGTGGCGTTTGCGTTCATGGTTGTGTACATTTCGGGACTGGTGTATTTTAATATATTGTAACGGACAGGCCGCGGCCGGACCAAGCCCTGCGGGGCATCTGGCAGGCGGCCTGCACTTTGTGAGGATGTGGTAAATATGAAGAGCCGGATTTTGACAGCGCTCGGCCGGGCGGACGGATTCGTCTCCGGGCAGGAGCTCTGCGACGGGCTAAAGGTGTCGCGCACAGCGGTGTGGAAGGTCATCAACCAGCTCAAGGACGAGGGCTATGAGATTGAGTCGGTGACCGGAAAGGGCTACCGCATTACGGCGCGGCCGGACGTTGTGACGTCCGATGAGGTAGAGAGCCGTCTGAGGACGCAGTGGGCCGGGCATCCGGTTCATTTTTTTGAGACGATCGATTCGACGAACAATGCGGCGAGGAAGCTGGCGGAGGACGGTGCGCCCGGGGGAACGCTGGCAGTCGCCGAGGAGCAGCGCTCCGGCAAGGGGCGACGCGGCCGCGGCTGGGTGATGGAGCCGGGCAGCGCGATCGCGATGAGCCTGATTGTGCGGCCGCAGATTCAGCCGTCCCGCGCCTCGATGATGACGCTCGTGATGGGAATGGCGGTCGCTGCGGCGTGCCGTTCTTACTGTGGCGTGCAGGCCGGGATCAAGTGGCCGAACGATGTGGTAGTCGATGGCAAAAAGATCTGCGGCATCCTGACAGAGATGAGCAGCGAGATTGATTTTATCAATTATCTTGTGATCGGGGCAGGGATCAATACGCATGTGGAGCATTTCCCGGAGGAGCTTTCGGACAGGGCGCTGTCGCTTCATACGGTCATGGGGCGCAAGCCGGACCGCGCGGGGCTGATTGCGGCCTGCATGGAGAAATTTGAGCAGTACTACGATCTGTTTCTGAAGACGCAGGATATGAGCCTGCTGCGGGAGGAGTACGAATCGTTTCTGGTCGGCACAGGCGACCGGGTGCGCGTGCTCGAGCCGGGGAATGAGTACGAGGGCGTTTCGTGCGGGATCGACGACAGAGGAGAGCTGCTCGTGCGGCGCGCGGACGGGACTGTGGAGCATGTCTACGCGGGCGAGGTGTCGGTGCGCGGGATTTACGGGTATGTATAAGGAGAGATCCGGGACCGGTGCGGGCACGGGATTTATGAGGATAGGTGCAGAAAGAAGTGAGGAGAGATAGCGTGGAAAAGGATACGGCGAAAAGCAATTTATCAGATCAGGATACGGTGGTGCTCTGCGGGGCCAGTGCCTATGAGGAGAAGTATTATCTGAACGACACGTTCAAAAATCTGCCGACGCAGATTCAGGAGGAGCTGCAGATTATGTGCGTGCTCTACACACAGGATGTGGGCGGGGTTTTCCTGCTCGAGTTTGATAAGGATGGCAAGCTGCAGTTCCGGACAGAGGTGGCGGAGAATGATTTCTCGTACGACGAGATCGGCAGCGTCCTCAAAATCAGGGAGCTGCAGCGCACGCGCGAGGATCTGCTGCGTTCGCTTGAATTGTATTATAAAATGATGAGGGCAAGGGCATGAGGATCGGGACGGTTGAGCTTCCGAACAATGTGATACTGGCGCCGATGGCAGGGGTGACGGACCTGCCATTTCGCATCCTCTGCAGGGAGCAGGGGGCCGGACTCGTCTGTTCGGAGATGATCAGCGCAAAAGCGATTGCTTTTCACAATAAGAATACGGAGGCCCTGCTGGAGACGGTGCCGCAGGAGCGTCCGCTGTCGGTCCAGCTTTTTGGCTCCGATCCTGATATAATCAGCGCGATGGCGGCATATATTGAAGAGCGGCCGTTTGACATTCTTGATATCAACATGGGCTGCCCGGTGCCGAAGGTTGCCGGGAACGGCGAGGGCTCCGCGCTGATGCGCAACCCGAAGCTGGTGGAGCAGATTGTTGCGAAGACGGTCCGCGCTACCAAAAAGCCCGTCACGGTCAAGATCCGCAAAGGCTTTACGGAGCAGGAGGTCAACGCCGTCGAGATCGCCAGGATCGCGGAAGCGGCCGGAGCGGCGGCAGTCGCCGTGCACGGACGTACACGCGAGCAGTATTATGCGGGACAGGCTGACTGGGAGATCATCCGGAAGGTGAAGGAAGCCGTCGCGATTCCGGTGATCGGCAACGGCGATATCGACTCGCCGCAGAAGGCGAAGCGGATGCTGGAGGAGACAGGCTGCGACGCAATCATGGTCGGCAGGGCAGCGCGCGGGAATCCGTGGCTGTTTGACCGCATCGTGACCTACCTTGAAACAGGTGAGCTGAAGCCGCGCCCGGAGCTTGACAAGGTGCGCGCGATGATGCTGCGCCATGCGCGGATGCAGATTGCATGCAAGGGGGAATACACCGGGATCAGGGAGATGCGCAAGCACATTTCCTGGTATACGGCAGGATATCCGAACTCGTCTAAGCTGCGCGCGGCGGTCAACGAGGTCGGATCGTACGAGCAGCTGGAAAAACTGCTGGATTTCTTGACAAACAGCAGGTAATCAGCTATAATACGTTGATTACTGGAAAACAGGGACAAAATCACATTAGCTTACGAAAATTCATTTGTTTGCAAGAATGAATTTCACAGGCGAACGCGTATTATAAAATGTCCGCACGGACAAAATGAAAGGGTGTAGATTAGTATGGAAGAAAAGAAAAATCTGCTGACATATGCAGGTCTGAAAAAGCTGGAGGACGAGCTGCATGATCTCAAGGTAAACAGGAGAAAAGAAGTAGCCGGCAAGATCAAGGAAGCGCGCGAGCAGGGCGACCTCTCCGAGAACGCAGAGTACGATGCGGCGAAGGACGAGCAGCGCGATATCGAGGCGCGCATCGAGGAGATTGAGAAGATCCTCAAGAACGCGGAGGTCGTAGTTGAGGACGAGGTAGATGTAGGAAAGATCAACGTCGGCTGCACCGTTAAGGTGTACGACGAGGAGTTTGAAGAAGAGATGGAGTTCAAGATCGTAGGCTCTTCGGAGGCCAACAGCCTTCAGGGCAAGATTTCGAACGAGTCCCCGGTCGGCAAGGCGCTGATCGGCTGCAGTGTCGGCGATAAGGTTTCCGTAGAGACACAGGCAGGTGAGATTGTATACAGGGTGCTGGAGATCGAGCGGTCAATCTGAGAACGGGGAGCACAGTTCGTGACTGCTCAGCACAGGCCGGAGCATTTGCTGCCAGGGCCGTAAGGAAAGATTCAGCATATATTCAGCCGCAACAGGAAAGAAGGAGTGGGAAAATTGGCGGAACAGAAGATGGAACAGGCAGTAGACACAAAGCAGCTTTTGAAGGTTCGCCGTGAGAAGCTCGCAGAGCTTCAGGCTAACGGGAAGAACCCGTTCGAAGTGATGAAATACGACGTGACGAACCACAGCGCGGAGATCAAGGACCGTTTTGAGGAGCTCGAGGGAAGCACCGTGCGCATCGCAGGACGTATGATGTCAAAGCGCGTGATGGGCAAAGCGTCCTTCTGCAATGTACAGGATCTGCAGGGCGGGATCCAGTGCTATGTGGCGCGCGACAGTGTCGGCGAGGAAGAATACAAAGCCTTCAAGAAGATGGATATCGGTGATATCGTCGGTGTTGAGGGCCAGGTATTCAAGACCAAGACAGGCGAGATCTCAATCCACGCCGCCAGAGTTGATCTGTTGTCCAAGAGTCTCCAGATTCTCCCGGAGAAGTACCACGGCCTCAGAGATACCGATACGCGCTACCGTCAGCGCTACGTTGACCTGATCATGAATCCGGAGGTGAAGGATACCTTCATCAAGCGTTCCAGAATCATCAGCACGATCCGCAGATATCTGGACGGGCAGGGCTTCATGGAGGTCGAGACGCCGATGCTCGTCGCCAACGCAGGCGGAGCCGCGGCACGTCCTTTTGAGACACATTTCAACGCACTGAATGAAGACCTGAAGCTGCGTATCTCGCTCGAGCTCTACCTGAAGCGGCTGATCGTCGGCGGTCTGGAGCGCGTCTACGAGATCGGCCGTGTGTTCCGGAACGAGGGGCTTGACACGAGACACAATCCTGAGTTCACGCTGATGGAGCTGTACCAGGCATACACCGATTACAACGGCATGATGGATCTGACCGAGAACCTTTACCGCTATGTGGCGCAGGAAGTGCTCGGCACAACGAAGATCGTCTACGGGGATGTCGAGATGGATCTCGGCAAGCCGTTCGAACGCATCACGATGGTGGACGCCGTCAAGAAGTACGCGAACGTCGATTTTAATGAGATCCACACACTCGAGGAGGCCCGCGCCGTCGCGAAGGAGCACCATATCGAGTACGAGGAGCGTCACAAGAGAGGCGACATCCTGAACCTCTTCTTCGAGGAGTTCGTCGAGGAGCACCTGATCCAGCCGACCTTCCTGATGGATCACCCGGTGGAGATCTCCCCGCTGACCAAGCGCAAGCCGTCCAACCCCGACTACGTCGAGCGTTTCGAGTTCTTCATGAACGGCTGGGAGATGGCGAACGCTTACTCCGAGCTCAACGATCCGATCGACCAGCGTGCCCGCTTCGCGGCCCAGGAGGAGCAGTTCGCCCAGGGCGACGAGGAAGCCAACCACACCGACGAGGACTTCCTGAACGCCCTCGAGATCGGCATGCCGCCGACGGGAGGGATTGGGTTCGGCATTGACAGAATGGTCATGCTGCTGACAAATTCACCGGCGATCAGGGATGTGCTGCTGTTCCCAACGATGAAGTCCTTAAATGGTGCAAATAAAGAAAATGATGGAAACAAGGAAGCTCCGGTTGCGGAAGAAAAAATCGACTTTTCAAAGGTTGAAATTGAGCCTTTGTTTGCAGATATGGTTGATTTTGAGACATTCTCCAAGTCGGATTTCCGTGCAGTAAAGGTTATTTCCTGTGAAGCAGTTCCGAAGTCCAAAAAGCTCCTGAAATTCATTCTGGATGATGGAACAGATACAAACAGGGTAATTTTAAGCGGGATTCACGAGTATTACGAGCCGGAAGAACTTGTAGGTAAGACTTGTATTGCAATTACAAATCTCCCGCCGAGGGCTATGATGGGAATTGATTCCTGCGGTATGCTTATTTCCGCCGTTCATTCTGAAGAAGGCAAAGAAAGACTTCATCTTTTGATGGTAGATGATCATATTCCTGCGGGTGCAAAACTCTACTAAGTATCTGCTTACGATTAAGACTTTGAGAGGATAACACTTCTCAAAGTCTTTTTTCGTTTTATACGATGCGTCAGGTTGCAAACTATAAGATTTTTCCAATCCCGCCCGGTCGGGTTTCCCGCAACGCATTTGCAGAATATTTTGATAAAAACAGGATTGTTAAATGAACTGATATGGGGCTGCCAACCGAAAACCTCCTGCAACCTGCTTAGAAAAATGCTTCTTCTTGACAATAGCTGTCGCCCGGAATATAATCAAACTGTATTTATGGCGGATACAGTTTTGCATTGCATAACGTATGTAGAATAATGATATAAAGGTTTACAGGAAATACAGGAGCAGGGGAGTCCGACGGAAAACGGGGACGCAGAACAGAGGGCTATAGAGGGTAGTAGCCGATACCAGTTGTGCGTGCGACTGGCAGTGATGCCAGTCTTTTTGTTTTGAAGGACGGCATTTGTTTTACGGCGGTTCCTGCGGGAAACGGGAATCCTGTTTAGACAGGGAAACGTATTGAATTTTGCGTCTGTTACGGGCGCGGATTAAGGGGAGGATCAGAAGACATGACAAAGAGAAGGGGAAATTTGCGCCGCTTTACAGCTTTTTTGCTTACGGCGGTTTTTGTGTTTTCACAGTGCTTTCCGGCGCTGGCGGCGGGAACGGACGGCGCGGCGGCGACTTTGACGGAAGCAACCGTGCAGTCTGACCAGACGCAGGAAACGGTGGAGCAGATGGCGGCGGAGGCGTCTGCACAGGAGGAGATACCGTTGCAGGAAGAGGCATCTTCGCAGAAAGAGACGCCGGAACAGGAACAGGATGCCGCACAGGAGGAGACATCTGCGCGGGAACCGACAGCCGCACAGGAGGCACCTTCGCGGGAAGAAGAGCCGGCACAGGAACAGACATCCGCACAGGAGGAGACGCCTGCGCAGGAGGAGACACCGGCACAGGAACAGACATCCGTACAGGAGGAGGCGCCTGCGCAGAAAGAAACATCCGCACAGGAAGATACACCGCCGCAGGAAGAGACGCCAGCACAGGAACAGACATCTGCACAGGAAGAGACGCCTGCACAAACAGAAACATCCGCACCGGAGGAGACGCCTGCGCAGAAAGAGACATCCGCACCGGAGGAGACACCATCACAGGAAATCCCTTCCCAGGAAGAGATATTGCCGCAGGAAGGGAGTTCGGAGGCGGAGCAGGATAAAACGGAGACATCAGAGGAAGAGACCTCACAGGAGGAAAACACGGAGTCCGAATGGGAAAGCGGACCGGAGCAGGAGAGTGAATCAGAAACGGAAAGCGAATCGGAGGAGAATGCAGAATATATCCTGCATCTGACGCACTATTTCCGTTTTACGGCAGACGGCGAGCCGCAGAATGTGCGCATAGAGGAGATACGCAGGCTGGCCCGGACGGATTTTCAGGACGGGCTTTGCGATATCAGCCGCTTCGCCTGTGTGGACGAACGGCTGACAGTAACGGAGGCGAAGCCGGTTTCCCTGGAAGACTTTGGGGAAGGACGTGAGGGCGGAGCCCGCATTGTCTATGCTGTGGCCGACGGCTGGAAGCTGGAGCCGGTGGACGGGACCGCGGAGGATGGCGCTTCCCTGCGCACTTCCTTTGAAGGCGGTGGGGTGCTTGACGATTATCAGTTTGTACCGGCCGATGTCGTCCGCCTGAATATGAAGTATCAGTATTCCAGTACCGGCGGTCTGGCCGGCATTGACGCGGCATCTCCTGAGATTCTGGAGGTCCTGCCGGAGAAAAAAGGCGACCAGTATGAAGTGAAAATTGCATTGCCGGTGGTACAGGGCTTCCGCATTGTGCTGGATCCTGCCCCTCTGAATCATTATCTGGTGAAAGAGCCCACAGGGAACGAGACACAGGAGGAGCTGCACCAGATGTGGCAGGACGGAAGCTTCAGCGGGGATATCAGCAAACATTGTATCTATGCGTATCAGCAGAAAAATGGTCTCAACGCAGAGCCCGATTACAGCATCCAGAACGCTGCCTATCAGAACCGTTATTCGGACGAATACAACGAGGCATGGAACAGAGCGCGCAGCCTTACGACGGACGATTATACGCTTGCGGCCGTCAGCGAGCCGGAGCAGGCTGACGGAAAACACGGCGCGAATGCCCTGACGAATCCTAAGCTTAAGGTGACGCTGACAGAGGAACAGTTGGAAAATGCGATGAAAAACGGCTTGAGCATCACCGTCAGCTACCGCCGCAATGCCACATGGTATACGGTAAAGCACTGGGTGCCGGAAGCATTTGCCGCGTCCATGCCGGGACAGCCTGCTGGTGAGAAAGTAACGGTAGACGGTATGGTATATGTCCTTCAGGATCAGGAGCAGATGCAGGGCAGAGTAGGAGGTCTGACGAGAGCCGCCGCGAAAATCGGGGGCAGGTATGATCTGCTGGCTTCCATTGGCTTCGCCCAGAAGCTTATCCAGGGTGAAGGTACGACTGTGGATATCTATTACAAGGCGGCAGAGTCCTATCGTGTCATTTTTGATACCGACGATACCTATATCCCGAGGCAGCAGGTTGCTCTGGGGGGTTTTGTTGACTTTAAGGATATGAGGACGCCGACGAAAAAGGGCTATCTCTTCGATGGCTGGAAGTATCTGAACAATGACGCTGTGCCGGATGAAAACGGGGCGTACGGTGAGGACGCTTATACAAGCGTGGAAAAGGACGGAAATGGAGCGTATACCCTGCAGCTTACAGAAGAACTGATTGCGCAAAAAGCAAGAATCGAGGAAGTCGATGGCGTCCTGATGCTGCACCTCTATCCGATCTGGAAGCCGGACAAAACCCAGATCACGGTAGTTCTCTGGACAGAAGATCTGACCAGAAAGGATGATGTAAAAGCGGATGCCGAGGGCGGTAATCCTTCCTATTATAATGGAAAATATGCAGAATACAGCGAGGTGAAAACCCATCATTTCAATGATCCGGATGATCCCGGCGCAAGCTACAGTAATATGGGCAGCTTTACGATGGAGGTTGCCACGGAATTACCTCTGGTGGTTCCCGGCGATCCCCCCGCGCTGCAAAGGGAGGTACAGGCTGAGGTTACGAAGGAATTTGGAAACGCTGTAGGGAAATATGATGACGAAATTGACATCAGCAATTTCTATACACAGGATCGTTTTCAGATCCTTCACGAGACGGAAACCTCGGTAGAAGAATCCACGACTGCCGCCGCCGACGGCAGGACGATGGTATATGTGTATTTCACACGGAATATATACACGCTTAAGTTCCATTATTTTGGTACGGTTACAACCAAAGATACAACCTATAGCTGTTGTGTGGCGTACGATACAAATGGCTTCAGCCGAAACTGGAATGATAGTTTGGTGAATAATGAGGGAGAGCTGGAGTTCCGAAACGAATATGGGAATAACAGGTATATGCACCACGAACAGGACGATTTCGCTGAAGCAGGTATGCCGGTTCCAAGAACGATTACTATTACGGCCAAGTACGGCGCAGATCTTCGGGATGTCTGGCCCGCCGCCCGGGAAGAGGAGAAGCTGACGGGGATGATTCCGGTTGGCGATTCATGGTATACGACTCTCCAGACTGTCTCATGGGCGACCACAAAAGGAAAATACTGTCAGGATGGAATGCCGGGCTCGGGCAGCAGCCATCCGGAAGAGTCCACGATCATGGGTATTTATACAACGATGGATGCCGAGGTTATTGCTGTCCCGGCCTCACCGGATACGGTGCATCATCTGGCGGCATACTGGTATTATTCAAATAGTCTCAGCTATTATCGGAACAATCACTGCTTTGAGCTTCCTGGGCTGAGGGATCCGGGAAGCATAGAGGGTGCGAAAACAATCAGCCTGTACAACAATTCTACAGAATTGAGAGATACGCTGTATCTGGTGCCTGTGGACACGCCGACAATTAAAAAATTTGGCTTTGCCGATATGATGGAGGTATCCTATGATTCTGGTACGGGCGAGATTATATATGGATCGGAAGGCGGCGGATATTATGCCGTGCGTGGGTATCAGGCGAAGGAAGGCGAGGAGATAAAATATTATGCCGTTGCCCGCCGGGTAAATACGGTTTCCTCGAACCGGATTTCCGCGCAGAATCCCAGTAACCGGCAGCATATGACCAGGGCGAATAAAAATGCCGATTATACCAGCGAACACCTTGACTGGCATGGACAGACGTGGACAGGAAATGAAGTAGATCATCCGGTGAAAGTGGGTACTGTAGATGCCCCCTATGACCTCTATTTCTACTATAACCGTGACCGCTACAGCATTATCTACAAAGCCGCAAGTGCTGTCAGCACGCAGGACAAAGAGCTTGGCCGCATCGACCTGCCCTTTGGGGCTTATGTGACGGAGGATGCTTATTCTTTCCGTTTGCTTTATACGGATACGAACCAGCAGACGCTTGATGGAACGCAGCATAAATATCTCTGGACTTACCCTGCTGGCGGGCCGGTGCCTGTCTGCCCTGACCGGAATCCGGACGGAACTGCGGTCTGGAAGTTCAAAGGCTGGGGGCTCGGTCCGGCGGGTGTAAATATGCAGTGGACAATGCCGGATGAAGCCGGGGCGCAGTCGCAGGCGGCAGCGGACTTTTATATTGAGAGTGACATGCTGCTCTATGCGATCTGGGAAGCGCCTTTACTCACGGTGACCTTCCACCTGAACGGAGGCACGGTCAGCGGATCGGCGGAAGACACCATTACGGTTTCGGTTCCCGCCAATATGGGCTACAGCGACGTCGGTCCGATTCCGCGTCCTTCCCGCAACGGCTACACGCTGCTGAACTGGTACATAGCGGATGAGAGTGGAACCCCGGTTGTCGGGGCGGGAGGCGCGAAGACACCGTTTGACTTTGACAGCCATATTATAGAGGATCTGCATGTCGCCGCTGAATGGACGGCAGTGACGCAGGAGAGATATCGATATACGGTTTATTATGTGACGGATACATTGAATCAGGATGATACGGAGCACACAGAGACGGTGCAGATCGATGAGTCGGGCAGTATTGTCGGAGCAGACAGTGCCGGCAATGCGGGCGTGAAGACGTATTATGTGTTGGAAAAGGCGGAACAGCCGGAGCAGGTATACATCCCGAATCTGGTTCTGAACCTGACGGCGAAGCTTCAGCCAGGCTATACGCCTGTGGAGACGAACAAGACGCTGGCAGTAACAGAAGATAGCAGGAATTATAATGTCATTTTCTATTACATGCCTCATACTACCGGCAGTTATATTGTAAGGTTTGTGAAAGCCGGGACAGAAACGGGGGGAACGCCGGAAACCGTGCTGGAGCTTTTCAGGACTGAGGCGGATCAGACCGTGGTGACACCCGGCAGCGCAGCGTCAAAGGCCCTGATACAGAAGGGCTATCAGTTGGTCAACAGGGACGCAGGCGGAGCGTCACCAACGTATACGCCGGTGATGGATTACAAGAATCTGACATGGATCGACGAGGATGGCCAGGTTCAGCCGATGAGTACGCTGCCGCTGGGGACGGACACTTCGGATACTCCGAAAACAGTCACCTATCTGGTGCAGCCCATTGTGTATACCATTAAGTATGAATGTGCCGGGGATTCCCCGGACGGCGCGCAGGCTGTACTGGATGCAGTCACGGCGGCTCTGAACACTCCGGTGAGCAGTGCGGACGGGAAAAATCCGACTCTGTATACGGCAGAGGATTCCTTTACACTGGACAACCCGGGGCAGGTGACAGTGGGCGCCGAACGGTATCGGTTTGCTTTCTGGAATCTGGGAGAGGGAACAACTGTGAAGCAGGCGGCCAGAGAAGGCTCGGGATACGAGACGCTGGAGGTCGATAAGGGAACGACAGGCCATCTTACCTTTGTTGCGAACTGGGAAAAAGTACCCACAGGCAGTCTCACTGTGACCAAAACAGTGGTGGGAGCACTCGGCAACCGGCAGAAGGAGTTCACCTTTAACGTGACGCTGGACGATAAGACAATCAGCGGTACATATGGGGATCTGGTGTTTGCAGGCGGCGAAGCATCTTTTAAGTTGAAACATGGACAGGAAAAAACGGCGGAAAATCTGCCGGAGGGTATTTCCTACGAAGTAACAGAAACGCCGGATGCCAACTATGATACCGTGGTTGCCGGCGGCACCGGGAAGATTGAAGCTGATGAGACGGCGACGGCGGCGTTTACCAACACCCGGAAGGAAGCGCCTCCCACCGGAATCCGTGACGGAATGTCTTCCGGCAGGGCTGTGGCGCTCCTGCTCACGGCGCTGCTGTGCGTATGCGCATACATGGTCTATTGTGCAAGAAAGCGGAGAGGGCTGGAGCAATGAGCGGGGCCGGGAGTTGGAGGGCAGCCCGCCATACGGAAGGACCTGCGAAGCCGCCGGATACAGGCAGAGGCGGCGGGTACTCCGGGAAGAGCGGTTCTGCTTCCGAAAAGGCTGATCCTGCAAAGCGGCCGGACACAGGCAGGAGTGGTTCTGCTTCCGAAAAGGCTGCGCCGGGCACAGGCAGGAGCGGCGGGACGGTGCCGCTGTGGATGGATGTGCTGGCGCTGCTCGCAAAAATCGGCGTGCTGACACTTGCTTTTCTGGCGCTGACGTTTTTCGTGTTCGGGCTGTACCGCAATCAGGACGGGGATATGTTCCCGGCGGTAAAGGACGGCGACCTGGTCGTTTTTTACCGGCTGGACAGGCAGTACAGTGCTTCTGACTGCCTGGTGCTGGACTATCAGGGGCGGCGGCAGGTACGGCGCGTTGCTGCCGTTGCCGGAGATACGGTGGACATCACCGAGGAAGGACTTCTGATCAACGGCGTCCTGCAGTATGAGCCTGATATTTACGAGAGGACCTTCCGCTATGAAGAAGGCTGCAGCTTTCCGGTAACGCTGCAGGACGGAGAGGTGTTCGTTCTGGGTGACGCCAGAGATAATGCTGTTGACAGCCGGGTGTACGGCCCGGTGAAGGTGAAGGATACGCTTGGCAAGGTAATGATGCTGATCCGGCGCAGAGGCTTTTAAAACGCTGCGCGTGGACGCGCGGTATCCTTATTAAATGGAAACCAAAGGGGATTCCCTTTGATTGGGCAGATGAGCTGTCAATTATATTTGGGGAGGACAAGATAATGACAAAGAAAAAACATGCTGCGAAATTATATGCTGCGGCGATCGTCCTTGCTGCGGCGTTTGCTTTGGCGCTGGCGCTGTGTACCGGAATGGGTTTGAAGGCGTTGGCGGCGGAGACGGCAACCGGGAATGGTGTTACGGAGGCTGCGATCACCAAGAATTTGCAGATGGATAAGGATGTAACGACACCGACGGCAACTTTCACCTTCGATGTGGAGAAAGTTTCACTGGATGGCATCGAAAAAAATGAAGATTGTACGGAAATGCCTGATATTTTGAATCAGTCTTTGCATTTTAGTAGCGAGGATCCGGCTACGATAGATGCTACTACGATAGATGCTACTACTAGATTAAAAGAGGTCAAAAAGCAGACAGAAAATATTATTCCTGACATTAGTCAATTTTCTCATGCCGGAGTGTATCGGTACAAGGTCACAGAACGGCGTGCAGGTTATGCAGAAGAGGAAGACACGTCTATGACTTACTCGAAGGCGGAGTTTACCATGGATATTTATGTTAAAAATAAGGATGATAACAGCGGCGGGCTGGAAATTGGCGGCGTGTATGTGAATTACGTTAAAGATGATAATGGGAATGAAAAAACGGAGAAGGTTGATCCCACCCCTGGAACAGATCCGAATGTAAGTGAATGGCAGTTCGTCAACAAATTCAAAAAAACAAATAAACTGACGATTTCCAAGACCGTTGCGGGTACAATGGGGGATAAGAAGAAGCAGTTTGATTTCAGCTTGTCACTTTTGGAAAAGTATAAGTATGCACTGGAAGCGGAGAATGCATCTTACAGCGGTACGATCAGCCGTGCAGACGAGTCGGCGGCCTCAGATGAGACGACAGTTACTCTGAAGAAAGGACCAACTCCTGCAACATTTACACTGGCGGATGGTGAAGTCCTGACATTAACGCTCCCTGTCGGCACAACCTGTTGCGTTGCTGAGACTGCTGATGGTTATACAACAACCGTGAAAGTGATTTCAAACAATGCAGAGAAGACAGATGAGACTGATCCGGCAAATGCCAGCGTACTGGTAGGTGAAAGTACAAACTCTGTCACCTACACCAATACGAAAAACGGCAACATCCCCACCGGTATCGTGGTAGACAACCTGCCTTTCCTTATCCTGATCCTTGTTGCACTGTGCGGCTTTGCAGGCTATGTCGCCTTGAAGAGAAGAAAGTACCGCGGTTAAATCATGCAGATTGTA
>Ga0129308_1002578_pt1 | contig 14932 bp, 16 predicted proteins | sample L827metagenome_FD_94440 | JGI IMG/M metagenome (GOLD analysis project Ga0129308, IMG submission 94440) | Ring-tailed lemur group fecal microbial communities from Wisconsin, USA - L827 metagenome | ecosystem: Host-associated > Mammals > Digestive system > Large intestine > Fecal | place: USA...
AAACGGCATAATAATGGGTAAAGAAGTTGCTAACGAAATACAGGCGCTGGACACTGTATTGCCTTATGCTGCTGCAGGCGCAATTATGGCTGTAACTCTCAGCGAGCTGTGTGCTCTTATCTGCCTTATGATAAGAAAACGATTCTGCCGTAAAATAATAAACATAAATAGAGGTAATAAAGAAACCGAAAAGACAGGAGTAATTGCAAAAAGATTAATTAAAGATTGCATACCTGTTGCGGCAGCCGCTATTGTGGCTAATCTTGCATCGTTCATCGACCTGATTACTATACCGAGATGTCTTAATTTTGCATTAAACGAAAATCCGGCTTTTTTTATGGAGAAGTTCAGCGGAATAATAAGCACTCAGGGCGGAGAAGTGAAGCTCGCAAACTTTATGTACGGAAGCTACACAGGTCTTGCGTGGACTATGTTTATGCTGATACCTGCGTTTACTGCAATGTTTGGCAGAAGCGCACTTCCGCAGATAGCAGCAGCCTGGTCACTCGACAATAAAACCGAATTCAAAAACAAAGTTTCAATAGTTTTGATATCAAATTTTGCTATAGGCTTTCCTTTATATCTCGGAATATCGGCACTAAGCGGCGAAATACTGAACATTTTGTTCTCGGGAAGGCAACAGGAAGTATCAATAAGCATTGTTCCGCTGTTTATTCTTGGGCTCGGCGGAGTTTTCCTGACGCTGACTTCAACATTTATTTCGGTATTCCAGGTTATAGGAAGAGCTGATTTGCCTGTAAAGATTATGCTACCCGGTTGTGCCGTAAAACTGATCGTTAATGTTTTTTCGCTGTCTGTACCAGAAATAAATATTAGCGGTGCGGCAATTTCAACGGTAGCTATGTATGCTTTTACGGCGCTCGGCGGTTATTTTGCGCTCGAAACAGTAACAGGAATAGATTTTAAAGTCCTAAAAAAGATGTCTGCACCTCTGATATCAGGTATGATCTGTGCATATGTTGCATTTATTGTGAACAATTTACTTAAAAGTGATTTATCCGATATACCAAGACTTGCCGTTTCAATTATTTCCGGAGGTATCGTATATGCTCTCTTTATGGCAGTTTTATGCAGAAACCAAATAAAACTTATTTTCAAAAAACAAATTGCCGAAAAATTCTGAAATTTGCTTGATATTCTTCCGCTTTTGAGTTATTATTATAAATGTGTTTCACATAATTTCAGATTAGGAAGTGTATATTTTGGATTTTCAGTTTAAAGATAAGTACGATATCAACGATCTTCTCGAAGTAACAAGGATACTCAGAAGCGAGAACGGCTGTGTATGGGACAGAGAGCAGGATCATAAATCTATCCGTATGAATGTGCTTGAGGAAGCTTATGAAGTTATGGAAGCAATTGACGCCGATGACGACGCTATGCTAAAAGAAGAACTCGGCGATTTGTTGTTCCAGGCGGTATTCCATTGTCAGATAGAAGATGAGAGAGGACGCTTCTGTTTTGACGATATCTGTGATGACGTTGCGAAAAAGATGATATATCGTCACCCTCATGTATTCGGTGATGTCAAAGTATCTAATTCGGATGATGTGCTCAAAAACTGGGATAAGCTGAAGAAAAAGTCAAAGAATCAGGAAACAGTTGCCGATACTCTGGACAGCGTTCCTATGGTACTGCCTGCTCTTATGAGAGGTCAGAAGGTATGCAAACGAGCGGCAAATGCAGGAGTTGAAATTACCGATGCCGGTATTTCGCTCGAAATTGTAAAGCAAAAGCTGGCTGAGCTCGAATTGGCAATATCCGACAAAAACGAACAAGAAACAGAAGTTTTATTTGGAGAACTTTTACTCTCCTGCTGTAATTTATCAAGAATTATTAAAAAAGATTCGGAAAAAGCCTTGACTTTTGCAATAAATAAGTTTATAATGCGTTTTAGAGAGCTTGAGCGTGATACAGTGTCGCAAGGCAAAACGCTTGATAATCTGTCAGATGAGCAAGTTAAAGCACTGTTTTTAAGTTCTGATTAACCGCAAAGCAATCGTCGGTTGACCGTATTACATCCATAAGCTCTTAAGCTTTATAATAATTTTTTTGGAGGATTTTTCAAATGACAAAGGCAGAATTAGTTACAATGGTAGCTGAAAAGGCTGACATCACCAAGAAGGAAGCAGAAAAGGCTATCTCTGCTGTAGTAGACAGCATCACAGAAACTCTCGCAAAGGGCGAAAAGATACAGCTCGTTGGCTTCGGTACATTCCAAGTTCGTGAGCGTGCAGCTCGTGAAGGCGTTAACCCCCAGACAAAGAAAAAGATCAAGATTGCCGCTTCTAAGGTTCCCGCATTCAAGGCAGGAAGCGCATTAAAGGAAGCTGTTTCTAAGTAATTAATTACGATTATCAGCGGAGGTGGTTAAATACCGCCTCCGTTTTTCGTTTATGGAAAGGATCGTTATGAGACTCGATAAATATCTCAAGGTTTCTCGACTTATAAAAAGAAGAACAGTTGCAAATGAGGCTTGCGACGCAGAAAAAGTTAATGTAAACGGAAAGCCTGCCAGAGCGTCTTATGATGTTAAAGTAGGCGACACTATAGAAATCAATATGGGCAAAACTCCGCTGAAAATAAAGGTTTTAAAAGTAGTTGAAGTTGTCGGAAAGGACGGCGCATCTGACCTGTACGAAGTAGTATAAGTCATAAACAGGACATACTCCGAATAGAATTTAGCAATACAGTATTACATTCGGGGGTGCCTTTATGCAGGTTATCAAGCAACAGCTGACTCTTATCGACAGGCGCACGCTTACTGTCGGCGGCGTTATTGAAATAATAGGATATGATGAAGAAAATATAACGCTGTTTTCGGTAATGGGCGATATACGGATAAAAGGTGAACAGCTTGAAATAAACAGCGCTTTCAGCGAAAAAGATATCGTAGTGATAAATGGATTTATCCGTTCTATTGCTTTTGGCGATAATAAAGAGAAATGTGCCGATAATTTCATATCCCGTATATTCAGGTAGGTGTACGGATATGAATGTTGAAACATCTTTACTATGGCAATTCGGCTGTTTTTTGTTATGCGGCGTTTTTCTGTCTGTCGGGTATGAATTTTTCAGAATAATAAGGATAGTCATACCTCATAACAACTTCTTTATCGGTGCGGAAGATATAATTTATCTTTCCTTTTGCGGACTTATTCTGTTCGGCCTTTCTATGGAGATCGGAAGCGGTTATTTCAGATTATTATATCTTTTGTCTACTGTTTTCGGTGCGGCGGTGTATTTTCTTACAGTAGGCAGACTCGTTAAGATCATATGTATATTTCTATTTACTGCATTAAAGAAAATATTACTGCGTATTTTTAAGGTAATTTCCTCTCCGTTAAAAAAAGTTGTTGTAACTGTTGCACATAATACAGCAGGCTTTTTTGTAAGAATTCATAAAAATCTCTCCGATAAAATCAATAAGGCTTCACCGCACTTGAAAAACGATGGTGAAATGTTATATAATAACTATAATACAGATGAAAGGGATGATATTCGGTATGGCGGAAGGATTGAAGCCAAAATCAAAAAAATTCAATAAAGTCATGCTGATTCTTGCTCCTTTACTGGCAGTTGCATTGGTTGTTTGTGTTTACAATTTCATTTCGATTCAGGTCGAGATTGCAGAAAAGAATGAAGAACTCCGCAATCTCACATCACAAGTCGAAGAAGTTGAAAACGAGAATAAATTACTGAGCAGATATTCATTGGAAGAGTACAAGATCGAATATATAGAAACTATTGCAAGGGATAAGCTCGGATACGCAAAACCCGAAGAGCGTATATATTACATCGTACCGGCAGATTAATAATATAAACTGAGGCTTTCGCAAATGCGAAAGCCTATAATATTATTCAGCTTTTTATTCCGAGCAGTTGGAAAACCACTATTCCCGCTATACAGACAATACTGCCAATCACATTCAGCGGCTTAGTACTATCTTTTCTTATAAGTCCGATAAAGAACAGCACTACCATTATCATCGGCTGAATAAAAGAATAATTTGTCATACTTGTTGCAATGACTGCATTTTCAAGTACAAGTCCCAATGCGTTAGGTATTTTAGTAAGCGCTACAAAAGCACAGCCTTTAGGTTTTTCTTTTATGAGCTTAACAGGATGAACAAACGGGATAAGAACAACCGCAAGAATAACAAGACCAAAGAGTAAAGCAAAATATGAAGAAATGTACGGCTCGGAAGCCTTGATTATAAATCCGTAGCCGAACTTTGCAAGCAGATAGAAAAAAAGCGGTATTATGATCTTCTTATAATTGATATGCCCTTTCTCGGAGCGTGCTATCATAAATAATCCCACGGCAGTTACCGCTATGGCTATAAGTCTGAATGGACTGAATACATCAACAGCGGTAATTATATCGGTTGCATAGGACGCAAACAGACAGATACCGAGCCACGCTTTCAGCTCAAACGCCGACATTTCGGTAAGCACCAGTGCAGACATTTTGAACTCAAGCAGTTTTGACACCGCAATGAGTACGGCGGCGAGCGCCGATTGCCAGCACCAAGCGATATGCAGGTCGGAAAACGGCATCAAAGCAAGCAGTAACAGGGCAGTAGGAGCTGCCATAAGAAAAGTAAATGAATTGCCGTCAAACTTTAGCTTTGCTACAGAGTATTTGTCGCTGAGACTGCAAATCGTATAGCAGGCTACAACAAGTAACATAAGTTCCATACTATTGTCAGCCTTCTATCGTATATTCGAGCATTTCATAATGCAGTTTTGTTCCGATATCTGTTCCGAACGGCAAAAGTGCCATAGCTATAAAGAGTGTATCGTCAGTTGCGATATCGGTGAGCGTTGCATATTCACCGCTTATGTCGGTCACTATGTAATCTTTAGGTTCCATATTTTCCTAATCTCCTTTGCATATTGTCAATATAACAAATGCGTATACTTACCATATAATTTTAACATAACAAAAGCCAAATAACAAGGCTTTTTTACTTGCAACTGATATTGGGATGTGATATACTGTTTTGCGTGAAAAGAAAACTTTATATCAAGGAATGAATATATGAGAGATCTTACAAAAGGAAGCATAATTAAATTAATGCTTGTATTCAGTCTTCCTATTTTGTTAGGCAGTCTGTTTCAGCAGGCGTATAACCTTGTTGATGTAATTATCGTAGGTAAGCATTTAGGCGAACAGTCCTTATCCGCAGTCGGTTCTACAACCGCTGTAGTTTCGCTGATGTTCAATATTATCAATGGTCTTTGCACCGGATTTGCTATACCTGTAGCAAGACATTTCGGCAGTAATGATATGAACAAAGTACGTAGAAGCGTTGCCGGAATGATTACATATTCCGCTTTAATCGCCATACTTTTAATGGCGCTTTGTATAATATTTGTCGATCCGCTGCTCACCGCACTCAATACGCCGATCGAGATTTTCGATGAAGCAAAGCGATATCTGACTATAGTTGCGGCAGGTCTTGCGGTAACGCTCCTGTATAACCTTGAGGCAAATATTCTTCGTGCACTCGGTGACAGCGTTATTCCTCTGATTATTCTTGTAATATCCTCTTTGCTTAATGTAGGTCTCGATTTTCTGTTCATATTCGGTTTCGGAATGGGAGTCGAGGGTGCGGCATTCGCTACTGTGCTGGCTCAGTTTATCTCAGCGGTGGTATGCCTGATATATATGATTAAAAAATGCCCGTTCCTGAAGCTTACAAAAGGCGATTTTATCCTCTCGGGTAGTGAAATAAAATATTTACTTTCAAGCGGACTCGGAATGGCGCTGATGTATTCTATTGTCGATATAGGCTCAATTGTACTGCAAAACGGTATAAACGGTCTCGGTACCGAAATAATTTCGGCTCATACTGCGGCAAGAAAGATTTTCAGCTTTACTATTATGCCTTTCTCTGCAATAAGCGCAACGCTTGTGACTTTTGTCAGCCAGAATCTCGGAGCAGGACGAATTGACCGAATCAAGAAAAGTATAAAATACGGTCTGCTTGTCGGATATATCTGGTCAACAATAGCTGTACTTGCGGCTTATCTGTTTGGAGAACAACTCGTTATGCTGATAGCTCCGGCAGACAACAGGGTAATAATTGATACTGCTGTTAATTATCTCAAAATCAACATTCCTTTCTATTACGCACTTACCACATTGCTTTCTCTAAGATGTACGCTACAGGGACTCGGGAACAGCGTTGTACCGATTGGCGCAAGTCTTGTAGAAATGGTCTGGAAGATAGTTACCGTTGTTGCTGTTATACCCATATGCGGATACTTTGGCGTTTGTATTTCCGAGCCCATCATCTGGGTAGCAAGCGGAATACTTGTTTCTATTATTGCTGTAACTACTATCAAGCGGCTTAAAAAGTCAATATAAAAAGAAAAACCAAAAAAATTTCATATAAATTGTTCATTTTTTTAAAAAATTACTTGAAAAATCGATTTCTACGATGTATAATTATACATATTAATCGTTTTATTGCAAAAGAAAGGTAAAAATATGAACATCTGGCACGATATTGACAAAGACAGAGTGACGCCAAACGACTTTTTGTCTGTAATAGAGATATCAAAGGGAAGTAAGTCCAAGTATGAGCTTGATAAAAAATCAGGCGTACTTATCCTTGACAGAATCCTTTATACTTCTACTCACTATCCCGCTAATTACGGCTTTATACCCAAGACTCTTGCCGACGACGGAGATCCGCTCGATGTGCTTGTTCTGTGTAATGAACCGCTTGTTCCGATGGTGCTTGTACAATGCTATCCTATCGGAGTAATTAATATGATAGATAACGGTAAGATGGATCAGAAGATTATTGCTATTCCTTTTGAAGATCCCAATTACAACTCATACAGGAGCATTGAGGGATTGCCTTCTCATATCTTTGATGAAATGCTTCATTTCTTCAGAGTTTATAAGCAGCTTGAAGGAAAAGAGACCGCAGTTAACGAAGTAATGGGACACAAGGCCGCAGTTGAGATAATAAAAGAGTGCATAGCAAACTACGACGAGGTCTACGGAGAAAAGTACAACAATGCTGATTCTGGCAAGTAAATCTCCGAGAAGAAATGAGCTTCTGAAATTAACGGGATATAGTTTTTTAACTGTCCCTGCGGTGAAGGACGAGAATGTTCCGTCCGGAACAGCTCCGGGCGACGCTGTTCTTATGCTATCACAGCAAAAAGCGGAAGAAATCTCAGAATCACATCCGAATGATATTGTTATAGGCGCTGATACGGTTGTAGCGCTCGGCAATAGAATAATGGGAAAACCGAAAGATGAAACTGATGCTTTTAATATGCTGAAAGCTTTATCGGGAAAAACACATACGGTACTTACGGGAGTGTGTATTATCTCTCCCGATAAGAAAATAAATTTTTATGAACAAACCGAGGTAGAGTTTTATACACTCGGTGAAAGTGAGATCATGCAGTATATTGCAAGCGGCGAACCTATGGACAAAGCAGGCGCTTACGGGATACAGGAAATGGGAGCTTTGTTTGTTAAGCGTATAAACGGTGACTTTTATAATGTTGTCGGATTGCCTGTAGCAAGACTTGCAAGAGAACTGAAATCTCTTATGTAAATTAATTTAAGTGAAAGGAAGCAAAGGTATGTTATTTTTGAACAACGCATTTTCAAAGGATATCACAGAGTACAACGGTGAAGTACTCAAAGAAATTAAGAATGTCGATGGAAAGATATATCTTTCTAACGGCGCTATTATTAAAGAAGGCGTAGTCGGAAAGTTTTTTGACATCTCAACCAACGATAAGTACGGTACAGTATTTGAGGCTGACGGTCCCGATGAGATAGGCCCTATTGTTGGATTTGCACCGGTTACCGGTTCTTCCTCTCCCGATTACTTCGCATTTTAATTGATATAACTGAAATATTGAGCGGCAAGGTTTTTTACTTTGCCGCTTTTGTTTTTCTAATTTTCGTTGATTTTACATTATAACTCTACCGACACTTGATTTTACATTAAAAATAGCTATTGTTCTCAACTGTTATTTGTGATATACTGGTTATCAGTAAGGAGGAAATAGTTATGAACACGGTTTTTTCAAGACAAATTCAAAAATTAAGGAAGCAAAAGGGGATTACACAAGAACAGCTTGCTGTTCATCTCGGAGTTTCCGCTCAGGCTGTTTCAAAATGGGAAAACGGAAGTTATCCCGACGGCGACCTTTTGCCTGTAATAGCGGATTTTTTCGGAGTCTCAATTGATAGTCTGTATGGCAGGGGAGAGCAGGCTCAGTCTTTTGAACAGCAGACTGTAAATCATTTTCATAGCGTGATTGAAACCAATAAAAATTCCTCAAAAGAATGGATAGATAGCTTACAGGACTTGCTCTGGGCTGCACAGTTGTCATCTTGGATAGAGTGCAAAAATTACTATCCGATTCCCGATTTCAAAAACGCAAACGGCTCATATTCTGCTCAGTTCTTTTGTAACGAAGGCATTACTTATATGCGACTTAATTCGGACTATCGTTTTTTTACATTCTTAAAAGAACCCGAAGAAGGATACGCAAAGATTTTTTCCGATATTGATAGCCTGACGGAGCTATTTGGTTTTCTTTCCGATAAAGTCAATTTAAAGGTGCTTATGTATCTTATGTCGCTTAATCTCGGAGAGGTGTCAAGCGCCGCAACTATTTCGGAACTTCTCGGATACCCGATAGAAAAAGTCGAGTCAGCTCTTAAATATCTTATCAAAATAAATGGACCGAATGTACTGATATCCGATTATTCCGTAATAACTCCCGATAACAAAACCGAAAAAGTATACGGTTTACGGGGGCTTACTCCCGAAGCATTGATACTTTTAACAGGAGCTTACGCAATGTTAAATCAACCTTGCGGTTATCAGAACAGCGTAGGCATCCGTGATTTTCCATTGTTCAACAGAAAAGATTTAAGCTTTATAAAGTGGAGAAACAATGAAAAAGAAGATAAATAAAGAAAAAGCTAATCCTTACCATAAAGAATACGGAGTCATAAGCAACAGCATACACGCTTTAAAGTCTATGACAGACTATTCTAAGAAGTTTATCCCTCTTATAATGATAGGCTTTATTTGTGCGCCAATTATGCAGTATCTGTGGTCATTTATCTCAAAGTTTGTAATTGATATGATAAATGATAACCGTCAGGTTTCAGCGCTTATTCTGCTAATGGCAGGCTTTGCCGTTATTCAGATTATGTCTACTATGCTGAACAGTTTTTACAAAAGCAAATACTATCTATATATCGGCGCAAGATTCAGACAGATAAAACTGAAAAACAGAAAAATAATGTCTGTAAACTACGAATTCCTTGAGGATAAAGACATAATGGACTGCTATCAGAAGGCCAATAATGCCTGCAACAGTAATAATGTCGGAGTCGAGGGGATGATGAGATCAATCGTAAATCTCATTATGATAATTCCGATTATCGCAACAGGTATCGTAATTCTCGGTACTATGAATATCTTCATAGTAATAGCTATGATAATCTGCGCTGTTGTTCAGTTCTTTATCAGCAACAGAACAAACAAGAAAGCTAAAGAAAAAGTATGGGATCCTCTTGCACCCTGGTGGAGAAAACACAACTATCTCGTATATACAACAAGTGATTTTTCTGCCGCAAAAGATATAAGAATGTTCGGGCTGAGGGAATGGCTGACAGATAAATTCAAATCTCTAAACAAAGAACGCTATGAAGCGCAGAAGAATAACTCAAAAATATGGCTATTCGCCTCTATAGCAAATACTGTAATATGGACAGTTATACAAGCGGCGGTATATGCTTGGCTCATTTTAAGCGTAATTAACGGAAATATGGGCATAGGCAATTTCACTTTGTATCTTGCTTCATCTATGACTTTCTTTGAGTATATCAACAATCTGCTTAATGCAGTGTCGGATTTATTTGCAAAAAGCCGTGAATATGACGATTTCAGAAGCTTTATGGATATAGACGGAGGAGAGAACAATTCCGATGGAAAAGAAGTACCGGTATGCAGTCGGTACGAGTTCACTTTCAGAAATGTGTCTTTTAAATATCCAAAAGCTGAGAATTATGCCCTGAGAAATGTAAATCTTACTCTTAAAGCCGGCGAAAGATTAGCTGTAGTTGGGCTTAACGGTGCGGGAAAGTCCACTTTTATAAAACTTCTTATGCGTCTTTATGAACCTACCGAGGGCGAGATACTTCTGAACGGAGTTAATATAAAAGAATACAATAAAAACAGCTATTATTCTATATTTTCCCCCGCTTTTCAGGAAGTCAATCTGTTTGCTTTTCCTCTTTTTATGAATGTATCTATGCTCTCTGAGGAAAAAACAGATAAGCAAAGAGCCGAACAGTGCCTTATTGCATCCGGACTTGAAGAAAAACTGAAAGAGCTTGATAAAGGTATAGGTACCGAAATGCTTAAAGTAATATATGACGACGGTACCGATTTGTCCGGCGGCGAAAAGCAAAAACTTGCTCTTGCAAGAGCGCTTTATAAAAATGCACCCGTTGTTGTTCTTGACGAACCTACTGCCGCACTTGACGCACTGGCGGAAAGTAAGCTGTACGGCGATTTTGACAAGTTTATCGGTAACAAAACAGCAGTATATATAAGCCACAGATTAAGTTCAACCCAGTTCTGCGATAAAGTGGCGATGTTTAAAGATGGCAGTATTATTGAATACGGTACTCACAGCGAACTTATGAAAATGGGCGGTGAATACTCAAATATGTTCAGCGTTCAGGCTCAGTATTATATTGACAGCAGAGAAGAGGTGACAGCAAATGCGTAAGAGAATTAATAAAGAACGCAAAACTATACCTACTCTTAAATTCATGCTGAAAACAGCTTTGAAAAACAAACCGCAGATTTTTATTGCTTATGCTATACTTACTCTCACAGCTTTTATGCAGACTATGGTCAATATTATTTCATCAAAATACCTTGTTGATGAACTTGTCATCATAATCGGAGGCGGTGCTGTCGAACAGCATCTTCCCATAGTGTTAATATGTGCGGCGCTTATCTTAGGCGTTTCCATGCTTACAAGTCTGCTGAATACCGTTGCTAATCAGATGAAGGAAGTTTACGCCGAGTGGTTCAATGAGTATTATGAGGTTCAGCTGTCGGATAAAGTTATGAAAATGGACTTTGAACATACCGAGAACCCCGACACACTTGACCAGATGAACAAAGCTAAAGATGGTATGGAATGGTACAGCGGCGGAGTAGTAGGGATCCTGAATCATTTTTTCGATATAATCGCTAATATTCTTAAAGTCGCAGGTGTAATAACAATTATTGCTATAACCTGTCCGCTTTTATTGCCGATTCAGATAATATCTCTTATCCTGATAACGATATTTACCAAAAAGAGCAATGATATTGAAATAAAGTACTTCAAGAAGCTTTCAAAAATAAACAGAATGTTCGGATATTTCTTCTTTCAGATGTCAGATCCCGAAAACGGCAAAGAAACAAGGCTTTTTAACAGTAAAGAAATGATGTGCAGTAAAGCGGATTACTATGCCGATGAAACAGTTGACGCATTTGCCGATGTATCAAAGCACTCGCTCAAATTTGTTCTGATCTCGGATATAATCAACGGTGTTCGTGACGGTCTGTCTTATCTTTACATAGGCATACTGGCGCTAGGTAAAATAATCACAATAGGCGATTTTACCATGTGCGTATCTTCTGCATCTTCGCTTTATTGGGGACTTTACGCTATAGTAAACGGATCCGTCGAGATTCATAAGGCTTGTGACTATGCCTATGAATATCATAAGTTTGACGCTATACCCGACGCTATGGTAAAAGGCTCAAAGAAAACGAGTGAAGGCGACCACATAATCGAATTTATTAATGTAAGCTTCAGATATCCGAGAAGTGAAACTTATGTTCTTCGTAATGTGAATCTTACTATAAGACAAGGTGAGCATCTTTCCGTTGTAGGGATTAACGGCGCAGGAAAAACTACTTTTATAAAGCTCCTGTGCAGGATGTATGATGTTTCTGAAGGTGAAATACGGATAGACGGTACTAATATCAAAGAATACTCAGATGATGAATACAGAAAGCTTTTTGCTGTAGTGTTCCAGGATTTCAGTCTTTTTGCTTTCAGCCTTAAAGATAACATTATATTAAACGAAAAAGCAGATGACAAAAAGCTTGAAAATACGCTGAAAATGGCAGGACTCTATGATGATGCAATGAAGCTTGAAAACAAAGTTGAAACGACTATTTTCAAAAGCTATGATGAAAAAGGGACAGAGCTTTCGGGCGGTCAACAGCAGAAGACTGCAATATGCCGTGCGCTTTATCGTGACAGTCCGATAGTGATTCTTGACGAACCTACAGCGGCACTTGATCCGATTGCCGAATATGAGATATACAAACGCTTCAACGACCTTGTGGGCTGCAAAACAGCAATATATATTTCTCACAGGCTTTCAAGCTGTAAGTTCTGTGACAGAATAGCCGTGTTCGCAAATGATACGATAAAGGAATACGGCACACATGACGAGCTTGTCAACATCAAAGACGGAATATATGCAGGAATGTATGCGGCGCAAGCAGAGTATTACATAGACAATGCGTCATAGCGGAAAACAGCACCAAAAATAATGGTGCTGTTTTCTGTAGTATTCGTTCAGTATCCCAAAAGAGTGAATAATCCGTTTGCCGATATGCACATTACAATACCGATTATTGTGGGAATTATAAAGCTTACAGCTGTCCATTTAAGGCTTCCTGTCTCCTTGTATATGGTTATGCAGGAAGTTGAGCAAGGGAAATGGAACAGTACAAAAATAATCATACATACTGCTGTCGCCATAGTCCAGCCGTTAGAAATGAACATCTCTTTCAGCGCAGACAGTTCTGTAATTTCTGTAAGTGCTGTGCTTTGAGAATAAGCCATAATTATTATCGGTACAACTATTTCATTTGCCGGAAAACCAAGAATAAACGCAAACAGAATTACACCGTCAAGTCCCATCAGTCTGCCGAAAGGATCGAGAAATTGCGTACAGTGTTCAAGCAAAGAGATATCTCCGGCATACACATTTGCCATCAGCCATATTACAAGTCCGGCAGGCGCCGCCACTATAACAGCTCTGCCAAGCACAAACAGCGTTCTGTCAAGAAACGCACGGACAAGCACTTTTCCAAACTGCGGAGTACGGTACGGCGGAAGCTCAAGGGTAAACGATGACGGTACACCTTTGAGAAGCGTTTTTGACAATACTCTTGACACTATCATGACGGCGCCAACAGATACGGCTATAACCAAAGCAAGCATTGCCGCTCCCGCTATATCCGGAATAAGACCTGTTGATGATCCTATTACAAACATTGTGATAACGCTGATTATAGTCGGGAATTTACCGTTGCAGGGAATAAGTGAAGAAGTGATTATCGCCATTAGCCTTTCACGCTTACTGTCTATTATTCTTGCACCGGTTATTCCGCAGGCGTTACAGCCAAGACTCATACATAAGCACAGAGCCTGTTTTCCGCAAGCACCAGACTTTTTGAAAGCTTTATCAAGGTTGAATGCAATTCTCGGCAAAACGCCGTAATCTTCAAGAATAGTAAACAGCGGAAAGAATATCGCCATAGGCGGCAACATCACAGATACTACCCATGCAAGAACCCTGAAAATGCCTTCAACAAGTACACTACTTAGTATCTCAGGCGAACCTATCGCTTTCAGGCTGTCTGAAAACACATTTTCAAGGTAGGCGAACAGTTGCGACAAAAGGGAAGAGGGATAATTTGCGCCTGCTATAGTAATCCACAATATTATCAGAAGCATTAACAGCATTATAGGTATGCCTGTCAGTTTTCCCGTAAGTATCCTGTCAATCTTTCTGTCTCTTGCAAATTTGCGATCAAATGTTTTGCTGACGCATTCTGCGGCTGTTCCTTCGGCGTTCATAAAAATGCAGGATATGATCTCATCTGTGTAATCGTGCTCTGCACGGATTTCATCGGCGAGAGCGATCATTTTCTTTAACTCTTCATTATCGCCGCATATTCCGTACTTTTCGCATAAACCGTTTAATATGTCTTTATCATTGAGCAGCAATCTTATGCATATAAATCTTTGCTTTTTCTCGTCTTCGCATATCTTTTGAGCATAAGGAAGCAGTTTTGTAATAGCAGATTCTATCCTGCTTGTATAAGATATTGCTTTATCATTTGAGTATGCTGCTCTTTGTGCTACTTCTTCAATTGCCTCAAGTAAATTTCTGAGCCCTTTTTTTCTTCTTGCGCAAGTAGGTACAACCGGTATACCGAGTATATCTGACAGTTTATTTGTATCAACAGATATATTTTTTTTCTGTGCCTCGTCTACCATATTTACGCAGACAACAGCTTTTCCCGTTATCTCTGTTACTTGAAAAACAAGATTGAGATTTCTTTCAAGGCAGGAAGCGTCACATACTATAACCGTAACATCAGGCTTTTCAAAGCAGATATGGTTCCTTGCTATAATCTCTTCTTCGGAGTGAGCGCATAACGAATATGTACCGGGAAGATCAGTTATTATATATTTACTTTTGTTGAATACGAAACTGCCTTTTGCATTTCCGACGGTTTTGCCAACCCAGTTACCCGTATGCTGTTTAAGTCCGGTCAATGCATTGAATACAGTGCTCTTGCCGACATTAGGATTGCCTGCCAATGCGACAGTGAATTCTCTTTCATACTTCATACTATACACCTTTCACACAAGCGTTAATATTACATTATATGAAAAAGTGCCGCATTTGTTATTTATCGGAATAATCCGTCATTATTTAAAGAACTTACAAAGAACCTTCAGCAGATTGTTTTTATCAAACGGCTTTGTCATATACTCATTCATACAGTTTTCGACTGAAGAAATATGGTCT
>Ga0129308_1002580_pt1 | contig 14921 bp, 8 predicted proteins | sample L827metagenome_FD_94440 | JGI IMG/M metagenome (GOLD analysis project Ga0129308, IMG submission 94440) | Ring-tailed lemur group fecal microbial communities from Wisconsin, USA - L827 metagenome | ecosystem: Host-associated > Mammals > Digestive system > Large intestine > Fecal | place: USA...
CATTCCAGCAGAAATTTTAGCGGGCACTGTCTGAGAAAATGTGCATCAGGCACATTTTCGAGTTGCCCGCGGCGACTACGGAGGCATTCTGAAATCTTAGCAATTGCCAACGCAGCGGTTCGGAGCAGAGGATTCAGGCAGATGGTTTTCCTGCGTCCGGCGTATCAATAAATGAAATTGAACCACATAATAAAATTAATATGCAAAAAAAAACCAATCCCCCCGGCCTACCCCCGGGAAACCCAATAAGGAGGTCCCCCATGTTTTTAACAGATCGAAAATTAGAACGCCGCATCACCGAATTACAAGAATACCGCTACCGCGACATCATCCCCCTGAACGACTTCGCCATAAAAGAAGACACGCAGGGCGTCGTAAACCCCGCCCTGCCGCAGACATTTGCAGGCTGGGACACACTTCACACCGGCGACACCTGGAAAGGCAGAGACCGTTTCCTGTGGATGCACAAAGAAATCCCGGTACCCGCAGCGTGGAAAGGAAAACGGATTGTCGGCATCTTTGATTTTGGAAATACAGGCGCAGGCAACAACGCAGGCTTTGAATCAATGCTCTACCTGAACGGCGAGATGTACCAGGGCGTGGATGTGAACCACAAAGAAGCCTTCTTTGACGACGCATACTGCGGCAAAGTGATGGACGTCACGTTCCGGCTGTGGTCAGGACTGGAGGGAGGCGGCGTGCCGACGCCGCAGGAGCACCGCATCGCCCGGGCGGATCTCGCGTGGCTGGATGAGAAGGTGGATGATTTCTACTACCTGTCCTCAATGGTATGGCAGACCATCAAGGAACTGGACGAAAACAATCCAATTCAGCACGATCTGCGCCAGGCCCTCGATCGTGCGTGCCACTGCATTGACTGGGCGTATCCGGGAAGCGAAGTATTCTATGACAGCGTCCACGAGGCAGATGCGCTGCTGAACGAAGCGATTGACAGCATGGAGAAGCATTCTTCCGTCAATATCCGCTGTGTCGGTCACACGCACATCGACGTGGCATGGCTCTGGCGGCTGAAGCATACGCGGGAAAAGTGCTCCCGTTCCTTCTCCACGGTACTCCGCCTGATGGAGCAGTACCCGGAATATATTTTCCTGCAGTCGCAGCCGCAGCTATACGAATACATGAAAGAAGAGTTCCCGGAGCTTTATGAGAAGATCAAAGAGCGTGTGGCGGAGGGCCGCTGGGAGACGGACGGCGCTATGTGGGTGGAAGCAGACTGCAACCTCACAAGCGGCGAATCCCTGACGAGACAGCTCCTTCTGGGAAGTAAATTTTTCAAGGACGAATTTGGGAAAGACGTAGAGTATCTGTGGCTCCCGGATGTGTTCGGATACTCGTGGGCGCTTCCCCAGATATTGAAAAAGGCCGGAATCAACACGTTCCTGACATCAAAAATCAGTTGGAACCAGTATAACCGTATGCCGCATGACACCTTTAAATGGAAGGGAATCGACGGAAGCGAGGTGCTGACGCACTTCATCACGACGCCGGAACCGTGGAACGAGCCGGGCTCCTGGTTCTACACGTACAACGGCAAGCTGCTGCCGAAAACGGTCAAGGGAACGTGGGATGAGTACAGCGAGAAGCAGATGAACAAGGAGCTGCTGATCGCGTTCGGCTTCGGAGACGGAGGCGGTGGGGTAAACCGCGATATGCTGGAGAACCGGCGCAGGATCGATAAGATTCCGGGACTTCCGAATCTGAAGATCTCGACAGCCGCGGAATTTTTCCGGGATTTGCATGAGACGGTGGAGAACACGGACCAGTACGTGCATACGTGGGACGGCGAGCTGTATCTGGAGTACCACAGAGGAACGTACACGAGCCAGGGCTACAACAAGCGCATGAACCGCAGAATGGAGCTTCTGTACCGTGACACGGAATGGCTGACCGTCATGAGCGGCATCCGGCAGGGCAGCCTTGCGTATGCGAAGCAGGAGGAGCTGACGAAGGGTTGGAAGCACATTCTGACGAACCAGTTCCACGACATTATACCGGGCTCCTCGATCCATGAGGTGTACGAGGATTCGAGAAAGGATTACGAGTATATCGAAGGCGTTGCCCGCGACGTGGAGCAGGATGCGCTTGCGCATATCATGCAGGAGCAGGAGGATGCGTATACCGTGTGGAACGCGTCTGCGTGGAAGCGCAATGAGATAGTGGCGGTTCCGAATGGGAAGAGCGGCGTTTACCGCGACCAGGCGGGCAATGAGCTGACGGCGCAGCCGGCCGGAGCCGTGACATACGTGGAGGTCCGGGATGTTCCGGCGGCAGGCGCAAAGACGATCTACTTTGAGGAAAAGAAGACCGAGGAGCCGGAAGGGAAGTTCGTGATCTGCGGAAAGGATATCGAGACGCCGTACTACAAGATTTCGTTAAATGGCTATGGTCAGATCACGCGCCTGTATGATAAAATGTTTGAAAAAGAGGTTCTGCCGAAGGGCGAGCGCGCGAACGTGCTTCAGATGTTTGAGGACAAGCCGCTTGACAATGACGCGTGGGATATCGATATCTTCTATCAGCAGAAGATGCGGGAGATCACGGAGCTCGTGCGGTTCGAGGTAGTAGAGTGCGGCGCTTTGCAGATGAAGCTGCACATGGAGTGGAGCTATATGAATTCCGTCATCAGACAGGATATGATTCTCTACAGCAACAGCAGGAGAATTGATTTCCACACGACGGTGGATTTCCATGAGCAGCACCAGCTTCTGAAGGCGGCCTTCCCGGTGGACATCCGCGCCACCTACGGGACGTACGATGTACAGTACGGAAATGTCAGACGGCCGAACCACTGGAATACGAGCTGGGATCAGGCCCGGTTCGAGAGCGTGGCGCACCGCTGGGCCGATCTGTCGGAGCGCAATTACGGAGTCAGCATCCTGAATGACTGCAAGTACGGTCATGATATCAAGGACAACGTGATCCGCATCAGCCTGCTCCGGGCCGGAACGCACCCGGATTATCTGCAGGATCAGGGAATGCACGAGTTCACGTATGCGCTGCTCCCGCACGGCGGGGATTTTGTGGAGGGCAGCGTGGTGCAGGAGGCTTACGCGCTGAACGATCCGATGCGGGTAATCAATGGAGCCAGTGCCGTGGAGTACGAGAGCTTCGTAAGCTTTGACAACGACCAGGTAGAGCTGGATGCCGTGAAGAAGTCAGAGGATGGGCGCTATATTGTCGTCCGCTTCCATGAGTATGCAGGCTCCGCCCAGAAGGTGACGGTGCGCCCGGGATTTGCATTTGATTCATGGGCGGAGTGTGATTTGAGGGAGCGTCCTCTTGGAGCGTTCTCTTCGGAACAGGAAATTGTGCTTTCACTCCATGCGTATGAGATTAAAACGATTTTGTTCGAGCTGTAAGGAGGATGAAAATACCGGAAATAAGAGTCAGCGCAACTGGCTCTTTTTCTGGTATCGTGAGAGATCATGGAGAAAAAGAGTTCAAAACAGTTATACAACAAGCTGCTTTTCACATATACGGCGGTGATTTTCTGTATCGTGTCCGTGCTGATGCTGTATTTCTGGAACAGTATGAAGAACCGGTATCTGGAAAACAGCCTCGAGCATTTGCAGATGATGCATGAGGAGGCGGTTCAGTATATGGAGACGTGCCGGGACGCCGCCGATTATCTGCATGAGGAGCTGTACAAATCGGATATGGAGCTGAAGGACCTGATCCATTATCTGACCGACGATCCGGAGACGTACCAGAAATACCGTCTCGACGCGTATTCCCAGTACTATCTGCTGGCGTACAACGGCATAGAGGATTTCTGCGCGACTGCCTTTGAAGCGTATCCGGCTCTGAAAAGGATTGCGTTTGCAAGCTACAGCAAGGGCGACCTGACCGCGATTGACCGGGGCAAGAAGACGTACCACACGGAAGACGGGGAGCCGGTCATGGAGCGCATCCGCAGCGGCAATCTGGCGGATCCGGGCGAATTTTCGTTCCTGAAGGAGATCCGGGACGGGGTGACGATGCAGAGCTTAGGCGCTATGGTGCTCACCTTTGATGCGGCGGAGTTTGAGCGGATTTGTGATTATTATCAAAAACCGGAGCTGCTCGTTTACAACGAAAGCAAAACGGTGATCTACGATTCCTGCGGGGACTGCCCGCTGGAGGAGATCGATGCGGCGAGGGAGGCGGGAATGCTGGAGAACCAGTTGAAATCGTATGCCATGAGCGCCGGAACAGGGAACTGCTGGTTCATCGGATATCTGGAGAAGGCGAAGGCGGCCAGCGTCCCCTTCCATATCACGCTGATGATTGTGGGCGTGGGCCTGCTCGCGCTTCTGGCCGGGGAGCTGCTGGTGCGCTATTATCTGCAGCGTGTCTCCGCGCGGCTGAACCGCATTCTGGACGGCATGACCAGGGTAATGGGCGGCGATCTGACCGTGAGGCTGGCGGCCAGGAAGAACGGCGACGAGCTGGAGGTCATCGCGCAGCACTTTAATGAAATGTGTGAGAAGCTGGATCTGCACATTCAGAAAAGCTACCTTGCCGAGATCGAGCAGAAAAACGCGGAGATGGCTGCGCTGCAAAGCCAGATCAACCCGCATTTTCTGTACAATACGCTGGAAGCGATCCGGATGAAGGCGATCTGCAACGGGGATCAGGAGGTCGGCAAGATGCTCTACAGCATGGCGGTCACGTTCCGCAGCCAGCTAAAGGAGGCGGATGTGATCACGATGGCGCAGGAGCTTCACTACTGCAAAAAGTATCTGGAGCTTTTTGAGTACCGCTATCCGAAGCAGTTCCAGTCGAGTGTGGACTGCCCGCTGGAATATATGAATGTTCCGATCATAAAATTCGTCCTGCAGCCGATCATCGAAAATTATTTTATTCACGGAATCCGGATGCGGGATCAGGACAATTACATCCGGATCATGGTCAGGAAGGCAGGGGACGACTTTGAGATCGTGGTGGAGGATAACGGCCGCGGCATGACGGACGAGGAGATACGGGAAAAGAACCGGCAGCTTGCGGAAAACAAAACGGATCAGAGGAAATCCATCGGAATCGCGAATGTGAACCGCCGGGTGAAGGCCGTCTACGGCAATCAGTACGGGCTGCGGATGGAAGCGGCAAAGACGGGCGGTTTGCGGGTAATTTTGAGGTTTCAGCCAGGAGAGGGAGAACAAGATGAGAAAAGTGATGATTGTTGAGGATGAAGAACTGATTTTGCAGGGGCTCCGGAATATTATAGACTGGGACGCCCTGGACCTTGTCCTGGTGCATATGGCGTACGACGGCCGGGAAGCGCTGGACCTGTGGGAGAAGGAGCCGGTGGATATCATTATCACGGACATCGACATGCCGGAGATGAGCGGGCTCGAGCTTCTGAAACGGATCCGCAGCAAGGAGGAGCACGTCAGGTTCATCATCCTTACCGGGTATGACAAGTTTGAGTACGCGAGAGAGGCGATCAGCCTGGAGGTGGAGAACTATATCCTGAAGCCGATCAACGAGGAGGAGCTGGAGCAGCAGCTAAGAAGCGCCGTTGCGAAGCTGGACGAGCTCGAGAAGAAGAAAATCCGCTATATTGACGAGAAGACGGCGTGGATGCAGTTCCTCTCCGGGAAAACGGCGCAGGAGGACCAGGCGTATTACATGGAGCAGCTTGAGCTGGATACGGAGGACGGCTCCTACTGGGCGGCGGTGATGAAATGGAGCACCGACAGCGTGAAGGAAAACCGGATCACCGATATGATCGTGAGGCTTCAGAAGGAATCCGGGCAGCTCCGTGTCGTTCACCTGCCGCCGGACTGCCTGCTGCTTTTGCTGAGCGGCCATGAGGATGCGGGGGAGGTCAGGGAGTATTTCCAGACGCTTCAGAACCAGATCGAAAGCCAGTTTGATCTGCTGACGTTTATCAGCATAGGCCCGGGCTTTCGGAATTACCGCGCGCTCCCGGACAGCTACAGGGTGGCGATGAGGCTTCAGAAATATCTGGTCGTGGAAGGCTACGGAAGCTGTGTCGATGAGTCGCATATCCAGTCGAGAACCAGCACGGATATTTCGATTGACCGCGCGCTGCTCGGGAAGCTGATTCTGAAAAAGGAGAACGAGGAGGCGGTCGCCTATATCGAGGACCTCTTCATCAACAATATCAAGACGGAGGTTTCGCTCGATTCGCTGTACCAGATGGCGGTTCAGGTGGCGATTCTTCTGCAGGAGATCAAGAAGGAATACAAGCTGGAGCATTCCGGCTCGCTGCACAATCTGCCGGAGCTTCTGGAGACGATATATCAGGCGGATGATATTTTCGGGATCAGGACGCTGTTTATCTCGGAGGTGAACGAGATCATACGGTTCCTGCACGAGGAGGATTCCCAGTATACGCCTGTGGTGCGCCAGATTATGGACGAGGTTCAGAAAAATTACCGGGAGGATATGAATCTGAAGACGCTGGCGTACAAGTACCATATGAACGCTTCCTATCTCGGACAGATTTTCCAGAAGGAGGTGGGCTGTTCGTTCACGCAGTATCTGAGCAGCAAGAAGATCGAGATTGCGAAGGACCTGATTTTGAACACAAATATGAAGATAAACGACATTGCAAAGGAAGTAGGCTATCCGGATACGAGCTATTTTTACCGGAAATTCAAGCAGCATTACGGAGTGGCTCCGGCGTCCCTGCGGGAAATGAAGAAGTATTAGGCGCGTGTCCTGTTGATGATTCAGGAGGGCTGTCCGGCATCAGAACCGGATAGTCCTTTTTCTGTACTTTTTGCATCTGATCCTAGAATTTGTACAAGGAATCTAAAAGTTTTCAAGTTTTATTAAAATTTAAGAAATGATATATTAATTTTGCACAAAGGGGACCGATATGAGAAGAGAGATGTTAAAGAAATTAACAGGGATTGCGTTTGCGGGAATGGCTGCGCTTGGCATTTTGACCGGGTGCAGGGCGGACGGGCCCAAGGAGAGCGAAAAGGGAAAAGAGATCGTGGAGCTCGTCTGGTATCAGTTCGGAGACGAGCAGAAGGACGCCGGTCTGGTGCTGGAGAAGGTCAACGAGTATACGGCGGAAAAGATCGGGGTGAAGCTCGACGTGGTCTATGTCGCGGGAACGGATTACAACCAGAAGATGCAGGTGGTGATCAATACCGGCAGCGACTGGGATCTCTGCTTTACGTGCTCCTGGGCGAACGATTATCTGCAAAACGCCGACAAGGGAGCGTTCCTTGCGCTGGATGAGCTCATAGCGGATACGCCGATGTACGGAGAGATCGACAGCCGGTTCTGGGAGGCTGCCAGGGTGCAGGGCAGGATTTACGGCGTTCCCCATGAAAAGGAGATCGGCAACATGCCGATGTGGGTTTTTACGAAGGAATATGTGGACAAATACGACATCCCCTATGAGGAAATCCATACGCTGGAGGATCTGGAGCCGTGGCTGGAGCTGATCAAGGAGAAGGAACCGGACGTGATTCCGCTGTATCTCACGAAGGATTACACGGCCCCTACTTATATGGACAAGATTCAGGATCCGGTCGGGATTGAGTACGGCGACGAGACGCTGACCGTCAAAAATGTGTTTGAGACGGATCAGATGAAAGAGACGCTGCGGACCATGCGGAAATATTATGAGGCAGGCTACATCAACGAGGATGCGGCCGTGGCGTCGGACGACAAGTCGAAGAAGCGGTTCGTGACGAAGGGTGACGGACAGCCGTATGCGGATCTGATCTGGGGCAGGGACCTTGGATATGAGGTGGTGATCTCTCCGATCATGGAGACCAGCATCACGAACACCTCGGCCAGAGGCGCGCTGACAGCCGTGAACGCGGACTGTGCGCACCCGGAAAAAGCCGTGGAACTGCTGAATCTGGTAAATACGGATGAATATCTGAGAAATCTTTTGAATTACGGTATCGAGGGCGTGCATTGGGAACGGGCGGAGGTGCCGGAGGCAGAGGCCAAAGCGGCAGAAGGAAAACCATATATTTACGATACCAAAATAAAACTGATCGGGGAAGCTGCCAGGGATTATTCAGTGGCGTACTGGACCTGGGGGGGCTTGTTCGGCACATACGTGTTAGAGAACGAGCCGGTTGACAAGTGGGCAACATTTAAAGCGTTTAACGATGCATCGAAGGAAGCGCCGTCGTTCGGGTTCGACTTCAATCTGGAGCCGGTGAACGCGCAGGTGGCGGGCTTCCGGAGTATCCTGGATGAGTTTGGGAAAGCGCTCTACACCGGGAGCGTGGATCCCGACGAGTACCTGCCGAAGCTTCAGGAAAAGCTGGAGGCTTCCGGCATTCAGGAGGTTATCGATGAGATGCAGGCGCAGGTAGACCAATGGAAGGAGACAAAATAGTTCTAACGTGTAAAATACATGTTTCCCGGTACCGTCCGCACGCCCGTCGGAGGAAGGGAAGGATGATGAGCATATATTTTTTACAAAGAAAAAGGGAGGTTAAGAAAAATGGGAAAAGAGAAAGCACCGCGCAGTAAAGCGAAGGTACGTAAAAAAAGATGGACAAAAGACGATACCGAGCTGACGCTGCTGTCGCTGCCAACCGTACTCTGGTATCTGATCTTTGCGTATCTGCCGATGTTCGGTGTTGTGATTGCATTTAAGGAATACAGGCTTGCCCCGGGAGGCCACGGCTTCCTGTACAACCTGTTTGCGAGCGACTGGGTAGGAATCAAGAACTTTAAATACTTCTTTACATCAAATTCCTTTGCGATGCTGCTGCGCAACACGATTCTTTACAATATCGCATTTATCATCATCAGCGCTACTGTTGCGGTAGGCGGTGCGCTGATTCTGAGTAACATGAGAAATAAAAGAGGCTCCAAGGTTTATCAGACGATGATGTTCCTGCCTTACTTCATGTCATGGGTAGTAATCAGCTATTTCGTATATGCGCTGCTCACGCCGGAGAAGGGTTATATGAACGGACTGATCACCGCGCTGGGCGGCGAGCCGGTCATGTGGTATCAGGAGAAAAAATACTGGCCGTTCATTCTCGTCATTCTGAATACCTGGAAGGGCATGGGCTACGGAATGGTCATGTATCTGGCAAGTATCACGAGTATCGATACGTCGCTCTATGAAGCGGCTGTTATGGACGGTGCGACGAAGTGGGAGCAGATGAAGCATATCACGCTTCCGGGGATTAAGCCGGTGTTTGTCATGATGCTGATTCTCGACTGCGGTAAGATCTTCAACTCGGATTTCGGACTGTTCTATCAGGTGACGCGAGGTATTCCGCAGTCCCTGTACACGACCGTATCTACGTTTGACACGTTTATTTACAACTCGATTCAGTCGACGGCGCCGATCGGACAGACGGCTGCGGCATCCTTCTTCCAGGCGGTCTGCAGCTGCGGTACGATTCTGTTTGCGAACTGGGTGGTAAGTAAGATCGATAACGAGAACAGGCTTATTTAAGGAAGGGGTGCAGAAATTGAAAGACAAAGAAATAAAAGGACAGTCTTCCTTCAACCAGATCAAGACATCGACAAACGTGATCTTCAACATCATCTTCCTGATTCTCGGACTGATGTGCATCTTCCCGCTGCTGTTCGTATTCTCGATTTCGATTACGAGTGAGGAAGCGCTGCGCATGGGCGGATATCAGATCATTCCGCAGGAGCTTTCCAATGCGGCGTACGTGTTCCTCTGGAATGAGCGCGGGACGATTTTCCGGGCATTGTTCATGTCGGTGCTCGTAACCGTCGTCGGTACGGTGATCACGATCGCGCTGACTACCTCGATGGGATACGTGGCGTCGAGATCAAATTACAAGCTGAAGAAATTGTATACATGGATCATCTTCATCCCGATGGTGTTTAACGGCGGTATGCTTGCGTCGTACGTGGTCATTAACAACATTCTGGGACTGCGAAATACGATATGGGCGCTGATTCTGCCGCTGGCGTGCTCGTCCTTCAGCGTTACGATCTGCAGGACGTTCTTCCGCACGACTGTGCCGGATGCGCTGATCGAGGCGGCGAAGATCGACGGGGCGGACCAGTTCCGCATCTGGTCGAGCATCGTGCTTCCGATTTCCAAGCCGGTAATGGCGACGATCGGAATGTTCGCGGCATTCGGATACTGGAATGACTGGTTCCAGGCTTCCCTGTATATTCAGGACAAGAACCTGCAGACGCTGCAGTCCATGCTGAATAAGATTCAGGAGAACATTGAGTATATTGCAAATAACCCGTACGGCGGACTTTCCCTGCAGCAGTACAAAATGGGAATGCCCACAGAGTCGGTACGAATGGCAATCGCGATCGTCATCATCGTTCCGATCGCATGTACCTATCCGTTCTTCCAGAGATACTTCATCTCCGGTCTGACGGTTGGTTCTGTAAAAGAGTAAATGATCCCGATTGGGAAAACAGGAGGAAATATATGAAAGCAAAAAAATTAATGGCATTAGGTCTCTGCGCAGCGATGGCGGCTGGAGCCCTGACAGGCTGCGGCAGTAAGGATGCAAAGACTGCGACAACCGCGGACGGAAAAGAGATTGTAAATCTGAAGTGGGTGATCATCGGCAACGGTATGCCGGAGAATTACGACTCATGGATCGGCAAGGTAAATGACTACATCGGGGATAAGATAGGCGTAAATCTGGAGATGGAGGTCATCCCGTGGGGCGACTGGGATGACCGCAGAAACATTATCATCAGCACGAACGAGCCTTATGATATTATTTTCGGAAACGGAAATAACTATATCGCGGATATCAAGCTGGGCGCATACGCCGATATCACGGATCTGATTGATGCGAACATGAAGGAATTCAATGAGCTGATGCCGGAGAAGTACTGGAAGGCAGTGGAGGTCGACGGGAAAATTTACGGCGTGCCTTCCTACAAGGACAGCTCGCTCTCCAACTACGCGATCTGGGACAAGGAGCTCGTGGACGAGTACGACATCGACTACAAGAACCTGACGGAGCTCGAGGATCTGACGCCGGTATTTGAGATGCTGAAAAAGGAAAAGAACGATTATCCTGTGTATATCAAGAACGACGGCGTATATTCCATTTTCGATCCGTATGACCAGCTTGGCGGAGGTACGCAGGTTCTCGGTGTGAGATACGATGACGCGGACGGAAGAGTATGCTTCACGCTGGAGGAGCCGGATGTCTACTCCGCACTGGAGACGTTCTATGACTGGAACCAGAAGGGGATCATCAACCCGGATGCCTCCACACTGACGGAGGGCCGTATCTACAACATGTGGCGTATCGCCCAGGGCTGGGAGTCTGCAGGCGTTACCTCATGGGGACCGCAGATGGGCAAGGACGTTGTAGTTGCAAAGGTAGGCGACACGATTCTCTCAAATGAGACGGTGCGCAGTTCGATCAACATGATTTCCACGAACTCGAAGTACCCGGAGAAGTGCCTGCAGCTTCTGAACCTGCTGAACACGGATACCACTCTGAGAGATATGTTCTACTACGGCGAGGAAGGCGTCAACTTCGAGTATGTTGACGTGGACGGCACGCAGAAAGCGCACAAGATCAACGAGGACTGGTCTATGGCCGGTTATACGCAGGGAACCTTCTTCACGGTTACACCGGTCGAGACGGATACGAACGATCAGTGGGGCGAGATCAAGGCACTGAATGAATCCGCGGTAGCTTCCGCTATGCTTGGTTTCACCTTCGATACGTCCGAGGTTTCCGACCAGCTTGCGAACTGCCGTGAGATCTGGCTGCGCTACAAGAGCGAGGTCATGACAGGCGTGAAGGATCCGGCGGAGGTCGTTCCGCAGATCAAGGAAGAGCTGATGCAGGCGGGCTTCCAGGAGGTAATGGACGCGGCACAGGCACAGGTGGATGTGTTCCTGGGGAAGACTCCGGCGGAGGACGCGGAAGCGGAGACGAAATAAAATATAGAAGCGGAGTGCAGAATTCGGGATGCTCTTAAAAACGGATTGGGAGCAGGCTCCTGCCAAAGTAGCAAAAGAAATCAAAATGTGTAAACGGATACCCGGCGGTTCAGGCTGCCGGGTATTTGCCTGCGTGGCAGTTGCGGTGAGCCGGGCAGATGGTTTTGCAGTTGTCTGATCGCCCGCAATGCGAAACGGCAGGGAACACACCGGGAAGTCAGACCGTTTAGGATGGGAGGTATATTTCATGAGGCTGATCAGCAGGACGGACAACCGTCCATACATGAATGTGATATTCGGGAATTTTTACAGTCCTGCCTACGACGACAGGGAGTTTGTGGACGGGACAATGGCCCTGATTAAGAGGCTGGGATTTAACAGCGTGATGTTTGACACGAAGGCGTCGGAGGATTTCAGGGAGCGCTATGAGGGCGGCGGGGCGAGCCAGTTCGTGGGGATGCAGGAATATATGATGGAGTCAGCCCGCAGGCACGGCCTCGCCTACAATTTCCTGCTGCTCTACATGAGCGGCGACAACCTGTATCCCCATATCCGTTTCAGCCCGCCGATCCTTGGGGAAGGGACGGTATATCTCGACGGCACCCCGGGAAACTGGTACAAATACTGGTCAAAGAAGGCGCGCAGCGCCATGAAAGCACATGTGGACCGGATCATGGAGCGGTATGGGGGCGGATGCGAGAGGTGTGTGCTGGAGAGGGATGCAGGCGGAGATGAGCAGTGCGAGCCGGGGCTGGATGCAGGCAGGGATGAGCGGTGCGAGCCGGGGCAGGATGTGGACGGATGCAGATGGCGTGAGCAGGGACCGGACATGGATGGATGCGGGAGACTTCTGGCGGAGCGGGCTACGGAGGATGTTTCAGGAGCGCGGGAGGTTATCCCTGTGTGCAGTATGTGGGATCCGGTGGTGTCTCCCAGCTTTGATGAAGAGGGGAGGACGCGCTACCTTTCTTATTTGGAGGAGCAGTATCATGGGGATCTTGCGGAATTGAATCGTTTGTACGGAACCGATGCGGCAAGCTTTGAAGAACTATGCCCGGAGGAGTACTGGTACGGGGTGCGGTATGGGGCGGAGTCCTTTTATACAGAAGCGGATGTAGAGAACCGCACGCCCCGGTTCTATGTGTGGCGGGACAATGCGTTCTGGAAGATGGAGGAGCTGAGACGCTATTTCGAACAGATCAGCCCTATGTTAAAAGAGAACAATCCGGATCTGTTTTTATGCCCGGATATGTCGCAGTGGGGGTATTTCCTCAACATATATGGGAGGTCGCAGCAGGATCTGGACAATGAATTCAGCGATCTGTGGGATACTGCGATGCGCGGGATCGATATTTATGCGCTGTCTCCCTACGTGGACTCCTGCCACTTTATTACGGTCCCGGTGACGCCGGACGGGTATCCCGACGCATATGTGGTTTCCTGCCAGCACAGCATGATGCGGGTAATGAACGAAGGGAAGCCGCTGACCGGCGGGATTTACTGGGGCAGGTATCTCTACAATGATATCTATGCGCTGCTTTCCCCGGCAGAGATCATCGGCTCCATGACAGCCTGCGGGATGGACGGGTATACGTGCTATGGAATGAACGGGCTTGACGACGGCGGCGTGATGAACCGCATGGAGGAAAGCTTTCTGGAATCCCTGCGCCTGGCGAATGCGTGGTGTTCCGAGGTGATCGGGCTGCGGCAGGGCGGGAAAAGGAAAGAGATCGCCATTCTTTTTCCGTCAGAGATGGCCCTTCTGGAGCCATTCGAGGTGGGGAACAATAAAATCCGGCGGCTGGATCTTCTTGGCTGGTACAAGCTCTGCTGCGATCTGGGCTATCAGACGGATGTGATCAGCCGTCACGAAATTGAGCGCAGCGCGCTCGCAAACTACAAGGTGCTGATCGTACCGGCAAACGACTGCTATTTCGCGGCAGAGCATGAGAAGATGGAGCGGAAAATTGCAGCCTGGACAGCGGTAGGCGGCGTGGTGATACACGGCCCCGGTGATCTGCTGGCAGAGAACTGCTTCGGAATCAGAGGAGAACCGTGTCCGAAGAAGCCGTACCGCTACGGCAAAACGATAATCGCACAGGGAGAGCGTTTCTGCAGATACGACGGCGGCACCGAAATCGCGCCGTATGTGGACGGGCAGGGCTGCTGCGTGGCGGCATATACCGGGGCGGAGCTGGGGAGAAGGCTGAAGTGGATAGATGGGATTGCAGACGGCGGGAATACAGGAACGGAGTATGAAATGCAGACAGGAACCGGTCGAGATAAACAGACAGGAGAGGCCATAGAAGACAGACATACAGACAGAACCAGGTACGAAAAGCAGACAGAAACCGGGCGTGAAAGACGGACAGAAGAGGCCATAGAAGACAGACATGCAGACAGAACCGGGCACGAAAAACGGGCAGGTAAAGCCGGGGATGCGGACAGGCAGGCGCGCGGTGCAGTATATTCGTTCGGGGTGCAGATCGGCGCTTCGTACGCGGCCAAAAATATTCCCCATGTGCCGTACGAGCAGGGGAACAAAGAAATGTATCCGATTATTCAGTCGCAGACTACGCTGATCCGTGACATCCTGATCCGCCATATCAGACCAGCCAGCGGTATTTGTGAGCGGGGGATCGAGACGGGCGTGTTTGACAACGGCATGGTGATTGTGAACCACCGCTCGACTCCGTACATACTCCCGCGACAGTACCGGACCGAGAAATACCAGTATCCGTTCCGCGCCCGGCAGGATGGCCGCGGCGTGCTGGGAGGGCACGAGGCGGTGTGGGTGAGTGATTGTTAGTCGTGCCCGCGGCATAAAAAATAGTCCGGCCAGAGCAATTTTCTGTGCCGGACTATTTTCATAATTGTATTAAATATAGAAGATTTAATTAATTGCTCCGCGGCATCCGCACCATCAACCTACGCATCGGCTTCGGCATTTTAAGCATCCGCACCGTCCTCTGCATCATCTTCGGCATCTGCGGCATCCGCACCGTCCTCTGCATCATCTTCGGCATCTGCGGCATCCGCA
>Ga0129308_1002581_pt1 | contig 14909 bp, 11 predicted proteins | sample L827metagenome_FD_94440 | JGI IMG/M metagenome (GOLD analysis project Ga0129308, IMG submission 94440) | Ring-tailed lemur group fecal microbial communities from Wisconsin, USA - L827 metagenome | ecosystem: Host-associated > Mammals > Digestive system > Large intestine > Fecal | place: USA...
ATGGGTGAGGACGCTATTTTTATGGATGACGAGAATGGATGGACAATTTACACAGCAGACGGTGAGCCATCTGCTCAGTGGGAAATTCAAGTATTAATTACAGATACTGGATACGAGATTTTAGCTTATTAAAAGGCAAGATTTATATTCACATTGTCTATAAACAGAATTTTTGTGCTTTATCAGCAGACGTGTAAGTGAAAGGATTAAAAAAACGAAGTTTTCTTTTAAAAAAATATAGTTGACAAAGTAGGAATCTTTGAGTATATTAATAAGTAGTAAGAAAGCGAATTCATTTTCAATTTTATGGATTCGCTCTTTTCTTACAAACAAATTAGCACTCAATCAAAATGAGTGCTGATAAGATGAAAGGGGAGAATGATATGATTACAATACCTGTTTATGATTTATTGATATTACCAGAGGTAACCTTTTATTTCAAAAAGGATATGCTATTAGATACAGAGATCACACAAGAAGACAAAGGGCAAGATATTCTATTTGTTATGCAAAAATCAGATAAGAGTCGTGATGAGCTGACATCTGATGATTTCTATCCTTTTGGAGTTGTGGGAAAGATTGAGACTGTGTCTGAAGACGGAAATGTCCGTATTCGCACGGTGAAGAGAGTGATTGTTGAGGATATAGATTTTTCTAATGATAAAATGAATGCTATTGCAATGTCCTGTGAGGAGGATAATGATATTTCTGACGAAGAAAAGAAGGATATATTTGATAAAGTAAAGAATGAATTGCTGCAGTTTGTAAGAAATTTCCAGTGGGGTGCCTGGGCGAGAGGCTTTATTTTACATTGGAAAAATTTAGACGAGGCGGTTTGTTCTCTTGCATCCTATCTCAATATTACCTGGGAAGAAAAATATGAATTACTTGAGGTAAATTCTAGAAAAATTCGATATGAAAAGATTGACGATATGCTTCGAGAATTTATTGAAGTTTTCCGAGTGAGAAGTGAGGCGGAGCAGGTACAGCAGCAAGAGCATGATAAGAATTACCGTGAGATTGCACTTAAGAAACAGATTGAATATTTGCAGGAGCAATTGGATGATTTACATCCAGAAAATATTACGGATGTGCGTATGTTTGAGAAAAAGCTCGCACAGGCAAAGATGAATGATGAGGCCAAAAAAGAATGTGAGAAGGTATTAAACCGTATGAAGCAGGAGGGACCAAATGGTCATGAGTATGGAATTTTCTATGATTATTTGGATTTTATGACTACACTTTCTTGGAAGAGTGAGAAGATGCCAGAAGTGGATTTACAAAAAGCGGAGGAAATTCTCGATGAGGATCACTATGGTTTAAAGAAAGTAAAAGAGCGTATTATTGAGCAGCTTGCTGTTATGGCTCTTAATAAAAAGCAGTCGGGCTCTATTTTACTTTTTGTAGGTGCGCCAGGGACAGGTAAGACGAGTATTGGACAGAGCATTGCGAAAGCACTCGGAAGAAAATATGTCAGAATTAGTCTTGGTGGTATCCGCGATGAGGCAGAAATTCGCGGTCACAGAAGAACTTATGTCGGAGCGATGCCGGGACGTATTATGGAGGGCATGAAGCGAAGTGGTGCGCAAAATCCAGTTATGGTGCTTGACGAGGTGGATAAATTAATGCGAGATCACGCTGGTGACCCAGCAAGCGCATTGCTCGAGGTGCTTGACCCAGAACAAAACAGCACATTTACCGATCACTATATGAACGCTCCTTATGATTTATCGAATGTATTTTTTGTATGTACGGCAAATTCGACAGACACAATTCCAGCCCCACTTCTCAACCGTATGGAGGTAATACAGTTCCCTGGCTATACGCCAGTTGAGAAATTCCAGATTGCGAGAAAACATTTGCTTCCAAAGGCGATGAAGAGTATGGGGATCAAAGCGCAAAATTTACGCGTGACAGACGAGGCAATCAAGCAGATAATTGAAGGATATACGGCAGAGTCTGGTGTCCGTGGTTTAAAAAAGCAGATGGATATTTTATGTCGTCACGCCGCTGTGAAACTTGTGAGAGGCGAGCAAAAGAGCTTCACTGTCAGCGAAAAGAGAGTGAAGGAGTTCATGGGAAGAAAACCGATGAACCGTGAGAAAGTGGATAAGAATACAAGACCAGGAATTGTTACAGGGCTTGCATGGACGATGGCAGGGGGAGAAATCCTATTTATCGAGACTGCTTTTTTGAAAGGTGAGGGCAAAATTATTATTACAGGACAGCTTGGAGATGTGATGAAGGAGTCTGCACAGATTGCGATTTCGGTTGTGAAAATGATGTATCCGGAGCATGCAAAGAAGTTTGAGGAGAATAATCTCCATATCCATGTGCCGGCGGGAGCGGTTCCAAAGGATGGTCCTTCGGCGGGGATTACGCTTGTGACGGCGCTTTCTTCCTTAGTGACAGGAAAAGCAGTGAGTCCAGAGATTGGTATGACGGGAGAAGTCTCACTTCGAGGAAATGTAATGCCGATAGGAGGACTTCCAGAAAAGCTGATGGCTGCCGAGAGGGCTGGCGTGAAGAAAGTATTTATTCCGGTTGAGAATAAGGATGACTTGGAAGATGTGGCAGAGGAAGTAAAGGAAAAGCTTGAGATTATTCCAGTGAAGACAGTACAGGAGGTTCTTGAGAGTACAGCACTTATGAGCTGAAAGAGGTCAGGAAAATAAATGACAAATCAAAGTATTGAAATGATTGATAATTTACATGAAAAAGAAGCATATTGTATAGATGTGTTTCCATGTATAATAACAAGCAAAAAATTTTTTCAGGTAGAAGAAATTTTTCTGAAAAGAAAATTAAAACAGTATGCTAAAAAAATATGTAATATTATACTGATATTATGGGGAATATACGATATGGAAATATATCTTACGGAATTTGCTTCTAATAGTCGGTATAAAAAATATGCAAGTCTTGCTTATACTAATATTGCTGATATTGATCTTAACAAAATATGTAATATTATTCAGTATGTTATTAAACACGACGTTTCATCTTTAGAAATACTAGTTCCATCTTATGAGTTCGAAATAAGCATAGACGGTGGATTTAATACAGTAATTTATAACGTTTCTGGTGAACATTTAGAATTAGTTAAATCATTAGTAGAACACGAACAATTATATTTCAGAAAATGTGACGAATAATTCAATAAAAAATAGCTTGTAGTGAACAAAAGACTATCATTAAATTTACTACAAGCTATTTTTATTTATATTTCCAATCAGAAGGAGCTATTGGAAAATGATTTATATTAAGATTTTTCTTGTGAAATATTAAAGTTAAACTATTTTTTCCCTTCTTTTCTTAAAATATCCTCAAAATCATCCACCTCTTTTACAATGACCTTAGAAAGTACAATCAAAGAGATAAGGTTTGGAACTGCCATAAGAGCGTTGGCGATATCGGAGAAGTTCCAAACGATATTGAGTGTTGTTGTCGCTCCGACGAATGCAATTAAGGAGAAGAGCACACGGTAAATCATATTGTATTTATGAGTTCCGAGGATGTACTCAAAAGCTTTCTCGCCGTGATATTCCCAACCGAGGATAGTGGAGAAGGCGAATAATCCGATTCCGATACAGATAATCCATCCACCGACAGGTCCAAGAACTGTCTTAAATGCCTCGATTGTGAGCTCAGAGCCGACATAAAGCTCTTTTTTCGTGAATTCTCCGCTTTCGGAAAATTCGTATACATTTTTATCAGAATCAACCCAGGAACCAACTAAAGTAGCAGTGTCAACCTCGGCTCCATCAAAAGGAGTCAATGTAAGCTCTTTTTTTAGAGCGGAATCTGTCAAAGTAACAGTTGTTCCATTTACGTTGATTGTTCCATCAAATGCGTTATTTTTTTCGAAATTTTCGATAATAACAGTGTCATTAGATACTGCGTATGTAGAATGAATGGTATCGTGAGTATTGCCAAGTACACCAGAACTTGCGATACAAAGACCTGTTATCGTACAGACAACGATGGTATCCCAAAATGTACCAGTCATATTGATATATCCCTGACGACAAGGATGGTCTGTTGTAGCAGCGGCCGCTGTGATCGCAGCGGAACCCATACCAGCCTCATTGGAGAAGCATCCACGGGCAACACCAAAACGCATAGCTCCCATCATAGAAGCTACGACAGAGCCAAGAACACCACCACTTACAGCTTTAGGTGAGAAGGCCATCTTGACAATTAAAACAATACCAGAAGGTACGTTTGTAATATTTCCAATAATAACGATAACACCAGCGATAATATAGAAAATAGCCATCAAAGGTACAACAACAGAAGATACTTTTGAAATACTCTGAATACCGCCAACGATGATAATAAGTGCGAGTACAGTGATAATAATACCTATAATCCATGTAGGAACTCCAAATGTCGTATAGAAAGAGGAGGCGATAGAATTACCCTGTGTCAAGTTACCGATACCGAAGGAGGCGATAACTGCAAATAAAGCAAAGAGCCATCCAAGAGCGGCACCAGCTTTCTTATTTTTAAAGCCTCGTTTCATCGTGTACATCGGTCCACCGGACATCTCGCCGTTTTCATTTACCTCACGGTATTTGATAGCCAACATACATTCACTAAATTTTGTTGTGAGACCAAAGCAGGCGGAGATTAACATCCACACTAAAGAGCCAGGCCCTCCAGATACCATAGCAGTTGCCACACCTACGATATTACCAGTACCGATTGTGGCAGCGAGTGCTGTAGTTAATGCAGAGAATGGAGAAATATCACCTGATCCTCTGTCACTTTTTCTTGCTTCTTTACTTAGCGTACTTTTTAGGGCGTAGCCGAGGTTTCTCCAAGGCAAGAAACGCAGCCGAACCGTCAAGTAAATACCTGTTCCGACTAAGAGAACAAGCATGACAGGACCCCAGACAAAATCGTCAACAGTACTTAAAATTGATCCTAGTAGTTCCATAAAATCCTCCCTTTTTGTCTTAGATGCAGTTTAAAAAAAACTTTTTTTCATATTATACTGCATATAGAAATAATGAAAAGAATAAAACTTATAAATTTTCTCATAATTTTTTATTCTTTTATGCAAGCTAAACTTAGTCTACTATATAAAAATGAATCTGTCAATTTATTTTCTTGCAGAATATATTGTAAGCTGTCGTAAAATATCGACTTTCTCATTATTTTAATCGATATTTTTATATTTAAAAAAGGAAGTTTTGATAGGAGCTTTTATAATTAAAAAAGTTTATATAACTTAATTTTTTAAAGCAATATCTTTCGTAAAAATCAGTAATAAAAGATAGAAAAATGAGAAAAGAAAATGAAAAAAAGTATTGACTTTTTTTGGAAAATATTGTTTAATAAAATAAACTTAATTTAAGTTAAAAACAGATTAAAAAATAAACTTGGATAAAGGAGGAGTAGGTTAAAATGGGTATAAGATTTGATAAGGAAAAGAAAATATTTAAACTTGACACAAAAAATACATCTTACATAATTGGGCTTACAGTGGAGGGGTACGTGGGGCATATTTATTATGGGAAAAAAATTTATTGTATGCCAAGCAGACAGCTTCTCAGAATTCATGAGTATCCATTCACTCCTTCTGTAAAAGAAAGAGAAAAGGGAATGTTTTTAGACAATTTTCCTTTGGAATATTCGACAGGCGGTACAGGCGATTTTAGGGAGAGTTGTCTTGAGGTACAGACAGAAGAAAATCATACAGGATGTGAAATTTTATATCGCTCTCACATAATAGAGAGGGGGAAAAAGAAACTTGTAGGACTTCCAGCTTCCTTTGGGAAGAAAGATGAGGTTGAGACATTAACGATAGTATGTGAAGATCCAATTCTTAAGATGGAGGTCATGCTTTCTTATTCTGTTTTTTACGAGGAAGATATTATTACTAGAAATACCAAAATAAGAAATCAATCAGAAAAAGGACTTAAATTATTAAAGGCTTATAGCGCATGTGTTGATATGGATAATAAAAAATTTGAGATGCTAAGTCTTGCGGGAGCATGGGCAAGGGAGCGTCATATACAGAGAGGAGAAATTCGTTTTGGAAAGCAAATGGTTTCTTCTAATAAAGGAATTTCCAGCCATCAGGAGCATCCATTTTTGGCTTTGGTGACACCAGAGACGACGGAGGATGTGGGCGAGGTATATGGAATGCATTTTGTATATTCTGGAAATTTTCTTGCGCAAGTGGAGCTTACTTGTAATGATCAGGTGCGTATGACGATGGGAATTCATCCCGACCATTTTGGATGGAATTTAAAACCAAAAGAGGAATTTCAGACTCCAGAGGCAGTTCTTGTATATTCTAGCGAGGGAATCGGAAAAATGACGAGAAGTCTTCACGATTTTTATCGGAATCATATGATTCGCAGTCCTTATCAGTATAAAAAACGTCCAATTCTTATTAATAATTGGGAGGCAACATATTTTGAGTTTGACACAGAGAAATTACTTGATATTGCGAGAGAGGCGAAAAAGCAGGGCATTGAGATGCTTGTTATGGATGACGGATGGTTCGGAAAGAGAAATAATGATGACTCCTCTCTCGGAGATTGGGTTGTAAATGAAGAAAAGATAGTGGGAGGATTGTCAGCTCTTGTATCAAAAGTAAATGGGATAGGTTTGGAGTTTGGCATTTGGTTTGAGCCAGAAATGATTTCACCGGACTCAGATTTATATCGAGCTCATCCAGATTGGGCGTTACAGCTTAGTGGAAGGATACCGACACAAAGCAGAGCGCAGTATGTACTTGATCTATCTAGAAAAGAAATTAGGGATTATGTGTACGAATCTGTGGCAAAAATTTTAAGAACCGCCAATATCACCTATGTAAAATGGGATATGAACCGCCAAATTTGTGATATTGGGAGTAGCTTTTTAGAAAGAGAAGCACAAGATGAGTTATTTCACCGCTATATGCTTGGAGTGTACGAGCTTCAGGAAAGATTAGTGGAGGAATTTCCAAACCTTTTATTAGAGAATTGCTGTAGTGGAGGTGGACGTTTTGATCCAGGAATGTTATATTATAGCCCGCAGATTTGGTGTTCTGATGATACAGATGCGATTGAGAGGCTTAGAATTCAGGAGGGAACAGCCCTACTTTATCCTCTCTCCACAATTGGAGCTCATGTGAGCGATTGTCCAAATCATACTACTTACCGTGTGACTCCATTTGAGACGAGAGGGAATGTCGCTTTATGTGGAACATTTGGCTATGAGCTTGATATTACGAAGATTTCTGATGAAGATAGAAATCAAATTCCAAGTCAGGTTTCCCTATATAATAAATATTATAAATTGATTCAAACTGGAGATTATTACCGTATTTTATCTTGGAGTGACAGATATCCAAGTGATTGTTGGGGAATTGTCTCTAAGGATAAAAAAGAGGCACTTATAACCTATGTTCAGGTTTTAGCTCGAGCAAATAGAAAAAGCAGTAAAGTTTATTTAAAAGGATTAGACCCTGAGAGGGAATATATTTTGGAAGAAACGGGTGAAAGCTACGGCGGTGATGAGCTTATGAACTGTGGATTTTTGGTGGAAAATCTGGAGGGGGATTTTATAAGCAAGATTTATCATTTTACAGAAAAAATTTCTGCATAGTAGATAGATGGATTTGAGTTTTTATATTATAATTATTGTGTAGTGGAGGAAACTGCAAATAATTATAAATAAAAGGGAGAAGGAACAAAATGTCAAAGGTAAGATTAGCAGATATAGCGCAAAAAGTAGGTGTGAGTACAGTAACTGTTCACAATGCACTAGTGGGAAATAAGGGAGTGAGTGAGGAGCTAAAGGAAACGATACAAAAAATAGCGGATGAGATGGGATATCAGCCTGTTGGAAGCCGAGGCGCAAAAAGAATGGAAAATTCTGCGGGATTTATTAAAATAGGAGTTTTGATTGCGGAAAACTATTTGGCGCAGTATTCCACTTTTTATTGGAAAATGTATCAAGAATTGGCTTTGCTTGCAACGGAAAAGCATTGTTTTACAACAGTTGAAGTATTAAAAAAAGTGGCAGAGAGACAGACCTTTGCTTTGCCTCAGTGTATTGAAGAAAAAACGGTGGATGGACTTGTTATCATCGGTGAGATTGGAAAAACATATATTGATAAATTGAAAAAAGCGACAAGTATTCCGATTGTTTTTCTGGATTTCTATGATAAAGATTTGGCGAAAGATGCAGTCATTGCAGATAGCTTTTATGGAATGTATCTTATGACAGAGCTTTTATTTCAAAATGGGTATAAAGAGCTTGCGTTTGTTGGGTCAATCCATGTTACAAGCAGTATTATGGATCGATACTTTGGGTTTGCAAAATCGATGATGGAGCATAAAAAGGAAATTTGGCCAGAGTGGGTGATAGAAGATAGGGATGAGTTAGGTCAGATTCAGTTTGAGCTTCCAAAGAGATTGCCGGAGGCATTTGTATGTAACTGTGACTTGACAGCGGGGCTATTAATTGAGAGATTAAACGAAGAGGGATATCGCGTACCAGAAGATATTGCGGTAGTAGGTTTTGATAATTATTTGTATCCAGGATTTGCGGATCTTAAAATTACGACCTATGAGGTAAATACAAGAGCGATGACAAAAGTGGCATTAAATAAAATATTAAAGAGGCTAAAAAACCCAGAATCAGGACAGGGGCTTGAGATTGTCTCCGGAAAGATTGTAATAAAAAAGAGTGTGAAGTTAAAAGAAAAAGAATAGTTCAAAACAAAAATAGATAGGGATAAGAGCAGAGAGAAAAGAGGATGTTACAAAAATTTTGTGACATTCTCTTCTTTTTTGTGAAAATTAGAAACGAAAATGTTACTTAAAAAATAAAAATAATTAATTTCAAAATTTAAGTAAAAATTATGTGAAAAACTATGGAAAAACATGTGAAAAACGGGGGGAACAATCATGAAAAATGGCAAAAATACATAAAATAATGAAAAGAACTTGTAAAAAATATGAAAAAGGTGTAGAATGGACTCAACTAAAAGATAGTTAAATTTTAATTAAACAGGAGGTTAAAAAATGAGAGCATGGAAACGAATAGCAAGTTTAGGACTTGCAGCAACTATGATGGCATCGTTGGCAGCTTGCGGCGGAGGAAGTGACAAGAAGGAAGAGACAAGCGCAGCAAATTTGCCAACGATTGACCAAATTAAGATCGGCGAAGATTATAAGGATTTAAAAGCTGAGGTCAAAGTTCTCACAAACAGAACAGATATTGTAGATACGGTCTATAAGGGATATGCGGAAGAATTTATGAAGATTTATCCAAATATTAAAGTTACTTATGAAGGGATTACGGACTATGAGGAATCTTTAAATCTCCGATTGACGACAGGTGACTGGGGTGAGCTTTGTTTTATTCCGACATCTGTAAACAAGAGTGAGTTAGCAGATTATTTCTCTCCTCTTGGAAGCTTTCAGACATTAGATCAAACTTATAATTTTGCAAGTGAGGCAGCTTTTGACGGAACAGTGTATGGAATCGCAAATGGAGGAACTGCAAACGGTGTACTTTATAATAAAAAGGTTTGGAAAGATGCAGGAATTAAAGAGCTTCCAAAAACTCCAGATGAATTCTTAAAGGATTTACAGATAATTAAAGATAAGACAGATGCCGTTCCTTTATACACAAACTTTGCAGCAGGATGGACAATGGGAGCATGGGATCAGTATATTGGAACAGCGGCGACAGGAGATCCAGCTTATATGACACAGACAATCGTTCACTCTAAAAATCCATTTACCAAGAGAGACGATATGACGGGACCTTACGCAGTCTACTATACAATGTATGAAGCAGTGTCAAGAAAGCTCGTTGAGGAAGACCCTGCCAGCAGTGACTGGGAGGCTTCGAAGGGTATGATTAATAAAGGCGAGATTGCAACAATGGTTCTTGGTTCTTGGGCAGTAGAGCAGTGTAAGCAAGCTGGCGACAATCCAGATGATATCGGATATATGTCCTTCCCTATCACAGTAGACGGAAAACAATATGCAGGCTCTGGCGGAAATTATTGTTTTGGTATTAATAAACAGAGCAAAGAAGATAATCAGATTGGCGCTATGGTTTACTTGAAATGGTTACTTGAGGAATCTACTATCTACACAGATGAGGGAAGTATTCCAGCTTTAAAGAGCGAACCTTTGCCAGATGCACTTGCTGATTTTAAAGACATCGAGTTACTTCCAGAAACTCCAGCATTAGAGGGAGAGGAAGATTTATTTGATGAGATTAATAATGAGAGTGAGGTAGGAATCAATAATAACGACTATCCAGATTGTGAAATTTTGGAGGCGGCACTCTATGGAAGCAAGAGTTTAGACGAGATTATGAATACTTGGAATGACAAGTGGACAGCAGCACAGGAGTCAAAAGGTGTTGAAGTAAAATAAAAAGGGGGAACCTTTCATGAATGAAAATGAAGCATATGTTAGACCCAAAAAGAAACGAAGTTTTTCGGAATGGTTTAAGAGTGGAGACGGACAAAGAGCAACGGTAATTATCGTATTTTTATTTATTCCACTATTACTACTTCTTTTGTTCACCTATATCCCATTTTTAAAGATGGTTCAATTTAGTTTTTACGATATGAAATATATAGGTGGAAAAACATTTGTTGGTCTTAAAAATTATATTGAAGTTTTTCAAAGAAGCGATTGTTTTAAATCACTCTTTGTCAGTGTTTACTATATGCTCGGAGCAATTGTACAGCTTGCACTTGCCTTATTCTTTGCCTCTTTGATGGTATTTGGAGTACAGGGCAGCGGTGTATTTAAAGCGGCAATGTTTTTCCCATACTTAATTTGTGGTATTGCAGTTGGATTTATTTTTAAATTTTTCTATGCGAGAGGATTCGTACTTGACTCTCTCTTACAGATGATAGGAATGAATATTGAAAATATACCAATGTGGCTGCAGGACCAAAAAATTAATAATATTTCTCTGGCAGCGACATCTGTCTGGAGATATACAGGACAAAATATGATTTTATTTTTGGGAGCAATGATGTCAGTTGATTCTGAACTTTATGAGGCAGCATCTCTTGACGGAGCAAATAGATGGCATCAGTTCCTCTATATTATTCTTCCAAGCATTAAGTCTATCGTTGTGTTAAATATTATTCTTTCTATCAGCGGTTCCTTAAGTGCATTCGAACCACCATATGTTATCACAAACGGTACGATGGGAACAGGTACTTACTTTGTTATTATGAACCGTCTGGCTCACGAAAATCAAAAGGTTGGTCTTGCCTGTGCGATGGCGATTGTTCTATTAGTAATTATTATTTTATGTACTATTGCTCAGAAGCTATTCTTTGCATATGCGTTTGACGATGGAACAGATGATGAGTCTAAGGCAGCAGTGAGAAAGAGAAAGAAAGCGGCAAAGGTAGCGTTAAAGGCACAGCAGGGAGGAGGAAGCACCGTATGAAAAAAGTACATATAGGAAGTGTCATTTTTTCAATCGCAAAGTATGTATTTTTAATCGCAGCTGCTTTTGTTGCAATTATTCCAGTTTGTGTTTGTATTTTGACAGCTTTCAAGACAACCGAGGAATATAATACAACATCCGTATTAGACTTTCCACAGAGCTTTGGATATTTTGAAAACTTTAAAATTGCTTTTGAGAAAGCAAATATGCTCGGAGGTTTTCTCCGCACAGGAATCGTGCTTATCGTAGTATTGGCAGCATCTATTTTTATTGGATCGATGCTTGCCTATGTTTTAAATCGATTCAAATTTCCTGGAAATGGTTTAATTCAAAATCTGTTTATGTTCGCCTCTTTGATTCCAGGTATTGCAACACAGGTAACAGTTTATCAGATTATGTATTCTTTGGGATTAATTAACCATTTATACGGATATATGATTGTTTTAATGGGAACGGATATTATTTCTATCTATATTTTTCTACAATTTTTTGAAAATTTACCAGTCTCCCTCGATGAGTCTGCAATTATGGATGGATGTACTTATTTTGGAGTATTTTTCAAAATTCTATTCCCGTTATTAAAACCAGCGATTGTGACATCTATGGTTTTAAAAGGAGTAAGTGTTTATAACGAGTATTATATGTCAAACCTTTATTTACAGGTTCCAGAACTTCGTACTATATCTACAGCGCTCTATACATTTACAGGACCTTATGGAAATCAATATAACTATATTTGTGCGGGCGTTATTATTACAATTATACCAATTTTAGTCCTATTTTTAGTATTCCAAAAACAGGTATACGGTGGAATGGCTGCTGGTGCAGTAAAGGGTTAAAAAAAAGCAAATTAATAAAAAGTAAAAAGAATGGGTAGAAAGAGGAGAAGAGGTAATTGTATGGGAAAATGGATTGATGATATTAGGAAAAAAACGAAAAATATGGATAGAAATAAAACACTCGAATATATCGCAAATTACTATTGGTATCATATTTTATTATTTCTCCTGTTTGCAGTCATCGCAATTCTCTTTTTCTACCACATTTTTTTTGGTGATAGGCATATAAAGTTCCATTGTGTGATTATAAATCAAGAAGTAGACTATGACAGAGATGCGAAGTTGGAAAAGGACTTCGCATCCTTTGCCAATCAAAATCAAAAAAAGATTTCTGTTGATTCGGATTATCTTATGTCCTATGAAGGAGTAAAGCTAAAAGGAGTGAATGAGAGTTCTTACGAGAAATTTTTCTTCAACTGGTCTGCGGGAGAGATTGACGCGGTTCTTATGCCAAAGAGCTTTTATCAACATTGTAAATCTCTGGGAGCGGAGTTTGAAGATCTGAGTGAATTTTTATTGGCAAAGGATTTACAAAAGATAGACCAGTCTGGGATTGGAATAAAAGAAAAGGATGTTTTAGTTGGAATTTATGTAGAGGAGACAGAGTTAATAAAATATTTAAGAAAAGATGTAGATGAGAAATATATTTTGGCTTTTCCAAGCACAGGAAAGCATAAAGCTTTAAGTAAAAAGTTTTTAGAGATGACCTTATAGGAGAGTTTTTTGTCACGGATAATTAAATTTTTATCTATGGATATCTGTTTTATAGTTGTAAAAATTAGAAATAATTTTGGAGGAGGAATTTAGATGAAGAAGTTAAATATCGAAAATCCATTTTTTGAGTTCATGGGAAGAGTGGGGGATATGATGCTATTGAATATTGTTTTTTTAATTGGCTGTATTCCACTTTTCACAATCGGAGCTTCTTATACAGCCATGTATGCGGTACTGTTAAAACAGAGAGAAAAAAAGGATATATCTGTAATTCGTGCATTTTTCTACTATTTTAAAATTAATTTAAAAGAAAAAATAAGAGTAGGAGCATTATTTCTTATCACGGAGAGTATTTTAGTTTTTGATATATTATTTCTGGGGAAGGTAGGAGGAAATGGATTTTGGTCTGTCATTGGTGTTTTCATAGGAAGTTTAGCACTGCTCTGGCTTATGATTACTTCATATATTTTTATATTGATGGCGACGGAAAATTTAAGCATAAAAAATTTAGTGAAAAAATCCTTTTATCTGGCAATCCGTAATTTCCCAAAGACGGTATGTGTGATTATACTTAACTGTATTCCGATAATCTGCATTATTTTAGGAAGTTATTTTGTCGGAGTAGTCACTCCTGTTTATTTAGTTGGTGGATTTTCTCTCACAGCATATATTGTTTTACTATTTTTGAATCCAGTATGTGGATTGTTTGAACATACAGCATTTTATGCTTTTCGAATGAGAAAATAAATGGAGTGTTTTATTATAAGAGAGAAATTTTGTGGAGGAAAAAGATGACAATTGATGCCAATCATGAGAAGTTACAATATAGTGGAAGAATCGATTGGAGTAATCCAAAAGAGCCTGTATTTGTGTATCCATGTACTTCTCTTAGGGTGAGATTTACAGGAAGTATATTAAAAATTCATGTGAGAAATAAAAATGCGTACTGGGAAAATTTTCTTGGCTGTATTATTGATGAAAAGCAGGTGAGTTTAGCGCTTCCACAAAATGGAGATGTCGTTTTAACTATTCCAGTAGAGGATGTAAATTCAAATTTGGATAGAAAAATTCATGATGTATTGTTTTTTAAGAGACAGGATTCCTGTCACGAGCTGACGATATTAGATTTGGAGATAGGAGAGGGCGAAAAGCTCATAGAGCTGCCAAAAAAGCCAGAGCGTAAGATAGAGGTCTATGGAGACTCTGTATCAGCTGGAGAGGTGTCAGAGGCTTTGGAGTATACAGGAAAGGAAGATCCCGCGCATAATGGGGAGTATTCTAATAGCTGGTACTCTTACGCGTGGATGACAGCGAGAAAATGTAAGGCGCAGATTCATGATGTGGCTCAAGGTGGAATTGCACTTATGGATAAAACTGGTTGGTTTTATGAGCCAAATGCGGTAGGTATGGAGAGTGTTTTTGACAAAATACATTATAATCCAGAATTTGGTGAACCGATGGAGTGGGATTTTTCAAATTATATTCCACAGGTTGTCATTATTGCAATCGGTCAAAATGACAGCCATCCAAGCGATTATATGAGAGAGGACTATGACGGAGAACAGGCGATTATTTGGAGAAAAAGTTATAAAAAATTTCTCGAAAAAATAAGGGGTCTTTACCCAGATGCATATATGATCTGTTGTACGACCTTATTAGAGCATGATGAGGCGTGGGACCTTTCCATAAAGCAAGTTGTTGATGAGATAGATGACAAAAAAATTACGCAGTATGTATTTAAGCGTAATGGGAGAGGAACGCCAGGACATTTAAGAATTTCAGAGGCAGAGGAGATGGCTGAAGAATTAGCAGCATATATAGAAGGACTTCATGTAAAAGGATGGGAATAAAGAAAATAGTATCTTACTTGATGGAAACTTTGATGAAGATTGGGGAGATTGCTTATATTTACAG
>Ga0129308_1002582_pt1 | contig 14904 bp, 11 predicted proteins | sample L827metagenome_FD_94440 | JGI IMG/M metagenome (GOLD analysis project Ga0129308, IMG submission 94440) | Ring-tailed lemur group fecal microbial communities from Wisconsin, USA - L827 metagenome | ecosystem: Host-associated > Mammals > Digestive system > Large intestine > Fecal | place: USA...
CTTCCTGCCTATGCCGGCCTTCTGCTCGCCGGTGAGGTCGATACCATCACGGGCATGCTCAACGACCCCGCCCGCCCCTTCGTGGCCGTGCTGGGCGGTTCTAAGGTCTCCGACAAGATCGGCGTGATCGACGCCCTCTCCGAGAAGGTCGACGTGCTGCTCATCGGCGGCGGCATGTGCTTCACGTTCATGCAGGCCCAGGGCCTGCCCATCGGCTCGTCGCTCGTTGAGCCCGAGTGGGTCGAGCGCGCCGGCGAGATGCTCGACAAGGCTGCCGAGCGCGGCTGCCGCATCGTCTTGCCGCTCGACTACGTCGTCGCCGACAAGTTCGCCGCCGACGCCGCCACGCAGATCGTGGACAAGACCGCCATTCCCGAGGGCTGGATGGGCCTCGACATTGGCCCGCGTTCCTGCGAGCTGTACGCGCGCGAGCTCGCCGGCGCCAAGACGGTCTTCTGGAACGGCCCCATGGGCGTGTTCGAGATGGAGGCCTTCGCCGCCGGTACCCGCGCCGTGGGCCAGGCCATCGCCGACAACGCCGCGTGCACGAGCGTTGTGGGTGGCGGCGACTCGGCAGCAGCCGTCAAGAAGTTCGGCCTCGAGAGCGGCATGACCTTCATCTCCACGGGCGGCGGTGCATCCATGGAGCTCGTCGAGGGCAAGGCATTGCCCGGCGTGGAGGCGATTCCCAATGCCGATTAGCTTCGGTCGTCCCCAGTCTCAGCCCCAGCCCGGCGACGAGCGCAAGGTCGTCGTGGCGGGCAACTGGAAGATGAACAAGACCTACAGCGCTGCCGTTCAGCTTGCCCAGCTTGTCGATGACCGTCTTGAGCGCTCCTGGAAGAACAGCGTCGAGATCGTCCTGTGCCCGCCTGCCACGGCGCTTCGCGGCGTGAGCAACGTGCTCGCCTTCGACAAGTCTTTCGCGAAGGTGGGCGGCCAGGACTGCTCGCCGGAAGACGCGGGCGCTTTCACGGGCGACATTTCCGCGCCCATGCTCGCTGACCTCGACTGCGCGTGGTGCATCGTGGGTCATTCCGAGCGAAGGTGCGGCCACGGCGAGACGAGCGAGCAGGTGTCCGCCAAGGCCGCCGCGCTCATCCGCGCCGGCATCGCCCCCATCGTGTGCGTCGGCGAGCCGCTCGACGTCTACGGGGCGGGTTCCACCTCTGCGTACGTGACCGAGCAGGTGCGCGCCTCTCTTGCCGGGCTCGACCTGGCGGGCCGCGACTTCGCCGTTGCCTACGAGCCCGTTTGGGCCATCGGTTCGGGCAAGGTCCCCACGCCCGAGTACGTGCAGGACGTCGCCGCCCAGATTCGCGCGGCGGTGGCCGAGGTCGCAGGGCAAGACTGCGCCAAGCGCTGCTATGTGCTCTACGGCGGCTCCGTCAAGGCCGGCAACGCCGCGTTTTTCACCGCGTGCGCCGACGTGGACGGCGTGCTTGTGGGCGGCGACGCGCTTGACGCCGACAAGTTCATCGACATCGTGAAGGCGGTGCTGCATGTATAGGCTTCCTGCCCTTCTCGTCATCATGGACGGTCTGGGATGGGCTGCACCCAGCGAGGCAAACGCCGTGAGCCTCGCCGCCACGCCCAACCTCGACGCCCTCATGGCGCAGTATCCCTGGACGACCATCGAGGCTTCCGGTGAGGCCGTCGGCCTGCCTGCGGGCCAGATGGGCAACTCCGAGGTGGGCCACCTCAACATAGGAGCCGGCCGTGTGGTCATGCAGGAGCTCATGCGCCTGAACCATGCCGTTCAGACCGGCGAGATCTTTGAGAACGAGGTGCTTGTCGAGGCCTGCCGCAAGGTCGCCGCGAGCAAGTCCACCCTGCATGTGATGGGCCTTATGTCCGACGGAGGCGTGCACTCCCACATCCGTCACTGCCTGGCGTTGCTCGAGCTGGCTGCCCGCGAGGGTGTCCAGCGCGTGCGCGTGCACGCCTTCCTCGACGGCCGCGACGTCGCTCCCGACTCTGGCCTGGGTTACCTCGACGAGCTTTCGGCGGCGTGCGCCAACATCTCCGAGAAGAGCGCGTGCGACTGCCGCATCGGGTCGGTGTCGGGCCGCTATTACGCCATGGACCGTGACAACCGCTGGGAGCGCGTGCAGCGTGCGTGGGACGCCGTGGTCCTGGGCCGCGGCACCGCCGTCCAGCCTGCCCGCCAGGGCGTTGAGGCCAGCTATGCGGCGGGCGTCTACGACGAGTTCGTCGTGCCGTTTGCCTGCGACGAGGCCGGCGTCGTCGACGGTGACGCGGTGGTGTTCTTCAACTTCAGGCCCGACCGCGCTCGCGAGCTTTCCCGCGCCTTCACCGAGGCCGACTTCACGGGCTTCGAGCGCGGCCGTGTCCCGCAGGTGAGCTTCGTCACCATGACCGAGTACGACCCCGAGCTCAACGTGCAGGTTGCCTTCCCGAAGGAGAACCCGCAAAACGTTCTTGCCGACGTCATCGCCGCTGCGGGCCTGCGCCAGTTCCACACGGCTGAGACCGAGAAGTACGCGCACGTGACGTTCTTCATCAACGGCGGCGTCGAGCAGCCCAAGCAGGGGGAGGAGCGCGTGCTCGTTGCTTCGCCGAAGGTCGCCACCTACGACCTCCAGCCGCAGATGAGCGCTCCCGAGGTTGCCGACGGCCTCAAGGCGGCCATCGAGTCCGACGAGGCCGACGTGTATGTGGTCAACTTCGCCAACCCCGACATGGTGGGCCACACCGGCAACGTCGAGGCGGCCGTGCGCGCCGTGGAGGCCACCGACGCGGCTGTGGGCAAGGTCGTCGACGCCGTGCGGGCCAAGGGCGGTTTCGCCATCATCATCGCCGACCACGGCAACTGCGACTGCATGTTCAAGGTCGACGAGGATGGGCAGCGTCATCCCGTGACGTCCCATACCACGGCGCCCGTGCCCTTCATCGTCGTTGCCGACGGGGTCGAGATTGTGCCCGACGCCCACGGCAAGCTCTGCGACGTGGCTCCCTCGCTCATCGATCTTGTAGGATTGGAGAAACCGGACTGCTGGACGGGCAAGAGCCTTATCCAACACAAGGTTTCCTGATACAATCACCTACTGTTTCCGCTCTAGGTGTGCCGCGATTGGGCCCAAGTGACTCGGCTGACCCTTCGTTGCTCGCCTTACCTGCGGTTTCAACGTTAAGACCTTTAGTCCGCACTATGAGGAGCGCATCTTGAACCCTCTGCTTATCCCGCTGATTGTTATCTGGTTCCTTTCTGGCATCGGCCTTGTCGTCTTCATCCTCATGCATTCCGGCAAGGGCACGGGTGTTTCGGAGATGATCGCCGGTTCCATGTACTCCAACATGGGCGGCACGGGCACGGTCGAGAAGAACCTCGACAAGCTCACTATCATCTGCGCTGCCGTCTTCATCATCTGCCTGCTTATCTTCATGCTCATCTTCCCGCAGGGCAGCGTGGCATAGGGTCTGCTCTAAACCAGAGATTCAAGGTATCTGAGGGTGCCGGCGTGTAAAGCGTCGGCACCTTTTTTCGTTTGCGCACCGCCGTGAGCCCGTCTCACGGTACACTTTCAGCAACGAGCGACGGGCAGGAGATGGCATGAGGCGAGATCGAGGGACGGGCATGGTAAGCCGGCGCGGGTTTGCCGCATCGGCGCTTTTGGGCGCCGGCGCTGCACTCTTGGGAGGATGCAGCCTCAACGGGGTCATGCCCGGCTCCAGCCCCATCGAGCTGCCTGTGGTGAACGAGGCGAGGCCTGCCGCCAACCAGGGTGCCCCTGCGGCCGCCCGCGTGCTTGAGGGCGGTACGCTCACGTGTCAGAGTGCCCCGCTTTCCACGGTCAACCCCCATGAGGCCTGGGGGTATTGGGAGCGGCTTGTGTGCCGCTGCATGTTCGACAGCCTGACGCAATATGACTTCGACCAGATGACGCTTGTGGGAAAGGCGGCCACGAGCTGGGAGGCCGACCTCTTCTCGGAGCGCTTTACCTTTCACCTGCGTGAGGGCATGGCGTTTCAAAACGGAGAGTCTGTCACGTCGACGTGCTTCGCCAACGCCTGGAATGTCCTCGTTGCCCATGGCGGGCATGGGCTTGCGTCGTGCCTGTCCATGGTGGTGGGATACGAGGATGTCGCTGCGGGCGTTTCGGGGGCGCAGCTTGATTTGGAATGCCCCGACGACTACACGCTCATCGTGAACCTTGCGCACAGCTTCCCCGACTTCGCCTATCTGGCAAGCCTGCCGCAGCTCGCTCCCATGTCCGTCGCATCGTTCAAGGCGGAAGGGGGATTTGGCGACGTGCCCTGCGGCAACGGGCCATTCTGCCTTGACGGTGCCCCTCAAGCTGACACCGGCGTGCATCTTGTGCGCAATGCCAGCTATTGGGGGACAAATGCCCATGTCGACGCGCTCCAGTTCCAGGGTAACGAGGACTTCACGGATGTGGGCGAGGCGATAAAGACGGGCAATCTTGACGTTGCGCTCGTGCCTGTCGATCAAGCGGGCGCGCTGTCCGACGAGTTAGGCTCCGCCGGCCCCGACCGTATGCTGAACCCTGACGCGCAGGTTGCTCATGAGGGTTTCAGAAGCGTCTGCATGCTCGTGTGCAACTGTGCCCGTGAGCCGTTTGACCAGGCCGAGACGCGCCGTGCGCTTGAGCGTGCGCTCGACGTTCAGGTCCTGGCGACTGCCCTCGGTCTTGACCCCCTCTGTGCGGCCGACGGTGCGCTGCTGCCCTCGAACCTCGGCTATGAGGAGCGCGCCTGGAAGCTTCCCGATAATGAGCTGGAAAAGGGTCTCTCCGATCAGGTGGACGCTGTCCTGGGCACAGATGAGCTTGAGATGCTTTGCGATCCTTGCCTGCTTGCAGGCCTGGGTCAGGAGGTGGCCGCGCAGCTCGATGACGCAGGCGTTGCCGTACGCGTCGACACCCCTTCGTGGTCCGAGTACCTCTCCCGGCTGCAGGAGGGCGACTTCGAGCTTGCCCTCGTGTGCCACCTGCCTCTGTGCGATGCGGCCGGCGCGGAACTTTTCAGTCTTTTCCATTCTCGGGGTGGCGACAACCTGGGCGGATATGCCAGCACCGAAGTCGACGAGGCGCTCGAGTCGGCCTGGGAAATGTCCGACGAGGCGGCCAGGCTCGATGTCCTGCGCGAGGTGTGCCAGACCATCGCCCAGGACATGCCGGTCGTGCCCCTCTTGTATGCGGGCCCTGGCGTGGCCTGCTCGTCTCGCGTCAACTCCCTGGCGGTCTCGGCCGATTACACGCTCGATCTCGGGGGATGCTGGCTTTCAGCCTAGCATGCGAGGCTCATGTATGATGGAATTGTGAGCAACTCCTTGGTTCTGAAGAGACTTCGATTCTGGGCTTGTCAGAGACAGCCTCGTATTGTATAGTTATTTCTCGCGTTGCAAGTCGGAGTGGCGGAATAGGCAGACGCGCTAGCTTGAGGTGCTAGTGACCTTTACGGTCTTGCGGGTTCAAGTCCCGCCTCCGACACCATTGAATTTCAAAGAGCCCCGCAAGGGGCTCTTTTCGTATATGTCCACCTTAGGGACGCCGAGGTCACGACATGTCTGAACACGACAAGGACGCACTCACCCACGACAGCGCTTGTGGCGCATCGATCGAGGCGCAGGGGAGGGGTGAGGAGGTCGCGCGGCTTACGGGCGAGCTTTCCAGTTGCCGCCGCAGGCTCAAGGCCGTCTTGGGGCTTTTGCGCCACTCGTCCAACTTCGGGCTCAACGCGATGGAGACATGCGACCTCATTGCCAACGAGCTGGCAGATGCCCTGCTGGCCGATGCTGCCATCTTCTACCTCATCGCCGACAGGGGCTACGTTCCCTTTGGCGCCTCCGACGGGTTCTATCAAGCGGTCAATGCGACTGACGTTGCCGATTTGGCCCGCGCGACACCTGGCATTCCCCCTCTTGTCGCGCGCACGCGTGCCCTTACATGCCTGAGCGTGCTCGAACGGCCCGGTCGCATCGACGAGGCCTGCATCATGCGCGACGACGCGGGAACCCGTTTCAAGGTGCGCTCACTGCTCTCCACGTCCTGTTCGAGCATTGTGGGCGCCCCCGTGTTCTCCGAGGACCGCGTCAGCGCGGTGCTTGTCTTCGGGTGGCACGAACACCATGCATTGGTCGACGAGGAGCGCGAAATGCTCCAGACCATCTCGGAGACCCTCGCCTTCGGCATCTCCTCGGCCTTGAGCCAGCTTCGCCTCACGCGCTCCAACGACCTTAAAGACGCCCTTTTGCGTGTGCACGACCTTGCCATGAAGAGCGACTCTGTCTGTTCGTCCATGGTCAAGCAGGTTGCCCTGTGCGTCGCCGACGCGATGCCGGCGCGCGTTCTCATGGTGGAGGCCCGCGATGGGGAGGCGGGCTGCACTATCGTGCCGCTCGATACCGGCGAAGACTGCGACATACCCATTCAGACCAACATGTCCATGGACGAGATACTGGGGGAGGCCTCTGGTGTGCGTGCCGTGCAGCATGCCAGTGCCTTGGGGATGTGGATTGCCCGCCATACCGACCTCAACTCGGGGTTTGTCGTGCCCATTGCCACGAAGCAGGCGTGCGAGGGCGTGCGTTTTGCGCTGCTCGTGCTGCGCAGCCCGCTCGATGCCCCCTTTGATTTCCTCGACGAGGAGTTCCTCAACGATGTCTCGGGGGAGATCGGTCGCATCGCCTTCTCGGAGCGCATCCATGCAAGCGAGGCCCAGATTGCCCATGCCCTGCAGGTGGGCCTGCGTAACGAGATGCCCCAGGTGAACGGCATCTCCACCGCCTCCCTGTACCTGTCTGCCACTGAATCGGCGGTGGTGGGCGGCGACTTCTTCGACTTGCACGAGTTGGGGGAGGGCCGCTTCGTCGTTGTCATGGGCGATGTGTCGGGCAAGGGCGTGGAGGCCGCCGTTGTGGCTTCCATGGCCAAGACGGGCCTTGCCGCCTATGTCTGGGAAAAAACGGAACCCGATGAGATGGTGAGCGCGCTCAACAGCCTGTTCCTCAATTTCTCTCGTGCCGAGACGTTTGCCACCATGTGCGTCGTGCTTGTCGACTTGCCCTCGCGCTCGGCGAAGTACTGCAGCGCTGGGCATCCCCCCGCGATGCTCGTGCACACTCCTGATTCCGCCAACCCCTCTCTTGAGCTGCTCGCAACGCAGTCGCCGGTGGTGGGTGCGTTCGAGGGTATGCGCTATATTTCGGGCAGCTTCACGTTCGAGCTCGGGGACGTGCTGTTCCTCTACACCGACGGCACCACCGAGGCCCGCAGCCCATCGGGGGGTTTCTTCGGCGAGGGCAACCTGCGCGACGCGCTCCTGCGTGCCTGCCGGTTCGGCCTGGACGACATCCCGCGCCGTGTGCTCAAAGAGGTCGAGGAATTCTCCGGCAACGACACCCATGACGACATCGCCATGGTCGCCGTTCGCTTCGACGGTCTGGCATAGTCTGCGCCTTTTTATCCTTGCATGTTTGGAACCTGCCGCGGCGGGGGAAGATACGCAGTGTTTATGCAGCGGATGTGCGAGGAGAAACGATGCTCGTCGACAAAGGTGCGCTCGTAGTCTCTCTTGCGGGCGACGTCACATGGCAAAACGCCCCAGCTTTGCGCGAGCGCCTTCTTCTCATTGCCCAGCAGGGCTATTCGAGCCTTGTGCTCAACGTCGAGTCGGTGGGGTACATCGACTCGACGGGCATGGCCGTGCTCATTTTCCTCGCCAGGCGCCTTTCGGCTCGCGGGGGCAGGCTTGTGCTCATCAACGCCTCCGAGTTGATTGTGCGTTCGCTCAAACAAGCCCAAATCCTCGACAAAATCGTCTGCATTCCCAAGGGCATGGCGGGCGTGCGCAATGTGGGGGTTCCCACCGACGAGGCGCCGCTGCGCGTGTATACCGTGAGCCTGTCGAGCGACCCGTCCTCGATGGAACTGGCCCGCAACTCCATCGCATCCATCCTCCAGGCGCTGCAATTGCCGCGCAGCACCGCCTACGACATCGTGCTCGCCTTGGGCGAGGCGCTCGGTAACGCGTTCGACCACGGCGGCGGCGCGCAGGGGCAGGAGGGGGACGTCTCGGCCACGGTGTCGCTGTACTCCGATCGCCTCGTCATGGAAGTCAATGACTGCGGATGCGGTATCGCGTACAACCAGGGCGATGCATTGCCCGAGCCCACGCATGAGCGGGGCAGGGGCATCAAACTCATGCTTATGCTTGCTGATTCCATTTCCATTGTTCCGCGTGAGACGGGCAAGGGCACCTGCGTGCGCCTTGTCAAAATGCTCGACTGTGCGGCGGCCGCCAGCGCCTGAGGCAGACTCCATGTGTGTGGGGCTGCGATGGGAGGCTGCAGGCAGAGCGGCCCCTGAAACCTTTGCTGGACTTAAACGAAAAAAGCCGCCCCGAAGGACGGCTTGAAAGTTCATTGGAGGCGACGCCCAGATTCGAACTGGGGGTAAAGGCTTTGCAGGCCTCTGCCTTACCACTTGGCGACGTCGCCATCCTAACAAAAGGGCCAGATGAGCTGGCCCTGTGTTAAGCATGGAGCGGACTACGGGACTCGAACCCGCGACCCCAACCTTGGCAAGGTTGTGCTCTACCAACTGAGCCAAGTCCGCGTGCGAGAAAGAACTATACGTCAGCCGTGTGGATGAGGCAAGCACTATTTTCGTTTTAGGCCAATTTCCTGTCATATTCACAATTCCGTCACATCAGCTCAAGGAGAATCAGGGCGACTTCGGCCAAGGCGTGGCGGCGGCGCTATCATGCATGGCTGAGGTAGAGAGTCGACATGCGGGGGGCGACATGATTCTCACCATACTGTCCATGCTGCTGTGCCTAGTGGGGGCCGGTTTTCTCATTGCCCGCATCGTCTTGCGGGCGCAGGGGCGTCTTGGCTCGGGGCACCTGAGCAAAGAGCAGCTCGACGAGCGCTCGCGGCTGCGCAGGATCCGTCGCGAGGCGTACCTCGATTCCCTGCCCTCGGTGAGCTTCTACCATCTCGTTGTCATCTTCACGTTTGCAAGTGTGTTGGGTCTTGTGCTTGAGACCCTGTGGTGGCTTGTCACACAAGGATCCTTGCAGCATCGCTACGGCATGGTCTGGGGGCCGTTTTCGCCTCTGTACGGCATCGGTGCCGTCTTGCTCACCGTCTGTCTCTGGAAGATACGCAAGCGGCCCCTGTGGGTCATCTTCTTGCTCTCCATGGTCATCGGCTCGGTGCTCGAGCAACTTGTGGGTATGTGCCTGGAGCATGTGTTCGGCATGGTCTCTTGGACCTACGAGACCTATCCCGACGCCATCACGAAGTTCGTGTGCCTGCGCATGAGCCTTCTGTGGGGTATGTTGGGATGCGTGTGGGCGCATTCGATCATGCCCGAGACCGTCTTTCTTCTCGGCACGCCTGAAGAGCCGGCGCGCACGATCATCGTGGTCGCGCTCACTGCCTTCCTCGTGGCGGATGCTTCGATGACAATCGCCGTGTCGTTGCGCAAGGGGGCTCGCGACGAGGGTATACCTGCCACCAACGCCCTGGAGCAGTTCATCGACCAGCATTACGACGACGCGTTCATGCAAGAACGTTTCGAGAACGTGGAGTACACGACGTTGCCTGAGCCCCATGAGCCTGGGCTGCCGGCAAAATCCACCTCAGCGGGCGTCCAAGACGGAGGGGGAGTGGGCGCGAAGTTGTAGGCGACTTGTGAAGACAAGCTCAATTCTTCGTCTGAAGCAAATCTTCCCTTGCATCGGCGTGCGATACCCGATATAGTACCTCCTCGCCGACGGATACGGCGGCCGAATGGGCGTTTAGCTCAGGGGGAGAGCGCTTCCCTGACACGGAAGAGGTCACAAGTTCAAATCTTGTAACGCCCACCATTCGATATCCCTCCCGCACTTGTTGCGGAAAACCATACGGGCGTTTAGCTCAGGGGGAGAGCGCTTCCCTGACACGGAAGAGGTCACAAGTTCAAATCTTGTAACGCCCACCATTGTGAGACAAAGGTCGGCCGGGGAAACCCGACCGACCTTTTTCGTTTGGTCCCAAGTTTGTCCACGCACGCACATGGATGAGGAAGACAGGGAGACACAGGCAGTGCTTATCACCACCGACGAGCAGCTCCGCGATTTTTGCGCCCGCGCCCAGGGCAGCGAGGTCTTGGCCATCGACACCGAGTTCCTGCGCGAAAAGACCTATCGGGCGCGTCTGTGCCTCGTGCAGCTTGGCACCGACGACGAGCAGGTAGCGGTCGATCCCTTCTGCGTGCATGATGTGGAGCCCCTGGTGGCTCTTTTCAAGGATCCCTCCATCACCAAGGTCCTCCATGCCTGTTCGCAGGACATGGAAGTGCTTCAGGAGTGGTGCGGCACCCTTCCCAGCCCCATCTTCGACACGCAGATGGCCGCCTCGTTCATCTCCGACCGCTATCAGATCGGTTACGGCGCCCTTGTTGAGGACTTCTGCCACGTGCACCTGCCTAAGGCCGAGTCCCTGACCGACTGGTCGGCCCGCCCCCTTGATGCCAAGCAGATTGCCTATGCCCTCGATGACGTGCGCTACCTGCCCGGCATCTGGCGCACGATGCGTGCCCGCCTCGAGGAACTCGGCCGCACCGCATGGCTGGAAGACGACTTCGCCCACGCCTGCGACCCGCAGAGCTATCGTCATGACCCGCGCGAGGCCTACCGCAAGGTCAAGCGCGTGGGTTCGCTGTCGCGTCGCCAGATGAGCGTGGCGCGCGAGGTTGCCGCTTGGCGCGAGAACCTTGCGGCAAAGATCGACAAGCCCCGCAGGTGGGTGATGGGCGACGAGCTTCTCGCCGAGATCGCCAAGCGCATGCCGAGTACCGACGCCGCGCTCATGCGCATCAGGGGAGGGGCGGACCTGTCTGCCCAGGACCGCGCCGAGGTGCTTGCGGCCGTGCGCGCCGGCGTCGCGTTCCCGCCCGAGCTCTACCCTGACACGCCCCATCGCAGCAAGCCGAGCTTGGAGAGCGAGTGCGTCTGCGACCTCATGTACGCGCTCACGCGCATGGTGGCCGACCGCGAGCACATCGCCTCGTCGATTCTGGCCTCGCGCGACGAGCTCATCGACTATTTTGAGCACAGGGCGTCTTCGCCGCTGTCGCGCGGCTGGCGCCACGAACTGCTCGGATCTCACCTAGACGCCCTACTTGAGGGCCAAATCGGCCTTACGGTCGTCGACGGCAAGATCGAGCTGCTGTAAGGAACGGAGGTAGCGGATGGCCTGGCAGTTGACGGCAACGCAGGAGCCTGAGCAGAAGTCCTCGGTGTCTCTCAGCGTCTCGGAGGCGCTGGGGCGCGCAAAAGCCCAGCTTGAGGGCATGACGCTCGTCGTCGAAGGCGAAGTCTCGCAGTTCAAGGACAGTCCGGGCTACAAGGCCGTGTACTTCCCGGTGTCCGACGGCTCCTCCACCATGGACTGCATGATGTGGCGCACGCGCTACATGGCGGGGGAGGTGCGCCTCCATCCCGGTCTCAAGGTGCGCTTGACGGGCCGCTTCTCGGTCTATCCCGCAAAGGGGCGCATGCAGTTTGAGATTTTCAAGCTCGAGGAGGCAGGCGAGGGCGATTTGCGCGCCCGCGTGGCCCGCCTGGCGCGCAAGCTCGACGCCGAGGGCCTCATGGACCTTGCCCGCAAGCCTCAGGTTCCCGCCTTTTGCGAGCGCATCGTCGTGGTCACCTCGCCTCACGGTAAGGTGAAAGACGACGTCGCGCGTACGCTTCGCCGTCGAAACCCCCTGGTTCGCCTGCAGTTTTGTCCCGTGCAGGTGGAGGGCGCGGGTGCTGCGGCCCTTATGGTGCGCGCCTTGCATGCCGCCGAGCAGGCTCGCCCCGACGCCATCCTGCTCGTGCGTGGAGGCGGCTCCTACGAGGACCTCATGCCCTTCAACGACGAAGGCCTCGCCCGCGCCGTGGCGGCGTGCACCGTGCCGGTCGTCACGGGCATCGGGCACGAGCCCGACACGACGATCTGCGACATGGTGAGTGCCAGGCGCTGCTCGACGCCCACGGCGGCCGCCGAGTCGGTTGCGCCCGATATCGCCGAGCTCAGCGCGGGGTTTGACGCCATTGCCCGGCGATTGGCAAACGCCCTGCACCGCAGCCTTGTGGACCGCGGCCGCACGCTCGACCTCATGGCGGCCCGCCCGTGCCTGTCCGACCCGATGCGCACCATCGTGGAGACGCCGCTGCGCGAGCTCGACCTGGCGCAGGACCGCCTCAGCGCGGCGCTGCCCGCCGGTGTGGAGCGCTCGCGCAACGCCCTGGCCGACCAGGCCGCTCGTCTGGCCGCCGCCATGCCGATTCGACTCGAGCGGACGTCCCGTACGCTTGCCGACGAGCAGACGCGCCTGGTCCATGCGGGCCATACCCTGCTCGGGTCTTGGGAGCGCGACCTTGCGGTTGGGGCGGGCCGCCTCCATGCGCTCTCGCCGCTAGCGGTTATCGCGCGCGGTTACTCCATGACGTGCGACGCCCAGGGCAAGGTCGTGTCGAGTGTGGGCCAGGTGGCGCCGGGCCAGGTAGTTGAGGTGCGCGTGTCTGACGGCGCGCTTGGATGCACGGTCGATTCAGTTCAACCCATCGAGAGGAACGACTAATGACGCAGCAGATGAAGGATGTCGCGACGATGACGTACCGCGAGGCAACCGCCGAGCTCGAGCAGGTCGTGCGTGCCCTTGAGTCCAACCAGCTCGAGCTCGAGGAGTCCCTGGAGCTCTACAAGCGCGGCGTTGAGCTTCTCGCCTCGTTGCGTGCGCGCCTGGCCGATGCCGAACAGCAGGTGAGCGCCCTCATGGGCCAGATCGAGGTTGACACCGACGAGAGGGACACGACGCTCAGCTAGCGTGCCTTGAAGCGTCCATGCTCGACTGATTGCCGCTTGCGTCGGGATATCAGCCGTTTGCGGCGCCTCTTTCAGCGTGGTTGCGACGCGTTTTCCACCTGCGCACACGCATGTTTCGCCGTTCGCCGGGCATCGTCACGACTTCGCCACCGAATACCTCCCGCTGCCGCCGTTTCGGCGCCGTGCGTCGATGGTGCGACCTTTTGACAGCGTGCTGCCGGCGGCTCTCGTACAATTCATTCAGTAACTCGCTGTGTTCCCATGCCTGGTGCGTGTTCGTGCCGGGCATTTTCGTTTGGTGGAGGGTCCATGGACGTCCTGGTCGTGAACGCCGGCAGCTCTTCTTTGAAATATCAGCTCCTCAACGTCGAATCGCGCGAAGTGCTCGCCAAGGGCGCCTGCGAGCGTATCGGCTTGGGCGAGTCCACGTTCACGAGTGAGTTCGCGGGTCGCGAGACGTGCCTGTCCCTGCCCATTCCCAACCACCGTACCGCAATCACGCTCGTGCTGGGTACCGTGCTGCAGAACACCGCCCTCATGGAGGGGCATCACATCGACGCTTTTGGCCATCGCATCGTGCACGGCGGCACATATTTCGACGACTCGTGCCTGGTCGATGACGACGTGCTCAAGAAGATCGAGGAAATCGCCCCGCTTGCGCCCCTGCACAACTACGCCGCCGCATCGGTCATCGTCGCCTGCAGGGAAGTCCTGCCCGACGTGCCCAATGTGGTGTCGTTCGACACGTCGTTTCACGCAACCATTCCCGAGGTCGCGTACCGCTACCCGTTGCCCGACGAGCTGTGCGACAAGTTCAAGCTGCGCAAGTACGGATTCCACGGCATCAACCACCGCTACGTCTCCCGCACGGCGAATGAGCTTTTGGGAGGGGACGCCGGCAAGCTTGTCAGCTGCCATTTGGGCAACGGTTCCTCGCTGTGTGCCGTGCGCGACGGGCGCGTGGTCGATACCACGATGGGCTTCACGCCGCTCGACGGCCTTATCATGGGCACGCGCTGCGGCTCCATCGACCCTGCGGCCGTCACGTTCATCCTTGAGAACTCCGACCTCACGGCTCGCGAGGTCGACACCATCATGAACAAGAAGTCGGGCCTTCTTGCCATCACGGGCTTTACCAACGACATCCGCGACATCACCGAGGCTGCCGAGGCGGGCAACGACCGCGCCCAGCTGGCCCTCGACATGTTCTGCTACTCGGCGAAGAAGTACCTCGGCGCGATGATCGCCGCCATGGGCGGTGTCGACACGGTCGTCTTCACGGCCGGTGCCGGGCAGAACTCGCCGGTTATCCGTAGTAAGGTCGTCGAGGGGCTTGAGGGGCTCGGCATCGCGGTTGACCCTGAGCTCAACGCACAGCGCCACAAGACGCCGTGGCGCATTTCCCCCGAAGGTGCTGGCGTCAACGTCCTTGTCATTCCGGCCGACGAGGAGTACATGATCGCGCTCGACGTGAAGCGCATCCTCGGATAGCCATAGTGCCTAACCAGCCGGCGTCCTCAGGGCGCCGGCTTTTTTCGGCGTTTCAGAGAAACGAAGAGGGGCGGCTCGCTTCCGATGCGACGGAAGGCGAGCCGCCCCTTTGTGCATGGGCGATGCGAGAGGGAGCCGGGCCGCTATGCGGCCGGCCTGGGCTACTCGGCGCGTGCCTGGTGCAGGCGCTGGGCCTGAACGGCGGTGACGGCGACCATGCCGACGATGTCGGAGGACGAGCATCCGCGGGATAGGTCGTTCACCGGGGCGGCGATGCCCTGCAGCACGGGTCCGATCGCCTCGGCACCGCCCAGACGCTGGGCGATCTTGTAGCCGATGTTGCCGGCGTCGAGGTTGGGGAAAACAAGCACGTTGGCCTTGCCTGCGACCGTGGAGTCCTTTGCCTTGGAGGCCGCGACGCTGGGAACCACCGCGGCGTCGAACTGCAGCTCGCCGTCGATCTCCAGGTCGGGGGCAAGCTCGCGGGCCTTGGCGGTTGCTTGGGCGACGAGCGCGGTGTGGTCGTTGATGGCGCTGCCCTTGCTCGAGAACGACAGCATCGCCAC